>Ga0207712_10000530_pt1 | contig 31311 bp, 32 predicted proteins | sample KBSS44metaG_FD_184402 | JGI IMG/M metagenome (GOLD analysis project Ga0207712, IMG submission 184402) | Switchgrass rhizosphere microbial communities from Kellogg Biological Station, Michigan, USA - KBS S4-4 metaG (SPAdes) (version 2) | ecosystem: Host-associated > Plants > Roots > Rhizosphere...
TCGCTTCCGCGCGGCGATGCTGGTCGCTTCGTCGAGGTTCTCCGCTTCGACCAGAAAATAGCCGCCGAGTTGCTCGTGCGTCTCTGCGAACGGACCGTCAGTTACGAGCTCTTTGCCGTCGCGGACACGGACACTCGTCGCAGTTGAGATCGGTTGCAACTGTGAGCCCGTCACAAACTGACCGCGCGCCAGTAACTCCTCCCTCAATTTCCGAAAATCGGTGTAGACCTGCTGGCGCTCGGCCTCGGTGATCGCGCTCCAACTCTGTTCGTCGTGGTAAATTAGCAACATGTACTTCATTTCATTAATCCTTTCTCGTTGAGTTCTTGCCTTCGACCTTACGACGCGCGAGAGTGGGCGAGATCGACAACCGCCGCGAAAAATTTTTTAGCCGACAGTTTGGCCGTAGCCGAGCCACTTGCGAAGAAAGCTCACCTGGCCGGTGTGATAAGCATCGTGAAACGCAAGGAATGCGACGGTGCCGCTCAGTTTCTTATCGAAGGAGGGCATGCCTTCCGGCGAGGCTTTAGCTAGCACGTCCTCAGGCGCCCCGCGCAGAGCAGTTTTGAGTTGCTCCGAAATCTGGTTCCACGCCGCCTGCATCTCGTCGACGGACGGGTATTCGGCGTCGTCCACTCGCTCCGAGCCGCGCGTGAATAACGGCGCCCACGAGCTGTCCCACTCGCCGCCCATAGTTTTGAGCACAAGACCACGGTGCACGACTACGTGTCCGAGCAGCCACATCAGATGATTCGAATCGTCGCCGGGCTTGCGAAACCAATCCTCAGGACGAACGTCTGCGATGGCTTTGTTGATGATGTCGGTGTTGGCCCTGTATATCCCCGAAATGTTTTTAAAATCGGTCTCCATAACTGCCTCCTCGAATGTGTTTTCGGAGTCACAGTTTATCTGAAAGTACCTTATCAGCGCCTCTTTTGCGCGTTTACAAGTGAGTTATTGGTTTTTTAGAGGTCGCTATGAAGGCATGTCCCAGATGTGATCTGGTTTATAAGTACGAATCGCTGAAGTATTGCCGGTTCGACGGAACTCGTCTGGTTAACATGTACTCCGGCGAAGAAACGACGCAATTGCTGACTCCGCCGCCGATCTCGAATCAAAATACGGGAACTCTGGTTGACCCACGCACCGGTGAACTCAAAACACACAACCAGTTTCGTTAAAGCCTTACGCGAAAAGCTGCTATATCTTCGTCAAAAGTAGCTATCGATGCTATCTTTTAGGCCGATATGCGACACCAGCGTCTCAAGGGTAAACAATGCACAAGAATCCATCTCGAAACTGGATTGCACCCCTGTTAATTTGCTTCATTACCGGTTTTGTTGCGCAGCACGCCGCAGCCCAGCAGGTGTGCTTCACGTCGCAGGAGCGCGCTCGCGCGGAGCAGACGGCGAAGGTTTATCGCGTGCCCGATCCGGGTTACGACCCGGTGCTTGGTTACAACCCGGCGAAGGGACCACGCCGCGGCGCACCGCCGGTCGACGACAAAGGACTCGCGAGGCCCATTAACTGCGTGGCGAATAAAGACGAGTCGCCGGGTGCAGGCACGACACCGAAGTTTCACTGTTCGGTCCCCGGCAACACTGACGAAGACGGCAACTTGATCCGTTACAAGATCAAGCCGCACTTTAAAGGACAGTCACCCGATAAGCGCAACGGTGAGATCTATGGCGAGTTTTTGTCGTCTCGGTTTTCGAAAGCGCTTGGCTTCTTTGCCGACGACGAGTGGGTCGCGGATGTGAATTGTCCTGACTGCGAAAAGAGTTTGAATAAGAGCTTCCAGGGCGCAAGCTTCTCGCCGTTTCAACCTGCGGCGGGTATCGAACTGCCCCTCGCGCGCGGGATTGACGTGAACTGCAACAACAAGGATTCAGCACCGCTGGCTGAGACGCTCACGAGCTTGCTTCAGAACGGCGCACCGCGCGCGGAGATTGATGCGTTCAAACTATGGCTCGCGTTTATCGATCACGGCGATACGAAAGCTGACAATCACAAGTTTGCCTGTCTCAACTCGAAGAAGAATGGCGACACGCGCATCTGCCAGCCGGGTGAGGCTGTGTATTACGTTAGCGACATGGGATCGACTTTTGGTTTTTCCAGTTCGAGCGAGAAGAAGGCGCGGCTCGACGGCTGGCGCAGCAAGAAGCCGATCGAGGTTAAGGATGGGGTTTGTACCGCGACGGCGAAGAGCGCCGGCGATACTCGGATTAGCGAGGGCGGTCGCAAGCTGCTCGCAGATAATTTGCAGCGACTACTCGCCGCCGAGCAGCAGCACAAAACGATAACGAGAGTCTTTGAAGCTTCACGAAATGCAGAGCGTGATCGACCGCCGGCTGAGTGGGCGGCGGAGTTTGTGCGCAAGGCGCGCATGATCATCGACGCGCGCTGCACGAATTAAAACTAGATCTCTGTGCAACCTCTGTGATCTCTGTGTCTCTGTGGTAAATGAGCACCACTGAGACACAGAGATCACAGAGGGTGCACAGAGAAAACATTCAGGTAAGAATTGATGCAATCAGAACCATCGGGCCAGCCCAACAAACCAAAACGTTTTCTCTCCTGGTCAGTCCTCAATCGCGATCTGTGCCAGTTGGAGTTCTTTCGACGCGTACTCGAAGAAGCAACTGACAAATCGAATCCGGTGCTGGAGCGGCTGAAGTTCCTCTCCGTCTTTTCCTCGAACCTCGACGAGTTTTTCATGGTGCGTGTTTCCGGTATCAAGGAGATGCTGGTCATTGACGACATTGGTCCAATACCCGGTGAGCTGTTACCGCTCGAACAACTCGACGTGATCCGCAAACGAGTGATTCCGCTCGTCGAGGAACACTCACGCTGTCTGCGAGACGAAGTGGTGCCGGAGCTCGAGGCGCACGGCGTAGTCATCGCGCCGTATGCGATGCTGTCCGAAGACGAGAAGCGCAGCCTCGCCGACTACTTCATCAAAAACATCTTTCTTGTCTTGACTCCGCAGGCCGTCGATCCGGCTCGACCGTTTCCATACATCTCAAACTTGAGTCTGAATATTGGTCTCACGGTTGAGAGCAATCCCGAAGACACGCTCGCCGGGTTGCCACTCGGAAACCAGGTCAGGTTTGTCAGAATCAAAGTGCCGCCCGTCGTGCCGCGACTGATCCCGATCAAAAAAGGCGAGACGAAATTTGCGCTCGTCGAAGAGGTGATCGAGGCGAACATTCACTCGCTGTTCCCGAACATGAATTTGAGTAAGGGACATATCTTTCGCGTCACGCGCGATGCTGATGTCGAGATCCGTGACGATAAGGCTGCGGACCTCTTGTCGCTGATAAAGGAATCGTTGCACGAGCGTCGTTTTGGTCTGCCGGTGCGGTTGGAAGTGTCGGCGACGATGCCGAGCGAGATGGTCGAGTATCTCACGGCGTCGCTGAAGATCGAGCCGGACGACGTCTATGAAATCGATGGGCTACTCGACGTGCCGGATTTGATGGAGCTTTACGGCATCAACCAGCCCGAGCTGAAAGACAAACCGCTAAAGGCTCTTGTGCCTCCGGCGATGCGTGGTAAGGACTCGATCTTCGACGCGATCAAAAAACAGGACGTGTTGCTGCATCATCCGTACACGTCGTTTGGGACGATTGTTGATTTCATCGACGCCGCGGCGAACGATCCCGATGTCGTAGCGATCAAGATGTGTCTCTACCGCACGGGTAAGAAGTCGCCGATTCCGCAGGCATTGATCGGCGCGAGTGAGCGTGGCAAACAGGTCACTGCCGTGGTCGAGATCAAGGCCCGGTTTGATGAAGAGCACAACATCGAGTGGGCCAAGCGGCTCGTTGAATCCGGCGTGCACGTTGTCTATGGATCGGTCGGCTTGAAGACTCACAGCAAGGTCGCGCTCGTAGTCAGACGCGAAGAGCACGGTCTACAAACTTATACGCACATTTCCACCGGCAACTACAATCCAACCACGTCGCGGGTGTACACGGACATCGGATTGCTCACGAGTGATTCAGTGATCGGCGACGACGCATCGGACGTGTTCAACTTTCTGACAGGCTTTTCGATACAAAAAGATCACAGCCGTTTGCTCGTCGCACCGCTGAACCTGCGTCAGCGCATGATGCAACTGATCAAGCGCGAAACAGCGCACGCTGTGGCCGGCCGGCCCGCCCACATCTCAGCAAAGATCAACCGTTTGACTGATCTCCCTATTATCGAAGCGCTTTACGAGGCGTCGCAGGCGGGCGTCAAAATCGATCTGATCGTGCGCGGCGGGTGCATACTCCGTCCAGGTGAACCGGGACTGTCTGAAAACATTCACGTGCGAAGCATTGTTGGACCATTCCTCGAGCATAGTCGCATTTTTTACTTTGCGAACGGTGGCGACGAAGAAGTCTACATCGGATCTGCTGACTGGATGGCGCGCAATCTCGATCGGCGTGTTGAAGTCATCACGCCGGTGACGGATCCGCAGTTGAAGGAGTATTTGAAAGACACGGTTCTTGCTGCGTACCTGCGCGATAACGTGAAGGCGCGCGTGATGAATTCAGATGGCAGCTATGAGCGCCCCCCAATGGAGCCAGGCGAAGAATCCTTCAACAGCCAGTTGTTCTTTGAAGGTCAAAACAGCTCACCGGCCGGGCGCAATGTTCACTCGCTGAAGAGCAAGCGACTGTGGTCGAAGAAATAAGTTAAGAAAGTTCAGAGTTCAAGCTTTAGCTTGTAGAGCGTGAACTCTGCGCGCGCAAGCTAAAGCTTGAACTCTGAACCTTTGCTGTGGCTTTTGTGCCTTTTTGTGGCTGAAATTAGAGAGGACAATCTATGAACCGTGTGACGGTTGCGGTGCTTGGACTATTCATCGCCATCCTGCTGGGTAGCGGAATACTGGCGTACGTTTTAGGCGACGACGCGAGAAACGCTCAGAGAACGACTGCAGCGCCGGCCGCGTCTCCCGCAGTTGCTACTCCAACTGACGGCAGCGCAGCGGCACGTGAGATTCCGTTGTTTGGTCAACTGTTTGGACCAGACGCGACCGGGCTCTCGCCTGCCACCTTCTCGACCTGGGAACAAATGTCGGCACGAATCGCGTTGCGGTTTTCACTCGCAGCGTTTCTCGCAGCTTTGCTCGCCTTTCGTCCGCGACGCGGCGTTTCCGTCGCGCGGCGCAATCCGTTTGTTGCCCAAACGCAGATTCTCATGGCTGTAGTTGCGGGCGCGATGATGATGGTTGTGGGCGACAGTGCCGCGCGCGCGTTTGGCATTTTCGCGGCTGCGTCGCTCGTTCGCTTCCGCACCAACATTCGCGATCCGAAAGAGACGACGGTGCTGCTAGTTTGTCTTGGAGTCGGTCTCGCAGCGGGCGTTGGGCGCTGGGACATGGCGGTGATCCTGACGCTGTTCGTTCTGTTAACGTTGGCAGTGTTGGAATCGTTCGAACGATTCCAGGTATTCCGGTCGATGGAGCTTTCCGTGCAGACGCGCAGTGTCGAGCGCGCTGACAAGATGTTGAAAGGATTATTCGAGCGCCATGGATTTGATTACGAGCTTCGCCAGCTCGACCGTGAGGACGCGGACGAGCCGATGGGCAAGATTATTTATCTTGTTAATCTCGATAATGTTATCAGCACGAGCAAGTTGAGTGAAGAGATACTCGACAGCGACCGCGACAACATCGATAGCGTCGAGTGGGATCAGAAAGAGAGCAAGACTTACATTTACAAGTAGGGTTTATGAACCGCACGATTGTAGTCGGAGACATTCACGGTTGTTATGATGAGTTGATGGAGATGCTGCAGACTGTCAGCTTCGGGCAGGACGACCAGGTTGTTTGCGTTGGAGATTTAGTGACAAAGGGTCCGAAGAATCGTGAAGTGCTCGAGCTCTTCATGACTGATCCGCGGTTCAGGACGGTGATCGGTAATCACGATCTGGCGTTACGACGGAAGTGGCATGGTGAGAAACTCAAGTTGAAGCCGTCACAAAAAGCGACGCACAAAGAGTTGAAGGCTGATAAAGAGAAGTACCTGCCGTTTCTGAATAAGTTGCCGTTCACGATCGACCTCGGCACGCATCTCGTAGTGCATGCTGGTCTGCGTCCGGATGTTCCTTTGTATTCCCAGACGTCTGAAGACATGACATTGCTGCGCACGCTCGGGAAGGATCGTGAGAGTCACGACGGGACACCGTGGTATGAAGTGTACGACGGAGAGAAAATCGTACTCTTCGGTCACTGGCCAGCGCCCGAACCTCGCCGTGGCCCGCGCGCTATCGGTCTCGATACAGGCTGTGTCTACGGCTACAACCTCACGGCCTACATCATCGAAGAAGACAAATTCATCACCACCCACGCTCACAACGTTTATGAAGCCCGCTGATCTCGATTCCGGTCAGACTGAACCAGTCATTACTGCGCGGTCGCAGCCGGAGATTCCACTCTTCCTTACTGTTGGTGGCGAAGCGCCGGCACGTTCGCGTAGGTGGAAGGTGATCCTCGCGGTCGTAATCGCGCTTGCAGTGGGCGGCGGAGCGTGGGCTGTATACAGGAGGAGCGTCAATTCGGCGGCGGCAGGGAAGCGGAGGCAGTTAGTCGAGCGCACTGCCGATGAGCGCACACGCGACGCCGTGCTCTCGTGTCTCGCGCAACCCGGCTTCGTTGGCACAAAAGTCTCCGAGCAAGTGCTCGGCGCAGTGCACTTCGAGCTGTTGCAGGTGTCTGATAAGGAAGTCTATTTTTCTGCGCCTGCACCTGAGAAAACTGGTCAGACGGTCGAGTCACTAGTCGCGCGTTTCGTCATCGATCCGAAGCGGATTGTTATGGCGCAGGATGATGCGGGTCGGCTTCGTCTCGGCAAGTATTCGCTGCTTCGCTCGGAGACCAAGAACGTTTTCTTCAAGACGCCGGTGGACAATATCAAATTCGATACTGGAACGGTTCTGAAGTTTCCATTTAAGGAAGCGACCTACACGCTTGATATGCACGAGTTGGAAGACTTCCTGATGAACAAGAGCATCTTCGGCGGCCGGATGAATGCACGCATGGAGCAAACCCGAGACGGGCGGCCTGTTATCTTTGCGAATCACGGAGCGATCGTCGCTAACCCGCAAGAGGCTTCGCTGCGACGATTCGTCGACGACCTGACTCGTGACATCCAGCCGAACACTGAAGGTGCGCGCGAGGCCCGCGTGCAACGTGTGCTCGATTTCGTCTCGCGCGAGATCAAATACGACTTGCGCGAGACGACGTACAATTTTGAGTTATTGAAGAGGCCAAACGAGGTGTTGATGTCTGGAGAGTCGGACTGTAGCAACAAGGCAATCCTGCTCGGCTCGTTGCTGGAGCAGCTTGGTGAAGACTATTTGTTCGTGTACACGCCCGACCACATCACGGTGGCCGTGAAGCAGGGTGGCTTTCCCGCGAGTAATCGTCTCTTTCTGCCGTGGCAGGGAGAGGTTTGGCTCATCGCCGAAGGGACGGCGCCTGGATTCCGCATCGGCGTGGACCACCTGCAGGAGGAGTCGCGATTGAAGCAGTTCCAACACGTTCAGCGACCGAGGGACCGAGACGTAATTTTTGATCTGACCACTGGGAAGCAGTTGTCGTTTCAGTAGGAGCTTGTGATACAAGAAGAGTAGGAGGACAAAGATCATGTCTAAGAATCTTTACAACGAGGATTACTACTGCTTTTGAACCGTCCAGCAAGCGCCGTCGCGGTTATCCCTCAGAGACCAGAGTCAGGCGCGGCCTAAGAGTGGTCCATGGTGAAAAAGAGTTAATTGAAAAACTTGGTAGGAACGACCTGTGTCCGTGCAACTCAGGACGCAGGTTTCAAGAAGTGCTGTCTGCGAAGAGGGAAGTTTGAGGGCGCACTTCGAGACTACTACTTTTAGAGATTGAAGAACCCGAGGCGCGTTCGGAATCGAGCGCGCCCCAGGTTTTTTAGGCTTAGCATCAGTTTACGGCTCTTACAATTTACTAACATTTGTTACAGGTTGCAGCCGCCAGGCAGTCCATCTGTTACCACCTATTCAGCCTACTTTCGATGTGCTGTTGTCACAAGTTTGTATCAACGTTAGGGGTTAACCTTGATCTCGAACGCTAAGAAGTTCAGGCCTAAGCAGACGCTCTGATCGCATAACGTGAAGTATCAAGACTCGCCCGGAATCTTCGCGGTAGAAGATGCGACACGGCGGCTCAATGATCTGGCGGTAACGCCAGCCTTTGAGCTCGTCCGGCTTTGAGCCAAGTCTAGGGTGGCTTTCAAGATGATCGACATGCTCGAAGATCTTCTGGACCAGCCGGCGTGCCGCCTCAGGATTGTCTAGTGCAATGTAGTCCGCAATTGCGTCAAGATCGTTGAGTGCTGGTTCCGCCCAGATTACTTCAGCCATCTGGACATCCGTTGTTTTGCCTGCTTATGAGTGAGTGACCGGCCTTCTTCAATAGCCTTTTCCCCGCGAGCAATGCCCTCGAGCAATGTCATACGACGCTGTAGGGTCTCAAAGGTTTCAACGTCGACGAGATATGCTGAGGGAACGCCATGCTGGGTAATTAGGATTGGCTCTCGATCCTTTTCGAGCTGGTTAAGGATTTCTGTGGCTTGGCGCTTCAGTGTGGTAACGAGTTCAGTTCGCATAGAGTGATACTAAAGTAGCACTCACAGAAGGGCAAGGCTCGCCTTCTCATTTCCGCTCACAATTCCTCTCACCTGGATGCCCACGCTTTGATGTGTAGGTGGTCAAATAAGTTTAATAAAAACCCCGCGTGTAATGGTCCTATTCTCCCGTAGCTCTCGCGCTCACTGATCGTATAATGGTCAGCGCTTTTAATCACTGCTTCACTACCGGAGGACGAATCCATGAAGAGAATGGTGATTTCACGCTTTGAGTTTATTGCAATTCTAATTCTATTGTTCTCGAGTTCGGTTGCTGCTCAGAACGCGGGAACACCGGAGGAATCAGATTCCAGGCTTTTATATGCCGACTTCCAAAATCAACAGAATGGTCGGCCAGCAAGTAAGCGGGGCGGCATGACACGGTTGAATGGATATTCCGAGAACCCGGCAAATCCTCCTCAGTTTCGCGGCATGGACAAGGCTAACCCGCCGGGTCCGGCATTCGCGCGCGTCACGGCTGATGATGTTGCCGCCGCATTCGATTACGAATTCCGCATACCAAACGAGTGGGAGGGAGTAAATCTGGAGGTATTCGGACAGCCAGAGAAAGATGGTAAGCTCGTGGCGGACGACGTAAGTGGTTATAAGTTCCTCACCTTGCGGCTCTTTGCCAGGGGACCACGATCTATCCGACTAGAACTCATTACCAGAGGTCAAGGTGCGAGTCTCGAAGCGGGGTATCCGTTAATGAACTTTCGCGTCTCTCCCGGATTCAATACGTACAAACTAAAGCTTGAGGATTTCAATCAGCCTGAGTGGGCGACGCGCCTGGACTTAAAACGGGATGTGCTCAAAAAGTTGACTTCTATCACAGTGGGAGTGTTCTGCGATAAATGCGTACTTGAAAAAGGTACGGTGGTGGTTGACAACATAGCATTTGAGAAGTGAGCTCAATAGGCGGCAGTTTGAATAGTGTCGTTGGAAGTGGTGTTTGAGTGATTTTGGTTCTGCACCGTTGCACGTTTTGCACCTGCAGCACTCAGTTGTCCCTCAGTTGTGACAGACTGTTAGTAAAGGTTGAGACTTCTCATCTTCGTCTGTATACGTGGCATCCCAGTTGCCGCGTATTGGAGGGCGAAGACAACCGTTCTAATTCATTGCATGGAGGCTCAGTATGCGTAAGGATTTATTGGCAGGATTGTGTGGATTTGTCCTTTTGGCCGCAATGGCGGGCCAAGCTGTGGGGCAGGAAAACCGCACGCAAGATAAGAGTGCCGCAGAAAAGACTGCTGACAAGGCTAAAGATGTAAAAGACAAGACGGTCAAGGGTGCAAAGACCGCTGGCGAGAAGACGAAAGACGTCGGCGCTGAGGTCGTTGACAAGACCGGAGATGTGAAGGACACAACGGTCAAGGGCGCAAAGACCGCTGGCGAGAAGACGAAAGAGGTCGGCGCTGAAGTCGGTGACAAGGCTGAAGATGTGAAGGACACGACGGTCAAGGGTGCAAAGGCCGCTGGCGAGAAGACGAAAGAGGTCGGCGCTGAGGTCGGTGACAAGGCTGGAGATGTTAAGGACACGACCGTCAAGGGTGCAAAGGTGGCCGCCGAAAAGACAAAGGCTGTAGGCGCGGAGGTGGCTGATAAGGGAGAGGACGTCGGTAAGAAGACCGCGAAAGGCGCGAAGAGTACGGGCAACTGGTTCACCAGAACATTCAAAAAGATCTTCTGATAGTTTCGACGGAGAAGCTCTAAGGCAAGATGCTGGTGATTTCGCTCGGGTAGAAATCAAAGGGCCGACACCAGATCGGCCTGTCAGTCCCTCACCCCAAACGACTGCTAAGGCAGCGGGCTAGGTGGCCCATTCGAGGTTAGTTGACTGCGAACATTTAGAAGATGGCCCTGACTTTGTATTTCCTGCGGCACGGACAAACGGCGCTCAGCCGCGAGGATATCTTTTGCGGGTCCGGGTTGGATCCGGAACTAACTTCTGAAGGTAGGGAGATGGCCCAGGCTTTCGTGAAGGCTTACCGCGAGGCCGAGTGGCGCGCAGTTTATTCCAGTAGTCTGCGCCGAGGCGTTACAACTGCGCAGCCCTTCTGCGATGCGTTGGGAATCGAGCTACAGGTACGTGCTGAGCTAAATGAGATCGGTTACGGCAGGTGGGAGGGTCTGACAAAAGAAAAGGTCAGTCAACAGTATCATGATGAATACATTAGCTGGCTGGCTGACCCGGCCTGGCATGCGCCAACCGGAGGAGAATTAGCCGTTGTAATTGCCCGACGTGGCTTACAGGTAATACAGGAGATCCAAGAGCAGTTTACTGGCGGGAATATTTTGATGGTTTCTCATAAAGCAACTATTAGGATCATTCTTTGCAGCCTTCTGGGAATCGATGTTGGCCGCTTCCGTTATCGACTGGTCTGTCCAGTGGGCTCCGTGAGCATCGTAGAACTCACCCTGGATGGTCCTATGCTAAAGGCGCTGGCTGACCGTTCTCACTTAACGGAGGGTCTGCGATCTTTACGCGGCACTTGATAGGCAGGACAATAATTATTGCCTCACGCCTCGATTATGACAACGATGCGATACATTCATGCCACGGACCGAGGAAAGCGTGGGGAGATTGTGGTGCTTTCAGAATACCGACAGAAACATCGTCAATAGGATGGTCACAAGATGAAAAACGGCAGGCTCTTCAACCTGCCGTAAGTCATTGAAATAAATGGTGAGCCGAGCAGGGCTCGAACCTGCGACCCGCTGATTAAGAGTGCGATCACGAGCACTGCATCAGGTTACGGCTCTTACGATCTACTAACATTTGTTACAGGTTTGCAGCCGCCAGTGAGTCCATCTTTTACCACCTATTCAGACCAGTTTCGCTGTGGTGTTGTCACAAGTTTGTCGCAAATGATAAGACCGAAACGTCGTAAAAACCAGATAGGCTGCCGCTATTTTAGCTTCTTCCCATCAATTCTTTGAGGCTATGCAAGTTATTTGGGTGTTCTTGCCGTACACCTACGTACTCATCTGAGCGTATTGGCCGTACGATCGGAATGAGGACCAAACCTGGTGCCGGTTGACGTTGAGCGATTGCTCGCTCCAAAGCAGTCCTCGTTAAGAGCGTCGCCAGCGTTCGCTCCAGTGCCCAGCCCGACTACCTTAGAAGAGAAACCATGGAGGATGACTGCCAGAAAGAACCCTGGTTCTCAACCGAATATTGGTAATATCATCCACCTACAGCTTATTTTAATGCCAGTTAGTTTCAGGCGGCTCGTGAGATTCAAATCAAACTTCAAACTCGTGTGGCGAATCCGTCGTGACCACGAAAGCCCGCGGCTGAATCGCCAGCAGATTGATCTCCGTGTATTAGTCTTGCCACACGTTGTGATTAACAATCCCGCAGTTCTGCACTTTGAGGTGTCGCCGACCAGCCTTACCTCTTAATCTTCCGTCAATGTTAATGGGCCAGATATCTTTGGGTTCGCACTGCCAATTCGCGCAAGGGCATCGATTTGTTGCGTGAAGACGGACCTACAGTGTTCGTCTCGGCCAATTCTTCGGTGAGTATCCCTTTTCGTAAACGGGGGACCTATCGAACTGCAGAAAAGCAGATCTACGAGAACACTGGACTGATGGTCTACATCGTTGACTATCTCTCCGGTGGTCGTTGCGCGTCGTTGGGGATCCAAATGTTTGTGTGCTTCAATCGTTTTCTCAAATCCCGAAACTGTTGTTTTCTCTGCAGCGCTACACTATAAAACTTACCAACACTCTGGGATATAACGCTGTCCAGAAGCGACTCGGCCAAATCTAGCGATGTCTTTCTCCTTCCCAAGGAGACCGGAAATGGATCTACATTGTTTGCTTGCGATGCCGCAGCGAGAATTGCTCTAGCCCGACGAAACTTGGTTAGAGCCGTTTCGGCCCCGTACCATGATCGTTCGAGAATTCTGCATGCATTGAAAGTGGCGTAGGCCCGCTCACAGTCTCGTACAGGAATGTCGCTGCGACTTGTCTCGGCTCTTCGCAGATACAGTGAACCTAGCCCCTGAAGCACCTCAATCTTTGTGCAATTCTCCCTTAGGACTTCGGCAAGGTTCTTTGCGACTTCGGGTTGTTCTAGTAATAGCTCATCCAAGTTCCTGACGATCGTATCAAGATATCGATCCACTCCACCGATCACCAATTCATACGCCGCATCGATGCCAGCCCAATCAATTTCTCCACCCGCTTCAAATTCAACCCTATCACTAAGGATGGATGCCTCAATTGCAACATCTCGAAATCCGACGATTTCAGCCAGAAGTGATCGTGCTTGCGCCAGAAGTTCGTTACGATTGGCGAAAGTGCCATCCGGAAAATCAACGATTTCGTCATAGATTGAGGCGGAAATAAAGGTTTCGACTAGACTTACTGTCACTCCTCGTCTGAGCTCAGCGTCTGCGGACATCGCTCTTACACGTCGAAATGAGGTAATGGCGTCGGCATAATTCCAAAAAAGCCTGTGAAGACGTCCTTCTGCGGCGATAATTAGAGGGTCGTGCGGCCAAACGGAAGCAGCTATGTTTAGGATCGCAAGTACAGCATCGCTGTTGAACTCGTGCGTGCCTTGCAAGGCAATGAACTTCTGGTATTGCGCTTCATTGACTGCTCGCGCAAGCGAGAGATCTCGGGAGATTCCAAAACGTCGAGAAATTTTATCAAGCTTTCGCATTCTTTCCTTGTAGATCGCTGAAATTATTTCGGTTTTGCGCGTCGAGTTGAGGGTAGTCCAGCTCTTTTCCAAGTCAGGCAGGTTAGCCGCATGTCCTTCGAGACTTCCTTCAGCGCCCCAATTTCGTTGCACGCACCAAAAAACTACGCTGCCCTCTTTAGTTCCCGGAGCAGGAGTACCATAGGCCCACGTAAGCGCCTTCTTCATTAGATCTCCCAGACTCCGTGAAATACTTGTTCTAGATAGCATTAGCGTATCGTTGGAGGGTCGGTCTAGAGACGAATGATCCTGTTGGTCTTGCAGTGAGAGGAGTAATATCCAAGCTTCCGACGAGGGCGCCTGTTTAACTACCTCTGAGGTCAGATCCTTCGCTTGTTTAAACGATCTTGTCGCTTCGGATATATTGCCAAGCTGCTCATGGGTTGTTGACAAGTAGGCGTAGCATCGAGCAAGAGTCAGTAGCGAACGATTATCACCTTCCGAAGCTTGTAACTTGGCGATTGCACTGAAAGGCGCAAGCAAGTTGACTGCGTCTTGGAGGCGCTCAACTCGTTTTTCTGGATCCGCATGCAGACCCGCTTCGTGGCGAATTAACGCCGCGGCTGGGCTAACAGCGTATAGTGGCCATTCCTGCCGATTTCCATACCAGTGAGCAACTTCGTTCAAGGCTTCTTCCACATGTGCAGTCCGTTCAGTATCGCTAGGAACTTCATCAATAAGCCTTCGCACGATCCTCAGGTACAGGCTGATAGCGTGTTCTTGGTCAGTGGAGAAAGCGATGTATTCTCGTGCAAAGACTAAAGCCTCTCGCAACTTACATAATCGTTCAGTTTGATCATCTGTTACTTTCGCTTCTAATCGTTTGAATCGGATCCACAACTGATATTGATCAACTATCGCTCGCTGGCTTGTCGGAATCGGTAATGTCTCTAATAAACCAGCTATGTCCTCGAGAAGCTGACCAACGTGACTTAGCTGACCCGAGCGAATCAGCAGTTCGACAGTGTTTAGAGCCCAACTGCTTGTCCATTTAATCCATTCCACGTTCTCATAATTGTCGTGATGCGCCTTTAGGAACAGGCGTGTTATCAACGTTTGCCTGATGTCGATAATTTCTTTGTCGAGATTGTTATGACGGGCCAGTAGGGAAGCAGTAATGTCAAGCGCGCGAATATGCACTGCTGATAATCGATCTGAGATTAAAGCCAGGTCTGTTACGCGGCGAAGCTGTTGCAGCAATGTCACTCTATTTGTTTCAAAGCGGCTTGCTGTGACGAGTTGCGCGACTTGGGATTCCAACTCCTGAGAATCTTCTGTTTCACGTAGCCTTGCGCTCAGTTTGAGCGATTCTGATTCCGAAAAAGGAAAAATCAGGTCGTCTACAACATAGGGTAAGAATAAACTTGATAAGCGATCTTGAAGATCTAACTCATTAGGTGCGGTTTGCCTGAGAAAAGACAATGCTTCTTCTAGCGGCTTCTGTGATTTCTCATTGAGTAATGCAGAATGTTTTAGACTTTCTACGAAACGGTTTAGAGCAGCTCTCAGTTCGGTACCAATGTATGACTTTTTTGGGTCTTGGAAAACTAGTTTCAATTCCTTCTTAACAATGAACTGAGCGGCTTCCGTCATTTTGTATCCGTCGCTGGTTGTTGCAATCCATTTGTCCCGTATCTGCAACGGCAGCGGCGGCAATTCAAGACCAGCCTTATCCAGAAGCTCTTGGTTAATGACGAACTTTCCAAATATGGTCAATATTGCTAATGCCGCAAAGCCTTGAACCCCCGGTAGATTCGTTGCCGCGCTGTCAGCTTCCAGGCTGTGAGCTTCCAGCAGGAATTCCTTTATGAGCGGCTCGTACTCATCAAGAAGGGCATCGGCGAGTGCTTCGCCGGATTTTGATTCATTACCCAGACGTTCAAAAATTCCGATGCCGCGTATGATTGCTCCCGGTATCAGCACTTCTGGAATTGTTCGGACTATATTGACTGCTGCTGCGACCAAATCAGCATCGCCGATGATCTTTGTGATAAGTGTCTCTGCATCGGCAGGGGGTAAGTTGCCAAAATGTACTGGCGGCTTCAATACCCGCCTATTTTCTCCGGTCAACGAAAGCTCTCGAAAAGAAACAACAAGGGCTACGCCATCTCTAAAGACATCGGAGGCGAGAATCTGCTCTAATTCCTGCAACTGGAGGGAGTCGTCTACCGCGTTTTGAGAGTTCTCGAATATACCAACAATACTTTGTCCATGTAACATGCTGGGGAAAACTTGACTCACCAGACGTGACCTAGCATCAGCTTCTGACCCAACTTCATCCCAATTCATCTCGCTTAGTCCATTCAGTTTTGAAACACCAAGTGCATAAGCGAGATTTCTGAAAACAGAATGATTCCCAAACTGCGGCTTAAGATTCACAACTAAGAGCGCTATAGGCTTAGAAAACGCTCCTCTGATTTGGTCAGTTGCTTCACGATTCTTCAATAGATGTGCAAGGCATTCTGTTTTCCCGGCACCCGATACCCCGCAGACGACTGTTATGCTGTTTGGCTTTATTTGGGTTTTTAAAGTGTGCATTTCCGATTCACGTCCCACGAATGGGTAATGTGGATAGAGCGCATCAGGAGGGTTCTCGCCGGAGAAATTTCGGCGTAGCCCCGGCCCATCAGCTAAAGATAAAGCCATTGCAGCATGGGCTTCTATCTCCGCCTCAATTCCACTAAGGATATCGTGGGTTACCAATTGGCTGAAGTGAACATCTACAGTTTTCTGTGAAAGCCAATTAGGATTCTTGGCATCAAGCTCTCGTACTATGTCTCGGTGCCACCGCATGTATAGTGCGTCCTTCGTATAATCCAAAACAAAATACAGAGCTGGCAACTGATGGGAGTTCAAATAGTTTAAATTCTTGACCTCAAGCGGATAACTTAGCGAACCATCTCCTAAAAAACGAGGCTTTGAAGTGTGTTTAATCTGAAAATACGCACGTAGATTGGTCCAGATTCGCTTTTTGGATCCGGGATCATATCGACCAATCTCTATAGTGCCGTCTACACCCAGATCGGTCTTTCGTTCCTCTCGAACATTGAAGGCTGGTTCAAAGAGACGGTGTAGCGCCCTAAGCGAGGCAAGCTCACCGTCGTGCTCGCTTCCGGTCACGGGAAGTGGATCTGAGTTGCTCGAAACTTTCATCTCGTTGTTTTAGAGTTTTAGGTTGACTGGTTGACTTCAAAAGTCGAACTGCTTTCCGCGCGGTCTATTCGACGTCCGGAGCCCGAGCGGTCTAGACTTCATGGGAAGTACTGATTACTTCCGCAGCTCGTCTAGATCGCGCAATACGCTCCAACAAGCAGAAGAACAACAGATTTGGTAATTAATTTCAGTTCCGGCCCGCGGTATGTGATGGACCAATCTTGCAGCGATTCGTATGGTGTCGTCCTCCGGGGGCCGAGGAACACTAGCTACTAGTGAGCGTCGCAATTATACAGTGGAAGCCCGAGGATACAAGCAATAATTGAAGTTGATTGAGTGTCTCGCCCATTCACCTAGCCTTCTTAGACTCGCCCAAGGTTTACCCAACCGAGAACCGACACTTTTCGACGCTCTAGTAATCCGTGGGGGTAATTGCGAAACGGTTACATCAGTACGGGTCCTCACAGTTGCGCAGTAGTGCCATTCCACGTTCGACTGATACAATCGTTTGGACAGTTCTAAACAAGAAGTCACATCTTTAGGGGTTATTCTTGACTCATCTCATTAGTTTCAAGAGACTCATCAATTGGTTCTTATTTAACGTTTGCTTCGCTCTTTTGCCATTGATTTCCGTATGGTTCTTTAGGGCGCTAGCGGGGAAAAGTGCAGTCAAAACCATCGATGATTTCCCAGAAATCTTGTTCTTTTCGTTAATGGTCTGTGCAACGACAGTGGGTGATCTTCGGGGCCTGGAAAAGCCCGCTAAGTGGAATAAAACGTTTCTTGTGCTTGAGTCCGCTTTGTTGTTAGGGGCCGTAGGGTCAGCAATACTATATGGAGGATTGCGCTTCGCCGGAATAATTAATCCGGAAGTATCATTTCGTGAGAGCTTGCTCGGTTATTCGATGCTGATCACCATTCTACTGTTCTTTTTAAGCTTAACCTCTGAGATTCTCATTTCATTAGTAGATGCAACGGCCCAAAAGGCAGAACAGCAATGACTGAATTGATGTTGAAACTGTTGTCGTTGGTGATAGTAGTCTACTCGGTTGTTGCATTGATTGTAGCAAGTCGAGCGATCGCAAAAGCCCGGCGTGACGCGTACGAAATAATGCATGAGGATTTCATCGACCTTAAAAGGCGGGTAAAGAGAGAATTGAACAAGGATAAATCGGATGAGTAATCAGGATAAGACAATCAGAGATTTTATCTACTTGAACGGTGACACGCTTAATTCTCTATACTCACAGCTGTTTGAAGGTGTCGCGGAGCAAATAGTCAAATCACGTTTACACAGTGAAGTGCAGCAAGAATTGCAGAAGGGAGAGGTAACGAAAGGTCAAATTGCAGAGGCGCAATTTTCTGAAATAAAGCAGTCTACTGAAAGCAAGGTTCTTTATGACTATATGTACAGTCAATTGGAATCAAAGATAACAGCGAGCATCTTCGATCCATCTGGGATAGGGAAAGATAACTACCGTGAAGCGCTCGCTGATGTTTTCATGGTTAAGATAAAAGGAAGAGCTGAAATCGAAGATTACAATCGCGTCAAGGTTTTGGCCGAACGCTTTAATGATCTCGCCGGAAAACTAGCGTTTGCTGAGACAATAAACCAACTTGGAATGAGTCTTTACCAAGCCGAGGCTCTTGTGTCGTCTATGCAGGGAAAACAGAAAGCAGAGTTGAAACAGGCCATTCAAAGATGGAAGAATCCAAAGCAACTGGCAAAGGAAAAAGGATATTTGCAAGACGAAGAAACCTTGTCTCTGATTAATCTCGTCACTGAAATGTTCTATCCCGACGGATTCGAAGTAACTCTTACGCCTACACAAGGTGATGAAGGTATTATTTTTCGTGGAGTGATTGATAAACAATGGCTCCGATTGCCGCCGGAGACGCTGAAGGCTTTATATGGTGGTTACACGGACTTCGAGTGGACCATGGTAGGTCAAATCACCTATATGCCCGGTGGAACCTCACCTGAGATACCGCAAACATCAGTACCGAACGTAAACATTGAAGAAAGTGTGGCCAGTGCCGGCGAAGTCGGAAGGCGAAGTAAAGAGAACAAAGACTCCCCAAAGAACGAAGAACGAGGTCCAGAGAGTGCGGCTCAAGACAACGAAGACGTTGTTCCGGAGAGAGTGTCAGCAGCAGTCGAAGAAGTGACTGCTGAACTTCCGTCAATGCGGGATCCTTTCCGGGCTTTCTTTGGTACGCTCAGAGGTTTTGAACGAATGTTTCTTGAGAGTAAGCAGAGAATAGAAATCATATTGCATCCGCTGGCAATCTACCGAGAAACCGTACTGAAGCCCGCTGAAAAAGGCGGCAACGACAATTAAAATAGCGGCGGGCGCTTGCCGTCTCATGCGAACGCACTTTTCGGTATACCTGGTTCGGCGGAAAGCTCTAGTTACAAGGGAGGGTTACACATTACTGATCGTCTGACGGCGTTCGAAAGACATATTTCTTAATCCGTCTAACTATGTTAGGTATGTCTACCTGAATCGGACCCTTTTCAAACTCCTTTACGCTTAGAATTCCGGGAATGATAACTTCAGTATTTGTTCCTTTCTGGTTTAATGAATTCTGTTCTTCGTTCGCCATCTTAGCAGCGCGGTCGTATTGATGTTCTAGAGCCTGTTCAAGTAGACGCACTTCGCGTGTTCTGATTTGAAGAGCCCGTTGTGTAAGAGACAGCTCTGCATGCAAAGCTTCGACTGCGTTTTTCCATTTGAGTGATACAATATCGTTCTCATCAGTTATAACAGCTATAGGGTATTTTGCTGTTTCTAGATAAATTTCCAGAGCTTCTTTGATGCCGTACAGCGCTTGGTTTGGATTCGACGGCATAACGGTGAAGAGAACTTTCCCTGCTTCATGCTTTATATCAGAGGTAGCTTCGATTCCAATTTCGGTCAAGAAGTCTGCGAAATACATTAGATAACGTTCACAGGCGGTGCTCACTCCTCTAGGGAAATCAAATGTAACCGAAAAGGCATTCTCCGAATCACGTCTGCGCGCTTGACGCAAGAATTGCCCAATTCGATTATCTAACTCCGAGGTTATGTTTAAGAATACCTCTGAAAAGAGTCTTTGTTCTTCGAGTTCAACTTGGATAATTGTTTTAGCCCCCAGCGCATAAGCTTTTATTGAGCTGTCCATACGAAAGGATGTCAGTAACTCATCTTGAAGATCTGTGAAAGAGAAATCTTCATTCCAAGATTTTGCTCCGCCCAAGGTGAGAGAAAGAAGCGAAGGTCCTGGAATTAGTGTGACGTTCACATTAAATTGATAGCTGCCAAGTTTTTCGACATTTTCAAAATCTATCTTCTCCACATGCTGTCGCTTCAAATTCTTGATGGGCTGCCTGGCCACTGATAGGAAGTCTTCCTTTAAGACAAAGCTGAGTTGATAAAAGGGTATTTTTCTTGATCGTCGCCCTCTAGCCTTTTCCTTAACAAAGGAACCAGCAGATAGTTTTCCGTCAATGTAAACTCGCGGGCGTCCATCGATCTCTTTTCTGATATCGAACATAGTCCAATGTCTGATCCTTATCGAATGTCTCAATTGATCTTGGGGGTTCATGACCACAACGCTGCCCGTTGGTGGTACTGCGTCGCCAGTGGTTCGTCGAGTGCTTCAGACGAACCTGCGAGGGCGAAAATGCACGAGTATCGACTTGCATCTTGATTAAGCGTCCGAGAGTTGGACACACCCACCTAAGGTGTCGGTCACATAGATAAAAGATTTTCAAATAACGCGACGGCGGCAGTAAGATCGGAGCGTAGCCTCGCTGGATTGTAGGTAAAGACGTGAGCGGTGAACTTATCGCCAAGCGCGGACGACATTTGATGATTCAAGAATTCCCAAAGCGCGACGTGCGAGGCGTAATCACCGGACGTATTCTGGCGGTACAGATGAATTAGTACGATTGGCTTCTTTATAAGTCCACTTTCGACACACTGCCAGTATTTCACAAGATTTGTGACGCCGCTATGGTCAACCTCGATAATAATGTGTCGAGTGTCGGCGTCGACCCTCAGGTCGCCAAACTGAAAATAACCGCAACCGAGGACGATGCGATTGTCGAGCGATTGCGTTGAGTAACCACGCAAGCCCAAACGTGTAAGCGCTTCTTGGAAGGGCAACAACGCCTCACGTTCGTGCGAGGAGCGACTGTTTAATGAAACAGTTTTGATCATTCGGTTCTGGCCTGACTATTAGACGTCGATTCATCCGGTCAACCGGCGAGGCGAGATCGGATTCGGCCCTCAACTTCTCTCCAAGTGCTGCCCGCGTCGGGATCCTTCGCATAGGCGACGAGGCGCGCGTCGAGCAAGGCTTTTTCTTGGACAGCCAACGGGTCCCCGTCGTCGAGCCAATCTTCGCTGTCGAGCTCAGCCAATCTCAAGCGGATTTCTTGCCGCTCCGTATTTGTGAGTTTGGGTAGTTCTTCGAGGATTTCAGTTTTGCTCATGGACGCATGATAAATACCTTATCGTCTGCACGCAAACTTCAACCCTTTTAAACAGTGGAGGAAAAGACTCAATAAGGACGGTCGTCTGATAAGACTGGATTATGTTCTCCCCAAAGCCCCGAACATAATCAGTCTTATCAGGACGCCTCGCCTTCTATTCCTTTTTCTCGATTTCCAAGGTGCTTCAGTTACTTAAACGAACGTGTTGCGTATGGGGCTGCACTCGCCTGCGGCTCGTGTCTCAGGCTCTTAAGCTCACATTCTCGTACTGACCAGAGCGCCGCTTCGTACTTTCCGATTGTTGTGAAACCGAGCGTCACGGCGAACGTCAGACCATGTACCCTGACTTAGGTGTCACTACTCAGTGAAAATCTCTGGCGTGTGCTCAGTGAAAATGTCCGCTGAGGTACGCAGGCCGCGCGCCCTTGACGCCGCGGCTATGAATGCCCGCGCCGACCGGAGGAGGAAAAACAAAAGCTCCTCCGTTCGTCTTGTCATTCTAGCCGCGACGTCAAGGGTTCGCTGCGCCGCGCTCCGTGAGTGGGAGTGGCAAAGCAAAGCCTCCCGAAAGAGGAAGGGAAGCATGACTTTAAAGTGGACTTTAATTGAGCGGACAGGATAGGCGCCTTTTCAGACCACTAAGAGAAGACTCAAACTATTGGTCCATAGACCTTTAAAGTCTTAAGGTTTTTAAGGAATTTCTTTAAGAACTCTAGGAATCAGTGTAAGCCCATTTACCGTCAGCAATTTAGACCTTAGAGAATGCTGTTTCTTTTGGAATGATGCTTGCTCAGTGAAGACAGCATGAGCAAACGAAGAGTGATGGCGAAAGCCAAAGTCTATGGCTTCAGTCCGTGGGTTGATCAGGTCGATGCGATCAACCAAATCATGAAAGATAGCGGTGATAAGAACGAGTCGGCCCTCCTCCGGAAACTTGTTGACGAAGCGCTCGACGCGCGGAGGAAGAAAAGCCGATCAGCTCCACTCACTGAAGAATCAGAACATGCCGGCGTAAGACTGGAAACGATTGAAAGTCTACTGATGCGTCTCGTTTGCGAGGGAAACATCTCACTTCGTGTCCAGGATGTTTGTTTGGCGCTTTTACAGGACGTTCTTGCTGAAACCTATGCGGCTCACCGGCTCTTATGGGAATCGTTGGTCCTGCCTCACCTCCGCGCCACAGGGATTGATGTGAACGAGTTGGAGAGTCGATTTGCCCTAGCAGAAGCCCGAGCCAAAAACTATGCATATGGTCTTGCCGAACAAATCAAGCAGTCCCAGGAAACTGACGAAATGAGATAGCGAGACAGTCTGGAAATACGCTCGTCTGCGCTTAACGCCACAGGCTTAGGTGCGGCCGAGCGGAAGCACGAAACCTCCGGTCGAGCCAGTCAAACACTATCCTAACAGGTTCAAAAGTGCCCTGAATCTTGAGCAGTTGTTGCCCGTTTTCCCGGCACTCGAAGAATCCGTCGCCGACGCTCTAAGCAAACAATACGATAACAGCATGATTCAGAAAATTTTTATAACGGCACAGATGTTGATGATTGTCGAAGCATGCAGAAGCTGGAAATGCCGAACTCGCCACGGTTCCTAAAGGTTGTTGAGCTTGCCGAACTACTGAAGATCAAACCACGGACGATCTACGAGATGGTTGCGCAGAATCGCATTCCTTATCGAAAGCCGCCAGGTTCAAACATTCTTCGTTTTGATCTCGACGAGCGCGCACTAGTTACAGCTATAGAGCTTGTTGTTTTGTTCGCGCTTCGCGCGTCAAGAAAGTTGTTGCCAACATGATCCAGAGCATAAGACTAAAAATTCGAATCAGCACTCGGTCGCTGCAATCCCCGTCCGGCATTGATCAATCGTACTGCCAGTACTGGTCAGTTAACTTGGACCAGCTGCATAGTGCTTATTAGTATGAGTTCTGAATCGACTGCTAATAGTGAGCCCAGTTATCTCACGGTCGCGCAACTGGCCCAGCGCCTACAGGTCAGTGAAAGCACGATCTACGGCTGGGTTGATCGCGATTACATTCCGTTTCTAATGGCCGGTGACCTCGTTAGATTCGATCCCAATGCAATTCACAACTGGATGTTGGCGGAAGCTGATCGCAAACGTGAAAAGAAACGTGGGCTTAGGGCGATACGTGGTAAATTAGCGCCCGCTCCTGGCGGCTGCAACCGGAAAGGAGCAACCGGATGACAATCCGAAAACGCGGAACACGTTATCACTACGATTTCATGATCCGCAGACAGCGATACAGAGGCGCATTACCGGAGGCCCGTACGAAGGCCGAAGCACAGCAAGCCGAGGCAAAGATCAAGAACAAGATCTATGAACGCAAGTATGGGAAAACCTCGGCAAGCAGATTGTTCGCTGAGTTCGTGCGTACAGCTTACTTACCCTGGGCCAAAGCAACAAAACGTTCTAGTCGTGACGATGTACTACACGCAGAAGTCTTCTGCCGTCACTTCGGGAATAAGAATTTGAGCGAGATCGATTATCAGATGATCGAGGAGTTCAAACTCAAACGAATGAAATCAGTCACTCGCTACGGGCGACCACGATAGCCTGCCACGGTAAATCGGGAACTTGCGATTCTATCTGGCATTTACAGGATGGCCGTTGACTACGAGGAGATCAGTGACAATCCATGTAGAAAGGTGGAATCGCTACCAGAGAACAATCAGCGCACCAGGCATCTGTCTTTCGAAGAGGAAGATAGATTGTTTGCTAAGCTGACTGGCGAGCGCGACTATCTCAGACCTCTCGTCACGGTAGCAATCTACGCCGGACCACGTCGTGGAGAATTGCTAAAGCTTCGTTGGTCGAATGTAGACTTCGGCCTGAATCTCATCAACTTTACTGAGACGAAGACGAACAGGGATCGAGCTGTGCCAATGGAGCTGATTGTGCGAGAAGCTTTATTGGAGCTCAGCCAGCACAGCGGTAATGCGGAATATGTTTTTACGAATCCTGATAGCGGAACGCGGTACACGGATGTTAAGAAATCCTTTTCCGCAGCGTGTCGGGAAGCAGGCATTACCAACTTCACCTTTCATGACTTGCGTCACACATTCGGTACTCGCTTAGCGGATGCGGGCGTTGATGTGGTGAAGATTAAAGAGTTGATGGGTCACGCTTCGATTGTGACGACGATGCGTTACATCCACGCAACTGATCAAGGGAAGCGAGGAGCGATCACGGTCCTGTCAGAGTATCGGCAGAAACGACGTCACAAGTTTGTCACAGATGAAAAACGGCAGGCTCTTCAACCTGCCGTAAATCATTGAAAGTAATGGTGAGCCGAGCAGGGCTCGAACCTGCGACCCGCTGATTAAGAGTCAGCTGCTCTACCAACTGAGCTATCGGCCCTTGGTGACGCGGAAAATTATACGTGCGATGTTGGGAGTGTCAAGCAAGGACGCTTGTCTTTACTTACTATCAACGTTCTGGTAAAAGCTGTGACTACTTAGTTATTCCACACCTTACCTGATGGAGAACGATGACTGACGCTTCCTCACATTCAACGCAGCACTCTGCCGATCTCAACGAGCCCGAGCCGGATTTCGTCAAATGGTTGAAAGAAAACTGTGTGCCGATCATCGGTATGGCGTGCGGCGCTTTGGTGTTGTGTCTAGTTGCACACTATGGTCCTACAACCGTCAATTGGGCAAGGACGAAGGACTTCACCGAGGCGTTTACCAATGTTACACAAACTCTCGCTTTAATCGCTGGTGGTGTTTGGGCCTACTTTAAATTTGCGAAAGGGCGAACATTCCGAGACAGGCTGATTCCGACTGTAAGTGGGAAATTTATTTCGATTGATGGATCTGTTTTTCTAATCGTCATGATTCAACTCCAGAACGTCGGCCTGTCAAGAATTGCATTTGAGCAAGGAGCGAGTGCGGTAGCCGTCTTCGAGTTTGTTCCAGCACAAACTGAGGAAATTCTGCGTGTTAAGAATAATTTATTAGCGTCTTTTAGGGTGTTCGGAGACACAGACAGATACATTGAGCCAAACGAAGTAGTCGAACGCCAAACGTTGATTGCGCTGCCACGCGTTTCAAGCGTAGGGTATCAACTCGAATTTAAAGTGCTATCGGACTCTGGATACGAATGGCGAGCAACGACTATTGTCGATAAAATAAGATTTTTGCGCATAATGCGGTGGGTAAACCTACGCGGGGATTGGAGAAAATGTAATGAAGTTAAGCGACTATCCTCCCGGATTTTCGGCTCCCAGGTACCGCGCGACACCTGAAGAAATTGAGCGGCTCCGGCGATTGAATCAGATTCAAGACGAAAAAGACGAGCGACATCGAAGGAAACTGATCGAGGAGGGGAAAATACGACCGGACAATGAGTCAGACGAGAAACCTGTGTAGGGTTCCAGTGAGGAAGACGTTTTGCCTTTTATCCGATCGATCCCCAGGGTTGTTGCCTGCTCCAACTCTGGCCTCGCATTAGCCAATGCCTTCGGCGTTCGAATTCTCAAATTTCGCTAAATCTAAACAATCTTAACTCGCAGTGGCGCACTCGCTGTTGGCGAGGAGTTGGTGGACCGCGTTGATCAGGCCTTCGATATCTGGCTTCGCGACAAAGGCGGCGGCGCCGGCCGCGAAGGCTTCGCGCCGGTGAATCTCATACGCGTCGCCGGTGTAAAAGATGCACGGCACCGCGGGGGTGATCGTCATCAATGTCTCGCACAACTCGACGCCTGTGCCGTCGGGGAGACGCTTGTCGAGCACGTAAAGATCGTACTGGGTCTCGGAAGCCATCTTGCAGGCCTCTTCCATCGTGGCCGCAGTGTGAACCTGGTAGTTTTCCTCAGACAACAACATCTGCAACATCTCAGAAGTGTCGTAATGATCGTCCACACAAAGCACACGACATGTGGAGTTTGGCACAGGGGGAAACCTCCTTGTCTGGGTCATTCAGAAATCCACTGTAAGCAGGAGAAGCAGTGGGCGGCCAAATTATAAGCGGCTAAGCACAATTTCGCTACCGTGAAACAGGCACGATCTGGAACACTCACCCGATTGGCTTTTTCCTAGAGATACAACGTATTTCGGATCGTTCACCTTTCTTGCGATCCAGTACGACCAGGTGGGCAGCCCTCCTGCCCACCGCCAATAATTAGCTACAAATTTTTAGGGATTAATGCGGATCAAACGGCGATGACCTGCCGCTCTTCATCGCCTTCAGTAGCTGATTCAACACTTCGAGATCCTCGTCCTCCGGCTCCAACTGACGATATTTCTCCAACGTAGCCGAAGCGGCGCTCAGATCGCCGAGCTTGTGATAGACCAGCGACAGGTTGAAATAGACTAACGAGAACCCCGGCTCGATCTGCGCCGCCGCTTCATAGTGAAGTTTCGCTAGGGGCAGATCGCCGGCGTCGTAGTAAAGATTGGCGAGGTTGTAGTGCGCCTCGACGTGCCGCGGATCGTTTTTCAAAGAAAGCGTGAAGTTGTCGAGAGCACTCGCGGTCTGCCCGCGCTCGAGATTAATGATGCCGAGGTTGCAATAAGCTTCAGCAACGTTGTCGCCTTCGCTGATCGCTTCGAGGTAATGCTCCGCGGCTTTGACGTCGCCCTGCTCGTGTAAAAGAAGAGCTTCTTCGAATGGCGTAAGCAGACGCGCGAGTCGCGGAGTCTCGATGCGAAACAGGTTCAACTGGCCCTGAAGCTCAGCTTCGATCTGCCGGATGCTGTGACCCTGCGCGCGCAGCTCACGCACACGACGAAACTGTGTCAGCGCGTTGAAGTCGTAGACGTAATCAGGCGCTTGCGATGTTGCGGAGGCCTGGATGATGCCTTGCTCAGTCCAGCGACGAATAGTCTTCTCGCTCAGACCAAATAGCTGTTTGATCTCTTTTATGGAGTAAGACGATTTGACACGTTGGTAATCTGCCTTCGACGGGACAGGTGAGGGAAACGAGATTACCTTGGTGCTTGACTCTTTCATTTAAAACATTAGACAGGATTTACATGTCAATCTTGTTACCCGACTTTTCGTTTCTTCGCGGCGCGAGGTTTCACCAGCGTGATCTGCGGCTTCTTCTTCGCCGCGGGCGCAGGCGCTTTCACCATCGGCTTGCGACTCGACGCCTGCAAACTCTTCTTCAACGCGCTCATAATATCAAGTCTGGGAAGTTCTTCAACCGGTTCGAAGTCGACAATCTCGTTGCCCTTGATCTTCGAATCAATCAACGTTCGGAGCGCGGTGTAGTAATTGTCTTCGGTGTCGATCTCGGAAAGCGTCGTCGTCATCTCCTGAACCAACGTCGTCGCCAGCTTCAACTCATTCTTATTCAACTTTTGCGCATCGAGTTTCTGCACGCTTTCGAGATCGGGCACGTCTTCCATCTTTCGCAACTCGTGCGGGTAGTGAAGCTTCTGAAGCACCAGCCCGTCCTCATGCGGAAACACTGCCACGAGATCTTCACGATCTCTCAGCACCACTTTACCGACGGCAACCTTACCCGTCTGCTTCATCACTTCACGCAACAGCGCATACGGCTTTTCTGAGACTGCGCCATCGGGCCCGGCGAAGTACGGCGAATCGTAAAACGTGCTCGGTATCTCTTCACGATCGACAAAGCCGACGATGTCGACAGCCTTGGTAGTCTTGATCTTGATCTTCGAGATGTCGTCAGGCTCGACTATGGCATACCGATCCGGCTCGTACTGATAGCCTTTCGTGATCTGATCGTTAGTGACAATCTCGTTACACTTCTTGCAGCGCTTGTCGTAGCCGATTGGACCAAAATCGTCGCGGTGCAGTTGGTTGAACTGAATCTTCTCGCTGGTCTCGATCGCGTTATAGATGCGGACGGGGATCGCAACCAGCAAAAATCGTATGTGGCCCTTCCAGATTGAGCGCATATCAAAAACTTCTCCTCAAGCGGATTATGCCACGAAAGTTTTCGTTTTCAACGGATTTTATGGACCGCGGCGAGTGTATTTACATGGAGTGGAGCAAGGCGTTACGCATAGCGCCGGCGCTTTGCCAACGTTGTGCAGGATCCTTTGCAAGCGCGCGATCGATGATTTCACACACTGCTCGAGGAATGTGCGACGCGCGCTGGCAGAGGGGAACAGCGTGCTGTTCGAAGATGGCGCGGATGGTGTCGTTGACGCCACTGCCCTTGCTCAAGTCGAGCGCGAGCGAGCCTGTCAACAAGCTGTAAGCCGTCATGCCGACGGCGTAAATGTCTGACTGCGGCTTAACGTCGCGGAAATTTCTCAGTTGCTCTGGCGGCATGTACGCGAGCGTACCCGCCATCTCGCCCGCCATCGTGACGCCGCTCATACCCGAATTGGAGAAGCTCTTCGCCAGGCCAAAGTCAGTCAGCTTCGCGACGAGGTTTTGCGAGCGACCAGCAACGAGAATGTTCTGATCCTTGAAGTCGCGATGAATGTAGCCCTGGGCGTGTGCGAATGAGAGTGCGTCGAGCGCCTGCGAGATGATCGAAATGCCGTCTTCGTACGACAGCCGCCCACCGTTATTTTCAGCAAGCTTCGAAGCATCAGCGCCATCGACGAATTCAGTGACGAGATAAACGACGCCATTGTGTGTGCCGCGGTCGATAAACTCGACGATGTTCTTGTGCTTCAACGTCGCGGCAACATCGATCTCACGCAGGAAGCGTTTCATCGCTTTGTCACTGACGGCAAACTCAGGAAGTAGAGTTTTGATCGCAACTGGGCGTCCGGTTTTTTGCTCGCGCGCGAGCATCACGCAGCCCATGCCGCCGCGACCCAGTAACCTCACTGTGTCGTAACCCGGAATCGCCTGCGGCGAACGCTTGAGCTCGATGCGACAGTCTTCACAAAGAAACGTCAGGTGCTCGTCAGGCGCTGACGCTTGTGCCTGTTCGCGCCGCCCGCAGTTAACACACTCGACCATCACGAGCACAGGTCGCTTTGGCACGCCCGCATCCAGAGTCGTCTCGGAAAGAAGATCATGCGATTCCGTTGTGACTTCAACGACGAGAATAGTTTCACCCCACTGGATCCGATCACCGTTATTCAAATATGCCTCTTGCACGCGACGACCGTTGACGAAAGTTCCATTCGTCGATCCGAGATCGCGCACATGCGAGTGCGGCGGATTCATTTCGAGCAGACAATGATTACGCGAGAAGTAACGATCGTCAGGCAAACAGAGATGAGCGTCAGGGTTGCGACCGATCAGAAAAGAGTCGTGCTGAGTGAACGAAAAGATGCGGCCTTTGTATGGGCCGGCAGTGACTTTCAGATTGACCTGCATGCTGGGGATTAGCGATTGATACTCAGATCATCAAAGGCCACTTCATAAACGTCGCTGGTGTAGAACCCGGTGCGGCCATGCTTGTAGTTTTCTGTGTCGTTGATTTTGGTTAGAAACTGGCCGTTCGCATAAAACGACAACTCAGTGCCGCGGATGCGCACTTCCAGAAGGTTCGGAGCACTGCCTGAACGGATCGCGCTCGACTCCGTTTTCGTCACGACCGACGACTGAACGCCGTTCTTGTGCTTGATGATCTCGTACGCCGGCTGGTCTGACGGATAGATCAGCAACGCATAATCTTCGAGCTGCTTTGTTTTCGACAGCGCGCAATGGACCATCAACCCAAACCCTGCTGATGGCGCGTCTCCATTAACGCTACGCGCCGTAACTTTTACGGTCGCGTTTTCAGTGCTGTACTCGTCTGACGGCGCGTACATCACAACAAACATTCTTTCTTTCGCGGTCATGTGATATTCGCCGCCGTCGTACCAGATACGGCCGTAATCAGATGAACCAATGCGCCACTTCTGCTCGCTGAAGTCGTCAACGAGCGAGTTTGGGATCGCCGTTGCGTTGGTGTTTGAAACGTTCGCGTTGGCGTTTGTGTTGGCGCTGAGGTTGCTGTTGCGGTTCTCGTTACGCGTGTTGGCGTTAAGGTTGTTGGTGTTGCCGTTCGAGCCAAGACTCGCGAGCGCTATGAGCATCACGACGAGACCGACGCCGATGACGAGCAGCGCAGCGAGTCCGCCGAGTATCCACCAGACTGCGTTGGATTTCTTGCGCGGTGTTGGCGCGCCAATTGGTGGTGGTGGTGTCCACTGTGGCGCTGGCTGCGGTGGCGGAGGCGGTGGTGTCGTCGGCCTCGGGGTGACGACCGGCTGCTGTTGTGGACGATAAATCTCAGTTGGCGGAGGTTCGGAAGTGTCCCTCGTAGCCGGATAGGCCAGCGTCGCATTCGGATCGACTGGCGGCGCGTCGGCGGTTAGCGGAGTCCCGTCCTCCAAACAAAAGTTCAGGGACGAATCGGTGTACGTGCGGTTACAAGTGGGGCAGCGCTTCATCTTTGTTTAGAGTTCAAGCTTTAGCTTGTGTTCGTCATCAAGACAGCAACCTAAAGGCTGAACTCTGAACAAAGCGTCGCCGTCGAAAAGCAGTCGGAAAGATTATCGGAAAGGTGACTCGCGCTCAAGCCCTAATCGGCTTTCCGCAACGCCCGCAGAACTTCGTCCCGGCGGGATAACTGCTACTGCACCCGCTGCAAATCACCTCGACCGGCTTGGGTGCGCGCCATTCGAGCGACGCCGCGCCGATCGGAATCCCGCAGCGCCCGCAGAATTTTGTGCCAGCGGCATACTCGTGCCGGCAGCGCTGGCAGGTTACTCCAAGCGGCGTCAGCGGCGAGGTGTTCACATCGGTCGAGACCGGCTCGAAAGTCGTGTTGCCACAGCGGCCACAGAACTTCACGCCCTCGGCAAAGCGCGACTGACACTTCGTACAAACCACGACCGACAACGTGGCCGAGTGCCCGCCGTGCTTGCTGTCGAGACTGCCGCCGCGCGATGGTGTCAGTTGATTACTCGAGAGACCGATCTTCAATTGCGCTTCGATGATCTGTTCCGCGATGTCGCTGCGGATCTCGATCACGCGCTCGTCGTCCGGCTCGCCCAACTTCGACACTCGCAACACGTGTTGTCCCGGCGCAAGCGACGTCAGAATCACACGACCTGAACGTCCGACACTTCCATAGCGCTCGTCGTCGACATAAACCTCGGAACCCGACGGCGCCATGACCACGAGCCGAGAATCTTTTCGTTTGACTGTCTCCGAGCTCGCAGAAACTGCATTTGCAAAGCTCTCAAACCACTCACTCGCGCTCGCTGGCCGATCGTTAGCCTCTTTCGCCAGCGCCTTCATGATCGACGTTTCGACTTCACCGCTGATGTCCGATCGCAGACTCGACAGCGCCGGTGGCAGTTGCGTCAACTTCTGCGCGATCAGTTGGGTGATGTTGCCGGTGAAGGGCGGCCGGCCACCGAGAA
>Ga0207712_10000535_pt1 | contig 31111 bp, 27 predicted proteins | sample KBSS44metaG_FD_184402 | JGI IMG/M metagenome (GOLD analysis project Ga0207712, IMG submission 184402) | Switchgrass rhizosphere microbial communities from Kellogg Biological Station, Michigan, USA - KBS S4-4 metaG (SPAdes) (version 2) | ecosystem: Host-associated > Plants > Roots > Rhizosphere...
CGGCACCTCTGCAAGCAGCACCGATGCACAACGCGCCCCAGGCTTGGTCACCGACGTCATGGCAATCGCGGACGGCCGTGCAGCAGCCGGCCTATGCAGACGCAGCCGCGCTCGACCGCGCCGTCGCACAGTTGCATGAATTGCCGCCGCTGGTGACGTCGTGGGAAGTGCTCGCGCTCAAGCGCAAGCTGGCCGAAGCGCAGGAGGGACGCTGCTTCCTGCTGCAGGGTGGGGACTGCGCTGAGAGCTTCGCCGATTGCACCTCGCCTATCATCTCCAACCGGCTCAAGGTGCTGCTGCAGATGAGCCTCGTGCTGGTGCACGGACTCAAGCTTCCGGTCGTGCGCGTCGGCCGGTTCGCCGGCCAGTACGCCAAGCCGCGTTCGGCCGACACCGAAACACGCAACGGCGTGACCCTGCCTTGCTACCGCGGCGACATCGTCAACGCTCCCGAATTCACCGCGGCGGCACGCGAGCCGGATCCGCAGCGCTTGATCGAAGCGCATTCGCGCTCGGCGCTGACGATGAACTTCGTGCGCGCGCTGATCGATGGTGGCTTCGCCGACCTGCATCACCCGGAATATTGGGACCTCGAATGGGTCAAGCACTCGCCGCTGCAGGAAGAGTACCAGCGCATGGTCGAAGCCATTGGCGAGGCGGTACGCTTCATGGAGACGCTCGCAGGCGAATCGCCGTCATATCAGAAAGTGGATTTCTATACTTCGCATGAAGCATTGCTGCTCAACTATGAAGGCGCAGTGACGCGCCAGGTGCCGCGCAACCCGGGTTGGTTCAACCTATCCACGCATTTCCCGTGGATCGGCATGCGTACCGCGCAGCTCGACGGCGCCCACGTCGAGTACTGCCGCGGCATCCAGAATCCGATGGGGCTCAAGCTCGGCCCCGGGGTGAAGCCGGACCAGCTGCTGCGCACGATCGATGCGCTCAATCCGCACAACGAACCAGGCCGGCTGACCCTGATCACGCGCATGGGCGCGGCCAAGGTCGAAGCTGAGTTGCCGCAGCATCTCAATGCCGTCAAGGCCGAAGGCAAACGCGTGCTCTGGTGCTGCGATCCGATGCACGGCAACGGCGAGACGTTGCCGTCCGGCGTGAAGACGCGGCGCTTCGAGAACATCCGCGCCGAACTCGACCACGCCTTTGACATCCACGCCGCCTGCGGCACACGCCTCGGCGGCGTGCATCTCGAACTGACCGGCGAGAATGTCACCGAATGCCTCGGCGGCGCGCGCGACCTGACCGAAGTGGATCTTGCCCGTGCCTACAAGTCGAGCGTCGATCCGCGTCTCAATTACGAACAGTCGCTCGAGATTGCGATGCTGATTGTGCGCAAGCGCGGCGGCAGGCCCTAGGGCGGAGAGTTTTCCCTCAAAGTTCCACGTGCGCGCGCAGGCCGAAGAAGCGCGCCGGTCCGCGGTCGCGGTTGTATCCCGGGTTGCGGGCAAACTGGAAGTCGGGGCTGATCGTCACATGCGGCACGATTTGCGCCGCATAGTAAAGCTCGGCGATCTGTTCATGGCCGTAGTCGATCCGGCCGTCACCGATCAGAAAGCCGCTGCCGCCGAGCGCGAGATAGTCGCGATGGTCTTGCGAAATGCCGTTCACCGCGATCGCGAGCGCGAGATGATCCTGCGCGCGTCCCCAGTGCAGACCCGATAGTTGTCCGCCGATGCTGGTGGCGCGGTCCGCTTCGGTGAACGCGAATGATTCCGTGCGGCCGTCGTTCCAGCCGATGCGCGCGAACAGGCCAGTTTCACCATCGTCGGCTAGCGGCAGTTCAGCATTGATCGCATAGCCATGCTTGCGACGGCCATCGCGATCATCGGCGCGGATATCCGGCGTCGCGCCCGATTCCTGCGCGGCAGCGATCGCGTCGCGATACACACCCATGCGCGCGATGTTGCGGAACGCGAGCACGCGCACTGCGTAGCCTTCCTTCTGCGGTTGCCAGGTCAACTCCATCTGCTCGCCGCGCGCGCGCGCGATCGGCCATTCCAGCGCCTGTCCGTTCGCCTCGCGCGGCATTTCATAAATGCCGTAACGCAGCGTCCACGCCGGCTGCACGAGGGCGAGCATCGCGCCGCCGGTGTAGCCGCGCGTATCGGCGGCGAAATCCCAGGCGGCGTTGTTGAACAGCGCCCAGTTCATGAACTGGGTGCGCGTCGAATTCGCGTAGCGGTTCTTGTCGAAATCGTCGCTGACTGCGAGCTTGCCGAGCTTCACCTCGAATCGGCTCGCATATTCCTTGCCGGCGAGCTGGCCCTGTGCGGCTTCGACATCATAGGTTTCCTCGCCGAGCGGCAGCGTGTAGCGCAGCACGCGGCGCGCGATGTACGGGCGCTTGCCGAGGTTCGCGGTGCCCGAGCGGATCACGTCGCCGTTGCTCAGCCCAGCCATACCGGTGGCATTGCTGACGCCGGCACCCTTGAACATTTCCGCATCGAGATAGAACTGGAAGTGCCATGGCAACGCCACGCCGAAGTAGGCGCCGAAGGTGTGCGAACGCTCCGTGTCGCCGCTCGCGCGCAGACTTAAAGGGCCGGAATAGGGCGAACGCAGCGCATCCTGATGCTGGTCGACGAAGGTGTATTGCGCGCCGAGCAGCTGCGGCACGAATTCGGTCGGCGCGTCGACGGCGAGGACCGAGGCTGGAGGGACCGCAAGGACGAGTGCGCCAAAGATGGCGAAGGCTGGCTTGAGTTTCATGATTCCGGTTTCCATGAGCATGTGAACATGGTCCCATGCTGCGCGCGTTGATTGCACAGCATGGGTGGGCTTGGTTTCAATCCTGTGTCGTCCAGCGTGCTTCGAGCTTGCCGCTGGTCGGGCTGCGCTGCCAGCGGCAGACGAGCTTCCGGCGCGCGAACGAGGCATCGTTCGCGGCGACGTAGGGCAGGGCGCGCGAGGTCGCGCAATAGGCATCGCGCACACCGAAACGACGATCGTGCGGGAACAGGGAGAGCAGGAACTGCATTTTCATGATTCACCTCGATTCCGTGACGGAACGGGTGAATCACGACCAGCTATCGGCTAGATCGCGAGACGGCCCGTATCCGCGCGGAGCGGCAGGGTTTGTGCGGCCAAGGCAGCCCATGGCCCGCGAAGGCACGGTGCTGCGTTGGTACTCGGATAGCTGTCCATTGATGTCAGTGGTTGGCTGGAGGAAATGCTTCGGCGGACCGAAGCGCGGCGAAGGGTAGGCGCGGGGCGCTTCGATGTCAACGAAAAACTTCTTTGTGCCGGGATGCCCGGCGCGACATCGGTTTCAATCCGACGTGCCGACGTGCTCAAGAAATCGTGGCGGTTTGCGCGCCCGCGTAGCCTGTTCGAACGCATAGGCGTAGCCGATGAGCTTTGCCTCGCTCCAGGCTGCACCGAAGAATGTGATGCCCACCGGCAACTCATGCACCAAGCCCATCGGCACGGTGATCGCGGGGTAGCCGGCCACCGCGGCCGGCGTCGAGCTGCCGCCTGTGTAGTGATCGCCGTTGACGAGATCGGTGACCCAGGCTGGGCCGCCGGTCGGCGCGATCAGCACGTCGAGTTTGTCCTTGGCCAGCGCCGCGTCGATGCCTTCGGCGCCGGCGAGGCGCTTCGATTTGGCCAAGGCGTCTTTGTATACTTTTTCGTCGAGGTTGCCGCGCGCCTGCGACTGCTCGAACGTCTCCTGGCCGAACCAGGGCATTTCGCGATCCGCATGGGTCTTGTCGAACTCGATCAGGTCGGCGAGGCTGCGCGTCTTCACGTCGGGCGCGAGCGTGGCGAGATAGTCATCGAGATCGGCCTTGAATTCGTATTGCAGCACGATGTTTTCCTCGTCGTCGTACTTGCCCTGGTTCGGCAGTTCGACCGGATCGACGATCACGGCGCCAGCGGCCTTCAACGCGGCGATGCTCGCATCGAACACGCGATCGACCTCGGGGCCGACGCCGGCCAGCTTGCGCACGACGCCGATACGCGCTCCACGCAGGCGCTTCGCGTCGAGGAATTTCGTGTATTCCGCGCGATGCTTGTCCGCGTCTTTCGTCGCCGGATCACGCATGTCGCTGCCGGCGATCGCGGTCAACAAGGCGGCCGCATCGGCGACGCTGCGTGCCATTGGTCCGGCGGTATCCTGGCTATGCGCGATCGGCACGATGCCGGCGCGGCTGACGAGGCCGAGCGTCGGCTTGATCCCGACCAGTCCGTTAGCCGACGCAGGGCAGACGATCGAGCCATCGGTCTCGGTGCCGATGCCGGCCACTGCGAGATTCGCCGCGATGGCCGCGCCCGTGCCCGAACTCGAGCCGCAGGCGTTGCGGTCGAGTGCGTAGGGATTTTTCGTCAAGCCGCCGCGTCCGCTCCAGCCGCTCGTCGAGTGATTCGAGCGGAAGTTGGCCCATTCCGAGAGGTTGGTCTTGCCGAGGATCACGGCGCCGGCCGTGCGCAATTTCGCCACGATGGTAGCGTCGCGCGCCGCGATCGAATCGGTCAGTGCGAGCGAGCCGGCGGTCGTGTGCATCTTGTCGGCCGTGTCGATGTTGTCCTTGATCAGTACTGGAATGCCGCGCAGGGGTGCGTACACTTTTCCACTTTTCCGGCTAACGTCGATCTCGTCGGCGATCGCGAGCGCATCTGGGTTGAGTTCGATCACCGCGTTGATCGCAGGGCCGGCTTTGTCGATTGCGGCGATGCGGTCGAGATACTGCTGCGCCAGTGCGTGTGCAGTCCATTCTCCATGTTGCAATTTCTGCGCGAGCTCGCGGATCGTGCGCTCTTCTGCTGGCGAAGACACGGGTTCAGCCGCCGACGTGGCCATGGGTACGCAAACGGTGGCGATGAGAAACGCAAACAATCGCGGCATGGCGAGGTCGATCACGACGAGTCTCCGTTCAAGTTGGCCGGGCGATCCTGGTGTGCGGACTCTCGCTCACTGCCAGCCAGAGTCCGACCGATGTAGAGAAGAGTGCCGGCACGAAAAACGTCAGCTGGCCCGACGACAGCGGCTGGCTGTCGAACGCGAGGATCACCGCGACGCTGCCGATGGCGAAGGCCGCCACGCACGAGCCCGCCAGCCAGCGCAGGCGTTGTGAAAAACCCGCCGACAGCAGCACAAGGAAAGCTGCAAGACTGGCTAGCAGCCCCCAAGGAATCAGCCAGGTCGCCATGACCAACAACTGCTCGAAGAAGCCGAGCAGCGTGCCGGCTGCGATGGCGTGCCCCAGCGCAAGGAAGGCGGCGGCGAGCAGCATGCTCGGCAGCAGGCAGAGAACACTGACCACGTGCAGGAACGGGCGCACGTCAGGTTCAGCCAGCGACGGATCCGACCGGCCGATGCTCGGTGTCCTTGCCCGGAGTCAGGAACAGCATCGTGGTGGGGACATGCGTTTTTGCCGTGTGCCAGGCGCCTTGCGGCACGAGGACATAGTCGCCGGGCGAGTTCAGATGCACCTCGCGTTCACTACCCGACTCCTCGATGACCAGAGTCGCCGCACCAGAGAGCAGCATGACCACCTCTTCGCCGACGGGATGGCGCTCCCAGGTTACCCATGGCTCGGAGAACGTGAACGCTGACATCAGCCGACCCTGGTCCAGGTCGGGATAGGCGCCGCTGGCGACATCCTGCCAAAACGATTCGGACGGCGGAATCGCGTCGATCCTGCCTCCGTCGCGGGCGTGAAGATAGGCGCCGAGAATATTCGCCGCTGCGTTCATCGGTATTCCTTAGAGCTGGAAGCGACAGCGGACCGAGCTATGACTAGCCTCGATCGACGGTAGCCGCGGCCGCAAGGATAGCCGGAATGGAAGTCGGCTGGAGCGATCCGGGAGACTTGCCCGGAACCTGTGAAGGATTGCAGCCTCCGCACGCCATTGCGGCGTGCGGGACAAAACTATTGCTCGAGCTTTTACGCCGCCTGGCGCGACGCGCGCTTGCGATCGTTCTCGGTCAGGTGCTTCTTGCGCAGGCGGATTTCCTTCGGCGTGACTTCGACCAGTTCGTCGTCCTCGATGAAATCGAGCGCCTGCTCCAGCGAGTACTTGATCGCCGGGGTCAGCTTGATCGCGTCGTCCTTGCCCGAGGCGCGCATGTTGGTCAGCGGCTTGGTCTTGATCGCGTTGACGGTGAGGTCGTTGTCTTTGGAGTGGATGCCGACCAACTGCCCTTCGTATACCTGGTCGCCTTCGGCGGCGAACAGTTTGCCGCGCTCTTCGAGCGGCCCCAGCGCGTAGGCCGGCGTGGCGCCCGGCGCGTTGGCGATCATCACGCCATTGAGACGCTTGGCGATCGTGCCCTGTTCCTTCGGGCCGTAATGGTCGAAGACGTGGAACAGCAGGCCCGAACCCTGGGTGAGAGTGCGGAATTCGTTTTGGAAACCGATCAAGCCGCGCGCCGGGATTTGATACTCGAGGCGCACCCGACCTTTTCCATCCGGCTCCATGTTCTTCAACTGCGCCTTGCGCGCGCCGAGTTTTTCCATCACGCCGCCCTGGTGGATTTCTTCCACGTCGACGACGAGCTGCTCGATCGGCTCCATCAACTGGCCGTCGATTTCCTTGATGATGACTTCCGGGCGCGACACGGCCAGTTCATAGCCTTCGCGGCGCATGTTCTCGATCAGCACCGACAGATGCAGCTCGCCGCGGCCGGAGACGAGGAATTTGTCCGCATCGGAACCTTCCTCGACGCGCAGCGCAACGTTGTGCACGCGCTCGCGATCGAGGCGCTCGCGCAGCTGGCGGCTGGTCAGGAACTTGCCGCCGGACAGCTCCTTGTTGCCGGCGAACGGCGAGTTGTTGACCTGAAAAGTCATGCTGATGGTCGGTTCGTCCACCGTCAGCACGGGCAGTTGTTCCGGCACGTCGGGCGCGCAGATCGTGTCGGAAATGCCCAAGTCTTCGACGCCGTTGATGGCGACGATGTCGCCGGCTTCTGCCTCGGCGACTTCGCGGCGCTCCAGGCCCATGAAGCCGAGCACCTGCAGGACGCGGCCGTTGCGCTTCTTGCCTTCGCGGTCAACCACGGCGACCGGCATGTTGGTGCGCACCTTGCCGCGTTGGATGCGGCCGATGCCGATCAGGCCGACATAGCTGTTGTAGTCAAGCTGCGAGATGCGCATCTGGAACGGACCGTCGGGATCGACCTTGGGCGCCGCGACATGCTTCATGATCGCCTCGTACAGCGGCGTCATGTCGCCTTCGCGCACGTCGGGCGTCAGACCCGCATAGCCGTGCAGGGCCGAAGCGTAGACGACCGGGAAGTCGAGCTGTTCGTTGGTCGCGCCGAGGCGGTCGAACAAATCAAAGGTTTGATCGAGCACCCAGTCCGGACGCGCGCCGGGGCGGTCGACCTTGTTGATCACGACGATAGGCTTGAAGCCCATCTGGAACGCTTTCTGGGTGACGAAGCGCGTTTGCGGCATCGGACCGTCCATCGCGTCGACCAGCAGCAGCACGGAATCGACCATCGACAGCACGCGCTCGACCTCGCCGCCGAAATCGGCGTGTCCCGGTGTGTCGACGATATTGATGCGGTTGCCCTGCCAGGTGATCGCGGTGTTCTTGGCCAGGATCGTGATACCGCGTTCCTTTTCCTGGTCGTTCGAGTCCATCACGCGCTCGGCGAGCACGGTGCGTTCGCTGAACGTACCGGACTGCTTGAGCAGGCAGTCGACGAGGGTGGTCTTGCCATGGTCGACGTGGGCGACGATGGCGATATTGCGTAGATTTTCGATGGACATGGTGATAAGCCCGCCCTCGCGGCAGGCTGAATGAGACAAGGATTTACAAGATTATACCCGATTTAATTTGATACTGCGGCGCAGCAATAGTTAGGCTGATGGCGCGCCGAATGACCTGAAAGTCGTTACCGGCCACGGCATGATCGAGGTGATAGGTATGCGAAGTGCCCGGACCGTTTTCTGCATGCTCATAGGCATTGGTCTGTTGGCCGCTAATGCCCGAGGTGCAGGCGATCCTGCCGAAGACCCGGAGGTAATGAAAACGCTGCTCGCAATGAGCAAGATGTCCACTTGGCATCACCCCGACCAGTGGGGCATGACCGCTGGTATGCGCGCCTATGCCCATCGCCGCTATGGCGACGCGATGAAATATTTCGAAGTCGGAGCACAGTATGCGGACAAGCTGTCCCAGCTCAGCATCGGCTTGATGTACAAGAACGGCGAGGGCGTTGCCAAGGATCCCGTAATGGCCTACGCATGGATGGATCTGGCTTGCGAGCGCGGCTATCCGCAGTTTGTCGCTACGCGCGACGAACTGAAAGAGACCTTGACGCCGGCGCAGCTGGCTCGCGCCGAGAGCCAGCGCACTCAACTCGCCAAGCGCTATGCGGACGAAGTCGCCCAGCCGCGCATGGTGTTCGAGCTGAAGCAAGCGATCATGCAGATGACTGGCTCGCTGGCTGGATACGATGCCGCCGGCAAGTATCCGAAGAAGGATTGGGACCCTGCGTTGTATTTCGCCACGCGTGATCGCGAATGGAAGAACAGCGTCACCGTGGGTCCGGTCGAGGAAGTTGACCCTCCAGCGACCGCGCCCAAACAATCGGATAACTCCGACAAACCCTGATGCTGGCAATTGCCGGCGAAGCCGACTTCGCGGACGCGCGAGTCGCCTGTGGGGTGTTCTGATGCGCTGGCTATGCAAAAATAGCGTTTTCCCCGGAGATTTTTCTGCATGAGCCAAGACCTGCAAGCCCACATCAAGACCTCGCGCGGTACGATCCATATCCGCCTGACGCCCGACCACACGCCGGTGACGGTGGCGAACTTCGTCAATCTCGTCCAGCACAAGTTCTACGATGGGCTGAGTTTCCACCGCGTGATACCGGATTTCATGATCCAGGGTGGCTGCCCGGAAGGTTCGGGTCGCGGCGGTCCGGGTTATCGCTTCGGCGACGAGTTCGTCTCGCACCTGCGTCACGACAAGCCGGGCGTGCTGTCGATGGCGAATGCGGGACCGGGCACGAACGGCTCGCAGTTCTTCATCACCCACGTCGTCACGCCGTGGCTCGACGGCAAGCACACGGTGTTCGGCGAAGTGCTGAGCGCGGACGACCAGAAAGTCGTCAACAGCATCAAGCAGGGCGACCAGATCGAGTCGATCACGATCGTCGGTGACACTGCAGCGCTATTCGCGAATCCGAAGGTCGCGCCGCTGCTCGAGCAATGGAACAAAACGCTCGCCTCGCGCTGATGCGAAAAACAGGACAACAAAAAGGCCGCCGAAGGGCGGCCTTTTTGTTTTCACGAAGCGTGTCGGCTTACATGTAGCCGAGCTGCTTGACGATGAACAGGATAATGACCGAGCCGATGATCGACATGATGAAGCCGGCGGGATGAAACATCTGACCATCGGCGGGCTTGCTGAACAGGCTGCCGATCAGGCCGCCGAGGATCGAGCCACCGATGCCGAGGAGAACGGTCAGGATAAACCCCAGGTGCATCGCCCCCGGATAGAACCAACGCGCTAGCAAGCCGACGATGAAACCGATGATGATGGACCAGATGATGTGCAGCATGCGATCTCCTTAGGACGTGTCCGGAAACAGCGGTTCTGCCGAAAATGTGCCGCAGGCAGGACGATGCGAGTGTAGCAAATACGTTCGTTCGCAAAAGCTTAAAAACGCTTCTGATATGCGGGATGTAGATGCATTTGCCGCGGGCTGTGTCTGCCGCTGCGCTGCAGCAAATATGCTAAACTGGAGCGCTGTTCCTACCTCTAACCCAGGAGACTGAAATGCCTTTGCTGGCTGAACGCATGAGCCGGGCCAAGCCCAGCGCCATCATGGTCGTGGCGGAGAAGGCGAAACAGCTCAAGGCAGCGGGCAAGGACATAATCAGCTTCTCGATCGGCGTGCCGAATTTCCTGCCGGGCGAACATGTCTACGCCGCGGCGCGCGAGGCGCTCGCGCACGATAGCGGTCAATATGGTTCAAACCGCGGCAGCGAAGCGCTGCTCGATGCGTTCCTCAAGCATCTGCACGACAGCGGTTTCAACGGCTACGAGCGCAAGAACCTCGTCGTCGGCATCGGCGCCAAGCAAGTGCTGTACAACCTCGCCGAGGCGCTGCTGAATCCGGGCGACGAGATCGTGTTCCCGACGCCGTACTGGACGAGCTACGCCGACATCGCCGACATCGTCGGTGCGAAGACGACGCTGCTGCCGTGCCCGCCGGAGCAGGACTACAAACTCAAGCCCGAGCAGCTGGCCAAGGCGCTGGCGAGCAAGCCCAAGGTGTTCCTGTTCAACAATCCGTCGAACCCGACCGGCATGGTCTATTCGAAGGCCGAGATTGCCGCGCTCGCCGAGGTGCTTGCCGCGCATCCCGACACCTGGATCATCTGCGACGACATCTACAACCGCCTCGTCTTCGACGGCGTCGGCTACCACAATTTCCTGCACGTCCGGCCCGAGCTGCGCGAGCGCACGATCGTGGTCGACTCGATTTCGAAGACCTACGGCATGCCAGGCTGGCGCGTCGGCTTGATCGCTGCACCCGAGAAAGTGGCGCAGGCGCTGGTCACGCTGAACTCGAACCACATCACCAACCTACCCGAAGTCGTCACCGCAGCGGCGGTCGCTGCGCTGTCGGGTCCGCAGGACCTTCCGGCGCGCAAGGCGATCGAATTCGCCGCCAAGCGCGATCGCGTGCTCGCGGTGTTGAGTGCGATTCCCGGGGTGAAGTGCCCGCGGCCGCAAGGCGCGTTCTACGTGTTCCCTGACGTCTCGGTCGCGTTCGGCAAGAAGCACGGCTCGACTGTGATTGGCAACGACGTCGATCTGTGCAATGCGCTGCTCGAGGCCAAGGGCGTCGCCTGCGTGCCGGGTTCGGCGTTCGGCGAGCCGCGCGCGCTGCGCATTTCGTATACCTGTCCTGATGCGCAGCTCGACGAAGGCATGAAGCGCATCAAGGAATTCTTCGCGGAGTTGAGTTGAATTTTGCTCGGCGCCGAAACAAACAAACTATTGTGAAAGGAGATCGTTCGATGAAATCCCCCGTCCGTGTAGTAGTCACCGGCGCCGCCGGCCAGATCGGTTACGCCCTGCTGTTCCGCATCGCCTCGGGCGACATGCTCGGCAAGGACCAGCCGGTCATCCTGCACCTGCTCGAAATCACGCCCGCGCTGCCGGCGTTGCAGGGCGTGGTCATGGAGCTCAACGACTGCGCGTTCCCGACGCTCGCCGGCATCGTCGCGACCGACGACCTCAGCGTCGCGTTCAAGGACGTCGACTACGCACTGCTCGTCGGCGCGCGCCCGCGCGGTCCCGGCATGGAGCGCAAGGATCTGCTCGAAGCGAACGGCGCGATCTTCGGCCCGCAGGGCAAGGCACTCAACGACCACGCCAAGCGCACGGTCAAGGTGCTCGTCGTCGGCAATCCGGCGAACACGAACTCGCTGATCGCGCAGCAGAACGCCCCCGACCTCGATCCGGGCCAGTTCACCGCGATGGTACGCCTCGACCATAACCGCGCGCTGTCGCAGCTCGCCGAGAAGACCGGCGTGCATACGACCGAGATCAAGAAGGTCACGATCTGGGGCAACCATTCCTCGACCCAGTATCCCGACCTGCATCACGCGACCGTGCAGGGCAAGGCGGCGCTGAGCCTCGTCGACCAAAACTGGTACGAGAAGGACTTCATCCCGACCGTGCAGCAGCGCGGCGCGGCGATCATCAAGGCGCGCGGCGCCTCGTCGGCGGCCTCGGCGGCGTCGGCCGCGGTTGACCATATGCGTTCTTGGGCGCTCGGCACCGACGAAGGTGACTGGGTGTCGATGGGCATTCCGTCCGACGGCAGCTACGGCATCGCGCCCGGCGTGATCTACGGCTATCCGGTCACGGTGAAGGACGGCAAATACGCAATCGTGCAGGGTCTTGCGATCAACGACTTCTCGCGTGCGCGCATGGATGCGACCGACAAGGAACTGCGCGAAGAGCGCGCCGGTGTCGAACACCTGTTCGCGAAGAAGTGATGCATCGCGCATGCGCGCGGAATGAAGTACATGACAAGGCCGCCTGCATGGGCGGCCTTGTCGTTTCGCACGCCGATTGATGTGAGTTCCGTAGCGCGACGCGGGAGCGGCCTGGCCAGTCTCAGCGCTCAGTTGATTGCGTAGACCAGGCTCAGTCGTCCCTGCGAGAGCGGCTGAGCATTGCGCAATTCAAGCAGACGGCGTTCGCCCATCGTAAACAACGGCCTTCCGTTACCCACGAGCAACGGATGCACGATCAGGCGCAGTTCGTCGACGAGCCCGGCTTCGATCAAGCTGGAGATAATCTGGCCACCCCCCATCAAGTAGATGTCCTTGCCGGGCTGCTGCTTGAGTGTGGTGATTTCTTCGACTCGGCGCAGGATGCGCGTCTTCGGCCAGGCGGCAGACGCGAGCATGTTCGACAACACGTAGTGCGTGGTCTTCGCGGCGAAACGCGCCCATTCGACCTCGGCCGGCGCCGCCAATCTGCCAGTCATCGGTAGGGGCTGATCGGGCGCGTTCTGGATCGCGGTCCAGTATTGCTCATAGCCGGGATACATGCGCCCGCCGAGCACGCAGGCATCGATTTGCGAAGTCAGGCCGTAGTCTTCGGACCATGCTTCCACCCAGTCCGCGTAGCCGTCCGGGTTGCCGAATCTTCCGTCCGCCGAGATCTTCATCGCGGCAATCATTTTGCGCATCGAAATCTCCACAGCGAGGGTTAAATCGCCGGGGCACACGCACCCAGCGAATGCCGAAGCTTCAAGCGGCTTCGTCGAACGGATTCGGCTGCGCCTCGCCGGTGACGATGCGCTGGCGCAGATTGCCGTTGATGACGGCATCCCAGCCTTCTGAGCAGGCGGCGTAGCACTCGCAGTTCGGCTCGAGACCGACGTGAGTGAAGCACAGTTCGGTCTTGCCGCCTTTGCGGATGATCTCGAACACGATGTCCGTGCCTTTCCATCCGCTCTGATCGTCAACAAAGGCAAGATGGCCGTCGATCACGCGCCAGACGACTTTCCTGCCGGGGACGAGTTCGGTCACCGTCTGCGTCGAGTCGTGCAGATTCTCGTAGCGATAGCGGAACGTGGCGCCGAGTTTGTCGGTGTCGCCTTCGATTTCTCCCGACCACCACGTGCGCACGTCGTTGACCGCGGCGAACACTTGTTCCGGGCTTCGGTCGACCAGGAAACGGCTGGTGAAGGATTGTCTGCGCATGAAATTTCTCCCGTTCGGATGCGCTACAGGCGCGGCTCGAGTTCTTCGAGAAACTGGTTCCAGCCTTGCTGATGCGCGCCGGCAAGGATCTCGTTCGGCAGGCCGTCGTGGGTCAGCGTCAGTTCGGTCTTGCCGTTGCGCTCGGCAAGTTCGATCAGCACGACCGATTCCTTGCCCGTCGTCCATTCGCTGACCCAGGTGAACTCGAGTGCGCGCGGTCCGTCGACGCGCAGATAGCGGCCATAGTGCGGATTGATTTTTTCCAGGGCACGCATCTCGAGATAGAACAGGCCGCCGACGCGCACGTCGGCACTGAAGTATTCGCCCTTGGCGAGCCAGGCGCCGATGCTGGGCGGATCGGTCCAGGCCTTGAACACTTTCTCCGGTTTGGCGGCGTAGGTGCGCGTGAGGCGGACGGAGTGCGGGCCCATTACCTTGACATTGCGGCCTTGCATCAGCGGATTTTTCATTGCGGCGTTCATGACGATTGCTCCTCGTCGGGTTGGTTGGCAAGAAATTCTTCAAGCGAGTCCAGTTTTTCGTTCCAGAAGCGCTCGTAGCGCGACACCCATTGCACGACTTCGCGCAGCGGCGAGCCATGCAGTTGCAGGTAGTGCTCGCGGCCGAGCCGTTCGCGCTTCACGATGCCGGAGCGCTCCAACACCTTGATGTGCTTGGACACGGCATTGAGCGACATCTCGAACGGCAGCGCGAGGTCGGTCACGCGCGTGCGTCCGCGTGCCAGGCGCGCGACGATGCGGCGGCGCGTGGGGTCGGCAAGGGCGGCGAAAGCGAGGTCGAGTTTGGACATGTCTCTATATTCAACTAAAAGGTTGAATATGTCAAGTATCAAATAAGCTGGATTCGGCCTGGCAGGATGCGCAGCGAGCTGCGTGCTGAACGCCAACGTCGGTGCGTTTCGCATTCGCGACGCGTCGTAGCCGCCAATCCACGTCGCGCCATCGCCTGGCGAAGCGTGGTTCGGCGCGATCGACGCCACAAAGTTGAAAATCGCTTCGGAATGTCCGCTTTCGGCGGGACTTGTCGTTATGAACCCCAACAATCACCCCATGCATGCCGTCGGTGCACGTCGCGCATGGACTTGGCTTGTCTCCCCAACCCCGAGGCCTGCATGAAGATTTGGCTCCGATACCTCCGTCATGCTCCGTCACCGAAGTGGCCTATGGCTGGTTCGCAGATATTCCTTTTGCTGGTTGCGCTTTCAGCTGCGACGGCGAATGCAAGCACGATCGTCGTCAACGATGCCAGTTCGGGCAGCGTCGTCGGCAAGTGCACGATCCAGGATGCGGTTGCCGCTGCGAACACGAATGCGGCGGTCAACGCCTGCACCGCGGGCAGTGCGGGATTGGACACGATCGTGTTTGCACCCGGGATCACCAGCATCGCGCTTGCCACCAAAATGCCGGGCCAAGCCACCGGCTGCGACTATGCATTGGTAGCGATCGAAGATTTGGCCATCGACGGTGCGGCGGTTGCCGGCAGTGGCGTGCCCAAGGTGACGATTGCGCGCAGCAGCGCGGCGGGCACGGCCAACTTCGGAGTCATCGGCGCGCCCCACTTGCTTTGCGGCTCGCTCGCAACCCCGATCAAGCTCACGCTCTCCGGCTTGACCGTCAGCAACGGCTACAACGCCAGCACCAACGCCTGGGGTGGCGGGATCGCTGCGGATATTTTGACGATCCACGACAGCGTGATCACCTCCAACTATGCCGTTTCCTACGGAGGCGGCGTCTACGTGTCCACTTCGTTGGTAATGACGAGCTCGACCGTGAGCAACAATTCCATGCTGGCGGGCAACGGTTTAGGCGGCGGCATTTACGGTGACCCTGCATTGATGACCGGCGGGTTGACGATCAGCGGCTCGACCATCAGTGGCAACACCGCGTTTGTCGCCGGTGGCATCTACGCTCCGGCGATGACGATCGACAACTCCACGATCAGCGCAATTACGGCGGATGTGGGCGGCGGCATCACTGCGCTTGGCATCACTGCGTATTTCGTTACGGTTACGGCCAACAACGGCGGCGGCAATGGTGAAGGATCGGGTGTTCGACTGGAAAACGGCGGCCCTTACGCATTCTACGACAGCGTTATTGCCGGCAATTCCAACGCCAACGGCGCACGCGATCTGAGCACGCAGTCGCCGAGCGAAATCGCCGGTACGAACAACTACATCGGCAGTCTGCAGAACAGTTCCGGGCCGCTTTTGCTTAGTGCGCTCAACAGCGGCGTAGTGATTCCGTCCTGCGCCAGCCTCGGTCTCGGTGCGCTCGCGAACAACGGCGGCGGCACGCAGACCCATGCGCTGCTTGCTGGATCGTGCCTGATCGATGCGGGCGGCATCACCAGTCCGAGTCCCACGCAATTGTTCGCCTTCGATCAGCGCGGCTCGGCTTTTCCGCGTTTCGTCAACACGCACGCCGACATCGGCGCCTTCGAGTATCAGGCGGCGCCAGCCGCAATAAACGGTGCCTGCGGCAGCGACAACGGCCAGACACTACTCGCGGCACCGGTCAATCTGTGCAGTGCCGGCAGCGCGAGCATAGTCGGCGGCAGCGGACATCCGTGGTCGTGGACTTGCGCCGGCACGGGCGGCGGCAGTAACGCGAACTGCACGGCGACGATCAGAACCTGGACCGTGACCGCCGCGTCGGCAGGCAGCGGCGGCAGCGTTTCGCCGCAGACCCAGGTCGTGGACAACGGTGCCAGCGCGAGCGTAACCGCGAGCCCGGCATCCGGCTACTCGCTGGCGAATGCAAGCGGATGCGGTAGCGGAACGCTGAGCGGAAACGTCTACACGACGGCCGCCATCACGGCGAATTGCGCGATAAGCGTCGCCTTCGCCGCCGTGCCGGTCACGCCGTCGGCTACACCGGTCGGCGCACCGACCTTGTCAAACTGGGCGTTGTATTTGCTGGCTGTCTGCCTCGCAACGTTGGCGCTCGTCGCCCTGCGGTCCGGGCGCAAATCCGGCGGCTAGAGAGCATCGGGCTTCACCGTCGCGCAAAGTTAATCGGAGCATCACCATGTCTGCGTACAAGTCGATCCTGCTTTCTCCCGTTGCGGCGCTCTTGTGCTGTCTTGCGCAGGGCGTCGCGGCATCACAACCGGTCGTCGGGTCGTCGAACGACAGTGCGTTTGTAGGCGTCTCCGCGATCGCCGCGGACAAATTGCAGGCGGCCCAGACGAAGCTTGCGCGCATGCAGCAGATTGCGAGTCGATTCTCCGACGAAGCGGTGGCGTTGGGCTATGCGGATAACGCCTGGCGATTCGAACTGGTCAACCACCTCATGCGCGCCGACCCGGCCACGATCGGACGCGTCGAGGCGGCGACCGATCTGCGTTCCGCCTTGCAGGCGGCCGCGGCGCCGTCCGTAACCGGTCCAAGAGCCGATTCACTCGGGGCGGCGACGAACGATCTGGTTTATGTGCCGATCACGCCCTGCCGCATCGTCGACACGCGCAATAGCGGTGCGGGTGGCAATTTCGGCGCAGGCGAATCTCGCACCTACACCTACCAAGGCGGTGCGGCCCAGGGCGGGGCGACGTGCACGATCGCGACGGGGGCCACGCCGGCGGCGCTGGCCATCAATGCCACCGTGGTGTCGTCGGGCCTGGGTAACAATCCCGTCGCATTCGGCTTCCTTTCGATTTACCCGGAAGGCGGCAGCCCGACCACGAGCTGGTTGAACTATCTCGGCAGCGACACCAAGGCGAATGCCGGCGTTGCCGCGACCAACCAGGCAAGTGGGAAATTCTCGGTGTTCGCGCAGAATCCGACCAACGTGATCGTCGACCTGTTCGGTGTGTTCCGAGCGGCGACCGATGGTACGCCGAACTTCATCGCCAAATGGGACGGCGCCGGTACGCTTGGAACCTCGAGCATCTGGGACGGAGGGGCTGGGCGCATCGGCATTGGCACGACGACTCCGACGCACTCGCTGGAGTTTCTCGGCAATTACCCGCAAATCCAGCTGTCGGAGGTGAACGGCAGAACGGCGACGCTGTCGCGCTATACCGACCGGTTCGAGATCACTGCGAGCGATGTGTTCCAGGTATCGGCCGGCGCCGGAGGCACTGCGGACCTGTTCGTTGCGGCCAATCACGACGTCGGTATTGGCACGGGCACGCCGGCCAATCGGCTTCAGATTGGCTCGGTTGGCAGTTCAGGCTACAGCGGTAACGACGTCGCATTCGGCAACGGCACGCAGGTATCGGGCATTGCGCAACTTGCGGACCGTGTGCAGTGGTATTCGACTACCAACATCGCGCTCATGCCCGGCAATGGCAGTGGTCGGGTCGGCATCAACACGACTACGCCGAGGGTCCCGCTGGAAGTCGACGGCTATGTCGGAATCGGTCCGGCAACTTACGGCTACTTCAACGCCAGCGACAACAATCTACACCTGTGCGGCGGCTGTATCGCCGACGTATCCATTTGGGCCACCCAAAACGTCATGGCGCTGGAATTCGATGCGCTTTCCGACGCCCGGATCAAGGACATTGCTGGCATCAGCGACAAGGCCAAAGACCTTGATACCTTGAATGCCATTGAAGTAACGGACTACACCCTGAAAGACAAGGTTCGCAACGGCAACAGGGCGTTCAAGAAAGTCATCGCGCAGCAGGTGGAGGCGGTCTATCCGCAAGTGGTGAACTGGCACACCGACTTCATTCCCAACGTATATCGCAGCGCCGACGCGGTCGAGCAGGCCGGCAACGGATATGCACTGCGCTTCGCCGCGGCCCACGGGCTCAGCGCGACAGCCAAGCGCGTCAAGCTGCTCGTCGAAGGCGATACTGCGATGAGAAAAGTCGCCGTGCTCGCGATACCGTCGCCGCGCGAGATGATCGTCGATGCGCAGAACCTGGACGGACACAAGGTCTTCGTCTACGGCGAGGAAGTCGACGATTTCCGCACGGTCGACTACGAAGGCCTGACCGCACTCAATATTTCCGCGACGCAGGAGCTCGCATTGCGCCTGCAGAGCCAGCAGGCCGAGGCCGAGGCGACTGCGCGCGCCAAGGATGAGCAAATCGCCGCGCTGCGCGCGGAGCTCGCCGCGCAGGCCGCACGCATCGCCGCGTTGCAGAACCTTGCCGGCGAGGTCGCCGCGCTCAAGGCGAAAGCGGCGGCGACCGAGCCTGGCGGGGCGTATGCTGCGTCGGCCAAACCCTGAGCCATCGGAGCTTGACCGGCAAACCGGGCGACGCAGACCGCAACGAATGCATTCTTTCTGGAGAAGCAAGATGAAGCGCACCACGACAATCGCCGCATTGTTCGCGTTGATCGCTGGCGTTCCGAGCGCCCACGCCGGTGGAGTCACGCCGCAGGCGCGCGAGGTTATCGCGACGATCGATGCACTCGACGTCGAGCACCATTGGCCGGCCGGCGTGCATGTGCACTGGGAGTCAGGCAATCTCGACGGCAAGGCCGAATCGGGCATGGGCAAACACACGCATTGCAGTGCCTTCGTCGCCGCGGCGGCGAAGAAGCTCGGCATCTACATCCTGCGTCCGCCCGAACACAAGCAGATCCTGCTCGCGAATGCGCAATACGACTGGCTCGAAAGCACCGGCGCGACGCAGGGCTGGCGACCGCTGCGTGATGAAGTGGAAGCGCAGCACGCAGCCAATCGCGGCGAGCTGGTCGTCGCCACATACCGGAATCATCACGACGACAAGCCGGGCCATATCGCGATCGTGCGAGCGGACGAACGCAGCGACGCTGCAGTGCGCGCCGACGGGCCGGAGATCACCCAGGCCGGTGGCACGAATTATCGCGCCACGACGCTCGCGCGTGGCTTCGCCGGCCATCCGGCCGCGTGGAGCCGGCATGAGGTGCGTTTTTACGCGCACGCGGTGACATCTGCGCACTGATGTTAACGGCCATTCTTCGGCGCGCGCTCGGCCAGATCGAGCACTTTGTCGCTCAAATCCATCAAGGCCGATGGCACGGCCGGTGCCGCGGCCACGCGTGAGGCGAGCAGCGCACGTTCTGAGGCAATCCGAGTGGCAGCTTGAGCGCGCGCAACCAGCGCAAGCTCCAGCGCCTCGCTGACCGCGGCGGCGTCACAGCCTAGCGTGCGGCAGGCCAGTTCGGCGGAGGTGAGGAATTCCGCACTGGCGCGCCCAGTCTCGCCGGATGCGAGTGCCATGCGTCCAAGTTCGAGATGTGCCTTCGCGGCAAGAGGGTGGTTGCCGCGCCCCTGATCCCCGAGCAGGCGCAACGCCGATTCGGCCCGCGCTCGCGCTATGGCGGCATGGTCCAGCATGCGCTGCGCTGCAGCGTCGAGCAGCAGCAAGGCCGGGCGGTCGATGTCTTCTTCTTCGCTACGCAGTGCCAGTGCGTCGCGCAGCAGGGCGGAGGCTTCCACGGCGTTGTGACGCAATGCCAGTTCGATGCGCAGGCGCTGTACCAAGCCTGTCAGTGCCGCCGCCGCACCGGCTGGTGCGAGGGCCTTTTCCGCTGCGGTGATTTCCGTGTCGGCTGCATCGAGGTGACCTTGTGCAAGTTCGATGGTCGCCAGGCGCGCATGAACTTCCGCGTAGTGCGCTCCGGTCTGACTATGCTGCTGATCGAGTCCGGCAAGTGCTGCCTGCAGTCGTTCGCGTGCCGCCGCATAGGCCCCGGTTTCGCCTTCGATCGTGGCCAAGTCGACGGCAGTGAACAAGGTGTAGGTATGGGTCGGGCCGAATTGCGCCGCACGTCGCGCGGCTACACGAGTGAGCACGGCATGGGCTTGCGCGAACTGTCCGCGTGCTGCCAGAAGCTTGCCGATCATCCAGGCGTCGGTGACGAGTCCGGGATGGTCGGAATCGACCACGGCAAGGTCGATTTGCGTGTTCTGCGTCAGCCAGTATTCGGCTTCGTCCAACCGGCCTTGCGCGAAGCGGATGCGCGCCAGTTCGAACAATACGATACTGGTCTCGTAGCTGCGTTCGCCGAGCGCCATGCGGGTCGATTCGAGCGAGTCGCTGGCAATGCGTGCCGCGCGCGCATTGGATCCGCTGGCGAGGTAGTGATCGGTGAGCGTGCTCATCGCAACACGCCGCAGTGGCGCGAGGGTCGCGTCGTTCGTGCCGATGCGCGTGATCAGATCGAACGCATCCGCTTCGATACCGGCCTCGTCGCGAATGCGCTGGCGGTCACGCAGGTAATCGACCTCTGCGCGCAGCCGGTCGGGGTCGTCGGCGGTGGCGAAACGGCGATAGGCGGCGACGACATGACGCCAGCATTCGAGCACGGCGGGCTGCCGATCGAGCGACTTCAATGCCCCGCACAATTCGCTTTCGACATCGGCGAGCCGTTCGGGTTGCAGTGCGAGGCTGGCGTTGGCGTCGGCGAGGCTTCGATCGAGACGCTCGGCGACGCTCGGCTCATCGGCGCCGCCCTGATACGGATCGCTGTTGCGCAGCAGCGAGATCGCGAAGTTTCTGGCCGTCTGCGCGCTCAGTGTTGCGTATTGCGCGCGGCGCAATTGCACGCTGCTGACCACGACTGCGCCAATGAGGCATAGGATGCTCAACGTCGCGGCAATCGCGGCGAGATGATGGCGGCGCAGAAATTTAGCGGTTCGATAACGCCAGGTATCGCGCACTGCGCGTACCGGCTGGTTGTCGCTCCAACGCGCGAGGTCGTCGGCGAGAGCGGCAGGGCTGTCGTAGCGCCGGGCAGGCTCGTCGCTCAGCGCCTGCTGCACGATCTTGTCGAGATCGCCGCGCAGAACCTTGTGCAGGGCCGCTGGCGGCATGCTCCGCGCCGCGGCGATTGCGGCGATCTGCTCAGGGTCGCCTCGGCCATAAGCGGCGGCAAGCCGCAGCGCATATCCGTCTGCACTCCTTTGCATGCGCTGTCCGCAGAGCAATTCGCGAAGCACGAGGCCAAGCTGGTAGATGTCCGTTGCGGTCGTCACTGCGGCACCGGCGTTTTGCTCGGGCGCGGCGTATTCGGGCGTGAACAGTTTGAACTGCGATTGGGTCTGCGCCTCGGAGGCATCGCCGAGCAGTTTGGCGATGCCGAAGTCGAGCAGCTTCACCTGCCCCTCCGCATCGACCAGAATGTTGGACGGTTTGAGATCGCGATGGACGACGAGATTGCGGTGCGCATGCTGCACGGCCGCGCAGACCGTGCGAAACAGGGCGATGCGTTCGGCGGGCGTGGACCGATGCGCATCGCACCATTGCGTGATCGGCACGCCGTCGACGAGTTCCATGGCGAACCAGGCCTGGCCCGATTCGGTTGCGCCGCCATCGATCAGGCGCGTGATGTTCGGATGCTTCAACTGCGCAAGGATTTCGCGCTCGCGGCGGAAGCGGCCAAGGATCTCGTCGGTATCCATGCCGCGTTTGACTACCTTGAGCGCGACGCGATGTCCGCTGATGCCACCGATGCGTTCCGCGCGATACACCACGCCCATGCCGCCGTGGCCAAGTTCGCCGATCAATCGATAAGGCCCGATCGGGGTGTCTAGGCCCGCTGCCGGCATTTGCGGCAATTGGGGCGCTTCGAGAAAATGCTCCGGAACCCGTTGTTCGTCCATCAGCAGGCGTTTGAGCCAAGGCCGGATGGTGTCGTGTTCCGCTGGCAAGCGATCAAGCCAGGCTGCGCGTTCGTCTTCCGGCAAGTCGAGTGCCTCGTCGAGCAAGCGCGAAAACGCAGGCCACAATTCGGCTGGGCAGGAAGACAGGTGCATCGTTTGTCCCACGTCAATACGACTGCATCCAGAAACGACGAATTTGCGCAAAGACGGACAACGACGACAGCTGCCGGAACACTGGAACCACTCAGTCGGCGAGCATGTCGCGCAAAAGCAATCGCGCTTTTTCCCAATCGCGCCGCACCGTGCGCGACGACAACCCCAGCACCTCGCCGATCTCGGTTTCGGTAAGGCCGCCGAAGTAGCGCATTTCCACGATTTTCGTCAGGCGAGGCTCGAATTTCTCGAGCGCATACAGCGCTTCGTCCACCCTCAGGGGCTCGCTACGCGCGACGGAGTCGATCAAGGGTGAATCCATATCCACATGAATCACGCCGCTGCCGCGCTTTTGTCGCAACTGCTCCTTGGCGATGTCGACGATCACCGAGCGCATCACCTTCGAGGCGTAGGCAAAAAACTGACAGCGATTGTCGATCTTGAGATATTTCGCCGCGGAAAGTTTGAGCCATGACTCATGCACGAGAGCCGTGGTATCGATCAATCTCGCGTGGCCCACTTCGCGGATGCGGAGATGCGCGAGTGCTTTCAACTCGGCATAGGCGGCGGGCCACAAGACGTTGACGGCAACTCCCTGAGGACCCGCCGCGTCCTTGATGACCCCGGTAATCTCAGACATCTTGCCTACCATAATAGACGACGTCATTCGCGGACAGCGTCCGGCGCTGCGCCAAGTATGGCAGATCAAATAGGCGGATTCGGCGACGGCGAATATGCCGAGCTTGAGGCGTGCCGCTGCGCTCGTCGGGGAAACTTGGCGCCGGCTGGCTTGATTTGTCGCCATCGGTTTGCCGCGGCGTGCTGGAGGAGCGGGCTCTCCGTCGCGTCGGGACCTGCTTGATCGCAGGCGTGAAAGGTTTCCTATTTGCCTATAGTCATGGTGGGCTGCGATATCAGCGCAGTGCCGCCGTGGCATCGCTCAGCGCCAGTGCGGGCGTACCCAGTGGTCGTGATGGTAGTAACCGCCAATCCACACCGCGTCGACGTAGGGGCGTGCGTAGTAATCGGTGTAGTACGGCGTGTAGCCGTCGGGGTAGAACTCGGCGCGATACGGCCGCGCGGGGTAGTAGACACAGCCGCTGGCGACGCCGGCGCCGATCAGCGCGAGTGCGATGAGGAAAAAGCGGCGAATCGTGTTCATGGCGATATCCGAATTGGTGGCCTTCACCAATAAAAACGACGTGCAGCGGCGCGCGTTTACGGCCCGCGGCAGCGTGTGCAGCAGGCGTTCAGCCGCGGGCATTCAGCTAAAGTCGCATGGCTGGATCGGACCAGGCTCGCTACATTGCGAGCAACGGAGGGGAGACACAGGCATGAGCTACGAATCCGAATACCGTCGTTCGATCGAACAGCCTGAGGAATTCTGGGCCGAGCAGGCCAAGCTGATTCATTGGCACAAGCCGCCGCGGAAGATCCTCGAGTACACGAATCCGCCTTTTCGCAAATGGTTCGTCGACGGCGAAACCAACGCCTGCTACAACGCGGTCGACCGACACCTGCAGGCGCGCGGCGATCAGCTTGCGCTGGTCGCGGTATCGACAGAAACCGGCGTCACGCGTGAGATCACCTATCGCGAACTTTATCGCGAAGTGAACACGTTTGCCGCGGTCCTTGCCTCGCTCGGCGTGAACAAGGGCGAGCGCGTCGTGATCTACATGCCGAACATCGCCGAGGCGGTGTTCGCGGTGCTCGCCTGCGCGCGACTCGGCGCGATCCACTCGGTCGTGTTCGGCGGCTTCGCCTCGCACAACCTCGCCGTGCGCATCGACGACGCCGAGCCGAAGCTGCTGATCATGGCCGATGCGGGCATGCGAGGTGGCAAGGCGATTGCGTACAAACCGCTTGTCGACGCAGCGCTCGCGCAGGCGAAAAGTCCGCCGCCGCACGTGCTGATCGTGTCGCGCGGTATCGACAATGAGATGCAACGCGTCGCCGGTCGCGATCTCGACTACGCCGAGTTGCGCAGGCAGCATGAAGGCGCTGAAGTGCCGGTGACATGGTGCGAGTCCAACGAGCCGAGCTACATCCTGTATACCTCGGGCACGACCGGCAAGCCGAAGGGGGTTCAGCGCGACGTCGGCGGTCACCTCGTCGCGCTCGCGCTGTCGATGCGCGCGATCTTCGACGTCGGCCCTGGGCAGACGATGTTCTCCACTTCCGATGTCGGCTGGGCGGTCGGCCACAGCTACAACATCTACGGCCCGTTGCTGGCAGGCGCGACCTCGCTGCTTTACGAAGGACTGCCGATCAGCCCCGATGCGGGCATCTGGTGGCAGCTCTGCGAGAAGTACCGCGTGCGTACGATGTTCTCCTCGCCGACCGCGATCCGCGTGCTGAAGAAGCACGATGCGGCGTTCCTGAGGAAGTACGATCTGTCCTCGCTGAAATATCTTTTCCTCGCCGGCGAACCGCTCGACGAGCCGACCGCGAAGTGGATCTCCGAAGGGCTCGGCAAGCCGGTCATCGACAACTACTGGCAGACCGAAACGGGCTGGCCCGCGCTATGCCTGCATCCCGGGCTCGACCTCAAGCCGATCAAGTTCGGCTCCCCGGGCCTGCCGAATTTCGGCTACCGCTATCGCGTGATCAACGAGACCACCGGCCTTGACTGCGCGCCGAACGAGAAGGGCGTGCTCGTCGCCGTGCCGCCGTTGCCGCCGGGCTGCATGACCACGATCTGGCATAACGATGCACGGTTTATACAAAGCTACTTTTCCCATTTCAAGGAGCTGCTGTACTCCTCGCTCGACTGGGCGATCCGTGACGAGGACGGCTACACCTACATCCTCGGCCGTACCGACGACGTGATCAACGTCGCCGGCCACCGCCTCGGCACGCGCGAGATCGAGGAGTCGATATCAAGCTATGCGAGCGTCGCCGAAGCTGCGGTGATCGGCGTCAAGGACGAACTGAAGGGGCAGGTGCCGATCGTGTTCGCGACGCTGAAGTCGGCTGCCGCCGATGCGGCGAACAAGCAGGAAGCGGCGGCTGGCATGCAGCAGCGCGTCGTCGACATGCTCGGCGGCGTGGCCAAGCCGGCGCGCGTCTACATCGTCAATGCGTTGCCTAAGACGCGCTCGGGCAAGTTGCTGCGCCGCTCACTGCAGGCGCTCGCCGAGGATCGCGATCCCGGCGATCTCTCCACGCTCGACGATCCGAATTCGCTCGAGGAAGTGCGCAACGCACTGCTGCGCCGACCGGACGCCGGCCAATAGCCTGGCTGATGTAAAATATTGGATTCAGCATGGAGATACTCATGAGTATTTCGTCAGCCGGAAAGCGCTTCCGCGCCGCGCTCGCCGCCGAATCGCCGCTGCAGGTCATCGGCGCGATCAACGCCAACCATGCGCTGCTGGCCAAGCGCGCGGGTTATCGTGCGATCTATCTGTCCGGGGGCGGCGTCGCGGCCGGCTCGTTGGGCCTGCCCGACCTGGGGATCAATACGCTCGACGACGTGCTCACCGACGTGCGTCGTATCACCGATGTCTGCGACCTGCCGCTACTGGTCGACATCGATACCGGCTTCGGTCCGTCGGCGTTCAACATCGAGCGCACGGTGAAGTCGCTGATCAAGTTCGGCGCCGCGGCCTGCCATATCGAGGACCAGGTCGGCGCGAAGCGCTGCGGCCATCGCCCCGGCAAGGAGATCGTCAGCCGCCAGGAGATGGCCGACCGGGTCAAGGCCGCTGCCGATGCGAAGACGGATGCGGATTTCTTCCTCATCGCGCGCACCGATGCGATCCAGATGGAAGGCGTCGACGCCGCGATCGAGCGCGCGCTCGCCTGTGTCGAAGCCGGAGCCGACGGCATCTTCGCCGAAGCGGCCTACGATCTGCCGACCTACAGGAAATTCGTCGACGCGGTAAAAGTGCCCGTGCTCGCCAACATCACCGAGTTCGGCAAGACGCCGCTGTTTACAGTCGACGAGTTGCGCACGACCGGTGTCGGCATCGTTCTGTATCCGCTCAGCGCGTTCCGCGCGATGAACAAGGCGGCGGAAAACGTCTACAACGCAATCCGCCGCGACGGCCACCAGAAGAACGTGCTCGAGACGATGCAGACGCGCGAGGAACTGTACGAGCGCATCGGCTACCACGACTACGAGAACAAGCTCGATACCCTGTTTGCCGCTTCGTCGAAGAACGGATGAACGAAATTTCTCCACAGCCCATGGACGAGCGGCGTGAGGCGCGCGATTGGAGCGGCGTCGCCGCGGTCGTCGCCGCGTTGATCGGTTTCATGGCCTTGCTCGTGTCCGGTTATACCGCGCTTATCCAGCGTCAGCAGGTGAGTGCACAGGTGTGGCCTTACCTGCTGATCGGCTACGCCGATCCCGAACGCTCGATCATCGTCATGAACAAGGGCGTCGGCCCGGCACAGGTGCGCGCCATGCAGGTGTTGGTCGATGACAAGCCGCAGCGAAGCTGGAGCGACGTGGTGAAGGCACTCGGCCTCGACAGCGACAATCTCGGCAAATCGACGATCAGCGGCAACGTATTGTCGGCCGGCGAGAAGGTTGAGGCGATGCAGATGCTCGATGATGCGAGCTACGAGCGCTTCCGGCTGGCCGCACAGAAGCGCCTGAAGATCAGCATCTGCTATTGCTCCACTCTTGGCGAATGCTGGATTCGCGATCGCAAGGTGCGCGATCAGAACACCACGCAGGTCGATACCTGCCCAGCCTGGCCGGCAGATCAGCAATTCAAAGATTGATGCGGCAGCGGCATCGACGCTGCTGCACGTAGGCAGCAATTGCAACAAGGAGACAGACGTGAGCGACAACGCCCCAGTTACCCCCTTCAAGCCCAAGAAGTCCGTCGCTCTGAGCGGCACGCTCGCGGGCAACACCGCGTTGTGCACGGTCGGCCGCAGCGGCAACGATCTGCACTATCGCGGCTACGACATCCTCGACGTGGCCACGGCCTGCGAGTTCGAGGAAATCGCGCACCTGCTCGTGCACGGCAAACTACCCACGGTAGCGGAACTCGCCGCATACAAGACAAGGCTCAAGGCGCTGCGTGGAATCCCGGCAGCAGTAAAGACCACGCTCGAGCAACTGCCGCCGTCGGCGCATCCGATGGACGTGATGCGCACGGCCGTCTCCACACTCGGCTGCGTCTCGCCCGAGAAGGACGACCACAACCACCCCGGCGCGCGCGATATCGCCGACAAGCTGATGGCTTCGTTCGGCTCGATGCTGCTGTATTGGTATCACTTCAGCCACAACGGCAGGCGCATCGACGTCGAGACTGATGACGACTCGATCGGCGGCCATTTCCTGCACCTGCTGCATGGCAAGGTGCCTAGCGATTTGTGGGTGCGCGCGATGCACACCTCGCTGATCCTCTACGCCGAGCATGAATTCAACGCGTCGACGTTTGCCGCGCGCGTGATTGCTGGCACCGGCAGCGATTTCCATTCGTGCATCGCCGGAGCAATCGGCGCGCTGCGTGGACCCAAGCACGGCGGCGCGAACGAAGTCGCGTTCGAGATCCAGAAGCGCTACGACACCCCGGACGAAGCCGAGGCCGATATCCGCAAGCGCGTGGAGAACAAGGAAGTCGTGATCGGCTTCGGCCATCCGGTGTACACGGTCAGCGATCCGCGCAACAAGGTGATCAAGGAAGTTGCGCGCGACCTGTCGAAGGAAGCCGAGAACACCAAGATGTTCGACATCGCCGAGCGCCTCGAATCTACGATGTGGGAAATCAAGAAGATGTTCCCGAACTTGGACTGGTTCAGCGCGGTGAGCTACCACATGATGGGCGTGCCGACGGCGATGTTCACGCCACTGTTCGTGATCTCGCGCACTTCGGGCTGGAGCGCGCACGTGATCGAGCAGCGTATCGACGGCAAGATCATCCGTCCGAGTGCGAACTATGTCGGGCCGGAAGACCTCAAGTTCGTGCCGCTGAGCAAACGGACGTAGGCCCGGTCCGACTTGGCGCCCCGCTCGGATATTCGTCCAGGCAGAGGCAGGGTGGCATCCTTGAGAGTCGATGTTCGCAGCGCAAGTTTCTGCATTTTCTTGCCGCGCCGCTCGTCGCGGGCACACAAAGCGTCCATGCGGATATCGTCGTGGGCGCGCCGTTCATCATTGCCGGCGCGGGTGTTCCGGCTCGCTGAAAGTGACGTTCTTCGACTGCAAGCTGGCTACGGCAACATCGAGCGGTTCTACCTTCGCCCCCGGCAATATCAGCTGGAATCTTCACAAGCTCGCAGGTGTCGCCAACGGGCCGGGTTGCTGAGGCTCGCGCGGCCCTATCGAGCGCGAGCGATATCTTCGAAACGCACGTTGCCGATCGGATACGACTTCCAGTCGCGATAATCGAAATGCCACCACTCGTACTCGTAGACGGTAAAGCCTTCGGCCTCCATGTAGCGGCGCAGTAGGTCGCGCCGCGCGCGGGCAGCGTCGGTGCCACCTGTGTAGGCCGGGTAGGCGCGCTCGCTCATCTCGTCGTACAGGCTCGGCATTTCGATGGCTTTGCCGGTCTTCAAGTCGTACAACGTCAGGTCGACCGCGCAGCCGCGATTGTGACGCGAACCGGTCGCGGGGTTGGCGACGAATTGGTGCTTGTCGGTCGGTGTCGCATCCCAAAATATTTTCGTCACGTACCAGGGACGATACGCATCGTGCACAAGCAGGCCGTAGCCTTCTTTCGCCAGCGCATGATCGACCCGGGTGAGGGCTTCCGCCGCCGGCCGCTGCAAGAACGCGCGCGCCTGGCTATACAGCGGTGTGCCGAGGAAGTTGCGTGTCGTGGCATAGCGGATGTCGAGCTTGATCGCTGGATCGAGCGTAACCAGTTCGACGAGATCAGTTTTGCGCAATTCGCCTGTCTCGACCGGCGGTGTTGCGGCCAACGCGTCAGGCAGCAGTTCGGCCACAGGCCGCACAGGATTGATGTGGAAGAATGCCGGCGCATCCGCCGTAACCGCATGCGACGGACCGGCAGACTGGCACGCGGCCAACAGAAGCGCGATCAACATTATGGGTATCGGGCGAGGCATCGGATCGATCCTGTCGTTCGAGTGCAGGCAGTGTACATGCGCGAACTTTGCGAGCGTCGGCAGACTCGCGTAGATTGGATCGGACATGTAATGGGGAAAACTGCATGAAAGTGAATTTCTTCGGCGCGGCAGGTACGGTAACCGGCTCCATGCATCTCGTCGAAGCGGCGGGCAAACGCATCCTGCTCGACTGCGGCATGATCCAGGGCGGCGCCGCGGAAGAGGCGCGCAATGTCGACCCGTTTCCGTTCGATGTGAGCAGCATTGACGCGGTTGTTGTCAGTCATGCCCATATCGATCACACGGGCCGCCTGCCGCTGCTCTCGGCGCGTGGCTATCGCGGCCCGATCTATGCGCAGCAGGCCACGGTCGAGTTGCTGCCGGTCATGCTGTTCGATTCCGCCTCGTTGCAGGAAAGCGACGCGGAACGCAGCAATCGCCGGCGCGCGCGCGGTGAAGACGCAGTGGCGCCGTTGTACACGCGCGAAGACGTACAAAAAATGCTGCAGCAGACGCGGCCGCTGCCGTATCACCAGCGCACGTCGTTGTTCCCGGGCATCGAGGTGAATTTGCGCGATGCCGGGCATATTCTCGGCTCGGCGATCGTCGAACTGTTCGCCGACGGACGCACGCTTGTCTTCTCGGGCGACCTCGGGCCCAAAGGGACGCCGATATTGAACGATCCCGAAACCCCGCCCGTTGCCGATTTGGTGCTGATGGAGTCGACCTACGGCAACCGCAATCACAAGGACCGCGCGGACACGGTGCGCGAACTCGGCGGCATCCTCGACACGGCGTGGCGCGACGGCGGCAACGTACTCATTCCTGCATTCGCGGTCGGTCGCACCCAGGAGATTCTGTATTGGTTCGCGCGATACTGGAACGAATGGAACCTGTCGCGCTGGCGCATCTTCATCGACAGCCCGATGGCGGCGAAGGTGGTCCAAATCTACGATCGCCACCACGAATTGTTCGACGAAGACGCGCGCAAAGTGTGGAAGGGGACGCCCAATCCGTTCCGCCTGCCGAATCTGCATGCGACCGAGTCGCTACAGGAATCGATGGCGATCAACCAGATTCGCAACGGCGCGATCATCATAGCCGGCAGCGGCATGGCCAACGGCGGCCGCATCGTCCATCACCTGCGCCACAACATCGGCCGGCGCGAGGCGCATGTCGTGTTCGTCGGCTACCAGGCCGAAGGCACGCTCGGGCGGCGCCTCGTCAACGGCGCGCAATGGGTGCGCATGTACGGCGAGGACTATCGCGTCAACGCGCAATGCCACACCGTTGGTGGTCTTTCCGCGCATACCGACCAGAATGGCTTGCTCGATTGGTACGGCGGCATTCCACAACATCCTCCGGTCGTGCTCGTTCACGGCGAAGACATCGCGCGCGAAGCGCTGGCAGGCGAAATACGCGAACGGTTCGGCATCTCGGCGGAGCTGGCGCGGCCTGGTGCAGTGCGGGAAATGTGATTTTTCCGGAAGCCGGCCTGCCGGCGATTGAACCGGTGGTGCTCGACAAGGAATGAACTGATCACGGTCCTGCGGCAGCGCTGCGGGATCGCAATCAGGGGGCAGCCAACCGGAGATTGCTATGCGCAGTTCAAAGCCCCTCGACCGCTTCATCATCGCGTTCTTCACTGCCGGGGTCGCCCTTGCCGGAATTTCGTCGTCGGCGCTGGCGAAGGACCTCGGCGTATATCAGCAGCACACCCTTGTCTCGGACGGTTTGATCGCGGCGGATCACACCGATCCCAACCTCGTCAACGCCTGGGGCATCGCCTTCAATCCGTTCGGCGTCGTCTGGGTCGCGGACAATGGCACAGGACTGTCGACCCTCTATGACGGGACGGGCACCCCGCAGTCGCTCGTCGTCATGATTCCGAGCCCGACCGATGTAAGCGGCGGCAATCCGACCGGCATTGTCTTCAACGCATCGAGCGGATTCACGGTCAGCAACGGCACCACGACCGGGCCGAGCCGCTTCCTCTTCGCCACGGAAGATGGCCTGATTGCGGGTTGGGCACCGAATGTGGACGTGACGCACGCGCTGCGTGCGGTCGACAACTCGGCGAGCGGCGCGGCCTACAAGGGGCTGGCACTGAGTGCGGGTGGCAGTGGCCAGTTGCTCTACGCGACGGAT
>Ga0207712_10000538_pt1 | contig 30939 bp, 30 predicted proteins | sample KBSS44metaG_FD_184402 | JGI IMG/M metagenome (GOLD analysis project Ga0207712, IMG submission 184402) | Switchgrass rhizosphere microbial communities from Kellogg Biological Station, Michigan, USA - KBS S4-4 metaG (SPAdes) (version 2) | ecosystem: Host-associated > Plants > Roots > Rhizosphere...
GGGCTGAGTAGGTCATCACCGCCGGCCGCGGGGGCGCGAAAGCCCCCGCGGCCGGCGCTTCCCGAACGGAGGTAAGAGAAAGAGATGAAGACGCGCGCCGCGATCCTGACCGAGATTCCCGGCAAGTACGAGGTCGCCGAGCTGGAGCTCGAGGCGCCGCGCCGTGGTGAGATCACCGTCCAGCTGGCGGCCTCCGGGATGTGCCATTCCGACGACCACATAGCGAGGGGCGACCTACCTTCGGAAACGCTGCCGATGTGCTGCGGGCACGAGGGGGCGGGGATTGTCGTCGAGGTCGGGCCCGATACGCCTGACTGGGAGGTCGGCGACCACGTGGTCCTCGCCACCCTGCCTTCCTGCGGCCGCTGCCGCTGGTGCCAGACGGGGATGGGCAACCTCTGCGAACTGAGCGCCAGCCTGCTGCGGGGGGCGCGTTTCAACGACACCGACAGCTTCCGTCTGGCGATGGACGACGGCACCCCGGTCGGTCAGTGGTGCGGGGTCGGGACCTTCAGCGAATACTCGACCGTCGGGGTCGAATCGGCGGTCAAGATCGACCCCTCGATCCCGCTCGACCGAGCTTGCCTGGTCGGCTGCGCGGTCAACACCGGCTGGGGCTCAGCGGTCAACGTCGCCGAGGTGGCCCCGAACGACACGGTGATCGTGATGGGCGCCGGGGGCATCGGCGCCTTCGCGATCCAGGGTGCCGTCCACGCCGGCGCCGCCAACGTGATCGCGGTCGACCCGCTGCCTTTCAAGCGCGAGATGGCCGGCAAGTTCGGCGCCACGCACATGGCCGGCGACATGACCGAGGCGACCGAGCTGGCGCAGTCGATGACCAACGGTCAGGGCGCCGACGCGGCGATCATCACGGTCGGCGTGCTGGAGCCGTCGATGATCACCGAAGCCTTCGCCTCGATCCGCAAGGCGGGCGCCTGCGTGATCACCTCGCTCGGTCCCTCGACCGATTTCGGCATCCCGGTCTCCGCCTTCGAGCTGACGCTCTACCAGAAAAAGCTGCTGGGCTCGATGTTCGGCGCGGTGGCGCCGATCCGCGACACGGTGAAGATGCTCGAGCTCTACCAGGCCGGTCGCCTGAATCTCGACGACGTCGTCACCACCAGGTACGGTCTCGACGAAGTCAACCAGGGCTACGCCGACATGCACGCGGGACGCAACGTCCGCGGCCTGGTCGACTTCGGCGTCCTCTGACGACCGATCTGTCAACCATAGTGTTGAAAATTGCTCCGGCCGCGCGTACGATCGGTCGCATCGAGTCCGGGGTGACAGTCGAGGGGGTTCGGAGCGCGATCGAGCCAATGCTGGAGCCGCTGCTCGCCGGCGATCCGCTCGACCAGCGGCGGGCGGCGCTGGTCGAATTCGCGATTCGCGCCACCCCGACGGTGCTGCACGGCCCCGAGCTGAGCGCGAAAGCCGCTGCGGCGCTCGACCTCGGGGTAACCCCCGAGCAGCTCCACGAGGCGCTCGTCTTCGTCTCCGGAATCGGGCTCCACTCGGTGATCGAGGGCACGCGCCGGATCGGCGAGCTCTGCGCCGAGCGCGACGCAGCGGTGGCGACGCGATCACTCGACGGCGAGCGGCAGGCGCTGCTCGACGAGTACGTCGATCCGAGCATGGCGCGCTTCGAGGCCGCGGTGCCCGGCTTCTTCGAAACGCTCGTCCGCCTCTCCCCCGTCGCCTTCGAGGGCTTCTTCGCCTACCGCTCGCTGCCCTGGCAGGAGCCGCAGCTCGACCCGCTGACCAAGGAGCTGATGGCGATCGCCGTCGACGCCGTGCCGAGCCACCGCTTCCTGCCGACCCTGCGGCTCCACGTCGAACGCGCGATCGAGCTCGGGGCCGGCCGGACTCAGATCCTCTCGACCCTTGAGCTCGCCGCGACGGCCCCCGACCACCCCGGGGTCGCGTGATGGCGGCGATGACGATCAGCGAGAAGATCCTCGCCCGCGCCGCCGGGTGCGACTTCGTGAAGCCCGGTGAATACATCAGGGCGGAAGCCGACACGATCGTCATGTGTGACCTCGCCTGGCTCCTGGCCGGGCCGCCGATCGCCGAGCTCGGCGCCAAGGTCCGCGACCCCGACAAGGTGATCGTCGCCTTCGACCACAAGGTCCCGGCCGACAACACCGCCTCGGCCGAGATGCACCGCAACTGGCGCCAGTTCTGCGCCGAACACGGGATCGAGAAGCTCCACGACGTCGGCGACCACGGGATCTCCCACGTGCTCTCGGTCGAGCGCGGCTACGCGCGCCCGGGAACGCTGCAGGTGAGCATCGACTCCCACGCCAACACCTGCGGCGCTGTCGGCTGCTTCGCGATCGCCCTCGGCATGGACATCATCAGCGACATGGTCCTCGGCTGGAACTGGTACTCGGTTCCGGAGTCGATCCGGGTCAGGCTCGAGGGCGAGCCGCGCGAGGGCACGACGGTCCGCGACATCGCCCAGCACGTCATCACCGAGGTCGGCGAGGGGCTCGGCAACGGGCGAGCAATCGAGTTCGTCGGTCCGGCGGTGGAGCGGATGTCGATCAGCAGCCGGATGACCCTCTGCAACTGGTCGCGGAAGATCCAGGCGGTGGCGGGGTTGGTCAACCCCGATCGCCGCACGATCGAGTACGTCGGAGCTAGGACCGACGAGCCCTTCGAGGCGCTCGTCTCCGACCCCGACGCGGTCTATGTCGCCGACTTCACTTTCGACGTCTCGACGCTCGAGCCGCTGGTCGCCGCCCCGCCCGACCCGACCAACACCAAGACCCTGGCCTCGGTCTCGGGGACCCCGATTCAGCAGGCGTTCATCGGCTCCTGCGCGGGTGGCAGCCTCGAAGACCTGCGCGCCGCCGCCGAGATCCTCAGCGGTCGCCGGGTTCACCCGGGGGTGAGGATGATCGCCTCCCCCGGCTCGCAGGCGATCTGGGCCGAAGCCCAGCGGGAGGGAATCATCGCGACCCTCGCCGAGGCCGGCTGCGTCGTCACCGCCTCCACCTGCGGCGCCTGCATCGGCGGCATGGGGGCGCTCGGCGACGGCGAGGTTTGCGTCTCGACCTCAACCGAGAACTTCCCCGGCCGGATGGGCGCGCCGGGCTCGCTCGTCTACCTCGCCAGCCCGCTGACGGTCGCCGCCTCGGCGGTCGCCGGCGAGCTGACCGACTCGCGGGAGCTCTCGTGAGCGACGCCGGCATGGTCCGCGAAGGCTCGGCCTGGATCTTCGGCGATCGCGTCAGCGTCGAGACGATCTCGCCGCTGAAGTACATGTTCGACACCGCCGACCGGGCCCTTGCCTGCCTCGCCGACGCCGATCCCCGCTTCGCCCCGGAGGTCGAGGCGGGCGACATCCTCGTCGCGGGCGAGCTCTTCGGCCACGGCCCGGGACACGACCACGCGAACATCGCCCTGGTCGAAACCGGGGTCGGCGGCATCGTCGCCGCGTCCTTCGCGCCGCAGTTCTTCCGTCACTCGATCGACCACGGCCTGCTCGTCGCCGAATGCCCGGAGATCCTCGGGATCGCGGCCGCCGGTGACCGGTTGCGGGTCGACTTCGCGTACGGGCTGGTCGAGAACCTGACCACCGGCATCCGTGCCGAAGCACGAGTGCCGGAAGGGCCCGCCCGCGAGATCGTCGCCAAGGGCGGCCTGATTCCGTTCATCCGAGAGGAGATGCAGAGGTGACCAAAGTCGCTGTCCTGAACGACTACCAGCGCGTCGCGCCCTCGTTCGCCGACTGGAGCGAGGTCTCGGCCGCGGCGGAGATCGATTTCCTCGACGACGTCTATCGCGACGAGGACCACGCCGCCGAGTTGCTGGCCGAATACGACGCGCTCTGCCTGATGCGCGAGCGCCTGCCCTTCCCCGCCTCGCAGTTCGAGAAGCTGCCGAACCTGCGCTGCCTGGTCACCGCCGGTGAGTTCAACCGCGCCATCGACCTCGAGGCGGCCACCCGGCACGGGGTCCTCGTTTCGGGGACCACCAACTCGATCGGTCGCCTCGTCACCGCAGAACTCACCTGGGGACTGATCATCGCCGCCGCCCGCAACATCGTCGTCGAGGACCGCGCGGTGCAGGCCGGCCAGTGGCAGACCAAGGTCGGCTTCTCCCTCTTCGGCAAGACCCTCGGGATCATCGGGCTCGGCGGGGTCGGCCGCTACCTCGCGCGTTACGGGCACGCCTTCGACATGGAGGTGGTGGCCTGGAGCCGCAACCTGACCGAGGAAAAAGCGCTCGAGGACCAGGCTCACCGCGTCGACAAGGAGGAGCTCCTGGGCCGCAGCGACATCGTCTCGGTGAACATGGTCCTGAGCGCGGAGACGGAGGGCTTGATCGACGCCGAGGCGCTGTCGCTGATGAAGCCGACGGCGATCCTCGTCAACACCTCACGCGGGCCGCTGGTCGACGAGGGGGCGCTGGTCGAGGCGCTGCGCGAGGAGCGGATCGCAGGCGCTGTCCTCGACGTCTACGACAAGGAGCCGCTCGCCGCCGACCACCCACTGAGGGAGTTCCCCGATCGCGTCATCCTCTCGCCCCATATGGGCTACATCTCACGCGAGGTCTACAAGGACTTCTACGGCGAGACCGCGCGCTCGCTGGCGGCCTATCTGCGCGGCGAGCCGATCCGAGTCCTCAACCCTGAGGTCGCGGCGGCGTCGCGGTGACGCTCGAGCCGTTTCGCGGCCGCCAGCCGCAGATCGACCCCAGTGCCTTCGTCCATCCGCGGGCGACGCTGATCGGCGACGTCCGGATCGGGCCGGAGGCGAGCGTCTGGCCGGGAGCGGTGCTGCGCGCCGACTGGAACCACATCATCGTCGGTGCTGCGACCAGCATCCAGGACAACGCCGTCGTCCACGTCACCGACAGCGGCCCAACCACGATCGGCGCGATGTGCGTCGTCGGCCACCTGGCTTTCCTCGAGGAATGCGAGGTCGGCGACGCCTGCCTGGTCGGGGTCGGCGCCCGCATCCTCAACGGCTCGCGGATGGGGGAGGGCTCGGTGGCAGCGGCGCAGACCGTCCTGCTCGGCGGGATGACGGTGCCGAGCGGCCAGCGGGCACAGGGGATCCCGGCGAAGATCGTGGTTCCGCCCGAGCCGCCCCGCGAGCACACCGAAAGCGGCGCCCGCGTCTACGTCGAGAACTGCCGCCTGATGCTCGCTGAGCAGCGGGCGCGCAGCGGTCGGCAACACATTCGTTGACAGCTGCGCTGCGGCTGCGTAGCATCCGCTTCCAACGGACCCGTTGACGCTGGCGATCGGGTGTCGCCGAACGGGCGGGTTAACCCGAGGAGAGAGCCGAGATGCCGGTTGCCGAACCCACCTCACCGCCGCCGATCCTGTCGGACGAGCACGAGGCTGACCCCTACGCCACCTACCGACTGCTCCGCAGCGAGCACCCGATCTGGTTCGACGAGTCGACCAACCTCTGGATCGTCAGCCGGATGGAGGACCTGCGGACCCTGTTCAAGCATCCCGGCATCGACAGCGCCAACTACGAGGTCCAGATCGGGCAGTTCCACGGCCGCACCCTGATCGAGATGGAGGGCAAGGAACACACTGCCCACCGTCGCCTCCTCAGCCCCTTCCTCCACAGCTCGGGGCTGGAAGACTTCATGCCTCGGATCCGCGGTGCCGCGATCGGGATCATGACGCCGATCGTTCAGCGCGAGGCGGCGAAGGTCTCCAAGCAGCTGATTGCCGAGGCCAGAGACCGCGGCGAGCAGGACGGCGCCTGCCAGATCGAGCTGGTCTCCGAATTCACCTCCGTCTACCCGATCACCGTCACCCGCGAGATGCTCGGGGTCCCGGACGAGATGCAGGAGACCGTCGTCCGCGGGTACGAGAACATCGCCGATGCGATCTCCAACATGGCCGGCGACCAGGAGATCCACGATCGGGCAATGGCGACCCGCGAGGAGCTGCGCGCCTACTTCATGCCGATCATTGTCGAACGGCGCAACGGCGACGGACGCGACCTGATCTCGATGGTCGCGCAGGCAGAGATCGGCGGCCTGAAGCTGACCGACGAGGAGATCTGCGCCTTCCTCAGCCTCGTCATCGTCGCCGGCGGCGAGACCACCGACTCGGCGATCGCCAGCATGTTCCGGCTCCTAATCCAGCACCCCGACCAGCTACGGGAGGTCTACGAGGACCGGCGCCTGATCCTCGACGCCTTCGCCGAGCAGCTGCGGATCGCGCCGCCGGTCCACATCACGCTGCGTCACTCCGCCGAGGACGTGGAGATCGCCGGGGTGACGATTCCCGCCGACTCGATGATCGGGATGTGCCTCGCCTCCGGCAACCGCGACGAGAGCGTCTTCGAGAACCCAGACACGTTCGACATCCACCGCGCGGACAACGACACCGATCGCGCCTTCCGCGCCTCGGCCGACCACATCGCCTTCGCCGACGGACGCCACTTCTGCGTCGGCAACTCGCTCGCGCGCGAGGAGGTCGAGATAGCGACCAATGTGATCCTCGACGCGATGGACGGACCACCGTGGCTGACGCCGGGGCACGAGGCGAAGGAGGTCGGACACTGGTTTCGCGCCCCGGCGGAGCTCAGCCTCAGCTTCAACCCGGCCTGAGGCCAGTAAACGACGGAAACAAGCAACGCGCCGGCGAGAGCTCGCTGGCGGAACGAAGGAGGAGCAGTGGGAAGACTCGATGGCAAGGTCGCGTTCATCACCGGTGCGGCGCGCGGACAGGGCGCCTCGCACGCGGTGCGGATGGCGGAGGAGGGCGCCGACATCATCGCCGTCGACATCTGCGAGGAAATCGACAGCGTTCCCTACGAGCTCGGAACCTGGGAGGAGCTCGAGGAGACCGCGGCGGCGGTCGAGGCGGCGGACCGGCGGATCGTGATCGCCAAAGCCGACGTCCGCGACCGTGAGGCGCTGGCGGCCGCAGTCGAGAAAGGGGTCTCGGAGCTGGGACGGCTCGACGTCGTCGTCCCCAACGCTGGCATCTGGTCGACCTCCCCGTTCCTCGAGATGAGCGACGAGACCTACGACGACATGATCGACGTCCAGATGCACGGCATGTACAACGCCTGCAAGGTGACCGTGCCACAGCTCGTCGAGCAGGGCGAAGGCGGCTCGATCGTGATCATCAGCTCCACCGCCGGGATGAGGGGATTCCTCAACCAAGTCCACTACAACATGGCCAAGCACGCGGTGATCGGGCTGATGCGCAGCCTCGCCAACGAGCTGGCCCCGCAGATGATCCGGGTCAACTCGATCCATCCCAGCTCGACCTTCACCAAGATGATCAACAACCCGGCGATCTGGGAGGCCTTCGCGCCAGGGGTCGAGAACCCGACCGAGGCCGACTTCGGCGACACCTTCGAATCGCTGAACATGCTGCCGGTCCGCTGGGCCGAGCCGATCGACATCTCCCACGCGGTCGTCTACCTCGCGTCCGACGAGTCGCGCTACGTCACCGGCATCACCCTCCCGGTCGACTCCGGCTACCTGGAGAAGGTCTGAGATGGGCCTGATCGAAGCCGCACCAACGCCCGAGCTGGGCGCCCTCGCCCTTGCCGGCAAGACCGCCCTGGTCACCGGTGCCTCCTCGGGAATCGGCAACGTCACCGCCCAGGCCCTCGCCCAGCGCGGGGTCCGGGTGGCGGTGACCGGCCGCCGCGAGCCCGAGCTCGACGCCCTCGTCGACGAGCTCGGCGAGGGTGCCCTGTCGATCCCCGCCGACCTGACTGACCCGGAGCAGGCGGCGGCCTTGGTCGATCGCGCCGATCGCGAGCTCGACGGCCTCGACATCGTCGTCAACAGTGCCGGCCTGGCGATCGCCCTGCCGCTGGCCGAAACCGACGCCGACGTCTGGCGGCAGGTGATCGACATCAACCTCTCGGGCAGCTTCTACGTCGCCCGCGAGGCGGGCCTGCGAATGGCCGAGGGCCGAGGCGGTGCGATCGTCAACATCGGCTCGGAGATGTCGGTGAAGGGGATGGAAACGCTGTCCGCCTACTGCGCCTCGAAGTGGGGGCTGATCGGCCTGACCAAGGCGCTTGCCTGCGAGCTGGCGCCGAAGGTGCGGGTCAATGCGGTCTGCCCCGGGCCGACCGAGACGGCGATGATGCGGGGCTACTTCGCCGCTGCCGACGATCCCCAGGCGGTCGAGGAGATGACGCGCTCCCGGATCCGGCTCGATCGGATCGCCGCGCCCGAGGAGCAGGCCGCGGCGATCCTCTACCTGATCACCGCCCCGCAGGCCACCGGAGCGGTGCTGAACCTGGACGGAGGCTCGACCCTTTGAGGGTCCAGGGCCTTTGCAACCGAACTAAAGGAGCTGGTTGAAATGGGAAGACTCGACGGCAAGGTCGCGCTGATCACCGGCGGCGGCCGCGGGATGGGCCAGTCGCACGCGGTGACCCTCGCCCGCGAGGGGGCCGACATCATCATCGTCGACGCTCCCGGGCAGATCGCATCGGTGCCCTACGAGGTCGGCACCGAGGCGGACCTGGAGAGCGTCAAGGGCGAAGTCGAGGCACTCGACCGCCGTTGCATCGCCGCCGCCGGCGACGTTCGCGACCAGGCCCGGCTCGACGAGATCGTCGCCGAAGGCGTGTCTGAGCTCGGCGGCATCGACATCTGCGTCGCCAACGCCGGGATCTGGAGCGTGTCCCCCTACTGGGAGATGAGCGACCAGACCTGGGACGAGATGCTCGGCGTCAACCTGACCGGCGTCTGGCGCACGGCGAAAGCCGTTACGCCGAACATGATCGAGCGCGGTGGCGGCGCGATCGTCCTAATCTCCTCGATCAACGGGATCGAGCCGAACAAGGACTTCGCCCACTACACCGCCGCCAAGTCGGGCGTACTCGGGTTGATGATGGCGATCGCCTACGAGGGCGCGCCGCTGAACATCCGCTGCAACGCAATCCTGCCCGGAGTCGTCGACACGCCGATGAACTCCTGGCAGGGAGGCCTCGACCTCTTCGCCGGACACGAGGGCGGAACGATGAAGGACCGCGAGGAAGGAGCGAAGCACTGGGCGGCGCTGCGCAACCGTGGCGTTCTGCCGTGCTCGGCCGTCAGCGAGGCGGTCCTCTGGATGGTCGCCGACTCCGGTAACGACGTCACGGGGATCACGGTTCCGATCGACGGCGGTCACACGATCCTGCCTCGGTTCAACAGCGAACCGGTCCGGGAATAGCCCTTGGAGTCGCCAGGGGGCCGGGGTACCTCCCCCCTGGAGGCTGGGTTGCTCGCCAGGATCGAACTTGGGCCGTCCTAGAACGAGCACCGGTGCGAGCAAGAGGACGCCGCCGTCCAGGGGGAGGCACCCGTCCCTTCACTCGCGAATCGAACTCCGCCAAACGCCCAAGGGAGGCGGGGACCCCCAAAGGTTTGGAAGCTTCAAGCGAGCGCCGGCGGCTCGGAGCGCGCTCCGCTCTACCGCAAGCGCCCCAAGGAGAAGAAGCTAAAAGAAAAGTCGGGGTGCCGAACCTTCGGGGCTCGCCTGGTTGGCGGTGCTTGGGGGTCCCTCCCCGGACACTCAAGAAACCAGCCGAAAGGATGGTGTTTCGTCCGGGGAGGGACCCCCAACCACCGCCCTCGAATCCCCCCGCGGGAACGAAGAAGGGGGCCTATCGGCCCCCTTCTTCCGGGCTAGAGGAGGAGGCGCCCGCAGGAAGCCTCTGCCTCTCAGCGACCTCTCAGGCGCTGGCTGCCTCCGCCTGTTTGGCCTCCGGGAGCTTCACGTTGGGGGCGACTTCTTTGGAGAGCCGGTCGAGCGACTCGAACCAGGGCTCGGGTTCGTCCATGTAGTCGGCGACCTCGACCTGGAGCGTGCCCCAGCCGCCGCAGAACTCGAACAGTTCGTTCAGCTTGCGGGTGCAGGTCTCCGGCGAGCCGACGATCCAGACGTTGTCGCAGATCCACTCCAGGTTGACGTCGGAGGGGTGGGCGCCCTTGTCTTCGACGAACCCCTCGAGCAGGCCGAACCGTTCCCAGATCGGCACCAGGTAGTGCTCCCAGCAGTAGCCGATCCCGCCCTCGAGGGCGCGCTTCTTCGCCTCGGCGTCGGTGTCGGCGACCATCATCGTCTGCGACACGTGGTATTTGCTGCGGTCTGGGGTGTGCCCGTTCTCGAGGCAGTTCTTTTCGTAGATTTCCCAGTGCGATTTGAGGATGCTCGATCCGGAGAAGATCGAGACCGGCATGAACCCGTTCTCGCCGGCGAACTTCATCGACGGGGATTCACGGCTGAGGCCGGTGACGGCGATCTCAAATTTGCCGTTCCAGGGGCTGTGATCGGCGATTTTGTGCTGTTCGTCGCCCTCGTACTTGACCTCGTCCGACTCCTCCGGGAAACCGCCGGTCAGGTACTTGCCCTCGTAGTGGAACGGTTCGCGAGCCCAGACTTTCTGCATGATCTCGAAGCACTCGCGGAAGCGCGGGTGGTTCTCCGACATGTCGGCCGGAAGGCCGCGCAGGATCGCGTCGTTCGGATACGCCCCACCGCCGATCCCGAGGAAGTACCGGCCTTCGAGGATCTGCGAGAGCCAGCCGGTCTGGATCGCCAGCGTGGCCGGGTTGTGGTAGGCGAGCAGATGCGCCATCGGCGCAAATTTGATCTTCTCGGTATCGCGCGCGGCAGCGGCGATCACCAGCTCAGGGTTGGGGATGCACTCCCAGGCCTGGGTCGCGTGCTCGGCGACCATCAGCTCGGTCATCCCCGACTGGTCGGCGTGGATCGCGTTTTCGTACGCCCAGTCGAACGTCTGTCGTGCGGTCCGGCTCGGCCGGTCGTAGGGGATATGGATCAGTCCGGTATCCACTTTCGTCTCTCCTTTCCCTTGCGGGAAGCTTCGGTCCCCGAACTGAAAAGGCCTTGCGCCGTCCGAGGCGTTCCGCGTTCTGCGGTCCATTCTATCAACATCAACGCTGACGTGAGCCCAATCGGCCCCTCCAGCGAGGTCCCTGCGATTACGTTAGCAGTCGAAAACAAGCGCTTGTTTTTACCTACTCGACAAAGAAGATTGCGTGGGCATGGTGGGTGTCGAGGTACTCCTTTACCCCCGCCACCTTGTCGCCGCGCACTTCGAAGAGGAAGTGGTACAGCGACTGGTAGACGCGGCCGTTGGTGAGCTCGGCGTGGCCCTCGGCCTCGACCGCGACCAGGTCGCCCTCGGCGATCATCCCGGTCGGCTTCAGTTCGAGCGCGCCGTTCGTGTAGATGTTCTTGAAATTCGGCAGCAGGTCGATCATCTGCTGCTTGGTGTAGGTGCCGGAAAGGCCGTCGAGCGAGCCCTGGACCCACCAGGTCGCGTCGTCGGTCAACGCCTCCCTAATGCCCTCGATGTCGCCGGCAGAGAAGGTGGCGAGAAATTCCTCGACGGTTTTCTTGCTTTGCTCCAGATCCGCCATCGCAAGCTCCTTTCGGTGCGGTCTCGGTCCCTTATTTGACGAGGAATCCGGCGTCGACGGGAAGCGTCGTGCCGGTCACGTAGCGACCCGCGTCGGAGACCAGGTAGAGGATCCCGTTGCTGATGTCGCGCGGTTCCACCGCCGGCACCGGCAGCAGGTTCGACATCAGATCGGCGAGCTCGGGATGCTGCGCGAGATAGCCTTCGGTGACCGGGTTCATGATCATTGGCGTTTCGCAGCTGGTCGGGGCCACGGTGTTGACCCGGATCGAGTATTTGGCCAGCTCGACGGCGTAATTCCGCATCAAGCCGATGACCCCGTGCTTAGCCGCGGTGTAGGACGTCTGGGCGACGCTGTCGAGCGACATCGACTTCAGTGCGGCGGTCGAGCTGGTGAGGACGATCGCCCCGCCTTCGTTCTGCTCGATCAGTTTCGGCACGGTCGCCTCCAGCGTCACCCACTGGCCGGTGAGGTTGATGTCGACGGTCTCCCGCCAGACTTTGACTCGCTCCTCGATGCCTTCGGGCTCGGCTTCGCCCACCGCCCAGATCGCGGCGTTGCCGAGCACGATGTCGAGCCGGCCGAGCTCGGTGATCCCCGCCGCGGCGACCTCGGTCATCCGCTCGAGGTCACGGATGTCGGCGACCTCGGCGACGATCCGGCGGTCCAGCGCCTCGACCTGGCGGACGGTCTCCTCGAGGTCCTCACGGGTCGAGCCGGGGACACTGACGGTCTCGGGCTGCGCGCAGAGGTCGACCGCGATGATGTCGGCGCCCTCTTCGGCCAGCCGGATCGCGTGCGAGCGACCCTGACCGCGAGCGGCCCCGGTAACGAACGCGACCTTTCCTTCCAACACTCCCATGGCTTCCTTTCCTGTCGATGCGGTCCCGTGCCGCGCCGGGCGGCCAACCGACCGTAGTGACCTAGGGAAGCGTTGTCAACAGCTGAGTTGATCTCGCGGCCAGAGCGCCGCGCCGCCGCTATTTGGCGGCGATGATTTCGACGAAGCTGACCTCGGGCTCCGCCGCCAGCAACTCCGAGGCGACCTCGCCGAGGCGGGCGGCCAGCTCGCCGTTCAAGTGCGCCTGACGGCCGGCTTCGTCCTCGAAGGTGTCGAAGACCCCGTAGGTCTCGGCGTCGACTTTGAAGGCGTGCCAGGTCACGGTGCCGCCCTCCGCCGCCGCGAGGTCGCGGCCGTCGGCGAGAAACTTGCCGAGCTCCTCGCCGCGCCCGGGACGGGCCTTCAGCAACCCCAGAATTCCAACCGCCATCATTCGCCTTCCTTTCGTCCGATTCGGTGCGGGCAGCACGTTATACGCTTCTGTCAACAGCGAGGTTGACAGGGGCGAGTGCCGATGCGAACATCACGGTCTCGCCGCGACCAGAAGGAGGAGAGATGGCGGCCGCACGGGATTGGTGCGAGGCATCACCAATAGCAGACCTGCTGGTCAGGGGATCGCGGCTCGTACCCGACCGCGACGCGATCGTCTTCCCGGAGCATCGCCTCCCCTACGCCGAGCTGCTGCGGCGTGCGACGCTGGTCGCCCGCGGGCTGATCGGCCTCGGAGTCCGCGCCGGCGACCGGGTCGGGCTGCTCGCGGCGAACGGGCCCGAGTACGTCGAAGGGTTCTTCGGCGTCTGCCTCGCCGGTGCCGTCGTGGTGCCGCTGAACGCCCGCCACAAGGCCACCGAGATCGGCTACATCGCAGCCAACTCGAAGATGGTCTCGGTTCTCACCACCGCCGACACCGAGGCCTACGTCGACTTCTCGAAGATCCTCGACGAGGCCCTGCCCTCGCTCGCCGCAACCCAGGCGCCGCAGCAGCTCGAGCTCGCCGAGGCGCCTGACCTCGGCTCGGTCGTGCTGCTCAACGAGGGCTCGCAGCGGAGTGGCTTCATGAGCCGCGCCGAACTCGATTCGCTGGCCGAGGGGGTCGACGTCGCCGCAGTCGAAGCTGCCCGTCGCCGGGTGCGGCTGCGCGACACCGCGGCGATCCTCTACACCTCCGGCACCACCGCCAATCCGAAGGGCTGCATGCTCAACCACGAGGCGATGACCAGGGGCGCGGCCGAACGGGCGACGACCCGGTTCGGAAACGGCCTCGCCGGCAACGGCGAGCACGACGTCACCTACGGCGCCGGACCGCTCTTCCACATCGGCACCCTCGCCCCCTACATCGGCTCGATGGCGGCGATGGGGACCTTCCTCTCAGACGTCTACTTCGAGCCCGGGCGGGCCCTCGACCTGATGGAGTCCGAGGGCGTCACGGTCGCCGTCCCCTGGTTCCCGGCGATCGTCCAGGGGCTGATCAACCATCCGGACTTCAAGCCGGAGCGGCTACGCACCCTGCGCTCGATGGTGGTGATCCTGCCGGAGTCGCTGATGCGGAAGATGATCGAGATGTTGCCCCGGGTGGAGCTGATCCAGGCTTGCGGAATGACCGAGACTGCCGGCATCTACGCGATCTGCGATCCCGACGACTCACTCGAGACTCGCGCCAGCTCCCAGGGCCGGCCGAGCCCGGGCATCGAGCTGCGGATCGTCGACCCGGAGACGGGAGCTGAGCTACCGCCCGGCGAGTCCGGCGAAATCCTCGTCCGCGGCTACTGCGTGATGGACGGCTACTTCGACGATCGGCAGAAGACCGCCGAAGCGCTCGACGACCAGGGCTGGCTTCACACCGGCGACCTCTACATCCAGCTGCCGGAGGGAAGCGTGGTCTTCAACGGCCGGCTGAAGGACATGCTCAAGGTCGGCGGCGAGAACGTCGCGGCGCTCGAGGTCGAGGCCTTCCTCGCCGGTCACGAGGCGGTGAAGATCGCCGAGGTCGTCGGCCGTCCCGACGAGCGACTCGACGAGGTTCCGGTCGCCTTCGTCGAGCTCGCGCCTGGCGCCAGCGCCAGCGAGGAGGAGATCATCGCCTGGTGCAAGGGAAAGATCGCGAACTACAAGATCCCGCACGAGGTGATCTTCATCGCGGCGGAGGATTGGCCGATGTCTGCCACCAAGGTCGACAAGCGCCAGCTGCGAGCGCGCCTGGCGGCGGTCAGCGCGAGGTGACCCCGCCAACGTCTTCCCCCCGGCCAGCTGCCGCGATCGCGGGCCTCGACGAGGTCCGCGAGCAGGCAGGAGCCATGCTGGACGGCGTCGAGCGGGGCGACCCGCTCGACGCCGCATCGGCAGCTCTGATCGGGCTCGGGGTGAGCGCCTCGCTGCCCGCGCTCGACTCCGCTGCGACCCGAGAGCAGGCTCGCCGCGCCCTCGCAGCCGGGGCGACGGCCGAGCAGGCTTCGGAGACCCTGATGCTGGTCGCCGGGCTCGGCGTCCACTCGCTGATGGAGGGCGCCCGCGACCTCCAGGCGGTGCTCGAGGAGCGCGGCGAAGCGGAGTCGGGGCCGCTCGACGAGAGGCGCCGAGTGCTGTGGGAGGAACACGTCGGCTCCGACCCCTACTGGGAGCACTTCGAGGCCCAGGTTCCTGGCTTCCTCGAGGCGCTGCTGCGCCAGTCGCCGGAGTCGTTCGAGGCTTTCTTCGCGATCTGCGCAGTGCCCTGGCAGATGGGCAAACTGTCCGCCAGAACCAAAGAGCTGATCGCGCTTGCGACCGACTCGATGCCCGCCCACTGCTACCTGCCCGGCGTCCGCATCCACGTCGCCGGTGCGCTGAAGACCGGAGCTGGCCGACAGGCGATCGAGGAAGCGATCGAGATCGGCGCCGCCGCGCCCGAGCCCGGGGGTGTGGCCTGATGCCCGACCCGCACGACTCGCGCTGGTTTCGCCAGGTCCTCGGCCAGTACCCGACCGGGGTCTGCGCGGTGACCACGATCGAAGCCGACGACACCCCGAACGGCTTCGTCGTCGGCTCCTTCACCTCGGTCTCGCTCGACCCGCCGCTGGTCGCGTTCTTCCCCGACAAGGGCTCGACCTCGTGGCCGAAAATCGAGACGGCACGGAAGTTCTGCGTCAACATCCTCAGCGACGAGCAGGAGGAGATCTGCCGCAAGTTCGCGGCGAAGGGCACCGACCGCTTCGAGGGCGTCGCCTGGCGGCCCGCCCCGGTGACCGGCTCGCCGATCCTCGCCGACGTCGTCGCCTGGATCGACTGCGAGCTCGGCGAGGTGACTGAGGCGGGCGACCACTACATCGTCCTCGGCGAGGTCCGCGATCTCGACGTCGAGGAATCCTCGCTGCCGCTGCTCTTCTTCCAGGGCGGCTACGGAAGCTTCACGCCGCTGACCCTGACCGCCTCTGACAAAGGCGGTGCGCTGACCGAGCAGCTGCGCGAGTTCGACCTCGTGCGGCCGATGATCGAGGGGCTCGCCGACGAGCTCTCGGCTCGCTGCATCGCGACGGCGCCGAGCGACGGCCTGCTCGCCGTGATCGCCTCCGCGGGCGGCGCCAACACGGCCTCGGCGGCGACCCTGGTCGGCCAGCGGTTGCCGTTCGTGCCCCCCACCGGCTCGGTGTTCGCCGCCTGGAAGGACGACGCGGGGCGTGCCGAGTACCTCTCCGGACTCGACGAGGAGACCCGCGCCGACCAGGAGCGGCGCCTCGCCGCCGTGCGCGAGCGCGGCTACTCGGTCGGCCTGATCAACGAGGCCCAGCGGCGCTTCGCCAGCGTCATCGACAGACTTGCAGAGGATCCCAGCGCCCACAGCCACGATGAAATCCGCGAGCTGATCGCCGATCTCGCCTACGATCCGGCCGAGCTCTCGGCGACCGCCCGCGAAGAGATCCGCAGCATCACGGTGCCGGTCTTCGGGGCCGACGGCGAAGTGGCGCTCGCCTTCTCCCTCTACGGCTTCCCCAAGCCGAGCTCGGCGGGCGGCGTCGACGCCTACGTCGAGCGCGCGCTGGCGGCGGCACGGACGGCGACCGGGCGCCTCGGGGGCACGGTCCCGGCGAGCTAAGCGAGCGGTGGCCGTCCCAGCCGGCAGCGAACCGGTCCTCTCCGGCCTCGCCGGAACCGTAGTCGCGCTCGAGGTCGCCGTCGGGGACCCCGTCCACACCGGCCAGACGGTGGCCCTGGTCGACGTGATGAAGATGGAGCAGGCGGTCGCCAGCGCGGTCGAAGGGACGGTGGTCGCGCTCGCCGCCTCGGTCGGCGACCAGGTGGAGGAATCGACCCCGCTCCTGCACGTCGCCCCGGGCGCGGTCGCGGCCCCGCGCGAGCTGGGCTCCGAGGCGAAGCCGGGGACGTTGCGACCCGAGCTGGCCGCGATCGAGGCGCGGCACCGGGAGACCCTCGACGCCGGCCGGCCCGAGGCCGTGGCACGACGGCACGCGGTCGGCCACCGCACCGCCCGCGAGAACATCGCCGACCTCGTCGACCCGGGCAGCTTCAGCGAGTACGGCGCGCTGGCGCTGGCGGCGCAGCACCGGCGCCGCTCGCACGAGGAGCTGGTCGCCGCGTCGCCCGCCGACGGTCTGATCGTCGGCACCGCGACGATCAACTTCGAGGCGGCAGGGAAGGAAGCGGCACGGGCGCTGGTCCTCGCCTACGACTGGACCGTCTTCGCCGGCACCCAGGGTGCCCTCTCGCACCGCAAGGCCGAACGCGCCTTCGAGCTGGCCGAGCGGCTGCGGCTGCCGGTCGTGCTCTTCGCCGAGGGTGGCGGCGGCCGACCCGGCGACGAACGGCCCGGGCCGACCGGCTTCGGCATGACCACCTTCCAGCGCTTCGGCCGACTCTCCGCGCTCGTTCCGCTGATCGGGATCGCCTCGCGCTACTGCTTCGCCGGCAACGCCGCCCTGCTCGGCTGCTGCGACGTGATCATCGCCACCACCGATGCCGCGATCGGGATGGGTGGGCCGGCGATGGTCGAAGCTGGCGGGCTCGGCCGGCCCCGGCCGGAGGAGATCGGCCCCGCCGCGAGCCAGGCCCGCGACGGCGTCGTCGACGTCCTCGTCGCGGACGACGAGGAGGCGGTCGCGGTCGCGCGCCGCTACCTCTCCTACTTACAGGGGAGAACGGCCGAGTGGGAAGCCGCCGACCAGCTGCGGCTGCGCGAGGCGGTCCCGGCGAACCGGCGCCGTGGCTACAAGGTGCGAGAGCTGTTGACGACGCTCTGCGACAGCGACTCGGTGCTCGAGCTCCGCGCCCAGTTCGGCCGCGGGATCCTCACCGCCCTGGCCCGCGTCGAGGGGCGGCCGATCGGCGTCCTCGCCAACGACCCACTCCATCTCGGGGGCGCGATCGAGGCCGAGGCGGCCGACAAGGCGGCCCAATTTCTCCAGCTCTGCAGCGCCCGCGGCCTGCCGATCCTCTCGCTCTGCGACACGCCGGGCTTCCTGGTCGGGATCGAGGCCGAGGAAGGCGGCCACGTCCGCCACTGCTCGCGGCTCTTCGTCGCCGCCGCCAACCTCGAGGTGCCGCTGCTGACGATCGTCACCCGCAAGGCCTACGGGCTCGGCGCCCAGGCGATGGCCGGGGGAAGCTTCTCGGCGCCGCAGCTGATCGTCTCCTGGCCGACCGGCGAGTTCGGCGGGATGGCCCCCGAGGGCTACGTGCGGCTGGCTTTCGCCAAGGAGCTGGCGGCGATCGCCGACGAGGACGAGCGTCGCGCCGAGGGGGAACGACTGGTCGAGGAGGTCCACGAGCGCGGTCAGGCCCTGAACCTGGCCGAGCACTTCGAGCTCGACGAGGTGATCGACCCCGCCGACTCGCGGGGCTGGATCGTCCGCGCGCTCGAGGCGGCGGCGCCTTAGCGGCCCTTCCAGACGGGGGCGCGCCGCTCGGCGAACGCCTTCTTCCCCTCCTCGACATCCTCGGTCGAGGCGTAGGCCTCCATCTCCTCGTAGCGAGTCGCCAGCGCGATCTCGAGCGGGCCCCCGACCCGCGAGAGCACCGCCTGCTTGGCGGCCTGCGCAGCCAGCGGCGAGACGGCGAGCAGCTTCTCGACCCACTGGTTGGTCGCCTCCGCGAGTTGCTCGAAGCTCGCGACCTCGTTGATCAGCCCGAAGTCGAGGGCGCGGTCGGCCGGCAGGCGGTCGCCGGTGAGGATCATCGAGAGCGCGACCCGGTAGGGCAGCTGGCGGATCGAGCGATGCATGATCCCCGACTCGCCGATGATCCCCGCCTTGATCTCGGGCATCCCGAATTTCGTCGTCTCGGCGGCGACGATCACATCGGCGCACATCACTAGCTCGAAGCCGCCGCCGAGGCAGTAGCCGTGAACCGCCACGACGAGCGGCTTCTTCAGCTCGACCAGCGGGCCGCCGACGCCGGTCAGGCCGCCGCCGAAGGCGATCCGCGGGCCGTCGGACTCGACCTTGACGTCGGCGCCAGCGCAGAACGCCTTCTCGCCCTCGGCGCTGAGGACGGCTACCCAGATCTCCGGGTCGGCGTTGATGTCGTTCCAGGCGTCCAGCAGCATCCGGTCCATCTCGGGGGTGACCGAGTTGAGCGCCTCCGGCCGGTTGAGGCGAACCGTGGCGACGTGACCGTCCTTCGTGTACTCGACCTCTGGCATTCGGATCGTTCCTTTCAGTCCTTCGTGTCTTCCACTCGCAGCGGAGTGGTCGGGGCAGTTCGGAATTCGGCGATCGTCTCCTTCAGGCCCTGGGCGGCGATTCGCTCGCGCAGGGCGAGGACCTCCGGAGAGGTGTGGAGGAGCGCGTCCATCTCGGCGACCGAGGAGGTCGCCTGGCGCAGGCCCATCGCCTCCATCGCCCGGTTGATCGACCGCTTCTTGATCTCCAGCACCTCGGGCGGCGTCAGCGCGATCCGGGCCGCCAGGCCCTCGACCGCGGCCAACAGCTCGTCGGCGGGGACGGCGTGGTTGGCCCAGCCCCATTCGACCGCAGTGCGTCCATCGATGCTGTTGCCGGGGACGAAGGCCAGCTCCTTCGCCCGCTTCGGGCCGACCAGCGGCGCCCACAGGGGCGCGATGTAACCGCCGCCGATCGGGATCGCCGGCTCGCCGATCCTGGCGTCCTCGGCGACCACGGTGATGTCGGCGAAGGTGCAGAGCTGGTTGCCGCCGGCAATGCAGAAGCCGTGAACCGCGCAGATGATCGGCTTCGGGTGGTCCCACATCGCCAGGTAGCGCTCGAGGTTCCGCTGCAGCCGAGCGCGATCGGCGACCGGGTTGGCGGCTTTCGGCCTGCCGACCTGGTCGATGTCGTAACCGGCGCAGAAGCCGCGGCCCTCGCCGCGCACGCCGATCACCGGCCCGCCGCTCGCCGTCAGCTCCGCGAGCGCCGCCGAGAACTCGTCGAGCAGCTCAGCGGAGAGCGCGTTGGCTTTCTCCGGCCGGTCGAGGACGATCCAGGTGATCGAATCCCGATCCTCGACCCGGATCGTCCGGTACTCGCCCATCAGTCGGGGCGGCCGAGCGGAATCTCTTCCTTGACGTGGTAGTTGGTCGAAGCGGCCGAGCGCAGTTCGCGCCGCTTGAACTTCCACTCCCCGTCCTCGCGGACGACGACGTCGTGGTACTGGCCCCAGACGTGGCTGTCGGGGCGGTCGCGGCGGTAACGGTGAAGCGCGTAGACGACGGCGCGGACCGTCGCCTCGTCGGGCCCCGTGAACTCGATCTTCACGTTGGAGACGTGGTGACTGGTCGCCTCGAAGAAGCTGCCGATCCCCTCGAGCGTCTCGCGGTAGGCCTTGCGACCCTCGGCGCCGAAGTTCGGGCCGTAGATGACCTCACAGTCCTCGACGAAGAGGGCAGCCATCTCGTCCGGCTGGTTCATGTCCAGCAGGTAGGCGTACTCGAAGAGCAGCTGGCGAATCTCTTCCAGATCCCAGAGGCGCTCGAGGGTCTTCTCAGAAGTCGCGGTCGTCAAATCTCTCAGCTCCGTTCTTGCTCGTGGACGGGCGCCGTAGCGGCTCTCCACCGCTCGACCCGCGGCGATGATTGCAGCGGTCCCCGTCCTTGTCAACTCTTATGTTGATGATGCCTGCAGCCGTCGTCGTCAGATCGACAAGCCGGGTTTTCAATATCCGCGTTGAGCCGTTAACCTGGCTCTGGGTTTGGAGGGATCATCGCGAAACGGGGCCGGCGACACCGTTGCGGAAAGCGGTATTCAACGCCGGCGTAAAGCGGCTCTGGCGGAGGGCAGCGAGGACTACCGCAGACGCCGGGCGGAGCTGGTCGCCGCGGCGGCGACGGTGTTCCGCGAGAAGGGCTACGCGGCCGCGACGCTAAACGACATCGCAACCCTGGTCGGCGCCGACCGCGCCTCGCTCTACTACTACTTCGGCGGCAAGGAGGAGCTTTTTCGCGAGGCCGTGCGCGGTGTCGTCGAGGCGAACCTCGGCGAGGTCGACCGGATCATGCGCTCCGACGCCCGTCCCGACCGCAAGCTGAAGCTGATCGTCAACACGCTGATCTCCTCCTACGAGCGGCACTACCCCCACATCTACGTCTACATCCAGGAGGAGATGCGGCGGGTCAGCGACGAGGACTCGGAGTGGGCGAAGGAAATGACCGCTTTCACCCACCAGTTCGAGTCGAGCACGATCCAGCTGGTGAAGGAATGCATGGCAGCGGGGATCTTCCGCGACGACCTCCGCGCCGACCTGGCGATCAATGCGCTTTACGGCATGCTCAACTGGACCCACCGCTGGTTCAAACCCGGCCGCAACCTCAGCGCGGTGGAGATGGCCGACTCCTTCTGGTCGATCTTCGTCGAAGGGATGGGCCCCCAACCGGAGGGCTGAGGCGCCCGCCGCCGCGCCGGCTCAGACGAAGGTCCCCTCGCGGTCCTTGCTGGCGAAGCGCGGGAAGACCTCGTCGGCGAACTTCTGCAGCTCCTCTTCGTTCTGCCCACGCTCGACCTGGCCCTGGCCGAACATGAGGAAGATCTCGTCGATGCCCAACCGCTCCTGGGCCTCCTCGATGCGGCGGGAGATTTCGTCGGCATCGCCGATCAGGAAGTTCGGCAGCTGCTGGCCGTGGGGGATGAACCACTTCTCCCAGAACCAGGTGTGTTCCTCCCGCATCTCCGCGGCGCGCTGCTTGTCGTCGGTGATCACCAGGAAGCCGCCCCAGGCGCCCCCCTCCGAGCGGGGAAGGTCGTGCCCGTACTCTTTCGCCGCCTCGAGGTAGTTGTCCCAGAGGGTTTCGCAGAAGTCGAGGTCGGTCGCCAGAACGATCGGCTTGCCCCCCTCTCGGGCCCACATCTTCACGGTGCGCATCGAGTGCGCGAAGGCGCCGTAGATCTTCGGGTGCGGATCCTGGTAGGGAAGCGGAGCGATTCCGATCTCGCGAACGATCCCGTCCTCGTCCATGCCTTTGCCGAATTCGGCGTAGGCGGGGTGGCCCTCCGAGCCGCCCTCGGGCGGGAACTGCCAGTACTTGCCCTGGTGAGAGAAGACCTCGTTCGTCCATGCCTTCTTGACGATTTCGACCGATTCCTCGAAGAGCTCGCGGTTGGCGGCGTCCTGGTCGGAGCGTTCCTTGGCCAGGTTCGCGTTGGTGGCGCCGACCCCGCGCAGAGCGGCGTAGGAGTCGACCCAGCGGGCGTGGTAACCGCGGGTGAACCCACAGTAGAGCCGGCCTTTCAGCATGTGGTCGAGGGTCGCGATCTCCTCCGCCACCCGCACCGGGTTATGGGTCGGCAGGGTGTAGCCCATGATCCCGGCTTTCATCCGCTTCGCCATCCGGCCGACGAAGAGGCTGAACATCCCGGGGTGGTTGTTGACCTCGAAGCCCTCGATCTGGAGGTGGTGCTCGGGCTGGCAGTAGCCGTAGTAGCCGAGCTCGTCACCCAGCTTCACGTAGCCTTCGATCTCCTCGAGGAAGCGCTGATAGAGGTCCCCCCGCTGCCCGGCCATACCTTCCTCGAGCTCGTGTTTGCGACCGATGACCCCGGTCTGCATCAGGTGGAACTTCATCGACGCCTCCGCTTCGGTTCGGGCCCACCCGCCGGCCGGGTGCGCGGTTAGGAATCTCTCCGTGCGCAGGATTACATATGCTCTGAGAGCTTGTCAACTTAGACGTTGACACCTGCTAACGTACCCGTTGATTACCAACATTGCTGTTGATAGCATCCAGTCGCCGCAGCTGAGCAGCGCCCTCTGAGAGACCGAAACAGGAGGACGGACGTGTACAGGGAACAGGCCGCCGGGTTGGCGTCGATCGCCACGGCCGTCGAAGCAATCGGAGCCGGAGGAATGGCGATCGTCGTCGACGACCCGGGTCGCGAGAACGAGGGCGACCTGGTGATCGCCGCGCAGTTCGCGACGCCCGAGCGGATCAACTTCATGATGACCCACGGTCGCGGCCTGATCTGCACCCCCGTCGTCGCGGGCCGGCTCGAAGAGCTCGGGGTGCCGCCGATGGTCGAGCGCTCGAGCGACCCTCGCGGGACCGCCTTCCATGTCAGCGTCGACCTGGTCGGCTCGAGCACCGGCATCTCCGCCGCCGAGCGGGCGGCGACGATCAGTGCCCTCGCCGACCCCGCCCGGTCCGGCGCCGACTTCACGATGCCCGGCCACGTCTTCCCCCTTCGTTACCAAGAGGGCGGCGTCCGCGAGCGTGCCGGCCACACCGAGGCTTCGATCGACCTCTGCCGGCTCGCCGGCCTCGAGCCGGCCGCGGTGATCTGCGAGATCGCCGGCGCCGACGGCGAGATGATGAAGCTGCCGGAACTGCTCAGCTTCGGGGCCGACCACGATCTGCCAGTGGTCGCGATCTCCGATCTGATCTCTCACCTGACCGACCCCGAGCTGCGCGTCCGGCGGATCAGTTCGGCCCGCGTCCCGCTCGCTCCGGGCGAATTCGAGATCGTCGGCTTCGCCGATCTGGAGGACGACCGCGAGCATCTGGCAGCCGTCCACGGCGACGTCAGCGGGCGCGAGGAGATCCTCGTCCGCATCCACTCCGAGTGCCTGACCGGCGACGTGTTCGGCTCGCGTCGCTGCGACTGCGGCCAGCAGCTCGAGCGCTCACTGGAGATGATCAGCACCGAGGGCGCTGGCGTGGTCGTCTACCTGCGCGGCCACGAGGGCCGCGGCATCGGCCTTTTGGAGAAGCTGCGTGCCTATGGCCTGCAGGACGAGGGACTCGACACGGTTGATGCCAACCTCGCCCTCGGCCACCCGGCGGACTCCCGCGACTACGCCGTCGGGGCGCAGATCCTCGCCGACCTGGGTGTCGTCCGGCCGCGTTTGCTGACCAACAACCCGGCGAAGCGCCACGGCCTCGAAGCCCATGGCCTCGAAGTAGCCGACACGGTTCCGCTGCTCACCGTCCCCACCGCGGAGAACGTTCTCTACCTCAATACGAAGCGGGACCGAATGGGGCATGCGCTCGACTACGCACCGTGGGAGGGAATCTCGGCACCGGTCTGCCGGGCCTAGTCTTTCGACCTAGTCAACTTTGCTGTTGACAGCCGCGAACGGATGTGCAAGCTTTGCCGCAGGTCCTTGGATCTCTGGGAAATTTGGAGGAGAGAGGCGGATGAAGCGTGATGGTTGAGGCGACCGCGAATACCTCGGTCGGAGCGGCTGGAAGCGTCGGCGACAGCGGCGAGCGCGGCGTGCACCTGCGCGGAGTCTCGAAGACGTTTCCGAGCGTGAAAGCGCTTGACAGCGTCGATCTCGACGTCGCCCCGGGCTCGGTCCACGCCCTGCTCGGGCACAACGGCTGCGGCAAGTCGACCCTGGTCAAGATCCTGGCCGGCTTCCACCCGCCGGACGAGGGGACCGGGACGATCGACGGACAGGAGCTGGAACTCGGCTCGGCGGTCGATGCCGAGCGCGCGGGCATCCGCTTCGTCCACCAAGAACTGGGGCTTGTCAACGAGCTGAGCGCGGTCGACAACGTCGGCTTCGTGCTCGGCCACGAGCACGGCCTGCTTGGCTCGATCTCCTGGCGCAAGCAGGCGGCGAAGACGCGCGAACTGCTCGCGGAGTTCGGGATCGAGCTCGACCCGATGGCCCCGCTCACCGAGGCGAGCCCGGTCGAGCGGACCGCTGTGGCGATCGTCCGCGCCGTCGCTGGCTGGTCGCGAGGCCGCGGCCTCCTCGTCCTCGACGAGCCCACCGCGGCGCTGCCGGCGCGAGAGGTCGACGACCTCTTCCGGCTGATCCGTGAGGTGGCCGACTCGGGCACCGCGGTGCTCTTGATCTCCCACCGCCTCGACGAGGTGATGCAGGTCTGCGACCACGCCACCGTGATGCGGTCCGGCAAGGTGATCTGGGACGGCGGCACCCACGACATGTCGGTGCGCGAGTTCGCCAAGCTGATCGCCGGCGCCGAGAACCTCGAGCTCGAGCAGACGGCCCGACCGCCGATCGACCCCTCGACCCCCGTCGTGCTGGAGGTGTCCAAGCTCTACGGCCGCTTCCTCAACGGCATCGACCTCAGCGTGCGCCGCGGCGAAATCGTCGGCGTCGCCGGCCTCCTTGGCTCCGGGCGGGAGGAGCTCCCCTACATCGTCGCCGGGGCGGTGGCCGAGGGAGTTCTGGGCCGGATCGAGATCGAGGGTGAGCCACTGCACAAGCAGACCGTGAAGGCCGCGACCGAACGGGGCGTCGTCCTGGTCCCGGCCGATCGGGCGCGCGAGGGCGTCTTCGCCGAGTTCAGCGTGCGCGAGAACGTCACCCTGGCGATGCTGCCCGGCCTGCGGACCGGGAAGACGCTCTCCCCTGGAAAGGACCGCGAAGCCGGCCATCGCTGGCTGCAAGCCGTACAGGCCGATCCCAGCGTCGCCGAGCGCCCGATCACGACCCTTTCGGGCGGGAACCAGCAGAAGGCCGTGATCGCTCGCTGGCTCTCGGTCGACCCGAAGCTCCTGGCGCTCTCGGAGCCGACGGCAGGGATCGACATCGGCGCCCGCACGACCATCTACGAGGAGATCCGCCACCGCGCCGAGGAAGGCCTGGCGGTGCTGATGAGCTCCTCCGACTCAGAAGACCTGCTGGCCGTCTGCGATCGGGTGATCGTCCTCCGGGACGGCGTGATCGTGACGGAGATTGACCGAACCCAACTCTCGAAGAAAGCGGTTGTCATCGCGATGGAAGGTGCGCACGGTGAGGAAAATGAGTGACCTCGTCAAAGGCGGCGACGTAGCCGCGGCCCGAAACGGAGCGGAGGCGCCGAACGGCGTTGAACCGCCGCCGTCGAAAGCGGCGAAGCCTTCCTGGCGGAAGGCCTTCGGCTTTCGCAACGTCGGGGTGGTCTACGTCTGGATCGCGATCATCATCCTGTTCTCGATCTGGGCTCCGGACACGTTCCCGACCTGGGACACCGTCCGCACCGTCCTCAACCAGAACGCGATCGCGGGCCTGATGGCCTTGGCGCTGATCGTGCCGCTCTCGGCGCAGATCTTCGACCTTTCGGTCGGCAACGCCATGGGGCTCTGCAACGTGATCGTCGCCTGGCTATTGGTCGAACAGGGAACGCCGATGGGACTGGCGATCCTCCTCACCCTGGCGGCCGGCGTGCTGATCGGACTGATCAACGCGACGATCGTGATCGGCGCCAGAATCGACTCCTTCATCGGCACCTTGGCGACCGGCTCGCTGATGGCCGCGGTGACCTCGATTCTCTCCAATGACCAGTCGATCATCGGACCGCAACTCGGCGGCAGCTTCGGTGACATCGCGACCACCAGCGTCCAGGGCATCGCGGTGCCGGTGTTCCTGATGCTGATCGTCGCGATCTCGGTCTGGTACCTGCTGAAATACACCGTCACCGGTCGCCGCATCTACGCCACCGGCTTCAACCAGGACGGCGCCCGCCTGACCGGCATCAAGACCGGGAAAGTGCGGTACGGCTCGCTGATCGTCTCCGGCGCTGTGGCCGGCGTCGCGGGAGTGCTGCTCTGCTCGCAGGTCAGCTCCGGCTCGCCGGAAATCGGTCCCCCCTATCTACTCGACGCGTTCGCCGCCGCCTTCCTCGGCGCAACCCAGTTCGGCGGCCGCTTCAACGCCTGGGGCACGGTCATCGCGGTGCTCCTGCTCGGGACCGGCAAGACTGGGCTGGTGCTCGTCAACGCCCCGGTCTGGGCGCCGAGCATGTTCAGCGGCGTGGTCCTGCTGCTGGCCCTGATCCTGACCAACGTCGAGCAGACGATGGAGGCTCGCAGCTGGATATCGGCCAAGTTCAAGCGCGGCTCCGGCGATAACGGCGCGCCCGGCGACGGCACTCCGGCCGAGCTCAAAGCCTGAGAGCCTGACCCCCTCTGCATAGTCAGCGATCCCCAGGGCGCGGCGACTTGAAGTCGTCGCGCCCTATCCATGTGAGAAGTTATTGGCTGAAGAGGGTCGGACGAGACACGGGAGGATCGAAGCGAAGATGACTGTCGAGAGCGGAATTGGTCGCCGCCGCCAGGCGGCTCGGCAGGACGGCGGCGCCGAATACAAAGCCCGGCGCGAGGAGCTGGTGAAGACGGCGGCCGAGGTCTTCCAGGAGAAGGGCTACGAGGCCTCGACGCTGAACGACGTCGCCGAGCGGATGGGCACGGATCGGGCTTCGCTCTACTACTACGTCGGCAGCAAGCAGGAGCTCTTCCAAGAGGTCGTGCAGGATGTCCTCGAAGCGAATCTGAAAGAGGCGCGGCGGATCAAGAAGGAAGCACTGAAGCCTTCCGAGAAGCTCGCCCGCCTGGTGCGGACGATGATGGTCTCCTATGAAGAGAACTATCCCTTCACCTACGTCTACATCCAGGAGGACATGAGCCGGGTCGCGAGTCAGGACTCCGAATGGGCGCAGACGATGACCAGCCGCACCCGCAGCTTCGAGAAAATCGTCAAGGGCTTCATCGAAGAAGGCGTGGCAAAGAAGGAATTCCGCTCCGACATCTCGCCAGAGGTCGCCGCCAACGGCCTCTACGGGATGCTCAACTGGACCCACCGCTGGTTCCGGCCCGGGCGCGGCCTCGACGCTAATCAGGTTGCAGAGTCGTTCGCCTCGCTGTTTCTGGAGGGGATGCGGCGCTAGTTTCCGGGAGGCTTCGGCGAGGCACGATTAGTGCCACTGCCAGCGCCAGCAGGCCGACCCCGACGGCCACCGCGAAGGCCAGGGTGTAGCCGCCGTCGCGTGGGAATTCGGCGCCGCTCGGGGTCTGCGAGATCAGGATCGCGGTGGCGACCGCGGTCCCGAAAGCACCGCCCACCGAGCGGGCGACGGTGTTGATCCCGGTCGCGACCCCGACCTCGTCTGGCGGCACCGCCGCGACGATCAGGTTGGCCGAGCCAGCGTAAGCGCCGCAGATCCCGATCCCGATCAGGGCTCCGGAGACCAGCAGACCGGCGAGGCTCTCGTGCGAGAGGGTGAGGACCAGCAGCGAGGCCGCGGTGAAGGCAATGCCGGCGATGAAGACCGTGCGGAAGCCGATCCTGCTGCCGACCCGGGCGATCAGCGGCGCGGTGACCAGCTGCATGAACGCCAGCGGAGCGACGACCGCCCCGGCGGCGGTGATCGAGAGGCCGAGCCCGTAGCCGGTGGAGGTCGGGGAGTGGGCCAGCTGCGGGATCAGGACGAAGCCGATGAAGATCAGGAACCCGACCAGGCAGGTGGCAAGGTTGGTGGCGGCGACGGTGCGGTCGCGCAGCACCCGCATCTCGATGATCGGGTCAGGGTGGCGGTTCTCGAACGAGACAAAGAGGGCGAGAAAGGCAAGGCCCGCGGCGAAGAGGCCGAGGGTCAGCGGCGAGGCCCACCCCCAATCGTTGGCGCGGCTCAGGGCAAGCAAAACCGAGCCGAGCGAAGCGGACATGATCGCTGCCCCCCACCAGTCGATCCGCCTGCGCAGCGGCGCTGGATTGGAGGGAATGAAGCGCAGCGCCAGAATCGCCGCCGGGATCCCGAGCAGGCTGGTCCAGAACAGCCAAGGGACGCCGAGGTACTCGACGATCACCCCCGCCAGGAGGAGGCCCATGGCAGCCCCGAAGCCGACCAGGACGCTGACCATCGCCAACCCACCCGCGACCCTTTGCGGCGGGAACGTTTCCTTCACGATCGAGTAGGCAAGCGGGTAGACGCCGCCGGACACCCCCTCGAGGACGCGGCCCACGATCATCGGGCCGATCGAGTTCGAGAGGGCACAGATAACCCCGCCGGTGGTGAAGATCGCCATTACGCCGGCCAGGACCCTGCCCTTGCCGTGGACGTCGCCGAGCTTGCCGATCACCGGCGTCGAGACCGAGGCCGAGAGCAGGAAGCCGGTGAGCAGCCAGGAGGCGGACGCGGGGCTGGTGTCAAGCGAGGAGATGATCGCCGGCAGCGCCGGCGCGAGCAGCGTCTGCGAAAGCGAGTAGGAGACGCCGGCCAGGAGCAGGACCGCGAGGACGACGGTGGGGTTGGCAAGCCCGCCGTCGGGCCGTCGTTCGACGGTGGCGGTCAAGCGTCGGCGCGGGGCCGCGGATCTAGCGAGTAAACCTTCGCCGCGTTGCGGTAGAGAAACTTGTCGAGCCGGTCCTCGTCGAGTCCGAGCTCGAGGACGGACTGGACGGTGCGGTCCATGCGCAGCATCGGATAGTCGGTGCCGAAGAGCGCCTTATCGGCGCCGGCGCCGCTGACGAACTCGACGAAGGCGGCCGGATAGCGCGATGGGAGATGAGCCGACGCGTCGACGTAGACGTTCGGGTGCTTCCAGGCGAGCGCCAGCATCTCCTCGGTCCAGGGCCAGCCGATATGGCCGCCGACGATCACCAGCTCGGGAAAGTCCAGCGCCACCCGGTCGAGGTAGATCGGCCGGCCTGGCTCTGAGGGCAAAAGCGAGCCGGTGTGCCCGACCTGGGTGACGACCGGCACGGCGAGCTCGACGCACTTGGCGAAGAGCGGGTAGTAGAGCCGGTCCGAGAAAGGAAAGCCGAAGGCGTAGGGCAGAACCTGCAGCGAGCCGAACCCGAGCTCGCGGACGCAGCGCTCGAGCTCGCGACAGGCGGCGGCGGGGTCACGCGGGTCGACGCAGCAGCGGCCCGCGAAGCGATCCGGGAAGGCGCCTACCCACTCGGCAACCGTGTCGTTGGGAACCGCGAAGTCGCCCTCGACCAGGCCGGTGAGGATCGCCAGATCGATACCGGCGGCATCCATCTCGGCAACGACCTGGTCCGGCGTCTGGCCGCCGAGGAGGTGCTCCTGCCCGAACATCTCGAACGCCCGCCGCAGCTGGAGCGGCCAGCCTCGCGCGACCTCGGGCGGGTTCGGGATCATCCAGGTGTCGATGATCCTTGCCCGTTGCTCCGTCATCGAGGAAAGTATTTCAACTCTCTAGTTGACGGGATGCCGAAGCCCGACAGCGACGACCAAACAATTATTGGTTTAGATAGCGTAGAGACCCACGGGAACCGTCTTCGCGAAGGAGTCAGAATGGATTTCAAGTTCACCGATGAGCAGCAGCACTGGTACGAAACGCTGCATCGCTTCATGGAGAACGAGGTCGGACGCGAGTACACGCGCGAGCACGACGCGAGCCGCGAGTTCCCGGAGGAGGCCTATCGCAAGATGGCCGATCTCGGCTGGCTCGGGATCCTGATCCCCGAGGAGCACGGCGGCCTCGAGGCCGACCCGATCATGTACGCGATCTTCTGCGAGGCAATCGCCAAGTTCTCGCTCGACACCGCCGCCTGCGTGATGACCTCGATGTTCACGGCCAACAACATCGTCGCTAATGGCAGCGATGCGCAGCGCGAGGAGTACCTGCCGGGCTTCCTCAGCGGCGACCGCCGGTTCTCGATCTCGATCTCCGAGCCGCAGGCCGGATCCGACGCTGCCTCGGTCGCGACCAAAGGGGTCCGCGACGGCGACGAGTGGGTGATCAACGGCAACAAGACCTGGTGCTCGGGCGCCCACCACCCGAACACGACGATCGCCCTCCTCTTCCGCACCGGCGAGGATCGCTACAAGGGCCTCTCCCTGATCCTCGTTCCCAACGAGACCCCGGGCGTCGACATTCGAAAGATGGACACGCTGGTTCGGCGCAGCCTCGGCACCACCGAAATCTTCCTCACCGACGCCCGCCTGCCGGCCGAGAACATGATCGGCGACGAGGGCCGCGGCTGGGAGTACGTCGGCACCCACCTCGAGTACGAGCGGCTCAGCCTCGCCGCCTCGTACGTCGGCAACGCGCGCACCGCGCTCGACGACACGATCGCCTACACCAAGGACCGCAAGCAGTTCGGGCGCTCGATCTCCGACTTCCAGGTGATCAAACACCGGATGGCCGAAAACGAATGCGAAGTCTCGGCCGCGCGGCTGCTGATGTTCAACGCCGCCTCGAAGATGGCCCGCGGGGAACGGGCGATCAAGGAGGTCTCGATGGCGAAGGTGTTCGCAGCCGAGGTCGCCTTCAAAACCGCCTTCAACGGCATGCAGGCGCTCGGTGGCTATGCCCAGCTGCCCGAATACGACATGGAGCGCTACTTCCGCGAGGCCAAGCACGGGATGGTCGGCGGTGGCGCGAACGAGATCCAGCGCAGCATCATCGCCAAGGAGATGGGGCTGTAGGGATTCGAGGGACGTGGGGGGATTCGAGGGCGGCGCTTGGGGGTCCCTCCCCGGACGAAACACCATCCTTTCGGCTGGTTTCTTGAGTGTCCGGGGAGGGACCCCCAACAACCGCCAACGCCCCCAAGGCAAGAGTCCCGAGCCC
>Ga0207712_10000542_pt1 | contig 30643 bp, 29 predicted proteins | sample KBSS44metaG_FD_184402 | JGI IMG/M metagenome (GOLD analysis project Ga0207712, IMG submission 184402) | Switchgrass rhizosphere microbial communities from Kellogg Biological Station, Michigan, USA - KBS S4-4 metaG (SPAdes) (version 2) | ecosystem: Host-associated > Plants > Roots > Rhizosphere...
GAGAGCACGGGAAAGCTTGAGAGCCATGAAACTCTCGACCCGCTTGAGCACCGGCTGGTAGGCGCCACCCGAAAAGCGACCGTTGACCTGGTAGCAGCAGCCCAGCGTCAGCAGAGACGGCTCCTCGAACTCGGTCTCGTAGCTGCTCTCGAGGCCGTCATCGAGCTGGGCCAGATCCTCCGCCAGACGAATCACCTCGAACGCGCGCTCCCGGACGTTGTGGGCCTTCTCTGTATTGAGAACGAGGATGCGGTGGGCAACCTCCGCTTCCGGGACCACCAGTGCCATGATCGACCGGGCACCCAACGCGCGCATCGCGGCAAGCCGATGATGGCCATTCGGTGTCCAGTAGAGGCCATCGGGCGTGCGAACCGCGACGATCGGATCCATGAAGCGGCCCAGCTTGTCGATGGCCTGGGACAAACGGGTGACGTGGGCCGGAGACAGATCACGCTGGTAAGGAGTGGCCGAGACCTTCTCGATAGGCAGTGCCGCCACCAGCTGCCACATGCCTCCCAGTGGCTCGCGATAAGAGCCGACTACGGCGCCACCGTCCGCCACGACCCCAGCAGCCAGTTCTTCAATGGCCTCAGCCGATCCACCGACGACTTCAGGGGCCGCCAGTCCACGGGGGGCGGCAATCTTCTTCCGTCGGGTTGCTTTCTTTTTTGCGGGCTTCGTCTCGTCAGCCATCGCCGCGCCTCGTATCCGCATCACAGGAAGTACAGGGAAACTGTCAGAGTATAACGGATCTTCAATCTTCAATTCCCTCAGTCTCTCTGCGCCATCGCAAGCCACGCCGCAAGGAACGGATCCTCCAGCCGATACCTCACCCCCTCGGGCGATTCGTCCTCCCGAATGAGGCCAAGCGTGTCGAGCGAACGGAGCGCGCGCTGCAATGAGGAGGCGGCCAGCCCGTGACGCTGCAGGACGGCTCGGGCCAGTAACTCGCGTCCCTGCTCCTCGATCACCGCCTTGAGCACTTTCTTCTGCACCTGGGTCAGGCTCTGCCACACCTGCATGTAGGCCGGATTCTCACCCTGCACGACGGTACGGAGGGCCAGGTCAACCTGCCCGGCGGTAAGGGTGTGGTCGGTTGAGACGCGCAACTCCTCCCAGCAGGCGCTGGCGAGGCGCTGCACGTTGTAGGGCACGTCTTCCGAGAGATCCAGAATTCGTTCGACCCCTTCCGGAGTAGAGGTGAATCCGGCAAAGGAGAATCCCCGCTCGAGGAAGGGGCGAAAGGCTTCGCGAGGGATGGGGCCGAGAAAGAGCCGCTGGCCCAGCTTCCAGAAGGCGCGGCCAGGATCGCTCGTTATGTCGGCCAGCAACCGGGTCTTCGAGCCGGCGAACACGTATGCCACGTGGCGATGGCGCTGGATCGTGGCCCGGAGCTGGCGCTCGGCCTCCTCGCCGCCTTCGCGAATCACCTGCTGGAACTCGTCGAGCACCACCGCCACCGGCCGTCGTTCCTTTGCCGCCAGTTGCTCGATGCCGTCGAGCACGTCGGTAAGCAGCGGCAGCTCCGTCTTTCCCCGTTCGGGCGATACGCCAATCGATACTGACAGGCGATGGTCGGCGAGGTCATAGGTGACATTGGGCCGCAGCTTGGCGAAGAATTTCCGCGTCGTTTCCCCGGCACGATCGAGCGAGCCGGCGAGGTGCCGGGCAGCTCCGCTCAACAGGGCCTGCGCCAGACGGCCCAGGCTCTCGTACGCCTCGGCATCGTAGCGCAGGACAGCTATGCCCGACTGGCTCAGCCGTTCTTCAGTGGCATTGAGGATCGAGGTCTTCCCAAAACGCCGCGGCCCGATGAAAAAGAGCTTCCCTCGATTGCTGATGACCCGGGAGATGGCTTCCAGCTCTGCCTCCCGGTCCACCAGTTCATTGGCGCCCAGCTCGCGGCCGAACTCGAAGGGATTGCGAGGGGCGGAGGGAAGGGCCTTGGCCATGGGCTCAGTCCGGAGTGGAAAACGTTACGCAATACGGGTTACGCATAGTGCGTAATACAAGTAGCGGCGTCCAGTCCCAGCGCGCAAGTTGGGGCATGCGATCACAACTCCTGATGCTTCTGGTTCTCCTGGCCGCCTGCCGTGGGAACCCGGGACGGACGGCGCCCCGGACCTATGCCCCCCACCTCATACCCCAGCAAAGCGGGACCCGGTTCCGGCTTCAGGCCGTCAGTGTCGTGGACGACAAGGTGGTTTGGGCCAGCGGGGCCGGCGGCACCTATGTCCGGACCACCGACGGCGGAATCACCTGGATCGCAGGCCAGGTCAACGGGGCGGATTCTCTCGAATTCCGCGACGTGTACGCGGTGGACGACAGAACAGCCTGGCTGCTCAGCGCGGGCCTCGGCGATCGCTCCCGGATCTACAAAACGATCGACGGAGGACGCCGCTGGCTGCTCCAGTTCACCAACCAGGACCCCAAGGGGTTCTACGACTGTTTCGGATTCTGGGACGCCAGGCGCGGTCTGGTGGTTGGCGACGCGGTTCAGGGCCAACTGCAGATTCTGACGACAACAGATGGCGGATCCTCCTGGTCCCGGGTTCCTCCCGAGCGGGTGCCGCCCGCGTCCCCGGGTGAGGGCGGCTTTGCGGCGAGCGGGACATGCCTGATTACCGTCGGCGAACGAGATGCGTGGATTGGGACTGCCGCGGGGGAGCAGGCGCGGGTGCTGGTGACCAGCGATGGGGGGAAGAACTGGACCAGCCACGAGACGCCAGTGATTGATGGAACGCAGACTACCGGAATAGCAACTCTGGCGTTCAGGGACCGGCTGCACGGCATAGCGGCCGGCGGCGATATCGCAGCACCGGATTCCTCGCGGGACAACATGGCCTTCACCGCCGATGGAGGGGTCAGTTGGTTCCGCAGCAATCCGCCTACCTTCGCGGGGCCGATCTACGGCGCCTTTTACGTTGCGGGCGGCCCGCTTCTCGTCGCCGTGGGCCCGCGCGGGGCAAGCTACTCCCAGGACGATGGGCAAAGCTGGCTACCCATTGATACGCTGAGTTACTGGAGCGCCGGGTTTGCCAGCACGCGGGCGGGGTGGCTGGTCGGACCGGAGGGGAGGATTATGAGGGTGGAGTTCGAGCGCTAGTCGTGCCAGTAACGAGTACAAAGGACTGAGGACTGAGTCTTCTGCTCTCTCCCACTCAGTCCTCAGTCCCCAGTCCTCTTACTCGTCACTTAAAGGACAGCAGCTCCACCTCGAACATCAGCGTCGCGTTCGGCCCGATCTTGGGCGGTGAGCCGCCCTCACCGTAGGCCAGAGCCGCCGGAACCCAGAACTGGTACTTGGATCCCGCGGTCATCAGCTGCAGTCCCTCTGTCCAGCCCGGGATGACCTGATTGAGCGGGAAGGTCGCTGGCTCGTTGCGCGAATAGGAGCTGTCGAACTCATCCCCGTTGAGCAGGGTGCCCTTGTAGTGCACGGTCACGACACTGGTCTTCGCGGGATGAGGACCAGTTCCCTCCTTGATCACCTTGTACTGCAGTCCGCTCGCAGTGGTCTTTACCCCGTCCTTGGACTTGTTGCTCGCCAGGAAGTCGCTCCCTTCCTTCTCATTCGTCAGCGAGGACGCCGAGTCTTTGGCGTGCTGAGCCTGCATCATCTGCTGCTGGAAAGCCATCATGGTGGTGCGGATCTCGTCGTCGGTCATCAGGGCCTTCCCGCCCGACTGGCCATCGTTGAAGCCCTTGATGAGCAGATCCTGCTTGACGGTGATGCTCTGCTCCTTGAGGCTCTTGCCCATCTGAAGGCCGATGATGTAGCTGACCTTGTCCTCGGTGCTGGAGAGACTGCTGGCGCCACCACCAGTGCTCCCGCCGGTCTTGTTGCAGCCGAGTAGAACGGCGCAGGCGGCCAATGCAGCCAGTTTCCTCATACTGTCTCCAAGGTACAGGGTAGGGTCATTTGGAACGGGGCGGGAATATAAACCCGAGAGCGGCGGAGTGGGGTGGCGCGAAATAAGACGGGTGGCCGGCCCCAAGGACCGACCACCCGGAGAGAGGGGGCCCGACTCAGGCGGTAGGAATGGTGCGCGTCACGCTGTACTGTCCGCAGCCGGTGAAATCGATTGTGACATTGACGATGTGGCCGTTCCTGGTCACGGTCAGCATGAGTTGCCCGGACGTGAACCGGGGAGCCACGCTGCAGGCAGGGTCATAATGGAGCGCGGTGGTCGTCGTGGTCTGCACACCCCAGGTCCGGGCGCCCTTGGTCCAGGTAGACGAGCCGGCAAAGGACCAGTCGCCACTCGGTAGCGGCGACTCCAACGCAATCGATCCCGGCACCTCGGCATCGAAGTGTCCCGTCCAGTTGCGAACGTGGGTAGCCGTTGCTCCGATGGCGAAGGTGTATTTGGTCAAGAAATTATTGATCGAGTGATTCAGCTCATCCGCATTGGCGCTAATCTGTCGGCTGCCGTTGTGAATCACCGAACGGGTCCGGTTCGTCTGGGTATTGGTCCAGGTCCGGCCGAAGTCATTGAAAACGAGACGAACCGCAAACTCCGGCACCATGAGGCTCGGATCTATCAGATCGATAGTCCCGCCCACCGAGACGTCGAAGGGCCCCCGAGTGAAGCTGCATCCGGTGAAGTCGAACCGGGCCGAGTCGGGAATCGCATCGTTGTCACTGTTGATGAGAGGGTCTGGGCTGATAGCTGGATCACACGGAGGCGGGCCCGGGAAGAAGTGCGGGATGAGCTTGACGTGGTGTCTCAGGGCTACCGCAGACGTAGCATTGAATTCTGAGGCGGCCACCAGCTCGTCCGCATCCTGGGTGATCACCTCGGCCAGCGAATCCGCTTGTGCAGCAGTCAATTCGTCCGAGGTTGAATCCGGGCTGCTGCCGTCACCGCACCCGAACAGGCCCGCCGTGAGCAGCGCGGCTCCGGCCGCGAGGAGGAAGCCGTGTCTGGCCATATGGTTAGCTCCAGTCAGAGTCGAGGGATCGGCGAAGTGATTCGGAGGGTAGACCGTGCCGCCCGTCTCCGCGTTAAGCGACTATCCCTGACTCTCATGGTGATCTGCTTCACAATTCCGGCTTGCCGGGCGAAGCCAGACAAAGCGGATGACGCCAGAGCCTCTTCCACGGACACCGGATTCTCCGGCGTCCAGGCGAGAGGTCAGGCTGTCATGGGAGTCGATCAGTTCACCTCACAACACGTATTCGAAGACCTGCCGGATGGTGGCCAAGTGGTGTTGGAGCGGGACGACGCCGGCGATTCGGTGGGGATTGCTACGATTCGAGCGCACATGCGGGACATCGCACGTCGCTTTGCATCGGGAGACTTTGCGCTACCGGGTGTGGTCCACGACCGCGAGGTGCCGGGGACCGACGTGATGGCCGCTCGACGGACGGCAATCCTTTATACGGCGGTGGATCGTCCCAGGGGCGGGGAGTTGAGAATCGTCAGCCAAGATTCCGTGGCGATAGCGGCGATTCACCAATTCCTTGCCTTCCAGCGCATGGACCATCACGCGGCGGGACACATGCCTGAGTAGGAGCCTGCTGGATGAAGGCAGGCTCAGAAGAAATGCTGGACTAATTCTGGGGAGCGGAATGGTGGGTAGTTTCGGCAGGAATGCGAGCGTTTAATTCACCTTGTGGGTTTCCATCCGCTCACGGATTTGGTCCAGTTGTGAAGGAGGCCGGCCTCAAAAAAGCAGTCGGAGACCGACGAATCCGTGAGAACCTCGGCGAGCATAGCCCCCGAAGACGGTGAGGCGGTCGTCGATCGACTGCTCCAGACGGCCTTGCCACACTGCGCGAGCGTCCGGGGCAATGACCGCCCATCCAGGGAGCCGCAAGCTAGACGCGGGAGACAGCACGCTGTTTTGTCCTGGCGGCACCGAGGCGGGCGTGGATCTGACGGACGCTCGGTGGGCGGCGCTGTTGGGAAGAACCGTGAGCACATCGCCGATCTGGGCTCGAAGGGGAGATCCAAACCCCAGGAGGCAGACCCACAGGGCAGCGGCGGCCGATTTTGAACAGTGCGAGCGGAGAGGCACGGGCTGAACCACCTGAAGCGAGAACTGACGAAGGTAGGAACATACCAGCCGGTACTTTCAAACGGAACGGTGCAATCCTGTACCAGGCCCAGGGCCAATCGGCTTCAGGGCAAAGCCGGCAGTATCTTCGCAGCCGTCCCCGCCCGACATCCTTCGTGAATTCAGTAGGTTTCATCGGCACTCGTGCAACGCAAACTCCTCCACGAGCACCATGGTGATGTTGCTGGTGGACTCATGGCGCATCCGCTTGGCTTCCTGGTAGTCGGGATCGTTGTAGAGTCCGAGCGCCGCCTCTCGTGAGGGAAACCGGATGATCGCGTTCATCCTTCGCGCTTTTCCTTCTATCACATAGGGCGATGTATCGGAAGCGAGGACCTGGCCCCCGTACTTGGGCAGTAACGCCAGCACCCGCGGAGGATATCCCTGGAATTGCTCCGGGTCGTCGATGTCGTACATCCCGATGTAGTAGACGGACACGATTCAGGCCTCCCTCACGAACGGCATGTTGATTGAACGAGCCTCGTGTCTAATTCCCACGGCTCGCTGCGGCGTGCGCTTCCCGCAGCGATTGGGCGCATTCCTCGCAGCACACTTCGACGATGTTTCCGCCGATCTTTACCTTGATGGCGTTGGCGTCCAGCTCGCAATCGCAAGCGGCGCAGGTCTTCGTGGTCATCTCTTTGATCTCCATGTTGGGGCCGACCATTCGGCCGAAGATCAAAGAAACAATTTGCCACGAACCGGGCTATCAAAATCTTTAGCGATCTGGATCCGCTGTCGCTAGCGGGTTGAAAGGCTCGAAAATCGAAGGGGATAGGTCAGCGCAGGTGCGCCGATTGCTGGAATTCGGCGGGAGTGCGCCCGTAGGCCTGCCGGAAGGCCGAGGTGAAATGGCTGTGACTGGAGAAGCCGAGGTCGATACTCAGTGCGGTGAGATTGTCGTACTGGCCCAGCAGGTCCAGCGCCCGAGCCAGCCGTAACCGCAAGTGATACCGGTAAAGCGGGACAGCTTCGACCTGTGCGAACACCTGGGTGAGGTACACCGGTGAGACGCCGACCTCTGCGGCGATCTCCGCCAGGGTCCATCGCCGGGCCACGTCCGAGGTCAGGACCAGTTTGGTGCGATCCACCAGTTTCTGGCGGCCAAAGCTTCCCCGCATGACGTGCGAAGTGCGCGCGCCCAAAGCGCGCCGCATGAGGGTAAAGGCGAGGGTTTCCGCTTCCAGCGGCTCGGCAGCATGACGGGTCAAACCATGCCGCAGCAGCGCCACCAGGACCTGGGCGCGCGGGTCGATGCGAAGGTGTAGCCGGCGAAACGCTGGCGGGTCGCCCTCACGCAGTTGATGCCTCGGCGCCAGCTCGCCGAGCAGCTCCGGGCCGACGGTGACGGACAAGCAGGCGTCGCCACCCTCGACGGGGTGGCTCACGCGGTAGCTCTCCATCGCATTGAACAGCACAACCTGATTGGCTTCGGCGACGGCGTCGTCCGGCCCGACGTGGTACACGTAGACCCCGCGATAGGGGAACACCACATGGGTGGTGCTCGACCACTCTTCGCTGCTCTTGGACCGATGTTCACCCCGGCAAATGACGTCCCGGATGGTGACGGCCCTGGTATTCAGGAGGAGTTGGGCGGAGAGGTCCGGCATGGGGCTACGTCCCGCGAGTTTCTTGATCTTGTTCTGAGCGCGGCGCCGCAGTGACCGGGCTAACAATGAGGGCGACGCAATGGCTAGGGAGGGAATCGAACCCCCGACACGCGGATTTTCAGTCCGCTGCTCTACCAACTGAGCTACCTAGCCCTTTGGGGGGCGGGAATATAGCGGGAAGGGCGGGCGACGGGGAATGGCGGAATGGCGCGTCGATGGGTAGCGAACCTTGATTCCGTCCGCCGGTCCGCCCGCCTTATCCATCTCGTCCGCCCTGTCCGTCTCGTCCGCCCCGTCCGCCCCGTTCGCCCTGTGCGCCTTCCCGCCCTCCCGCCCCTACCACATATTCCCCCGCCATGGGCCGCCCCCGGTTCTCCAACCTGACCGTCCTCGATCACCCTCTGATTCTGCATAAGCTCACGCTGCTTCGCGACCGGACGACCAGCACACGGGACTTCAAGCAGCTGGTCAGCGAGATCGCGATGCTGATGGCTTACGAGGTGACGAAGGATCTCGTTACCGAACCGGTGGAGATCGAGACCCCGCTGGAGCGCATGACGGGGCGCATGGTCTCCGGCAAGAAGTTGACCCTGGTGCCGATTCTCCGCGCGGGCCTCGGCATGGCCGACGGAATTTCCCAGCTGCTCCCGAGTGCCAGGGTCGGGCACATCGGGTTATATCGCGAGGAGGACTCTCTCCAGCCGGTCCGCTACTACGCAAAGCTCCCCGCCGATGAGGGCGAGCGGGACTACTTTGTACTCGATCCCATGCTCGCAACCGGGGGCTCCGCGACCGCGGCAGTCACGACACTCAAGACGGCCGGTGCCCGCCGCATTCGGCTGCTTTGCCTGGTCGCGGCGCCGGAAGGCGTGAAGCGCATGCTGGACGGTCACCCCGATGTGCCCATCTTCGCCGCGGCGTTGGACCGCGGGCTCAACGAACACGGGTACATCCTCCCCGGGCTGGGCGATGCTGGGGACCGGCTGTTCGGAACCAGGTAATACAATGGCAGAATGGAGGAATTGGAGAATGGCTGAATGGGAGAGTCGGGCAACGGCAATTCGATCATTTTGCGATTCGATCATTCCGCCATTCGGTCATTCCGCCATTCCGCCATTCAATCATTCCCGATGACCCGCATCACCTTCTACGGCGCCGCAGGTCAGGTCACCGGCTCGATGCATCTGCTCGAGGCCGCCGGTGCCCGCATTCTGCTCGACGCGGGACTCTTTCAGGGACGGCGGAGCGAGACTCGCAGCCTCAACGCGAACCTGCCGGTTGATCCTCGTCGCATCGATGCCGTCATCCTCAGTCACGCCCACATCGACCACTCCGGGCGGCTGCCTCTACTGGTGAACCGTGGCTTTCACGGGCCCATCTTCGCGACGCCGGCCACTCGCGACCTCATGGCAGTGATGCTCCCCGATGCCGCCCACATTCAGCAGAAGGACGCCGAGTATCTCCAGCGGCATGGCAAGGGAGGACCCGAGTCCGAGCCGCTCTACGAGATGGCCGATGCGTTTGCCGTGCAGGATCTCACGGTCGGCCTGCCGTACCGACGGGCCCATCACCTTCGGAAGTTCCTCACTTTCGAGTTCACTGACGCGGGCCACATCCTGGGCTCGGCCAGCATCGATCTCCGGGTGACCGAAGCGGGAACCCACCGCCTGGTCTTCTCCGGCGATATCGGAAGGCGCGGCCTTCCGATCATTCGCGATCCCGATCCGCCTGCGGGACCGGTGGACACACTGATCATCGAATCCACCTATGCCGACCGGGTTCACGAATCGGTCAGCCAGTCGGAGACCAGGCTCGGCGAGCTCGTAAGACGGACGGCCGCGCGGGGGGGCAAGATCCTGATCCCGGCCTTCGCCATCGGAAGGATTCAAGAGCTGGTCTACAGCCTCCATCGGCTGCATCGCGACGGACAGATCCCGGAGATCCCGGTTTACATCGACAGCCCACTCGCGGTGGACGCCACGGATGTCTTTCGGCTCCACCCTGATCTCTTCGATCGCGGCGAAGATCTGCTACTCCGTTCCGCCCGGTTATTTGATTTCTCCCTGGTCCGCTATATCCGATCGGTGGAGGATTCCAAACGCCTCAACCAGATGCCCGGCCCGGCAATCATCATCGCCGCATCAGGAATGGTGGAGGCAGGACGAATCCTGCATCACATCGCCAATCACGTGGGCGACCATCGAACAATGGTGCTCTTCGTGGGATTTCAGGCCGACCACACCCTCGGGCGTCGGATCCAAGAAGGCGCCCGCACGATCAAGGTTTTGGGGGAGGAGGTCGCGGTCCAGGCCGAGATAGAGACGCTGGCGGGCTATTCGGCTCACGCCGATCGGGACGAACTGCGGGCGTGGGTGCGGAGACTCGGCGGGCCGATCCGCCGGGCATTCGTGGTGCATGGCGAGGTGGCGGCGGCCCAGGCCATGGCGAAGATCCTCAAAGAGGAAGGCATCCGGCAGGTGGACATCCCCCGCCAGGGCGAGGGGTTCGATCTTTGAGGACCAGCCCTCGTCGAGCGGTGATCTACGCGATCGCTGCTCTCGTGAGCATCTACGTCATTTGTTTCATCGCCGTGCTCCTGGCCAGCCGTCAGGATCAGCGTCAGCGCGCCGACATCATCGTGGTGCTCGGCGCAGCGCAGTACAACGGGAAGCCCTCGCCTGTACTGCGAGCCCGGCTGGATCACGCAATCATTCTCTATCGTGCCGGCCTGGCCCCGAGGATTGTGGTCACCGGAGGCATCGGCGAGGGAGACCGCGTCAGCGAGGCCGCGGTCGGGCAGAGCTACCTGGTCCTCAATCGGGTGCGGGAGACCGACATCGTCGTTCGCCCCGAAGGCCGCTCGACCGGTGCCTCCATGGCCTCGGTAGCCCAATGGTTGGGGGAGCGATCGCTCCATCGCGCCCTCCTGGTAAGCGACCCGTTCCATTCGCTCCGGCTTCGGCTCGAAGCTCACCGAGTCTCGATCGACGGCTACACTTCACCTACCGCCACGAGTCCCATCTCCCGCCAGTTCAGCAGCGAACTCCCCTATCTCCTCGCCGAGTCCGCCAAGATCCCGGTAGTCTGGCTCAGATCTGTGCTCTAGGCCCTTGTGCGGGCCGGGAACCCGCCCCATGTTGGCTCAGAATGAGTCTGATCTCTACGGAGCGGAAGTACCACGGGCGGGTGATAAGCCTCGATGTCGACACGGTCGAGTTCCCCGATGGGTCCCAAGGACAGCTCGAAATGGTTCGCCACCCCGGAGCCAGCGCGATCGTGCCGCTGCTCGACCCTCCGGATTCGGCCGATCCTCGGGTGCTGCTGCTCCGGCAGTTCCGCCATGCCGCCGACGGGTACGTCTGGGAGATCCCCGCGGGCCGGTTAGACCCGGGCGAGTCACCGGAGGAGTGCGCGCACCGGGAGCTGAAAGAGGAAACCGGGATGCAGGCGGGTCGCCTTCGACACCTGACCTCGATCTGGACCACCCCGGGATTCACCGATGAACGAATCCATCTGTTCGTGGCAGACGGATTGATAGAAGGGCAGCACCGTAGAGAAGCCGATGAGTTCATGGACGTGCACCCGACGCCGTGGTCGGACGTCATGACTCTCATCTCGAAGGGTGAAATCAGCGACGGAAAAACACTCGCGGCGCTGCTCTATCTGCGCTGCGTCACGCAGGTTGGCCGACCAGGCCGGTAGGAGCGCAGGGTGGCAACTCTCACGCGGCTGATCAAGGGTGTCGTTCAAGGGCCGAAGTCTCCTCCGGCGCCTGAGCCGGAAGCGGCCGCCACCGCCGAAGTGAACGAGTTGATCACCGCCCACCTGAAGGGAGATTCACGGGCGTTCGAGATTCTGGTTGACCGCTATCAAGTCCGGCTGCTCAACTTCGTCTACCGGATGATCGGGGACCGGGAGCGGGCCGAGGACCTGGTGCAGGAAGCCTTCCTCCGGGTGTACCGTCACCTCGATCGCTTCGATCCGGCCCGGAAGTTCTCCACCTGGCTCTATACCATCGCCTCCAATCTTGCCAAGAACGAGCTGCGCAACCGGAGCCGTTCCCCGCTGGTCCTCTTTCAATATTTCCGCCAACGCCAGAACGAGAACGAATCCCGTCCTTACGAGTACGAGGATTCTGCGACCCGGCCCGACGATCTGTACGCCCGCCGCCAGTTACGTGAATTGGTCGACCGGACCGTCGTCAGGCTGGCGGCCCGGCATCGCGAGGTGTTCGTGCTCCGGGAATTGGAAGGGAAGAGCTACGAAGAGATCTCCGAGATCACCCATTGCAACCTGGGAACAGTGAAGAGCCGGCTCAACCGGGCCCGGCAGGCATTTGCCGAACTCATAGGGCCGTACCTCGATTAATTTCAGTCACTTAGGAACTTTCGCCGGGTTTGCCTGTATACTGGAAAGGATGGGTCGGGCCGACGTACCCAGGCTGGTGTTCGGAGGATTCCCTTCAGCTCCCGGATCTCCATGCGCTGCCGAGACTTCCGCAGTTTGTATTCGACCTACCGTGACGGGACGGACCCTGCCTTGGTGGCGGAAATGGAGGATCACCTTGCGGCCTGCCTCGACTGCACCGCCTACGACAGGGCGGTGAGCCATGGGGTGAACATGCTGCGGGGCGCCCGGCTCGACCCCTCCCCCGAATTCCGGGACCGACTTAATGCCCGCATAGCGTCGGGCGAAGCCGTGCCCGAACCCATCCCGCCGCGAGTTTCTCCTTGGGCCGCCACCGCGGCCGCGCTTGTATTAGCGACCCTGGTGGTCTTCACCATTCGGCAGTCCACCGACGTGCCCACTGTGTCTGCCGCCGAAAAACCGGCGGTGCTTGCCCGTCCCCAAATGATCCCTGGAATTCCATTCGTCGCCTTTCGGAGGGCGCCGTAGGAGGTAGAAAAGAAGCAGCGGTTTCCGCCTAGCTTGTCCCCCGTCTTCACCCCTAAAATTCCGGCATGCCGCGCCATTCCTCCGATGATCTGCTCCGGGCTCTTTCCCGGGGCGAGCTGTCGCCGGTCTACTATCTCTACGGCACGGAGGTAGTGCTCCGGGAAGAGGCACTCCAGACCATTCTCGATCTGGCGCTACCCGCGGCGGACCGATCCTTCGCTCTCGAGCAGAGGTCGGCGGCGGGTCTGGACCCCGACGAACTGCATGGCGCGCTCAACGCGTTGCCGATGTTCGGGGCCCGGCGGGTCCTCGTGTTGCGCGACACCGAGACCTGGAAGCGGAAGACCACTCCGCGTCCGGTTCTCCTCAAGTATCTTGAGAACCCCGCATCAGAGACCGTAGTCATCCTGGTGGAAAACGCTCCCAGCGAAGACAAGCTTCGCGAATGGGAGCCGGATGGTGAGCTGGTCGCGCGGACGTACGCGGTACACTTCGACCCGCTGCCACCCGAGCGCGTGGTCCGGTGGGTGACATATCGGGCCGAGCGGCTCAAGGTTCGCCTGGAACCAGGGGCGGCGGAGCATCTCGCAGCCGCGTGCGACAACGACCTCGGCGCGTTGCGCAGTGAGCTGGAAAAGCTCGCGTCCCTGCCGGAGACCGCGGAGCTACTCACGGCCGAACGAGTCGGAGCGCTGGTCGGCGTGCGCCACGGTGAGACCGCCCTCGATTGGCGCGACGCGGTGCTGAGCGACGATACTCCCCGCGCGATTCGCGTACTACAACCGGTGCTGACTCAGTCGGGAATGTCGGGAGTCAAGCTGGTCACCCTACTCGGCACCTCGCTGCTGGGTGTCTCGATCGCACGGAGCCATTACGACCGGCAACAGCGGGGAAGCGCTCTCGAACGGGTCGTATTCGATGCCATCCGCCGCTTGAGGCTCTTCGGACTCGGCAAATGGAAGGAAGAGGCGAGTAGTTGGAGCCGCTGGGCCGAAGCGTGGCCGGTGGATCGCCTCAACGGGGCGATCGCCGCAGCCCTCGCGGCCGACCGGGCCCTCAAGGACAGTCGCGTATCGGATGAAGGGGGAGTGTTGACCGGATTGGTCCTCCAGCTGGGCGGAGGAAGAACAGGACGGTTGGTGAAGGGAACCCGAGGCTCCACCCGAAACGCACCAGCGGGAGTCTGACGAATGATCCTTGCCCACCGGCGGCACCAACTGTTCAACAGCTTGGCCCGTGGCATCCTGTTCCTCGCGCTTGCGCTGACGAGCCGGCTCAGCGCCCAAACTGATCCGCGCCTTGTCGAAGCGGTGAGGCTGGCACAGGAGGGTATGGGAGATTCCGCTCGCGCTTCGGTCAATCGCGTAATCAACCAGCTCACGCCGACCGACAGTCTCTATCCCCAGGCGCTTTATACCCTCGGCCTCGTCTCCCGCAGCGTAGATGAGATGCGGCGTCAATACACTCGCGTCGCCGTCGAATACACCTACTCTGACTGGGCCGACGACGCACTGGTTCGGCTTGGCATGCTGGATTACGCCGGAGGGAATCCACAGGGAACGCTTCAACAGATGGGAAAGGTGGCGACCGACTACCCGCAGAGCCCGCTGATTCCAACCGCGGCCTTCTGGGCGGCACGCGCGGCATTCGAGACCCGGAAACCCGCAGATGGGTGTCGCTGGGTAGCTACCGGCCTTGCCGCGTCGGGCGGCGACGTCGAAGTCAGAAACCAGCTGGAGTTTTACAAGGGGCGCTGCGCCGGCGGAGTCCCGCCCGAGAGCACCCAGGCTGCCGATACCGGGAAACCGCCTTCGCCCGCAACAGCGTCGCGCGAGGGCTACGGCATTCAGGTCGGCGCCGTTACCAATCAGGCCGCCGCCGACAAATTGCTCGCCTCCCTCAAATCCGCGGGCCTGCACGGTTACGCGGTGAAAGACGGGAATCTTCTCAAGGTACGAGCCGGCCCCTACCCTGATCGCGATAAGGCGCAGGCGGCCATACCGAAAGTGCGCGGAGCAGTTGGCGGCTCCCCATTCCTGGTGAAGGAGCAGTGACAGAACGCGTGGCGGATGCCGCCGGCACTCCACTGATGCAGCAGTATCGCGAGATCAAGTCCCGCCACCGGAACGCGATACTGTTTTTCCGCATGGGCGACTTCTACGAGATGTTTTTCGAAGACGCCCATCTGGCCTCCCGAATACTGAGTATCACCCTCACCTCGCGGGGTGACGGAGTCCCCCTCGCCGGCGTGCCGGTCAAGGCGGCGGCGGATTATCTCCGGCAGTTAATCGCGGCGGGACATCGGGTCGCGATCTGCGAACAGGTCGAAGACCCGAAACTGGCGAAGGGAATCGTCCGGCGGGAAGTGGTCGAGACGATAACGCCCGGAGCCATTCTCGATGAAAGCACCCTACCCGGAAGCCGCAACAACTATCTCGCCTCGGTAAGCGGCCAGGCCGGATCCGACGGCCGGTCGGTCGGCATCGCGGCGATCGATCTCAGTACCGGCGAATTCCTGCTGGAAACTGTCCCCTCCGATTCCCTCCGGGATACCCTCGACCGGATTGCCCCCAGCGAAGTGGTGCTCCCCGGCGACTGGGAGCTCACCCTGGGAGATGGAATCCTGCGCACGCAAAGGGAGCGCTGGGAATTCGATCCTGAGCTGGCACGCGAGGACCTGGCGCGGCGCTTCGAGCTGAAGGGGCTGGACGGCCTGGGCGTCGGCCCTGACGATGCACCAGCACTTGGCGCGGCCGGCGCATTGTTGCGCTACATCGGAGAGCTCCAGCCCGCCGGACTACTGCACCTCGATCGGCCCTCGATCCGCCGCCCCGCACGCTACCTCTGGATCGACGAGATGACCCGGCGGAATCTCGAGCTAGTGGAACCGCTCCGCGCCGGTGCGCGGGGGGTCACGCTGCTCGAGGCGCTCGACCTGACGATGACGCCGATGGGCGCCCGGCTCCTCCGCCAATGGGTCCTCTCGCCGCTGGCGGATCCGATCGCCATCAACGCGCGACTGGATGCGGTGGAAGTCACCGCGAAAGATCACCGGGGAAGAGCGCGAGTCCGTGAAGCGCTGGACGGCGTGCGCGACCTGGAACGGCTTTCGGCCCGAGCGGCTGCCGGCCGTGCCACGCCGAGAGAGATGGGCGCCTTGCGCGATTCATTCCTGCGACTGCCCGACGCGCTGGAAGCCCTTACCGGCCTGGCCGAGAGAGACCGAAGCGCGGAGCTGGGGACTCTGATCGATTCGTTCGATCTTCTGGGAGACTTGGCGAAGGAACTTCAGGCCGGACTTTCGGAGAGACCGCCCGTCTCACTGAGCGATGGCAACGTGATCCGCCCGGGATTCGACCCGAGTCTCGATGAACTCCGCCATTTACGGGACGGGGGAAAGCAGTACATCGCGACGCTGCAGCAACGGGAGCGCGAGCGCACCGGGATTTCCTCGCTCAAGGTCGGATACAACAAGGTCTTCGGGTATTTCCTGGAGATTACCAATGCGCATGCGGCTCGGGTCCCCAGCGACTACGAGCGCCGGCAGACCCTCACTGGCGCCGAGCGGTACGTGACGCCGGAGCTCAAGGACTATGAGGCCAAAGTCCTGGGCGCCGAGGAAAAAATCGCGGCACGAGAAGCGGACCTGTTCGCCGCCTTGCGGGACCGTATTGGCTCAGCCGCCCAGCGGGTCCATCGGACGGCGAAGGTGCTGGCCCATCTCGACGCGTGGACCGCCTTGGCGGAGGTCGCCGTCAGCAACCGCTATGTCCGTCCCGACGTGCACGACGGCCCGAATCTGTCGCTCCGAGCCTGCCGTCATCCGGTGATCGAGCGGCTGATGCCGCGGGAATCCTTTATTCCCAACGATGTGCGGTTCGAACCGGCGGAACGGGTGCTGCTGGTCACAGGACCCAACATGGCCGGTAAGTCCACCATCCTGCGCCAAATAGGGCTCTCGGTGGTAATGGCCCAGCTCGGCTCGTTCGTGCCCGCGGCGGCGGCGGAGATCGGGGTCGCGGACCGGCTCTTTACCAGAGTCGGCGCGAGCGACAACCTGGCCCGCGGCCAGTCCACCTTCATGGTCGAAATGAGCGAGACCAGCGCCATCCTCCATAGCGCGACCGAACGGAGCCTGGTGTTGTTGGATGAGATCGGTCGCGGAACCTCGACGTATGATGGCGTCGCCATAGCGTGGGCGGTGACGGAATACCTCCACGACACGGTCGGCTGCCGAACGATGTTCGCGACTCACTACCACGAGCTGATGCAACTCCCCGAGGAACTGGCCCACGCGAGGAATCTCAACGTAGGGGTGAAGGAATCGGGGGACCGGGTGATTTTTCTCTATCATCTGGAGCCGGGCGGGACCGACCGCTCCTACGGAATTCACGTGGCCCAGCTCGCCGGCTTGCCTGGCGGAGTCGTCCAGCGAGCCAAGGAGTTGCTCCGCACTCTCGAAGACAAGCATCGGGTGGTGCCGGGAGCGCCCCCGCCGCCGTCGGATCCCGGTCAGTTGCCGCTCTTCGCTGAACCCGCGAGAGAGCATCCGGTGATGGAAGAGCTGCGCGGCATCGATCTCGACCGGCTCACGCCGCTCGAGGCTCTCAACCGCCTGGCCGATCTCAAGCGCCGCAGCGGAGAGGGATAGGCATGGCAGGCCCTGGCGAGTTGCTCGCCCAGTTACCCGGGCCCACGGTCCTGAGTGCCGTCGTACTCATTGTGCTGGTAGCGATCGTGATCAAGATCGGAAGGATCCTCATGATGGCCGCGATCTTCGGGGCGATCGCCGGGGGCGCCTCCTTCAGCCAGGGCAACGCCCCCAAGACCGCCGCACTTCACGCCGCGTTGGCTTTCGGCGCTGCGGCCACGATGTTCTTCCTGCTGAAAGTGGCCAAGAGCATGGCCATGTGGCTTCTCATCACCGCCGCCGGAGTCGCGGCCTTACTCGCCTTTGGATTCCGGCCATGACGATCCGACCTGTTCAATGGGTGGCCACCGCCTGCCTGGCACTGGCGTGTTCCAAACCAGACAACGGAACCGTGAAACTTCCCGATCAGACTCCGGTGGTCAGCGGAGACGAGCCGCCGGTGATGGTAAGCCCCGAGTCGCCAGTGGAATACCCTCCGGCGCTGTTCGCGCAGAGAATCGAGGGGAAAGTGATCCTTCGCATGTTCGTGGATACCGCGGGCACCGTGGTCCCCGAATCCACCAGGATCGCCGAGTCGAGCGGTTATCCCTTGCTGGACTCGGCCGCCATTCGTGCCGCGCCGACTTTTCGCTTCGCACCGGCCCTCAGGAATGGGGACCCGGTGGCCACGCTCTTTCTGCAACCGGTACATTTCCGCCATCCGGAATCCGGAGGGCTGACGCCGTGACCCCGCCACATCTTCGAGCCTACGACTCGGTGCTCGAGACCATTGGATGGACCCCGCTCATCCGGCTGGCGCGGATCGGGAGTGGAATTCGCACCCTGATCTACGGAAAGGCGGAATACGCCAACCCTGGCGGGTCGGTCAAGGATCGGATTGGTCTCGCGATCATCGAGGACGCGGAGCGGAAGGGAGAGCTGAAACCCGGCGGGACTATCGTGGAGGGCACGTCCGGCAATACTGGCGTCGGGCTTGCGATCGCGGCTGCACTCAAGGGCTACCGCTGCATCTTCACGATGCCGGACAAGATGTCGCAGGAAAAGGTACGGCTGCTGAAGGCCTACGGCGCCGAGGTGGTCATCACCCCGACAGCCGTCCCGCCCGATCACCCGGATAACTATGTGATGAAGGCCAAGCAGATCGTCGCCGAGACTCCCGGGGCGATCCTGGCGAACCAGTTCTACAATCAGGTGAATCCCGAGGCGCACTACCGGACCACCGGCCCGGAAATCTGGGCCCAGACCGAAGGACGGATCACCCACCTCGTTGCGGCGCCGGGGACGGGCGGCACGGTGAGCGGGGCCGGGAAGTTTCTAAAGGAGAAGAATCCGAAGATTCGGGTGATCGCCGGGGATCCCCAGGGTTCACTCTATACCGGCTATTCGAAAACCCGCGCCATGGGCGAGGGACACCCATACAAGGTGGAGGGCATTGGGGGAGACAAGATTCCTACGACCCTCTGGTTCGACGTCGTAGACGAGTTTCGTCAGGTATCGGACCGGACCTCGATGGCCATGGCGCGGCGTCTCGCCCGGGAAGAGGGACTCCTGACTGGTGGATCATCCGGTTTGAATGTTGCTGTCGCTCTTGAGGTGGCTCGCGAATTGGATGATCCGGAGGCCGTCGTAGTCACCCTGCTCTGCGACACCGGGGAACGGTATCTCTCCAAAGTGTTCAATGACGAGTGGATGCAGGAGAATCAGCTGCTCGAGGTCCCCCGGGTCACGGTCGAGGAGCTGCTCGCTCGGCGGCACGGCAATGCACCGGCTCTCGTGAGCCTTGCACCAGCAGCCGCGGTTCGCCAGGCACTCAACCTCATGAGCACCTGGGAAGTGAGCCAAATCCCCGTCGTCGAGGATGGCAAATGCATCGGAGGCCTGGTGGAGAGCTCGCTCATGACGCAAGCGCTGGCCCAGCCGTCACTGCTGGATCGACCGGTGCGTGAGGCCATGGACCCGCCCTTCCCAGTGGTGGATGCCCAGCTCTCCACCGACCGTCTGGCTCCGCTACTGACTCGGGAGAGCCCTGCTGCTCTGGTGCAGAAGGACGGGAAACTGATCGGGATCGTGAGCCGTTACGATGTTCTGCAGCAGTTGATCGGGACTCGGTAGCGGGATTGGGATGGTGGCCGCAGAAAACGCAGATAAACGCAGACAAAACTGGGTTTGGCAGCACTAGTTCGTTGAGCCAATCGTCAGCCCCAGTCAGTACCGCTAGAACGAGGATTCTCTACTATCTGCGTTCACCTGCGTCCCTCTGCGGCTGAACCGATGAGCGCTTCCCGACATGGCCGAGATAGGATGGAAGGACCATCTCTCCGGCCGGGATAAATTGCCGCAACGCTTCGAACCGGACTATACGCACCAGATTCTCACCGAAAGGATCATCGGTGCCTGCTACAGGGTGTATGCCGAGCTGGGGTATGGTTTTCTTGAATCGGTCTATGAGAATGCGGTAGCGCTGGTTCTGAGTCGGGAAGGAATCCTTACGGAACGGCAGATGCCGGTCGCAGTTTGGTTCCAAGACCAACAGGTCGGAAGGTTTCGGGTCGATCTTTTAGTGGAACGGCGCGTTATACTGGAACTTAAGGCCGTACGAGCCATCGAAGCGGCCCATGAAGCGCAGTTACTCAATGTTCTGCGGGCAACGTCAATCGAGATCGGACTTCTGTTCAACTTCGGCCCTCGACCTCAGCTGAAACGAATGGCCTTCTCCAATACACGCAAGAACCTCTGCGTTCATCTGCGTTCATCTGCGGCTGAATCCCATCAATCAGAGGAGCCGTCGTGAAAATCACCGTCCTCACCGGCGGCTCGTCCGAGGAGCGGGACGTCGCCTTCGCCAGCGCGGTGCAGATCGTGGGCGGGCTGCGCGAGCGGGGACATCAGGTTGCAGTGGTGGACACGGTGACGGGAGTGCTCTCCCCGGAGGAAGAGCGCGGGGTACTCAAGGGGAGCGTCGGCACCACCCCGCCATCGACTAGGGAACTGGTTGCCCGGGAACGAGCGTTCCTTCTATCAGGACTCGGTGCTCTGCGGGAAGTCCAGGAGGCCGATGTGCTGTTCCTCGCGCTGCACGGAGGGCGAGGAGAAGACGGGACGATTCAGGCCCTGCTCGACACCATTGGGGTGCCTTACACCGGCAGCCGCTCGCTGGGCAGTGCGCTGGCCATGGATAAGGACGTCTCCAAACGGCTGTTCCGCGACGCGGGCGTGCCAACCGCCCCCTGGCTGATGGCTCCGGTTTCCGCGGGAGACGTGACCAAGGAACTCGGCTGGCCGGTCGTTGTAAAACCTTCGAAACAGGGGTCTACCGTAGGATTGACTGTGGTGAAACGGCCCGAAGATTTGGAAGCAGCAGTCTGGTACGCGAGTGAGTTCGATGATGAGGTGATGATCGAACAATTCATTCCCGGGCGGGAGCTGACTGTCGGCATTCTCGAGGGCCAGGCACTGCCGGTAGGGGAAATCATTCCCAAGCACGAGATCTTTGACTACGAGTGCAAGTACACTCAGGGAATGTCCGAGGAAATCTTCCCCGCGGACGTTTCCGAATCGGTCGCTGCGGAGTCCGGCCGGCTGAGCGTCATCTCACACCGCGTCCTCAAGCTGGGAGGCTACTCCCGAGTCGATTTTCGCTTGACACCCAACGGGGGATTGTTCTGTTTAGAGGTCAACACCCTTCCGGGCCTCACCTCGGCCAGCCTCTTCCCCAAAGCGGCGAAGGCAGCGGGCATTGAGTTTGCGGACCTGTGTGAGAGGATCTGTCGGGCGACACGAGCGGGCTTCCCGCCGGAACAAAAGGTAACTTCATCGGGTTTAAGTAGTTAAGAGCAATGGCCATCAGCAACCCTTCCCTGCCCAGACCGACCCCCGTGGTGGCTCGACTCATCGCGGCGTGTGTAGTCGTGCAACTGCTGCTGGCCACGCTTTTCACTTCCGACGCCGTAGTCGCCACACTCAGACTGGATCCGGCTCGCGGACTCCGGGCTCCGTGGACCCTGTTGACCTACATGTTCGTCCACGCCGGCCTGCTGCATCTGGCCGCGAACATGTTGGTTCTCTACCTCTTCGGCACCGCGGTCGAGGCCCGCATGGGGTCTCGGCACTTCTTCCTTTTCTATCTCTATTGTGGCGTGGGCGCGGCGCTGTTCGCGCTCGGCCTCAGTCAGTTGACCCCGCTGGTCCCGTTCATCGGCGCCTCGGGTGCGGTAATGGGTGTGGCGCTGGCGTTCGCGGCTTACTGGCCCGATGCCGATGTGATGGTCTTTCCGATTCCGATTCCCATCAAGGCTCGGACCCTGATCATCGTTCTGGCGCTGATTGACCTCGTGCTCGCGAGGGTCACGTCGGACGGCATCGCGCACGAAGCCCACCTGGGCGGCCTGCTGTTCGGATGGCTCTACTTCCGGCTGTCGGCGCTGCGCCAGCGGCGCCCGGGTCCCCAGCCCAGGCAGGTCGAGCGAGTCGTCATGGTACAGACTCCTTCCCGAGACGCTGAGTCGAGAGGGGCCGCACCGATTCGCCAGGTCCCTCGTCCGGGATCCGATCCGGTTGCAGCCGAAATGGATCGGGTGCTGGACAAGATCAGCGCCAAGGGCATCGCGAGCCTGACCCCGGAGGAGCGCCGCTTCCTGGATGAGGTATCAAAGCGGAAACAACGGGAAGTGAACTAGCTCTCGCCTTAACCTGCTGAAATCGAAAACCCTCCGGTGAAAATTGCCGGAGGGTTTCGTTTTCAGACTCCCTGCCTACTTCCGAACGAGGTACCGCCGCATTGTCTTGCCGTACCCTCCGAGATCGGGCAACTCGTCCTGGGCGACCGTTGCCTGAATCGTGCTCGGCTCTGTCGCCGGTTCCGTCGCCGTGCAGCCATCAGGCATCGGGCCAGTGACCCAGATCGCCTCGCCGCCGTCTTCCAGTTGCCAATCGCTCCTCGTGACCGGCGGCGATCCCTGCGCCACCGTGGGCGACGAATATCCCAGGCAGCGACCGGTGACTTCAACCATTCGTCCTACCAGCGCATTGCTCGCCAGCAATTCGTGAACGGTGGCGTTGGTCGGTGGCCCCGGAGCGGGTGTTTGAGCGCCGCCTCCGTTCGCCGAACGACAAGCACCCAGGATGATCAGTGTGAGGCCCAGTAGTGCCGGCTTCATTGTGCACCTCGCCTGGTCGGGAAAGTAAGCTGCCAGGGACCGAGCTGGGTCGACGGACGCGGGGTGCTCTGGGTCCCCTCTTCAGTCCTCGTAGCCCGCAACTTCTTGATCGTCGCCACCTGTGCGGCGGTGAGGTCGTGGTGGTTGGTGCTCGGCCTGCGCGAGAGACCTCGCGCGACACCGAGCGGGGCCGGCGGGGCGGGATAGGTCTGTATGGCAACATACTGTAGATCGGTGTAGGCCCCGTTTTCCGCTTCGGCGAGGGTGGGGGTGGGATCATTCTCCACCGAATTCACCGTCGAGAGCTGGGGGAAGTTCGGAGCGTACAGGAGTTGGAAATCGACCGTCTGATCGGTTCGATAGGCCAGATCGTATTGCGGACGGAAGTCCTGGGGATCGGTCCACAGGTTCGCGTAGATCTTGTACTCGCCGACCTGCACATACCGGTTAGTCAGGTAGCCCTCGAAATTGACCCCGGCGTCGCGTGAATCGCTGGAGAAGGTCCCGTTGGGGGAGACGCTTCCGACGTATGGGATATAGAGGTTGCCATCCGGTTCGAGCACCCAGAAGTCCACATCGGCGCCGGCCGCGATCGCATTGTTATCCCACACCAGGTAGGTCTCCAGCTGGGTCCCGTCTCCCTGATCGATGGTAGCCGTCGTGCCCTGACCGCCGCCATTCACGTACGAGGAGATGAAGGATTCCCACGCCAATCCATTATACGCCGCATGGTAGGCCGCGAGACTTCTCGAACCGGTTGCGTTGAAAACGTCCGGGTCAAGGCCACTGGGCATCACGATATTGATGCCGGTGGATCCGGTGACGTCCGGCTGGCCCTGACCGCCGACACCGTTTCGGGCCTTGCTGGCGATCCGAAAGGCCGGCGCAGTAGCCGCCGTCTTGAGGGCTGCCAGCTTGTTCAGCAACTGAGTCTGGCCCGCCACGAGCGGCGTCAGATGATCAACAAAACTCCCGATGTCGGTGAGCTCGGGAATGGTGTACTTCTGGCTCGCCGCAGCGGCCTGACTAACCTCGGTCCCAACTGCGGGGAGCCCGGCCGAGAGTTCCGTTCCTACGTCGTTCACAGCCGAGAGAAAGGTCTGGAGCTGGGCCATATCGTAGGCCGAGATCGTGGTAGAGGCCTTGTCTCCCTGATAGGAGGCATCGAACCGGTCTACGATGAGTTGTGACACCTCGCGCGGAGTCATCGTGGGATCGGCCTGGAGTCCATCGATGATGGAGGCATACGGATTGCCGGCTCCCGGGACGACCTCTTCCGAGAATACCACCTGGCTGACCAGGTCACCCACCTTCACCAGGGTCTCGTAACCTGCCATGAGACACATGTCGAAGTCGAGGACGTCGATCCCGCTGCCGGTGAGGGCGGTCTTGAGCTCGTCCACCGACATGAGCCCGCTGCCCGATGACGTCTGGTCCTGGATCAGGCCGGTGTAACCGCCACCGTGATTCCACAAGACCAGGAGATAGTGGTTCGCCGGATAGGTCGCCTTCGCGTAATCGATGAAGTTCTTCAGCGTAGTGGGATTCGTCATGTCGACGTTCCCGATGTCCGTCGCCGGGCCGTTGGGCCCGTTTACATCAGTGCCCTGCCCCGTGATCTCATAGCGGAAGGTGTTGAAGTTGGGGCGGTTGAAGCACGAGGCGTCGCAGCCATTGTACTGCGCGATGACGTCCGGACTGAACTCGGCTTGCACGACGGTGGTAATGCTCCCCGTGACACCGGCCGCTTCCATTTCGTCCATGTCGAACACGCCTTGCGCCGCGAGACTGTTATCGGCCGCCATGTACACCATGACGGTCCACTCACGGTTGCCGCCGCCCGGCGGTGGGTTGGTCCCGCCATTGTCGCCACCGCCGCACGCGGCGGCCAGAAGGACGCCTGCCAGTAGTGCCTGTCGTATCCTCGTCATTGGTTGCGTCCTTTCAGTCCATGTTCCAGGGATAGAATGCCGAAGCATCGGTATTGGCGTAGCGCAACAGCAGGGCGTCACCGCCCGGTCGTCCTTCCCGGGCGAGCAGAAGCCACCCTCCGAGAACGGCCCGCACCGGGTTCACGCGGGATCCACCTTGAACTGCGTGACCATGCACCACAGGCCGGCGGTATTACGGTTCATGATCCTCTCCTTGGGCGGCTCCGAGAGCCCGGGCATGGTTTATCTGCAGCGAACAACAGCAGTGACTTTGGTGCCTTTGTCGGTCTGACCGACGACGGTCAGAGTGCTTCCACCTGCTTCTTCTCCGATCTGAACCGATCCCGAGCCGGCATGGCTCGCCGACTCCTGCCTCGTGTCGATTTCGTAGACCACTCCTTCGCTCAGCGTGCCGAACACGAGGCCGAGGTAGAACCGTCCAGTGTCCGCCGACTGCGGGATCACGAGCTGCAGGCTCCGGAGTCCTTCCCGCGGACCCTTCCAATCGCTGAACTGGACACTCCAACTACCGGGGCCAACCAGGCCGGCCAGGCAGGCCGGATCCTGCGAGACAGCGTCGTAACTGCCGGAACCCGCTCCATCCTCCAGAACCACCCGGACCGTGGTGGCTGGAGCGGGCGCTTCGCGGTTACACCCGTTCGCCCCCAGGGCCAAGGTGACGAGACCCATCGTTACCCTCACCGAAGCACCTCGGTCAGTGGAACCTTCGGCAACGGACCCTCCCGGTCTCAGTTCTGGCGCTTGATCACCCGTGCGACGACGGATACACTAGGGCGCGCTATCACCTGCCAGTCGTCGTCGGTATCAACTCCGGATCAACTCGCGTAACGTGCTGCGACTAAAAGTCTTCGGCGGGCTATCCATCGAGCGGGGTCAAGGTCCTGCAGAGGGAGCGGGGGCTCAGCGGAGACGGCTTGCCCTGCTCGCTCTTCTGGATGGGGCGGGAGACCGGGGACTCACCCGCGACAAGATCCTCGGTTTCCTGTGGCCAGAAAGCGAGCCGGAGAAGGCGCGTCGAATACTGACTCAGGCGCTATACGCCCTGCGCCGGGACTTGGGAGAGGAAGACCTGTTTCTGGGCAGTAACGAGGTCCGCCTGAATCCCGACCGGATGACCAGCGACAGGCTCGACTTTCAAAAAGCCATTGAGGCGGTCCAGCTGGAGCGGGCCGTGTCGTGTTATTCCGGACCCTTTCTGGACGGCTTCTATGTGCCGGAAGCGCCGGAATTCGAGCGTTGGGTAGAAATCGAAAGAGCCACGTTTCAGAATCGGTACGCCGGCGCGCTCGAGGAGCTGGCCGCAGCCGCCGCGGCTCGGGGGGAATCCCGGGCCGCCATTGTTTGGTGGCGGAAGCTCGCCACCGTGGATCCCCATAATGGGCAGGTGGCGCTGGGATTGATGAAGGCACTGGTCGCGAGCGGCGACCGAAGTGCGGCCCTGCAACACTATCGAGTCTTCGAGACGCTGTGCCGCCAGGAACTCGATGTCGACGTTGAGCCCGAGGTCGTGGTCTACGCGGCATCGCTCAAGCGGCAAGTAACCACGACACCGGGACTCACGCCGGCGTCCGCGCCACCGGCGCCTGCCGCAAAGCCTCAAGCCCCTCCGCCACCGACACCGCCGCACAGACAACCGATTTCACCCCACACCGACGAGTACGCTCGACCTCGTCCGGCCCCTGATCGAGCCATCCCCGAAGCGGAGCCGGCGGAACGTTCCGGTCCTGATTGGGTAGTTGCGCCCTCGGCCGCTCCGACAACGAAGCGGCGAATCACTCGACCCCTCGCCATGGCGACGGGAATGGTTGCACTGCTGATCATGCTGGGGATTCTGGTCGGCTTGATGACGGGCCGCTTCCCAGGAAAACGGAGGCCACCGGTTGTGGCCGTAGGGTTGATCACCGACTACACCAAGAGCGATCAGGAGCTGGGGCGCCCGCTCGCGGACATGCTGGCAACCGATCTGGCGCGTTCCCCCGGTCTCCAGGTCATCAGCACGGCGCGCATGTATGACCTATTGGGAAAGAGCGGGCCCAGCTCGGATAGCGCGGGAGCGGTCTTTCGCGCGGCGCAGGAAGCGGGAGCCACCGAGCTGCTGGACGGCACCCTGTTCGATATGGGTGGTGGACGTCTTCGGCTCGACTTGAGAAGAACCGACATCGAAAGCGGAAATCTCCGGCAGGCCTACAGCGTCGAGGGGGAGGATCTGTTCGCGCTGGTGGAAAGCGGCACTCGCGAGCTGATCGCGAATCTAGGGGGAGAAAGGCCCAGTTCATCGCTGGCCGAGGCGACAACCTCCTCCCTCGCGGCATACCGGCTGTACGAACGAGGGCTCCGGGCGCTCTTCGGTGGAAAACCGGGCGCGACTCAGCTCTTGGAGGCCGCCCTGCAGGAGGATTCCAGCTTTGCAATGGCGGCCTATTACCTCGCGCTATCGTACGGAGCCGATCGTGACCGGATGATCCCCGCGATGGAACGCGCGGTGCGACTTGCCCGGCACGCCTCCGATCATGAGCGGCTGCTCATCGAGGGAGGCTGGGCCGATGCGACTGACGACCCATCCCGCCTCGCCATCGCAGAGACGCTCACCGTCCGTTACCCCACCGAACCAGAAGGCTATCTCTTCCTGGGCCACGCCCTGATCTGGGACGGCGATTTTCTCGGTGCGTTGAAACCCCTCGCCCGAGTAATCGAGATGGATTCGAGCAGTCTTCGCCTCGATCCCCGATCGAACGAAGCCCCGGCCCGATGTCTCGCGTGCGGCGCGCTGATAGAAATCATCGGAGCCTATGTCTTCGCCGATTCCTTTCCCGCCGCCGAACGGGTGGCGCGACAGTGGACTCGCACTCAGCCAGGGTCTTTCGTCGCCTGGGATAATCTGGCTGGGGTCTATTACTCGGCCGGACGCTTTCCAGAAGCCCTTGCGGCCAATCAAACTGTGGCAGGACTTGCCCCACACCTCAATCAGATTCCGTTCCGGATGTGGCTCCGACTCCGGTCGGGGGACTATGCGAGGGCCGATCAGTACTTCCGGGAACAGATCCAGGAGGGGGATCCGGCTGCCCGGGCAGCGAACCTCGAGTGGCTCACCAACAGCCTCCGAATCCAGGGCCGGCTCAGTGAGGCGGCGGAGACTGCCGCCCTCTTGCGGCGGGCTCACGGGCCGAATGAGGGGGGAGAGCCCGACCGCCTCCCAGCCGGATCAGCACCATACAGCGCACTCTGGGAGGCTCAAGTCAACTTCGAGCTGGGACGCTACCGGCAAGCGGCGGCTCTCTTCGACTCGATTAGCAGGTCCGGTGGGGGAGAAACTTCTTCGAGGAAGGCGCGGCACCGGGCCTGGACTCAGACGTTGCGAGCCGAGGCACTCGCAACCGCGGGCGATACCGTGCTGCTGGACCGGATCGCCGACAGTGTCCAGCTCTGGGGCCAACAGAGCGGCTATGGGAGAGACCGGCGCCTCCACCATCATGTCCGTGGCCTGCTGCTGGCAGCTCGCGGTCGGTTCACTGAAGCCCAAGACGAGTTTCGAGCCGCCATTTTCTCGCCGGTGAATGGCTACTCTCGCACCAACACTGAGCTCGCCCAGGTGTTGCTGCAGCTCAAACGGCCACTTGACGCTGCCGCTCTGGCAGAATCTGCTTTGCGCGGGCCGTTCGATGGTCCCAACACCTACGTAACACGTACCGATCTCTTCGAATTGGCAGGCCGCGCCTACGATGCGGCCGGTAAGCGAGACAGCGCCGTCGCCTGTTTTCGTCGAGTCGCGGAGGCCTGGCAACACGCCGATCCGATTTTCGCGGAGCGGCGCCGTCACGTGGAGGAGCGGATCCAGGCTCTCGAGGCGTCGCGCTAGGAATTTTTCGGCGTTCGAAGCAATCAGCACTCCACGAGTCGATCAGATAACGTCAAGCGTCTCGACAAGACGCTCTTCGGGCCCTTGCATCTCCGCACGAACTTCCGATATTCCTGCTCCGTGCTGATCAATCTCATACCAGAATTCCTCGCAGTACTCCAGACCGCCAACCGCGAAGCGGCCTTCCAGGACTACCTCAACGCTCATCGTTCCGTCCTGAGCGCGTACTGGCATAACTACGTCCTGGATCTCGACAGCCCCCAAGCCTTGGCCATCGTCACCCACGCGCTCCACGCCGACCGAAGCGATCTGCACGAGCTTCTAGCGTCAACGGACGTCGAAGGCATCGTGGAAGACGCGATCGCCCAGTCCGAGGACCTGCTCCAGGTGGACCGTCCCACCGACGTGTATCTGATGGTGGGCATGGGTGCCGCAAACGCGGGAGAACTGGTGGTCGGTGGGCGTGGGGCGGTCTTCATTTGCCTGGAGCATTTCACCGGGCGGGCCAATCCCGAGACCTACGGGATGGGACTACCCCCGGAGTTGCTGCCCCTTTGGGTGGCGCATGAAATGGCTCACACGGTTCGCTACACCTCGCCGACCAGCGAGAGCGAGCTCAAGCGGCTGATCGCCGAGCAGGGCGGGTATTACGACTACTGGGCGACGGGAAGCCGGGCCACCCTGAGGGAACTCCTGGTAAACGAGGGTCTCGCGGTCCACGCCTCCGAAGCCGTGGCCCCCGGATTCGATCCGGCCAGCTATTTCGGTTATCCCCGACGCCAATACCGCCGGCTTCGTGAGCTTGAGGCCTTCCTGCGGCGAGTGGTAGAGCTGGAACTCGATGGGACCGGAATCGGCCTTCGGCTGCGCTATCTCTCCGGCGGAATGAGCCCGTCCGCCCGACTCGTCAGTGGCCGCGTGCTCCCAGAACGGTCAGGCTATTACCTCGGCTACCGGATGACGGAGGCTCTGGTGGCAGGACGCGGAATTGCTGCCGCGCTGCGCACGCCGGCCCAGGATTTTCAGGCCGCCGAGGACGCCTCGCGCGGCATCCAGACCGCCTGACAAAGACTCATTACCCGCCAAGCAGTTCCCCGCCGGACCCTTCGAGCCGTCCAAACCGCTCACCGCGAGCGGAGCCGGTCTCCTCCCCCACCCACCCAAATGGGCTTAGGTTTGAGGCCGGAACCGGTCACTTTCTCTGGAGCCCGAGTAGACAATGGCGGACCAGCCACTCAATCAGCAGATCGTCGACCTTCGACATCGCCTCAGCACGATAGACGGCCAGCTCAACAAGGTCGGCGACGCCCCGGAAGGACTAGAGGATCTCAAGGCGGCGGTGGACAGCCTGCGCAACAATGTATGGGCTATCCTGTCCGCTTCCCGGACCAGCAATTACCACGTGAATGTCGAACGGTTCCGGCTGCGCCGGGCCATTGAAATCACCAAGGGGCTCATCGGAGAGATCGATAATGGCCACATGAAGACGCTCCATCCCGAACACTCGGAGCTTCAAATCGTGCTCCAGCAGCTCAACGAGCGGATCGGCCGACTGCGTCTGGGAGGCAAGTAGTGGAAGGATCAGGTCCGCTTCGTATCACCTGCAAACCGCTCGGCAGTATCGTCATTCCAGGACCGGTAATCATCCAGGATGCGGACGGGAATGAACTCCCGCTGCCTCCCAGAAAGGATCCCTCGGTCGTCAAGTTGTGTGGCTGCGGCCATTCGGGGAATCGCCCTTTTTGCGATGGATCGCACAAGCGAGTTCCTTCACCAGCTTCGCCGCCACCCGAGCCGTAAGATCCCGCAGGTCGTTGTCCGGGTTGTATTCCACGATGTCCGCACCAATGAGCCCCTCAACCGACTGGATCAGGCTCAGGGCCTGCCGAGTGGTGAAACCGCCCGGTTCCGGATGCGAAACACCAGGCGCCGAGGCGGGATCCAGCCCGTCCATATCGAAAGAGATGTAGACCGCCCCTTCGGATTTGAGCTGCCAGCCGTCCTTCCAGTCCTTCATCTCAATTATTTCAGTTCCGAACCGGTCGGCCTGCTCCCGCTGATGGCGGTTCATCGTCCGAATCCCCACCTGGACCAGGCGGTCGGCGAGACCTTCTTCCATGACGCGTGCGAACGGGCAAGCGTGGGAGTACTTGTCACCTTCGAACTCGTCGTACAAATCTGGATGGGCGTCCACGTGGAGGATCGTGAGTGGGCGGTGGTGGGGGCGGAAGGCCCGAAGAACCGGGAGAGTGATGGAATGGTCGCCTCCGAGCACGATCGGGGCGTGGCCCAGGTTCAGGAGGTGACCCACCGCGGTCTGGATCGCGCCGAATGGGTCCGGCGAGCGATCCAGAACCAGATCGTTCGCAACGGTGATGAAACCGGGCGCGGCGGTGTCCACCAGCGATTCACTCCAACTGTTGCTGGATTCGTGGCGCAGCGCCGCACGGATCGCGGGG
>Ga0207712_10000543_pt1 | contig 30602 bp, 27 predicted proteins | sample KBSS44metaG_FD_184402 | JGI IMG/M metagenome (GOLD analysis project Ga0207712, IMG submission 184402) | Switchgrass rhizosphere microbial communities from Kellogg Biological Station, Michigan, USA - KBS S4-4 metaG (SPAdes) (version 2) | ecosystem: Host-associated > Plants > Roots > Rhizosphere...
CGTCATCGGGGAGATCTCCTGCCAGGGCATCGCTCGCCTCGCGAAAGGGCTGCCCTGACGGTGGAGTGTCACCCATCCTGCCGGAATACTCTGTTACCAATCAACCCGGATTGTACCGAGCAAGCACTAACAATTGGATACGGACAAAAACTGATTTATTCGGACACCGACGGAAAAACTGCTGCCTCGCAGTCTCCGTTTGTGTCCGTCCTTTTTTCGTTTTTGTCCGCATCCTACTCTTAGCGCTTGTGTTCCGGGCGATGAGTCTCGCCCTCTGCACTAACTTATGATCGGCCCCATCAACACCCCCAGCACCGCGAACGCCGCCACTATCGCGCACAGGGCGCCGATCGCCACCGCGATCCACTGCGCCGCGCTCACCGCTCGATCGTAGCGCGCGCTTCGCTCGGCGCCGCGCTCGGCCGTGGCCCGCTCGAGGATTCCCCACAGCCCGAACGCGCCCCCACTCACGAGCGGCAGGGCGAACGCCCACCAGGATGGCCGCGCGGCAGCCAGCGCGATGGCCGCCACTCCGCCAACGCCTGCGAGCGCCGCGAGCACCGCGTCGGACGCGCGGCGCGCGCGCACCGCGAGCATCGCGAATAGGCCCGGCGGCTCCGTTGCGAGCGGATCCAAATCGACCGATGCGATCATGCGCGCCTCCTACGGTCCGAAGAACCTTGCCAGCGTGTAGATCGCCAGCCCTGCCAACCCGCCGACGATCGTGCCGTTGATGCGAATGAACTGCAGATCCTTTCCGATCGCAAGCTCCACTCGATCCGACGTCACCTCCGGATCCCACGACGTCACCGTCTGCGCGATGAGCTCCGCGACCTCGCCCTGATAGCGATCGACGAGATGCCCGGCAATGTCCGCGATCAGCATGTCGACGCGCGCGAGCAGCGCCGCATCGCGCGACAGGGCCTCCCCGAGCGACACGAGCCCACGCTCGATCGCCGACGGCTTGAACGCGTCCGGCGCCTCCGCATATCTGAAGAGCGCCGCCTTCGCATCTTCCCACATCGACGTCGAGAAATTCCGCACCGCCTCCGCATCGAGGATCTCGAGCTTCATCCGCTCGGCCTTCGCGCGCACCTCGGGGCTCTCCTTCAGCTTGCGCACGAAGTTCGCGAGCGCGTCGTCGAAGCGCCGCCGCAGCGGATGATTCGGATCGTCTCGCACATCCGCGAGCGTGTTGTCGAGCCCCGTCACGATCTTGCGGTGGATGCGATCGTCGACCATTCCGGGCACCCACCACGGGCTCTCCGCCTCGATGCGCTCGCGAATCAGCTCCTGGTTCTCGTCCACCGCGCGCGCCAGCAGCACGATCGCCTCGTCCAGCAGCTCCTGGTGCCGGTCGCCCGCCGTGATGAGCGTCAGCATCTGGCCGAGCAGCGGCGCGACTTCCGTGCTCCGGATGCGCTCCACGAGCACGCGATCGATCATCTGCTGCACATCTTCGTCCGCGAGCATCCGCGCGCCGCTCGCGAGCGCCGTGGCCGTGTGGTGCGCGAGTGTTCGGCTGTTCTCCGGCACGGCGAGCCACTTTGCCAGATGCTCTGACACGTGCAGCGAGGCGAGCCGCGCCGCGAGCACGTCGCGGCTGAGAAAGTGCCGCGACACGAAATTGCCGAGGCTGCGCCCGATCTGGTCCTTTCGCGCGGCGACGATCGCCGTGTGTGGAATCGGGATGCCGAGCGGATGTCGAAAGAGGGCGGTGACGGCGAACCAGTCGGCGACGCCGCCGATCATCGACGCCTCCGCCGTCGCGCGCACGTACGCGAGCCACGGATATCGCGCGACGAGGAGCGTGCTCACGATCCAGACTGCCGTCGCAAGCAACAGCAGGCCGCTCGCGCGCCGCTTCATGCGCGCGAGATTTTTTCGCTTGGTCGCCTCGTCCGGCGGCGGCAGCGGCGCGTTGATCGCGCTTACAACGCCTGCGGGGCGAACTGCCAGATCAGTCACCTGTCTCGATCGGCACCGACCGCTCCGAGTCGCTCCCTCGGCGATCCGGCTCGACTTCGGGCGCGCGCAGCGGCGGCAGATCCGCGGGCGTCGCCACCATTGCGGGCAGCATCGCGAGGCGCAGCACCTCGTCCATCGTCTGGACGAAGGTGAACACCATGTTCTTCCGCACCTCGGCCGGGATCTCGCGTAGATCCTTCTCGTTCATCTTCGGCAGGATCACCTCGCGCAGTCCGGCGCGATACGCGGCCAGCACCTTCTCCTTCACGCCGCCGATCTCGAGCACCTTCCCGCGCAGCGTGACCTCACCCGTCATTGCCACATCGCGGCGCACCGGGCGCTCGCTCAGCGTGCTCGCGATCGCGAGCGTCACCGTGATTCCGGCGCTCGGGCCGTCCTTCGGTATCGCCCCTGCCGGGAGATGGATGTGCAGGTCGTAGTCGCGGAACATCCGATCGTCGATGCCGATCTGCCCCGCGCGCGAGCGCACGTACGAGTACGCCGCGTCCACGCTCTCCCGCATCACGTCGCCGAGCTGCCCGGTCACGATCAGTCGCCCCGTCCCCGGCATCTTCAGCGCCTCGATCGTCATCAGCTCGCCGCCAGTCGACGTCCACGCCAATCCAGTGGGCGCGCCGATCTCCGGCTCCTTCTCCGCCTCGTCGCGTGAATAGCGGGCCACGCCAAGGATCTCCTCGACCATCTTCTGGTCGACGATCCACGCGCCTTCCTCGTCCTTCGCCTTCCGGTGCGCGCGCTTGCGCATGATCGCTTCAATGTTCCGCGAGAAGCCGCGCAGCCCCGCCTCGCGCGAGTAGCCGCTCGAGATGAGGCTCAGCATCTCGTCCGTGAACTGCAGGTCGAGATCCGTGATCCCCGTCTCCTCGAACAGCTTCGGCAGCAGATAGCGCCACGCGATCTCGACCTTTTCCTCGATCGTGTACCCCGCGATGCGAATGACTTCCATGCGGTCGCGCAGCGGCGCCGGAATGTCGAAGAGATTGTTCGCGGTGCAGATGAACAGCGCGCTCGAGAGATCGAACGGCAGATTCAGATAGTGATCGACGAACGAGTGATTCTGCGAGGGATCGAGCACCTCGAGCATCGCCGCCGTCGGATCGCCGCTCATGCCGCCGTGCGTCATCTTGTCGATCTCGTCGATCATCAGCACGGGATCCTTGAGCCCCACGCGCCGGAGCGCCTGGAGCAGGAGCCCGGGCATCGCACCGACGTACGTGCGCCGGTGACCACGAATCTCCGCCTCGTCGCGCACGCCGCCCACGGAGATGCGATAGAACTCGCGCCCGATCGAGATCGCAATCGCCTCGCCGAGCGATGTCTTTCCGGTGCCCGGAGGTCCGACGAAGCAGAGAATCGGCCCGTGCGTGCCGCCGCCCCGTAGTTTGCGCACGGCGAGATACTCGAGAATGCGCTCCTTCGCCTCGCCGAGTCCGTAGTGCCGGACATCGAGCGCCTCTTGCACCTTCCCGAGCTCGATCTGTTCGGTGCCCGACTTCTTGTTCCACGGGAGCGCGATGATCCAGTCGAGATACGTGCGGATCACCTGATACTCGCTCGCGGCGGGCGAGAGCATGCGCATGCGCTCCGTCTCGCGACGCGCTTCCTGCATCACCTTCTCCGGAAGTCCGGCCTCCTCGATCTTCTTGAGCAGATCGATCGCTTCCTTCTCCCCCGGATCGGTCTCGCCGAGCTCCGCCTGGATCGCGCGCAGCTGCTGGCGCAGATAGAACTCGCGCTGGTGCTGCTCGATCTTCACTTCCGTCTGACGCTTGATGTCCTCCATCACGCGCGCGCGCTGCACTTCGCGCTCGAGACGCGTGAGCACGAAGCGGATTCGCTCGCCGATGTCGAGGCGCTGGATCACCTCGTCCTTGTCGGCAATGCGGAAGTTCATGTTCGTGGCCGCGAGATCGGCGAAGCGTCCCGGGTCGGACATGTTCATCTTCAGGATCGCTGGCACTTCATCCGGAATGCGGTCCACGAGCTCCGCGAGCGTCTCGGCGGCGTTCACCAGCCGCGCCATGAGCTCCTCGCCGTGGATCGGATCGAGCGGCGTTTCGGGCGCGGGCTTGATGCGCGCGATCGGATACGGCTCGCGCTGCTCGACGCCGTCGATGATGATGCGCCTGAGCCCCTGCAGCGTGATCTGGACGGTGTCGCCGGGGAGGTTGATCCGCTCGTGCACCCGCGCCGCCACGCCCACTCGGCCGATGAACGCGCCGGGGTCGATCGCCTCGTCGTGATCCCCGCTGGCGACCACCAGGCCGACGATCAGACCGGCTTCGTCGTGGGAGCGGATGATCGACAGATTTTCCGGAGCGCCCATCTGGACCGCGATCGTGCCGAGCGGGTAGACGATCGTCGACCTCAACGCCATGAGCGGCAAGGTTGGCGGCAGCTCCGACTTGAGAATCTCTTCCTTGCGCTGTGCTCGGGCCATGGGTGTCAGGTGGGAGACTCTCGGCTAGGGCAAGTGTGCTCGGATTGCCCTAAATACTAATCACGCATATGTTTAAAGGCTATGTTCGATGAACTGAGCGAAAAGCTCGACGCCGTATTTGCGCGCCTTCGCGGGCGCGGTGTTCTGACGGAAGCCGATATCAAGGAAGGGATGCGCGAGGTTCGCCGCGTCCTCCTCGAGGCAGACGTCAATTTTCAGCTCACCCGCGAATTCCTGGAGCGCGTCGAGCAGAAAGCGGCCGGTGTCGCCGCTCTCCGCAGCGTGTCCCCGGGACAGCAGCTAGTCAAGATCGTTCATGACGAGCTGGCTGCAATGCTGGGTGAGAGGCGCGAAGGGCTTCGCATTGGCACCGTCCCACCCGGGATCGTGCTGATGGTCGGCCTGCAGGGCTCGGGAAAAACCACCACCGCCGCGAAGCTCGCGCGCAAGCTCAAGGCGGAAGGGAAGCCGCCGCGGCTCGTTGCCGTGGATGTGTACCGTCCCGCCGCGATCGACCAGCTCGAGACGCTCGCGAAGCAGATCGAGGTGCCGGTCTACCTCGAGCGCGACAACAAGGACGTCGTCAAGATCGCGAAGCGCGGCATCGAAGAGGCGCGCCGTAATCGCGATCGCGTCGTGATCATCGACACCGCGGGTCGCCTGCAGATCGATGACGACATGATGAACGAACTGCGCCGCCTGAAGGAGGCGGTGAAGCCCGACGAGATTCTGTTCGTCGCCGACGGCATGACGGGTCAGGACGCCGTCAAGATCGCGAAGGGGTTCGACGATGCGCTCGGCATCACGGGCGTGGTGCTGACGAAGATGGACGGCGACGCGCGCGGTGGTGCGGCGCTCTCGATCTACGGGATTACGAAGAAGCCGATCAAGTACATCGGCGTCGGCGAGAAGATCGATGCGCTCGAGGAGTTCCACCCCGAGCGCATGGCGGGGCGGATTCTCCAGATGGGAGACATCGTCTCGCTGGTCGAAAAGGCGCAGGGCGCGTTCGACGAAGAGGAGTCGCGCAAGCTCGAGAAGAAGGTGAAAAAGGAGGGGCTCGATCTCGAGGACTTCCTCACGAGCATGCGTCAGATGCAGAAGCTCGGGCCGCTCGAGGGCGTGCTCAAGATGCTGCCCGGCGTGAATGCGAAGATGCTGAAGCAGGCGAACATCGATCCGAAGCGAATGAAGCACATCGAGGCGATCGTGCTCTCGATGACGAAGGAAGAGCGCAAGAATCCGGGGATCCTCACGGGCTCGCGGCGCGCACGGATTTCGAAGGGGTGCGGACGCCCGGTGAGCGAGGTCAATCGCCTCCTCGAGCAGTTCCGCGAGATGCAGAAAATGATGAAGAAGATGGGGAAGGGCGGCGGCGGGCGAATGGGTTTCCCCGGAATGCCGCCGGGAATGATGCCGCCGCGGATGGGCGGCCGCTGAGTTAGCTTTGAGCAACACCCGGGTGCGCACCGGATCTGCCGGAGAGCGCGAGGAGCCCGCGTACCACGACACACCCTGCTGGGAGAAATCGCATGGTCAAGATTCGCCTCCGTCGCGTTGGACGTAAGAAGCTTCCCGTCTATCGCATCGTGATTGCCGACGCGCAGAGCCCGCGCGACGGCCGCTTCATCGAGTTGATCGGCCAGTACAATCCGCGCATCGCAGAGGGTGGTTTGGTTGTGGACGCGGATCGCGCGAACTACTGGCTCAACGTTGGCGCACAGCCGACGGACACCGTCCGTTCGCTGCTCCGGAAGGCAGGCGTGATGAAGGCGCGTCACGAGACCCGCGTCGCGGCCAAGCGTGCCGGCAGCGCGGTTCCGCTGAAAGAGTCCGCCTCGGCGTAGCATGCCCTCGCCCGAATGGGTCATCGTCGGGCGGTTGCGGAAAACTCATGGGCTTCGCGGTGAGATCATCGTGGAGCCGATCACCGACGCGCCGGCCGAGGTCTACTCGGCCGGCCGTGTCCTTTTCGCCGGTGACGCCGCCGGCGATCCGCTTCCGAACCCCCCCGAGCTCACCGTTCGCGACGTTCGCCCGCACATGAACGGGCTCCTCGTCGTGCGCTTCGACGAAATGCGCGACCGCGACGACGCCGCACGGTGGACGAACCGGTACCTGCTTGCCCCGGCAACGGAGTTGGAGCCGCTGGCCGAGGGGGAGGTGTATCTGCACGAGCTCGAGGGGATGCAGGTCGTCCTGCAGTCGGGGGAGCTCGTGGGGACGGTGGCAGGCGTCTTCGATCTGCCGCAGGGGCTCGCGATCGACGTGAAACGCGAGTCGGGGACGGTTCTGATTCCGTTCAATGACGTCTTCATCCACGAGATGCGGCGCGCCGATCGGACGGTGGTAATCGCGCCGCCGGCCGGGCTGCTCGACTGATGCTTCGGATCTCGATCGTCACGATCTTCCCGGACTTCTTCGCGGCGCCGCTCGCGTTGAGCATCCCCGCGCGCGCCGCTGCCGCCGGGGGCGTGAGCTACAGCGTGATCGATCTGCGGGACTTCACCCACGACCGGCATCGCACGGTGGACGACGCGCCCTTCGGTGGCGGCCCCGGGATGGTGATGAAGCCCGAGCCCTTCTTCGAGGCGGTGGACTCGATCGGGGCGAAGTCGCCCATCGTGCTCGTCTCGGCGCGTGGCCGTCCGTTCACGCAGGCTGACGCGGTGCGCTACGCCGAGGGGGAGGAGCTGACCATCCTCTGCGGCCATTACAAGGACGTGGACCAGCGCGTCGCCGACCATCTCGCAACCGAGGAGATCTCGCTGGGCGAGTTCGTGCTGAGCGGCGGCGAGACTGCCGCGCTCGCGATTGTGGATGCGACGGCGCGGCTACTTCCGGGGGCGATGTCGGACTTGGAGAGTGCGCGCACGGACTCGTTCTGGAATGGAAGCGAGATCAGCGCACCCAGCTATACGCGACCGGCTGAATACCGAGGTCAGCGGGTGCCCGACGTGCTCATGTCAGGCGACCACAAGCGTATTGCCGAGTGGCGAGCGGCCGAGGCGGAGCGGCTGTCGAGAGCGCGCGGAGCGCGTCGAAGCTAGCGAACGCAAGCAAAATTTAGTGCTTTTCTGAGGGGCGTAGAGCGGGCTCTACGGTGAGGTTTTACTCATGCGGATGGTGGTCCGTCTACTATGTAATCGCAGCTGATTTGCTGGATGACATTGCTTGTCTGGCCGTTCAGTCAGCGACGCACGCAATTCGCGAACGCCCCCTGTTTTCCCAAGCCGCAGGTGGTACTCTGGTCCCGGCACAATGGCGCCGGATTTAAAAGCAGCAGCTTTCTGTCCCGATCGCATCTCTAAACCATGCGATCACGCTGAATGTCTGTAGTGTCCACTCACCGTAGTCGCACGGTTACTGAACTCAAGGTTTAGTGACAAGGGCAAACCCGTCGAAAGGCGGCGACGCAAAGCCACGAGGCTAACGCATTGTTCGCAATGCCAGGCTAGTCGGGTTGTCGCGCGGACCCTTTTTTAAGGAGTCCCACGATATGAGGCACCTCCTCACTGGATGCTTTTGCATCCTCAGTATTGCTGCATGCAACGACGCTACTGCTCCCGCCCCATCGAAAGCCGTTACTCCCCGCGCCCCAGTCAACGCGTCACTGACTGACGTCGTGCCGGGCCACTACATCGTCGTAATGAAAGCCGGCGCCCCCTCGTCCGAGGCCGTCGTCCAGCGCCATGCGCTCAGCAGTCTGCTGAAGATGGACCAGAAGTTCACCACGGTCATGCATGGCTTCTCCGCCGCCGTCAGCGAAGAGGATGTCGCCAGTCTTCGCAACGATCCGGATGTCGAGAGCGTCGAGCCCGATCGCTACGTGCACCAGCTGAGCACCGAGACCGGCATGGGTTGGGCGCTCGACCGCCTCGACCAGCACTCGATGCCCCTCAACAACAGCTTTGCCTATGGCGCGACCGGCTACGGCGTCAACATTTACGTCGTCGATGGCGGTATTCGCTACACGCACGTCGAGTTCGGCGGCCGCGCGAAGTTCGCGTACGATGCGTTCGGCGGCAATGGTTCCGACTGCAACGGTCACGGCACCGGCGTCGCCGGCGCAGCCGCTGGCAGCGTTCACGGTGTCGCGAAGAGCGCCACCATCTGGTCGGTCAAGGTCTTCCCGTGCAGTGGCAGTACGACGCTCTCGACGATTCTCGCCGGTGTCGACTGGGTCACCGCCAATCACCGCTCTCCCGCGATTGCGAACCTGAGCCTTGGCGCCGCAGCTGCGCCGATTCTCGATTCCGCGGTTGCGCGCTCGATCCGCTCCGGTGTCACGTACGTCACTGCCGCCGGCAACAACGGTGGTGATGCCTGCGCAATGTCCCCCGGCAAGCTGAGCACCGTGATCAACGTCGGCGCGACTGGGTCGACCGATGCACGCGCCTCCTGGTCGAATTACGGCTCCTGCGTCAGCATGTTCGCACCCGGCGTCTCCGTCTCCTCGCCCGACTACTACTCGGACGTCGCGGTGTCGAGTTGGAACGGGACGTCGTTGGCCGCTCCGCTGGTGAGCGGCGCCGCAGCACTTTATCTGCAAAATCACCCCACGGCGTCGCCGGCGACGGTGCGTGCCGCGATTCTCGGCAACACGACGACCGGCACGGTGACGAACCTCAGCGGGTCTGCGAGCAGGCTGCTCTACACTGCGTGGATCGGCTCGAGCACGACGGCGGTCTCTTCGCCAACGCTTAGCGCGCCGGTCCCCTCGACGATCGCAGCAGTCAACGGCGTAGGCGTCTCCTACAAGTGCGTTTCGAAGGTCTGCACGTTCGACGCGAGCGCCTCACAGCCGACCGGCGGCGTGACGGGGTACTACTGGTCATTCGGTGACGGCACGACGGCGACTGGCCGCAAGGTGACGCACACCTACGCCTCCACCTCGAGCTATACCTGGCACGTCTCGATCGCTACCGGTTCGGGAAAGAAGTACCTGACGACCAAGGCGATCCTTCCGCAGAGTGATGCGGGCTCGTCGACGAACATCGTTCCGTACTACGTCCCCTGATCTGATCAACGGCCCGCGCTGGTAGCGGGCATGGTTCCAAGTCCACGAGAGCGATCAGGGCCCATGCCCTGGTCGCTTTCGTTCGTTCGGCCTGGAGGGGCTAAACCGACGCGGGCTCTTGAGTTAATGCCCTCCCGCACTTAGCTTGCGAGTCTTCCTACGACACTTTTTCCGGGCCCCGTTTCATCGGCCCCGAGCGCCCTATGCATGTATTCATTGAGACCCAGAAAGAATTTCTCCGCACCGACATTCCGCCCTTCCGCGCCGGCGACACGCTGCGTGTGAACGTGCGCGTGAAGGAAGGTGAGAAGGAGCGACTGCAGGCATTCGAAGGCGTGTGCATTGCGAAGCGTGGCAGCGGCGTGAGCGAGACCTTCACCGTTCGCAAGATCTCGAACGGCGTCGGCGTCGAGCGCATCTTCCCGATCCACAGCCCGATGCTCGGCGACGTGCACGTCGTTCGCCGTGGCCGCGTGCGCCGCGCGAAGCTCTACTATCTGCGTGCCGCGACGGGCAAGGCCGCCCGAATCAAGGAGCGCAAGATTCAAATCGCCCGCCCCGTCTAAATACGAAGACGGGGGCCGCGAACAGTGCATCGGGCGCGGTGGACGACGATCGAGCGGGAGCTGCGCCGCACTGGTGGCGCGCTCATCGCCGGTGTGGATGAAGTCGGACGGGGCTCCCTTGCGGGCCCCGTCGTCGCATGCGCGATCGTGATGCCTCCCGACTCGCGCGCACTGCGCGGCGTCGATGACTCGAAGGCGCTCTCCGCGCCGGCGCGTGAGCGGCTGGTGTCGCAGATCATCGAGCGTGCCGTGAGCCTCGGAATCGGCGCGGCCTCGGCGCGAGAGATCGACCGCCTGAACATCTATCACGCGAGCACGCTCGCCATGCGGCGCGCGCTCTCGCGGCTCAACGTGTCGCCCGATCATGTGCTCATCGACGGGCGTCCGATCCGCTCTCTGGGCGTGGCGCATCAGGGCATCGTCGATGGCGACGACAAGTGCTTCAGCATTGCGTGCGCATCGATCGTCGCCAAGGTGACGCGAGACCGGCTCATGGCGAGCCTCGCGCGCAGGCACCCGCACTACGCGTGGGATCGCAATTGCGGTTACGCCACACGTCGTCACATCGACGCCCTACAATCGCACGGCAGCTGCGCGCATCATCGCCAGTCGTTCGTCGTGAAGGCGCTCCTTCCCGGCGAAATCGTGTTGGAGATCATCGCGGATGCGGACGCAGATCACATCGCACTAGATTCTTCCAGCGGAGACGCTTCGTTGTGATCGCCGAGATGACTTACTCGTGAGACGTGTCACAACCGAGCGCGAGGGCACGTTTCTAGCACGTAATGAGGCGTGCAGGCACCCAAAACCGGTCACAGCGTCTACAGGGAGAAAAATATGAACGGTCATTTGAAGATGTTCGCGGCAGTCGCGCTCGTGGCACCGGTCATGGCCGGATGCGCCACCAAGGGGTTCGTTCGGGAGCACGTGGCGGCCGAGGCGACTCGCGCCGATGCGCACTCCGATTCCGCCGTGAGCGCCGAGCGCTCCGCGCGTATGTCCGCTGACAGCTCGCTGACGCAGGATGTCGCCTCGCTCCGCAAGGATCTCGACAGCCTCCGCACCGAGTACGGCGCAAAGATCACGGCACTCGAGAACGGCATGCAGTTCGCCCTTCCGGTGCACTTCGCGTTCAACGATGCGACGGTTCGCGATGAGGACAAGGCGGCGCTCGATCGCTTCGCCAAGGTCGCGACCAAGTACTATCCCGGCTCGAAGATCACGGTGGAAGGCTTCGCTGATCCTGCCGGCGGCGTGAAGTACAACCTCGACCTGTCCAAGCGTCGGGCCGTGGCGGTGCAGACCTATCTCTCCTCCAACGCGGGCGTGACCGACGAGATCAACGCGGTCGGCTACGGCAAGACCCGCCTCGTTGTTCCGAATGCTTCCAAGGATCAGCCGGGCGCGGATCAGAACCGCCGCGTGGTGTTCGTGATCGAGAGTGCCCAGGCGCAGGCGTCTGGCGTTGCGATGACGTCGCAGCAGTAAGCTCTTTCGATCTTGCAGGAAGCACGCGGCGCGCCTTCGGGCGCGCCGCGTTGCTTTTGCCCCCTGTCTATTCCTGTTCGGGAAAGTCGTCGGACGCCCGCCGGCGCGGTGCAACGTCCGGCGCGACGGTCCCGCGCTTGTCCCGCCAGTGCAGGATCAGATCGGGGGCGATCACCATCGCGAGCAGCGTCACCGGAACGTTCTGGATGAGCTGCAGCAGCAGCGCGACGGCAACCGCCGCTGCCTTGTCGAGGCCGAGCGCCTCTGCGGTGACGCCGTACACCACCTGAAAGACGCCGACATTGCCCGGCGTGGCGCGCACGACGAAGCCGACGTTTGCCGTAATGAGGGTCGCGACGCTCCCCGGGATGCTGATCGGAAAGTGCGCTGCCACGGCGACGAGATGGTAGGTGGCGATCTGCGCCGCCCAGTTCACGAGCGAGAGGAGCATCGCGAGCGAGATACGCTCGAGGGTGAGGATGTCTCGCACGCTGCCCATGAACCGGTCGAGATACGTGCGCACGCGGCCGACGATCGTCTTTGGGTACACCGTAGCGGCGACGATCCCCGGCGCGCGCTTGAGCAGCACGCCCAGGAGGACGGCGATGCCGAGGAGCACGCCGACTGCGGCGAAGCGCCAACGCGCGACTTCGTGCGGCATCGGCAGCAGGTAGGCAGCGCCGGCCATGAGAATGATGTAGCCGATGAGATCGAATAGCCGCTCGAGCGCGAGCGCGGCGAGCACCGCGGCGCTGGGCGCGTCAGATGCGCGCGTGACGAAGAGGACGCGTGCGGCATCGCCGCTGTTCGCGACTAGGACGTTGTTGAGACCCGCGCCGGCGACGGTGGCCTTCACCGCCAGCGGGAGCGACGGCACGCCGACCGCGCGCAGGAAGATCCACCAGGTGAGCGCTTTCGCGGCGAGCGTGATGAAGTTGGCGAGCGTCGCGACCAGCAGGATTGGCCACGACGCGGAGCGGATGGACGTCCACGCCGCCGCCCAGTCGATGGTACGGCCGTAGAGGACGACCGCCGCGAGCATCGCGAGGGTGAAGATCCAGTGCAGCGCGCGCTTCACGCCCGGCTTCATGCGCGCACGCTGAGGTGGCGAGCCACCTGCGCCGCGGCGCGATGGCCGCTGCGGATGGCGCCGTGCACGGTGCCGCTGTCCGCTTCGGGGACGGTGGCCTCGCCCGCGAAGTAGATCGTGCCGCGCAGGGGACGCGCGAGCATCTCGCCCGCCTTCGAGCCGCCGACCAAGGGATAGCTGTACGCGCCGCGCGCGAACGGATCCGTCTCCCAGTTGTGTGTCCAGAAGTCGACGAGCAGCCGCGCGAGCTTTTTGCGCGGAATCGCGAATTGGCGCGCGGCCGCTGCGATCGCGCGATCGCGCTGCTCGTCGGCGCACAGGAGCGCGAGTGCGGCACCACGGCGCCCGCCCGCCCACGCCACGAGCATCGGCGCGCGCTGCGGCGCGGGCGTCCAGAAGACGGGGACGTCGGGGTCGGGGCCCAGCAGAGAGCTCATCTGCGCGGGCTCCCCCGTTCGCCAGAGCTCTTCGCGAAAGAGCATCACGAGTCGCGTGACTGGTCCGGAGCTGAGGAGCGAGAGCGCCTCTTCGTGGCGAGGGAGCGCGGGGTGAATGCTCACGGCGCCGAGGTCGCCGGGGCGCGCCTGCAGCACGCCGATCGGCAGCGTGATGATGAGTGCCTTTCCGGAGTAGCTTCCCTTCGACGTCTCGAGGTGCACCGCACCGGGCTCCCACTCGATGCGCGTGACGACGGTGCGCAGGCGCACGGAGTCGTGCGGCTTTCGGGCGAGCCATCCAGGGACGTGATCGTATCCGTCGACCAGGCGTCCCGTGCGCTGCTCATTCGGATCGCCGTGCGGGCTTCCGCCTTTCGCGAGCGCGCGCTCGCTGATGCGGAGCGGGTCGGCGGCGTGAAAGTTCTCGACGAACTCGCGCGCGAGCGCGCGATCGCGCGCGAACTTTCGACCGCCGGGCGCGGTGGCGAGAAATTCATGGAACGAGCGATCGGGCTCACGGCTCGCGCTCATGCGCCCCATGATGTGCTCGAGTCGCCGCCAGAAATCCTGCGCCGGATAGCGCGTGCGGCCGCGCCGCTCCCACCGGTTGTCGGGGACGTCCACGGCGATCAATCCGGCCTCGCGCACGATCGACATCGTCTCCGCCGCGCTTCCGTGCAGAAACTCGGCGCCGAGCTCGATGGGCGCGGGTGCGCGCGGGTCGCGATGCGTGAAGATGCGACCGCCGATGCGGTCGCGCGCCTCGAGAATCTCCACGCGCACGCCGCGCTCGCGCAGCGCGCGCGCGGCGGCGAGTCCCGACGCGCCCGCGCCGATGATGATGACGTCCGCCTTTCGTGTCGCGCTCAACCTACCTCCGGGTGCCGGCATCGTCCGGTCGAGTGGCAAATATACGTTTGCCTCGCGAGCGACGGGGACTCCGGCAGCTCCTGGCGGCTTAGATTTCTGCCTCCTGCCTCTCGTCTCTCACCATGGATTCAATGAAGCGCACCATCGCCATCGTTGTCGGCAGCGCCAGTCGCGACTCGATCAACCGGCGCCTCGCCGATGCACTCATGGCGCTGGGCGCCGACCAATTCGACTTCGTGGATGTGCGCATCGATGACTTCCCGTTTTTCAACGTCGACATCTCGAAGGAACCACCGGCGCCCGTGCTGCGACTCAAGAAGGAGATTGGCGATGCGGACGGCGTGATCTTCGTGACGCCTGAGCACAATCGCTCGATTCCAGCGTTGCTCAAGAATGCGATCGACTGGGGCTCACGTCCGGCGGGATCGAGCTGCTGGGTCCTGAAGCCCACGGCGATGCTGGGGACGTCGCCCGGACAGACGGGGACGGCGGCGGCGCAGCAGCATTTGCGAAATGTCCTCTCGACGCAGCAGATGATCATGATGGGACAGCCAGAGTTGTATCTTCATTGGAAGGAAGGGCTGGTCGACGCGGATGCCCAGGTGACGGATGAGGCGGTGAAGAAGCGCTTGAATGCGTTTCTCGATCGGTTTGTGCTGTGGATCGAGCGGGTGGGCGCGAAGAGCGCGTGAAGCTGTGGTCGTGATTCGAGGTCGATCGCTCACACGAACGCGAAGGGTAGAACCATGGCCAGCGAGATCGTGGTAGTGGATGCGCAGGGGCACCGGTGGTCATGCACATACGTGGTGACAGCGGGTGGCGGGATGGCGTCGGGCGAGTCGGAGACGGGGACGGCGGGGCAGGAGCACTACTGGCGATGTGCGCGCGGCGAGCACGTGCGAACGCTGTCGGTGCCGCTCCACATCGATTTTCGCACGTTGGCGGATGAGGATCGCACGAAGCTGATCGAGGAGGCGTTCAACATCTCGGGGGAGTGGGACCGGCAGTCTGGCGGACCGGGTGAAACGCGGGCTTGAGATGAGGGCGTGAGGGGCAGAGATTTCAGTGTTGCGGAGAGAGCAGCGAACGACCCGATAGCTCAGCTGGTTAGAGCAACGGACTTTTAATCCGTAGGTCCTGGGTTCGATTCCCAGTCGGGTCATGAGGGCGGGACAACAACGCAGGGAACGGCGAGCCGTGACCTCCGGTGTCGCACTGGCGATAGCTCACGACGACTCTCGAGTTTATCGCCACATATTTCTGTCCATGGCCGCGTGCATCCGACTCGCCACGCCTTCCGACGGCGCTTCACTCGCGGAGATTTACGCGCCCTTCGTGCTCGAGAGTGCGACCTCCTTTGAGCTCGAAGTTCCGGATGGCGCGGAAATGTCCCGCCGCATCGAAAGTGTCCTGACGCGCACGCCGTGGCTCGTCTGCATGGTGGGAGACCAGCTGGCAGGCTATGCGTACGCAAGCGCGCATCGAGCGCGACCTGCCTATCAGTGGTCCGTCGAGGTTTCGGCGTATGTGCACGCGCACCGACGACGCGGAGGAGTCGGTCGCGCGCTCTACCGGTCACTCTTCGCCGCTCTCACGCTCCAGGGTTTTTGCAACGCATACGCCGCCATTGCGCTCCCCAATCTTGCGAGCGTTGGATTTCACCAGTCGCTCGGGTTCACATCGATTGGGATATTTCGCCGAGTGGGATACAAACTCGGCGCGTGGCACGATGTCATGTGGCTGGAACGCTCGCTTGCGCCGCACACCGTCGCGCCGACGGACCCGATTCCACTCTCCGCGATCGCTGACTCGGTGGAATTTGCCAGCGCGCTGGCTGTCGGAGCCCGTGGCTGCATCTAGACTCCTCAGCTCTCGAGGATAGGTCGCATGTCACGTGATCGCAGCGCGTGCCGGTGATTGTGCCGTTGACCGAACAGCGCCGCACGAGATGAAAGTCGTTATCCCCGGCGGCACCGGGCAGGTTGGCACCATCCTGGCGCGCGCGCTCCACTCCACGGGCCACGACGTCGTGATCCTCAGTCGCCACGCGATGGTCGCGCCCTGGCGAGTAGTGCAGTGGGACGCGCGAACTCTCGGCGCGTGGACCGCGGAGCTCGACGGTGCCGATGCTGTGATCAACCTGGCCGGCCGAAGCGTCGACTGCCGGTACACCGCCTCGAACCGCGAAGCGATTCTCGCCTCGCGCGTGTTGTCCACGCGTGCGGTCGGCTCCGCCATCGCGCAATCGAGTCGACCGCCGCGTGCGTGGCTGCAGATGAGCACCGCGACGATCTACGCACATCGCTACGACGCGCCAAACGACGAGGCGTCGGGGATCATCGGCGGTGCGGAACCCGACGCGCCATCTACATGGCGCTTCAGCATCGACGTGGCGCGCGCGTGGGAGGCTGCTGCACACGAATGCATCACACCGAAGACTCGCAAGGTTCTTTTGCGCTCGGCGATGGTGATGAGCCCCGACCGCGGCGGAGTGTTTGATATGCTACTCCGCCTGGTTCGTGCTGGCCTCGGCGGCACGGCAGCGAATGGCCGGCAATACGTGTCGTGGATTCACCACGTCGATTTCGTCGCGGCTGTGTTGTGGCTGCTCGAGAGGGAAGACATCGATGGCGCAATAAATCTCGCGGCGCCGCAACCGCTTCCGAACGCCGAGTTCATGCGCGCGCTTCGCGACGCCTGGGGCGCGCGCGTCGGGCTGCCGGCAACCGTCTGGATGCTGGAGATTGGCGCAGTTCTTTTGCGCACCGAGACAGAGCTCGTGCTCAAGAGCCGGCGCGTCGTCCCGGGCCGCCTCGTCGACTCAGGATTCGCATTCCAGTTTATCGATTGGTCCGTTGCCTCGCGCGAGCTGTGCCAGGCGTGGCGCAGCCGCGGCACGTCGATGTATCTGAACCCCGAGGCGAGAGTCATCCCCGAGTCAGGAGACGCCAGTAGATAGTCCCCTAGCGGAATTAGTGGTATCTCATGAAGGCCAGTTGTCCCCGCAGGGGAGCATCGCTCGCGTCGCCGTCGCCTGACATCGCATCGTCCTTCGGGCGCGGCGCCAACCGATGACGAGCGCGCCGTCGATCGCGATCGCTTTCTCAGCTCTCGAGACACTGCGGTCGATTTCATCCGGTCGCGTCCTCGACTGGCTACTGCTGCTCGCAAACCTCGCCATCGCCGCCACGCTCGTCGTGATCCGCGTGAGGTTTCGCCGCGACATTGCCGTCGGCACGATCATCGTCGCGCTCGCGGTATTTTTCGTCGCTCGCGGCGTGCCGTATCTCATCGCGATCGTCGCCTCGCCGGCCTCGTTCCCCTGGCTGACGACCAACGCAAAGCTGATCGCCGCCCTGGCAGCTCTCTGCGTGGCCGTCACGCTGCCGTTCCTGGTGCCAAGAGTTGGCGCGCTGCTCGCCTCCGCTCGCTCGTCGCGCCTGAACGAGCAACGATTCGTCGCAGCCTCGCACAATAGCAGCGAGTCAGTCTTCATCCTCGACAGCGTGAGGAACGCGCAAGGCACGATCGAGGATTTTCGTTTCGCGTTCGTGAACGAAAATGGCGGGCGAATGTTTTCGAGCACCCCTCAGGCGCTGCAGGGCACGCTGCTCTGCGCAAAATATCCGGTGATACGCGAAGAAGGATTCTTCTCCCTGTTCGAACGGACGGCGCACACTGGCACGACACTCGAGGACGAATGTCAGCTGCAGGACGCCATGATCGACGCCTCCTGGATTCGGTATCGCGCAGAAAAACTGGGCGATGGGCTCGTCCTCTCGATGCGCGACATCAGCAAACGCAAGACCGCCGAGCAGGCCGCAGCGACCGCGCTCACCTTCAGTCGATCGCTCATCGCCAAGTCGCCGTTCGCAGTGATCGCGCTGGACGTCGGCGGCTGCATCACCCAGATCAATCGCGCCGCGGAGCGAATGCTCGGCTACTCGAGCGACGAGCTCGTGGGACAGGCGTCCGCGCTCGTGTTGCACGATCCAGCCGAGCTGGTTGCACGCGCCGAAACGCTGAGCGGTCGACTCGGTGAGACCGTGCGCCCCGACATGATGGTGTTGACCGCGAATCCCAGTCGAGGAGTGACTGACGAAGCGGAGTGGAGCTACATCCGAAAGGACGGATCGCGATTGTGGGTGCAGGTAACCGTCACCGCGCTGACCACGGAAGAAAAGCAGGTCACCGGCTGGTTGTGCTTCGCCTACGACATCACCGATCGAAAGCGCACCCAGGATCAAATCGCGCACATGGCGCAGCACGATGCGCTCACCGGACTTCCGACGCGCACGCTACTCCACGATCGACTGCAGATGGCGCTGGAGCGCTCGCAGCGCAGCACGAGTGTGATGGCGCTACTCATGATCGATCTGGACAACTTCAAGCGCGTGAACGATCTGCACGGCCATTCCGCGGGGGACGAGCTCCTCGTGGCCGTCGCCAAGCGTCTCGAGCACACGGTGCGTAAGTCGGACACCGTCGCGCGAATGGGCGGCGATGAGTTCGTGGTGCTGCTCGAGGACCTGAAGTCGCCCGCGCACGCCGAGCGGGTTGCGCAGAAGCTGATCGACGCACTGTCGGTGCCGGTGCACGCCGGTGGCGAGTCACTGCCAATGTCCGCCAGTATCGGGCTCTGCGTCTATCCAGACGGCGGGTACGATTCCGAAACGCTGCTCAAAAACGCCGATGTCGCCATGTACTTCGCGAAGTCGGAGGGGCGTTCCGTCTATCGCGTGTTCTCGACCGATATTGCATCCGCAACGGCGCGCCGGCGTGCGCTCGAGACCGCGCTGGAATCCGCGCTCGTGCGCGATGAGCTCGAAATCGCATACCAGCCGCAGATCTCGTTGGAGAGTGGCTGCGTCACCGGTGTCGAAGCGCTGCTTCGCTGGAACAGCAGGACCCTCGGCGTCGTGCAGCCGAGTGAGTTCATCCCGATCGCGGAGGAGACTGGCGCCATTCTGCCGATCGGTGAATGGGTGCTGCGAACGGCTTGCCGCGAGGCGAGCGCGCTCGGACGGCAGCTGGGTCGACCGCTAACGATCGCGGTCAATCTCTCTCCACGGCAGTTTCAGCAGGAGAGCCTTCCTGCGATCGTGCACGACGCGCTGGGCGCTAGCGGCCTGTCGCCCGAGTCGCTGGAGCTGGAGATCACGGAGAACGTCCTCGTGAGCGACTCCTCGAAGGCCATGCGGATCCTGGATCGTTTGCGCGGCCTCGGCTTGCGCATCGCCATCGACGACTTCGGCACCGGCTTCTCGAGCATGTCGTACATCCTTCGCTTCAACGTGAATCGGTTGAAGATCGATCAATCCTTCATCCGCGACATCACCGTCGACCCTCACAGCAGCGCGATCGCACGGGCCATCATCGCCATGGCCACCGGATTGAAGATCAACGTCGTGGCCGAGGGCGTGGAGACATCCGCGATCGGCGACATGCTTCGCGTCGAAGGGTGCGACGAAGCGCAGGGGTTCTACTATGCCCGGCCGGCCACGCTCGCGGACATTCAGGAGGTCATCGTGAATTTGGAGAAGTCGATGAGTGTCTCGGCGCTTGCGCGTCGCTCGGCAGCATCGCTCCCGGTCGTGAACGTGCCACTCCCCCTGAGCGCCTAGCGCTTCCCATGCTGACGCCCCGCATCCTCCAATCAGCCGCGTCATGGACTCGCTAGCGCATCCGTCCAATCGCCCGGAGATGATCTGCGCGAACTGCCACAATCCAATGTCCTTCGAAGACAGATTGGAGATGGACGCTCCTCGCGGCGTGCGGGCCGAGCACATTCACAACGTTCTTCCCTCGGGCACGGAACGATGGAGCGCGGTCTGCGGAAATTGCGGTCACTACACTGTGTGCGTCGCGAGCTAATTGCAGCGGCAGCGCTCCATTCGCAAGCGCGGTGCTTCATTTGCAAATAATAATTATCACAGAGCACATAACAGGCGGTAGCGAGCGGCGCCCGTCGCGCGCCCGCGCTGGTTCTTACGAGACGCTCCCCTGAGGGTCAAAGCCCGTCGAATCGACACGAGGTCGTCAACGTCTCGTCGCGAATCGGCGTGACGCGACGATAGCCGAAGAGTCGACCGTCACACGGCACCTGCGTGGAAGGGCTGCAATATCTCGGTGTGCCAGTCGAATGTAGGGAATCAAAAGAGCTACACCTCTAGGCGCTTCGGAGCGTCGGGATCGGAAGGACGAGCGAACCGGGCGCGCATGCCACTGCTTGACGAGGAAACGGACGAGTCGACTGCGGTTGACCACGATGCGAAGGCTACCGAGACACTGCTGCGCACCGGCGCGCTGCAGAAGGCGATCTTCAACAGCGCCAATTTCTCGAGCATCGCCACCGACGCGAAGGGCGTCATTCAGATCTTCAACGTCGGCGCCGAACGAATGCTCGGCTACTCGGCGGCCGACGTTCTGAATCGCATCACGCCGGCGGACATTTCCGATCCACATGAAGTCATTGCGCGTGCGAAGTCGCTGAGCATCGAGCTCGGAACGACGATCACGCCAGGCTTCGAGGCGCTCGTGTTCAAGGCCTCGCGCGGTATCGAAGACATCTACGAGCTGACCTACATTCGCAAGGATGGCAGCAGGTTCCCCGCGGTCGTGTCGGTGACGGCGCTGCGCGATGCCGACGAGATCATCATCGGATACCTGCTGATTGGCACGGACAACACCGCGCGAAAGCAGGCCGAGGAAGCACTGCTCGAGGCGGGGGCGCTCCAGAGCGCGATCTTCAACAGCGCGAATTTCTCGAGCATCGCCACCGATGCGCAGGGCGTGATTCAGATTTTCAATGTCGGGGCCGAACGAATGCTGGGCTATTCGGCGGATGACGTGGTCAATCGAAACACGCCGGCGGACATTTCCGATCCGCTGGAAGTCATCGCCCGTGCGAGGTCGTTGAGCCTCGAGCTCGGCACGACTATCACGCCCGGTTTCGAGGCGCTGGTGTTCAAGGCCTCCCGCGGAATCGAGGACATTTACGAGCTGACCTACATCCGAAAGGATGGCACGCGCTTTCCCGCGGTCGTGTCCGTAACGGCGCTGCGCGATGCCAAGAGCGCCATCATCGGCTACCTCCTGATCGGCACGGACAACACCGCTCGAAAGCTCGCCGAGGAAGCGCTGCTCAAGGCTGGGGCACTGCAGCGGGCGATCTTCAACAGCGCGAATTTCTCGTGCATCGCCACCGATGCACAGGGCATGATCCAGATCTTCAACGTCGGCGCCGAACGCATGCTCGGTTATGCGGCGCGCGAGGTCGTCAACAGGATATCTGCGGCGAGCCTCCATGATGCGATGGAGTTGAGCGCGCGGGCGGCAACGCTCAGTGTCGAGTTCGAGACCTCAATCGCCACGGGATTCGAGGCGCTGTGCTTCAAGGCTTCTCGCGGGCTCGAAGACGTGTACGAGCTGACCAAGATCCGGAAGGATGGCAGTCGTTTGCCGGCTCTCGTGTCGGTCACCGCGCTGCGCGATCCTGCCGGCGCGATCATCGGCTACCTGCTCATCGGCACCGACAACACCGCTCGCCAGCTGGTCGAGGAGGAGCGCAAGCGACTCGACCAGAGGCTGCGTGATCAACACTTCTACACTCGCTCGCTGATCGAATCCAATATCGATGCGCTGATCACGACCGACACGCGCGGCATCATCACCGACATCAACAAGCAGATGGAGTCGCTCACGGGGTGCACCCGCGATGAGTTGATCGGAGCCCCGTTCAGTCATCACTTCACCGACGCGAAGCGCGCCGAAGAAGGGATCACTCGCGTGCTCAACGAACGAAAGGTGTCGAACTACGAGCTCACGGCACGGTCGCGCGACGGAGTCCTCACGGAGGTGAGCGTCAATGCCACGACGTTTCACGATCGCGACCGACGGTTGCAGGGCGTTTTCGTCGCTGCGCGCGACGTCACGGAATTGAGACAATTCGAGCTCACCCAACAGCAGAACATCGAGCTGGAAAACGCGAATCGAACGAAATCCGCGTTCCTGGCGACCATGTCGCACGAACTGCGAACGCCGCTCAACGCGATCGTCGGTTTCTCCGAGGTTCTGCGCGACGGCATGGTGGGAGACCTGACGGAGCAGCAGCGCGTGTTTGTCGGCGACATTTTCAGCAGCGGCCAGCATCTACTCTCGCTCATCAACGACATCCTCGACCTGTCAAAGGTCGAGGCCGGGAAGATGGCGCTCGAGATTGAGCGCGTGCAGCTTGCCTCACTGTTCGGCGATGGCATCGCGATGCTGTCCGAGGATGCGGCCACCCGCCGCATTCGCGTCGACCTGCGGATTGACGGGATACACGACCACATCAACGCTGATTCGCGCAAGATGAAGCAGATCCTCTACAACCTGCTCTCGAACGCGATGAAGTTCACTACTGATGGCGGCAAGGTGCGCGTGCACGTCGACAGCGTCCCGCGCGAAGAGGTCGGGCGCCTCGATGGCGCTTGGCCAGGGCGCAGCTTCGACCTCGCCGAGAGCGAATTCGCGGAATTCCTGAAGATCAGCGTCACGGACAGCGGGATCGGCATCGATGCAGCGGGGATGGAGCGGCTCTTCCAGCCCTTCATTCAGGTGGACAACGGACTCTCGCGACGCTTTCAGGGGACGGGGCTCGGGTTGGCGATGGTGAAGCTGCTCGCGGAGCTGCACGGCGGCGGTGTCGCCGTGCAAAGCGGGCTCGGAGAGGGATCCACTTTCACCGTGTGGCTGCCGTTGCGATTCACGACGGCTGACCTGCGAAGCCGCCTGAACGAGCCACTCGCGCCGGAGCCTGCGGGCGCGCGCGAGAGGCCGACGGCATTGGTGGTCGAGGACGATTTCAGAGCCGCCGAGCTGATACGAATTCAGCTCGAGAGCGAAGGGTTCGAGGTGGTGTGCGCCACAACCGCCGAAGAAGCCCTGGTCCTCGCCGCGGCACATACCCTGTCGTTGATCACTCTCGACATCATGCTGCCGAACATGGATGGCTGGGAGTTTCTCCACAGGGTGAAACAGGCGCCCGCGCTGCGGAGAGTGCCGGTGGTGATCATCTCGATCGAGGCGGATCGGAACCGGGGGTTTGCGCTCGGCGCTGCGGCCGTTCTCGAAAAACCGATTTCCAGGCAAGTGCTGTACGAAACGCTGGTGGACCTCAAGCTGTACCGTTCCACACCCGGCCAACCGCTCAGCGTTTTGATCGTCGATGATGACCGTCCGGCTGTGGAGTTGATCGCGCTCCGGCTGCTCGGGCTCGCCACCTCGATCATGCGTGCAAATAGCGGCCGCGCGGCGATCGACATGGCCATACGTCAGCGGCCCGATGTGATCGTTCTCGACCTGCTCATGCCGGATGTCAACGGATTCGATGTCGCCGTAGAGCTGCACGCGCATCCGGACACGGCGCACATTCCGATCATCGTGCTCACGGCGAAGCAGATAACCGCGGAAGATCGAACGAGACTTCAGGGCTGCGTCGCCACCATCCTCGAAAAGAGCTCATTCGAGAAGGCCGGCTTTCTGGCTGAAGTGCGGCGTGCGATGTCGGGACGCCTTCAACTTGCCTGACATGCCCCGCGTCCTGATCGTCGAGGACAACGCGATCAACCTGACTCTCTCGACATTTCTGGTTCGGTCCGCGGGATACGACGTAATCTCCGCCGCGGATGCGGAAGAGGGGATCATGATGGCGCGCGAACAGCTCCCCGATCTCATCCTCATGGATATTCAGCTGCCGGGGATGGACGGACTGGAGGCCATCGGAGTGCTCAAGGGAGATCCGGCCACCAGTGCAATTCCGATTCTTGCGCTCACCGCACTGGCGATGAAGGGGGATGAGGCCCGCATTCGCGCCTCCGGATGCGATGGCTACATCGCCAAGCCGATGCGATACCAGAAATTCCTCGAGGCGATCGCCCTCGTTTTGACAGCGCGATGAATGAAGCGCTCGATCCACGCGACCCGCCAGCACACATCCTGATCGTCGATGACGACCGGCAGAATCGACGTCTGCTGGAAGTCATGTTGACGGCGAGACACTATCGGATTCAGACCGCCGAGAGTGGAGAAGAAGCGCTCTCGTTGATTGCGATGCAGCCACCCGATCTCATTCTCCTCGACGTCATGATGCCGGGGATGGACGGGAACGAAGTCGCAAGCAGACTCAAGCTGAATCCAGTCACGAAGAACATACCGATCATCATGGTCACCGCGTTGAGCAATCACGACTCGCGGATGATCGCTCTGCGAGCCGGCGCGGCCGACTTCCTCACGAAGCCGGTGGATCACGCCGAGCTCTGTGTACGCGTGAGAAATCTGCTGCGGCTGAAGGCGTACGGAGACTACTACGATCGATATAGCCAGACGCTCGAGCGCGAGGTCATCGCGCGCACGGCGGAGCTCCGCGAGCGGACTACGCTCCTCGAACATCAAACGGCCGTGCTCATGGACCAGGCCGAACTGCTCGATCTCGCGCGCGATGCGATCATCGTTCGAGACATGGACCGTCGCGTCGTTTCGTGGAATCGCGGAGCGGAGCTGCTGTACGGCTGGGCGAGTTCGGAAGCGGTCGGCCACGACGTCTTCACGCTGCTGAACACGACACTGTTCGAGAGCCGTGAAGGGGCCGAGGCCACGCTTCGACTCGAGGGACAGTGGGAGGGCGAGGCGATTCATCACTCGCGAGACGGCACGCGTTCGATCGTGGCCAGTCGGTGGACGCTCCAGCGAAACGGTGACGGCGTCCCGATTCGCGTGCTCAGCATCGACAACGACATCACCGATCGCAAACTGGCCGATGCCGACCGGCACATGCTCACCGAGCGATTGTCGCTCGCGACGGCCGCGGCGAGAGTGGGCGTGTGGGAATGGGATCTCGCCAGCAACTCGCTGATGTGGGATGCGACGATGTTCGATATCTATGGCTTGTCACCCGTCAGCCCAATGCCCTACGATCGATGGTCCGCGACCGTCGCCCCCGAGGACTTGCTGGCGATCGAAGCAGCCCAGCGGCACACGATCGAGGTAAAAGGGCAGGGGGCCGAGGAATATCGGATCATTCTCGACGATGGTTCCATCCGAGTCATCTCGTCGGTGGAGCGTGTCGTTCTCGACGAGCAGGGACGCGTGACGCGAATGATCGGCGTCAATGCCGACGTCTCCGAACGCAAGGCGGCCGAGGAGGCGCTGGAGCAGAGCGGCAAGGATCGGATGCGGTTCAAGGACGATTTTCTGTCGAACGTGTCGCACGAGCTGCGCTCGCCGCTCACCGCGATCAAGCAGTTCACGTCGATACTCTTCAGCGGCATCGCCGGAGAGCTCAGTCCCGTGCAGCGGGAGTATCAGCAGATCGTCCTGAAAAACGTGCAGCAGCTGCAATCGATGATCGATGATCTGCTCGAGGTCACGCGGCTCGAGAGCGGCAAGCTCACGGTGGAGCTCGTGAGCACCTCGATACACGACGCCATCGGAGATGCGATCGACACGCTGCAGGGAGCGGCGCGCGTGAAGGGCGTGAAGGTCACGTGGGACGTCGCGCCCGATCTTCCCGCGGCCTGGGCAGACCGAACACGCCTGCGTCAGATGCTGATCATCCTCCTCGACAACGCAATCAAGTTCACTGGCAAAGGTGGAAACGCGCAGGTGAGAGCGAAGCTGGCCCCGAACAATCCGCGAATCCTGCTGGTCGAGGTTTCGGATGATGGTTGTGGCATTCCCGCCGACAGAGTCGAGCACCTCTTCGATCGGCTCTACCAGGGTCCCGCGACGACAACTGCCAGTCGCAAGGGGCTTGGCCTCGGGTTGTACATCTGCAAGGAGCTCGCAGCGCTCCAGGGCGGCGAGATCTGGGTCGCGCAAGAGCCGCAGCGCGGAAGCACCTTCGTGTTCACGATTCCGGTGTTCTCGCTCAACAGCGTGATCGCTCCGCTGCTGGTAAACGGCTCGTGGCCGGCAGCCAGGACGTCGCTCGTCACGGTGACGCTGGCGCTGCGAGGCCCGCTTCCCCTCCAGGAATTCCAGGAGGACTGGTCCCGCGACGCCCGGAGCCTTCTCGAGCGTTGCCTCCTCCCCGATCTGGATGTGCTGCTGCCGCGCACGCATTCGGACGGCGTGATCGAGCAATTCTTCATTGCGGCATTCGCCGACGACGTCGGCACGTCGGTACTCGCCAACAGAATCCGAAGCCAGTTCGAGCGTTACGGACGACTCGATGAGACCGGGCTCACCCTCGCAGTCGAGCACACGCCGCTCCCCGCACGCGTAGATCCAACAGACCTATCGACCGACACGCTGATCGCAACGCTCGTCTCGGCTCTCGAGACCGCGATCGATTCACAAATTCTCCTGGGCGCGGTGCAACATGAGTAACAAGAAAATTCTCGTCGTCGAGGATGATTCCGATGTGCGTCTCGGGTATCACGTCCTCCTCAAGGCACACGGCTACGACACCTACTTCGCCACCAATTCGACATCAGCCGTGAGCGAAGCACGAAAGCATCTGCCGGACCTGATCATCCTGGATCTCGGTCTGCCGGCCGGCGACGGCTTCCTTGTGCTCGATCGGTACCGCGCGAACACATTTCTCGCCGTGGTCCCTGTCATCGTGGTCTCGGCACGCGACCTCCATGGCAACAAGGAGCGCGCGCTGTCGGGGGGAGCTCAGGCATACGTGCAGAAGCCATTCGACGACGACAATCTGCTGGCGCTGATCCGCGAGCAGTTGGGCGAGCCACAATACGCGGGCGTCGGAACCGCGTGACGTCAATCGCGTCGAGCCTCCCGGGCTACAGGTAGCTCAACCAGTACGACCGCTTCTCCGCCTTGAGACGCGCGTACCACCTGCACGGCAGGTAGAGCGCCGCCACACACAGCACGAACACGAGGTAGAGCAGCGGCAGGCTCCATACGTATCCCGCCGGCGCTGGCCCCGGATCCATCGGGTGATTTCCGAATAGCCATGGATTCACGCGCCCCTCGCGCGCGAGCGAGACGATGCACGCAGCTGCGTGGATGAGCGGGATGTGCAGGAGATAGTAGAAGAATGGCACGCGACCGAACGTCGCGATCGCGCCCGCCGCGCGGCCGCGCCAACGTTCCGCGAAAGCGATCGCGATGAACATTGGTCCGAGCGTCATGCACAGAAACTCGAGCGACGCGGGGTACTTGCTCGTCGCGAGGAAGGCGAGGTACGACGGTAATTTCGTCGAGGCTTCCGCCCATGTGCGCGGATCGCCGTACACCCCCGCGATTCGAAGACAGACGAAGAGCGCACACAACGCGACTCCCAATCGCAAGCACAGTGTGCGGCGCGTACTCGCGTCCATCTCCATCGCGCGACCAAACGCGTAGCCGGCCATCATCACGCCGATCCACGGCACGATCACGAACAGCACGAAGAGTGGCGGGCCCGACGCACCGAGCTTGAAGACTCCGCCGAAGTACAGCACTTGCAGCAGCCATCCGGGGCCGGCGTCGCCAAAGGCTTTCTCGAGCTGTCCCGCAAAGAGATCGGTGGTGTTGTGCAGCGCGATGATCGCGACGCCGATCGCACCGACCGCGCGCACGGGCAAATGCACTGCGGCGGCCAGGAGGATCATGCACCAGCCGATCATCCAGATCACTCCGGCGAGCAGATAGTGCGAGAAGTCGAAGTTGAACGTCCATACGACGCGTAGGACGGTGAGCTCGAGGAAGATCAGCCAGATCCCTCGCGTCACGAGAAAGCGCGAGAGCGCGCGCTTGTCTCCCAGCGTCGCCCCGAGCAGATACGCACCCGTCCCGGCGAGAAACACGAACGCCGGCGCGACGAAGTGCGTGACCCATCGCGTGAAGAAAATCCCCGGCGTAGGCCCACCGGGCGGAAGTCCCGAATACACGCGGACGTGGTCGATCGCCATGAGGACCATGGCGATTCCGCGCACGATGTCGAGCGACGCGATGCGTCTGAATTGTTCGCGCGCTGCCGAAGTCATCACGACACCCGGTTCTAGGCAGTCACTATTGTGCTCGTCCGTACCGGCCGCGGCCAGTGCCGGATGGGCCCGAGCAGCTCGGAAGGAGCTCGGCATGCCATGTGCACGTCGATACCACGCTGTGACTGCACATGTACCATCCGAGTGGAGGCGAGCATGTCCACACTGGATGTCGCGGAACTGAGCGAGGCTCCGCGCGGTACTGCCGCGGACGATCGGCTCCTCGCTCTGGCGCGCACGATTCTAGACGACTTGTTTGGCCCCGCCACTCAGCGGAATTTCGGCGTGCGATTCTGGAACGGCGAATCAGACGTGCCGGCCTCGCTCCCGCAGCCGCCCTTCACGCTCGTGCTTCACGACGCGGGTGCACTGCGCCGCATGCTCCTGCCGCCGTCGGAACTGTCCATGGTCGAAGCGTATCTCCGCGGAGACATCGACATCGAGGGAGATCTCGAATCCGCGTCGACCATCGCGGACCACGTCGCCGAGCGACTGCGCTCGGCGAGCGCGCTCGCTCGGCTCGCGCGCCGCCTGCTCTCGCTGCCGTCGGATGGCGTCGGCTCGGTCACCGACGCGCCGCCGCGCGATCGCGCGCACCCCCGAGGCCGACTGCACTCGAAGGATCGCGACGCCGCTGCGACTCGATTTCACTACGACCTCGGCAACGACTTCTACGCGATGTGGCTGGATCGCCGCATGGTGTACTCGTGCGCCTATTTCCCGCCGGGTGTCACCGACCTCGACTCCGCGCAGACGGCCAAGCTCGACCTCATCTGTCGCAAGCTTCGCCTCGCGCCGGGCGAGCGATTGCTCGATGTCGGTTGCGGATGGGGCGCGCTCGTGATGTACGCGGCGGAGCACTACGGTGCCGTTGCACACGGGGTGACGCTCGCTCGCCAGCAGGCTGCGCTCGCACTGGAGCGCATCGCGCAGGCGGGGCTGCAGGATCGCTGCACGGTCGAGGTGCTCGATTACCGCGATCTGCCAGGCGCCTCGCAGTACGACAAAGTCGCGAGCGTCGGGATGGCCGAGCATGTAGGCCGCTCGCAGATCGCGGCGTACTTCGAAGCTGCGTACCGCTTCACGCGAGAAGGTGGAATCTTTCTCAATCACACGATCGTCGACAACGGCCTCTCACCTCGAGCGACGCTGCACCAGCCCCTGCGCTGGACGACCGACCGGCTGTGGCGCCGCAGCGAGTTCATCGATCGCTACGTCTTTCCCGACTTCAATCTCCTGCCGCTGGGCGAGTTGGTCACCGAAGGAGAGAAGGCGGGCTTCGAGATTCGAGATATCGAGAACCTTCGCGACCACTACGCGAAGACCTGTCGCCACTGGGTTCAGCGCCTGGAGCGCAGGCACGAAGACGCCGTGTCGCTAGTTGGTGAGTTTCGATACCGCGTGTGGCGCCTGTACATGGCGGCCGGTGCACATCAGCATGCGAGCGGGAAGAACGGCATCGTGCAGATGATCTTCGCAAAGCCTCGTCGCGATGGAAGCACCGGCGTGCCCATGACGCGCGATGATGTCTATGCGCGGGGCGGTTAACAGAGGCTCTTGCACGCAGCGCTCGCTCGCCAGATACTCCGCTCATGACGCACACCTCGAATCCCGCTCGCTCGGCCCCGCCCGCCGGCTTCCGCATTCGCCGCGCGACATCCGCCGACGCCCAACTCATCGCCACCCTCGGCGCCGAGACGTTCGTGGACAGCTTTGGGGCGCAGAACACGCCCGAGAATCTCGCCAAACACATCGCCAAGGCGTACGGCGAGGAGATCCAGCTCCGCGAGATCGCCGACCCCGGCATTACCTATCTCATCGCCGAAGTTCGTGATGGCACCGGAGCGCGCACCGCGGGCTACGCGTGCGTGCGCGAGAGCACCCCGCCGCCGTGCGTCGCGGGAGACGCGCCCATCGAGGTGCTGCGCTTTTATGTGGTGAAGGAGTTCCACGGAACCGGCATCGCGCAGGCGCTCATGGATGCCTGCGCCGATGATGCGCGCGCGCGAGGTGGACGCACGCTCTGGCTCGGCGTATGGGACCAGAATCCGCGCGCGATTCGCTTCTACACGAAGTGGGGCTTCGAGGATGTGGGCGGCCAGACTTTCGTGCTGGGCGACGATCCGCAGCAGGACCGCGTCCTTTCGCGAGCGCTTTAGTGCGGCGTCGCCCGTATCGTTACGGCAGATACTCGTTCGCGAATCGCTGCGCGTAGAACAACGCCACGCCGCTCCCCACCGCGCTCAGGCTCACCGCGGTGAAGATTCCGACGAACATGCCGAGCCACCAGCCCAATGCGCCGCCGATGGTAGTGGCGACCATCCAGATCATCGCTTTCATTCGCACCTCGCCGGCTTTCGGTATGGCTTCGCGCGCGCGCGCGAGCCTCTCACCACTGACTGCTCGCGACGCCTTCTCGTTTCGTGCGAGCAATGGGGCAGATGACAAACACCCCGCATCGTTCGATGCGGGGTGCCGTCGCGTTCATGCTGCAGGAGCCTCGAGCATCTACCGCAGAATCACGGATCGCAGGTGATGATACCGTCGAGGGTCGTCGCAGCGGCCTGGCTACCAAAGCCGGCGTAGCACTGCTTGGTCGTCGCCTGGTGGCTCGACGTACCCTTCCAGCCCTTCGCATCCGCGGCCATGTTCGAAATCGTCACGCCCTGCGACGTCGTGAAGTTCAACGCGCTCAGGTCCGTGCTGTACGTCTGGTTGCCGGAGAAATA
>Ga0207712_10000547_pt1 | contig 30418 bp, 26 predicted proteins | sample KBSS44metaG_FD_184402 | JGI IMG/M metagenome (GOLD analysis project Ga0207712, IMG submission 184402) | Switchgrass rhizosphere microbial communities from Kellogg Biological Station, Michigan, USA - KBS S4-4 metaG (SPAdes) (version 2) | ecosystem: Host-associated > Plants > Roots > Rhizosphere...
CGCGCGCGGACTCGACATCGTGGAGCTGACGCCGAGCGCGTTCATCTCGCAGAACGAGATCGATGCGGCGAAGTCGGTGAAGTGGGACTACCTGAACACGCAGGGGCAGCGGAAGATCGAGTGGCCGGCGAGCTTCGCACTGTCCGGCGCGTATCTCGATCAGCTCGAGCGCTCGCACGGGCTCGCGCCGTCCAAGATCGCCGCGGATCGTGCCGCCCTGAAGAGTGCGGAAAAGGCATCGGGCTCCGCGCGGAGCACGGCGCTCACGCAGCTCGCCACGCAGATCGATGCGGACGCGAGCGGCTCGAGCGACGCCGCGAAGGTGCAGAAGCTGTCCGAGTCGGTGAAAGCGCTCGCTGGCGCGCAGTAGCAGACTCTCGCAACGGACGTCGCCGATTTCGGCGGCGTCCTTGCGAACGCCCCGCCCTTTCGCCACTTCATCGTGTCGGAAGCGCGGGGCGCTTTTCGTTTTGAGCTCATTCATGTCGCACGAGTCGCAACCAAGGGAGAACTTCGCTATGGCATTCGTCTTTCGTGCTCGTCGCTGGTCGCTGCTAGTGGCCGCACCCGTGCTTACGGCAGCGTGCTCACACGCGACCTCCTCGAAGTCGGGATCCGAACCCTCGCCGGCCGCGAGCATGTCGGCGACTGCTCCGAGTCCCGATCCGCGCGTAGGCCTTCACGCTGGTGCGATGAACGCGCAGGAGGCGGTGTGGAATCTCCACGTTCTCTCGAGCACGCAGCCGTCGGCGAGGTTCCTCGGCCAAACGAACTCCGATCTCGCGTTCACGGGACCATACGCGATTCAAGGGAGCTACGCGGGCTACCAGATCTGGGACATCTCGAATCCTTCGCACCCGTCGCTCAAGACGGCGTACTACTGCCCCGCCTCGCAGAGCGACGTGTCTGTCTACAAGAATCTGCTCTTCGTTTCTGGTGAAGGACTCACCGGCCGAGTCGACTGCGGTGATCAGGGCGTAAAGGACACGGTGAGCAAGGACCGCCTGCGCGGCCTACGCATCTTCGACATCACGGACATCGCCAATCCGAAGAACGTTGGCAACGTGCAGACGTGCCGCGGCTCGCACACGCACACGGTCGTCGTCGATCCGAAGGACCCGGACAACGTCTACGTCTACATCTCCGGCTCCGCGCAGGTAAGATCGGCGAATGAACTTCCTGGCTGCGTGGCGGCGTCGCCGAGCACGGATCCGAACTCCGCGCTCTTCCGGATCGAGGTCATCAAGGTGCCGCTCGCGCATCCGGAGCAGGCCGCGATCGTGAGCTCGCCGCGGATCTTCAATGGCCTCACGAAGCCCGTGAGTCACGGCGAGTCGCACCTCGATTCCGTCGCCAACGCGAAAGCGGCGGCGGAAGCGCGTGCGCACGGCGGGTTTACGGCCATGGTCATGGGCGAGGAGATGGTGCTGCCAAACACCTTCGTGGATGCGAAACTCGCGGAGCTCGTAGCCGCGCGTGCCGGAACCGGCGCCCCGACGCATGCCGACAGCGCCGCTCTGCGCGACGCGATGCCTGCGATCATCGCGAAGATGATCTCTCCGCCGGGCACCGACCCGAACGCTGGCCCGACGCAGTGCCACGACATCACCGTCTATCCCGCGATCGGTCTCGCGGGCGGCGCGTGTGGCGGCTACGGCCTCTTGCTCGACATCCACGATCCCGCGCATCCGGTGCGCATCGGCGCCGCCGCCGACTCCAACTTCTCCTACTGGCACTCGGCGACGTTCAACAACGATGGCACGAAGGTGCTCTTCAGCGACGAGTGGGGCGGCGGAAGCCAACCCAAGTGCCGCGCCACGGACAAGCACGAGTGGGGCGCGGACGCGCTCTTCACGATCGTCGACAACAAGATGCAGTTCCAGAGCTACTACAAGATGCCCGCGGCGCAGACGAAGTTCGAAAACTGCGTGGCGCACAACGGCTCGCTCGTGCCGATTCCGGGGCGCGATGTGATGATCCAGGCGTGGTATCAGGGCGGCATCTCGCTCTTCGACTGGACCGACGCCGCGCACCCGAAGGAAATCGCCTTCTTCGATCGCGGCCCCGTCGACTCGACGCGGCTCGTGCTGAGCGGCTCGTGGTCGGTGTACTGGTACAACGGCGTGATGGTGAGCTCCGAGATCTCGCGCGGGCTCGACATCGTGGAGCTGACACCGAGCGCGTTCATCTCGCAGAACGAGATCGATGCGGCGAAGTCGGTGAAGTGGGACTACCTGAACACGCAGGGGCAGCGGAAGATCGAGTGGCCGGCGAGCTTCGCGCTCTCCGGCGCGTACCTCGATCAGCTCGAGCGTTCACACGGGCTCGCAGCAGACAAGATCGCCGCGGATCGTGCCGCCCTGAAGAGCGCGGAGAAGGCGTCGGGCTCCGCGCGGAGCACGGCGCTCACGCAGCTCGCCACGCAGATCGATGCGGACGCGAGCGGCTCGAGCGATGCCGCGAAGGTGCAGAAGCTGTCCGCGTCAGTGAAGGCGCTCGCGGGCACGCAGTAGCAGGCGCGCTGGCGAAAGCGCCTCGCTCAGGCGAAGCGCTTTCGCGACCGCTCCTGCGCCTTCTGCATTTCGACTTCGCGGTTGCGCGGGGCGGCGTTGGTCTCGAGGGATGCCAGCAACGAACGGGCAGCGGCGGTGACTTCGTCGACTGCCCGTTCGAACACCGCTTCGTTCGCGCGCGACGGGCGCGTCGTGCCACTCAGCTTGCGCACGAACTGCAGCGCGGACGCGCGCACCTCATCCTCGGTGGCGGGCGGCTCGAAGTTGGCGAGCGTCTTGATGTTTCGGCACATGATTGGGGTTCTCCCTGCGGGTATTCAGCTCACAGTCGCTGGGCAATTGCGAGAATGTTGCCCTCGGTGTCCTTGAACCACGCGGTCTTCACGCCACCACCCGCCGGATTCGTACATCACGCCGGCCTCATTGGTGTCCAGAGGCCGGAAGCCGAGGGTCCCCTCATAAAATTTGCGCGCGCGGGGGACGTCGGCGACCGGGACATATGCGATGATCTGCGATGCGCTCAACATGCTTCCGCTCCGTGCAGAGGTCGCCCTTGCGATAGTGCAAGGGCGATTCCCGCGGAGTCTCCAACGAGCAACTCGCTCACGCCCGTTCTAGTTGGGATAAGGCTCTTCCATGGCGATGGAGCCACTCTCCAGCAGGGACTTCAGGTTGGAGATGACTTTGGGCCATCCGCCCGACACCGCCTCGATGAGTTTCGAAGGATCGCGCTCGATGGTGTGGGTGATGGTGAGCTTGACCGCCGATCCACTGATGGCGATATCCATCGCGCAGAGCGAGTCGCCTTCGACCTTGAGCTCGGGCTTGAACTGATTCTGCCAGCGGATCACCAGTCGCCGTGGCGGATCGGCCTCCACGATCTCGCCGGCGTCGAGGATCTGCCCCTGCGGCGACACATTCTTCCACGAGGACCCCGCCGTCCACTCGCTTTCGGCGTGCACGCCGAACCAGTACTGCTTCATGAACTCCGGGTCGGTCAGTGCCGACCACAGCTTCTCCGGCGTCGTGCGAATGTAGCTCACGTAGACGAAGGTCGATCTAGCCATTGTTCTTCTCCAGTCGTCGTTTGAGGTTGTCCAGCGCCTTGAGGCGCGGCTTTTCGAACTTGGCGATCCAGCGCTCATAGATCACCTGCAGCGGCACCGGATTGAGGAAGTGCAGTTTCTCGCGGCCGCTCCGCACGGTGGCGACCAGGTTCGCCGCCTCCAGCAGATCCAGGTGCTGCGTCACGCCCTGGCGCGTCATGTCCAGGTGCTCGCACAGCTCGGTGAGCGTGCGGCCGTCGTGTGCATACAGCAGATCCAGCAGCTTGCGCCTGCTGGGATCGGCCAGAGCCTTGAACAGCACATCGGTGTCGTTGCGGTCCGTCATGTTTTTATACGCAAGTAATTACTTGCCTAAAGTATAGGCAGGGGATTCCTTGCCTGTCAACTGTTGGTCAACGGTCGCCGGCGATTACCCCGCGGCGATCGTCTCCAGCTCCTCCCAGCGTGCGAGGCCCGCGGCGATCTCGCTCTCGATCGCGGCGAGTCGCGCCTTCGCCGCGGCGACGGCCGCTCCATCGCGCAGCAGCGCCGGATCCGCGAGCGATGCGTACACGAGCTCGCGCTCGCGCTCGAGCGCATCGATCGAGTCGGGAAGCGCGGCGAGCTCGCTCGTCTCCTTGAAGCTGAGCTTTCGTTTCTTATTCTCTCGCGCGCGCGATGTCTGCTCCGCTCGAGGACTCGTCGCCGCCGGAGCGCTGGGCTTCGGCGGCGCGATGGCCGCCGCGCGCTGCCGCACCCAGTCCGTGTAGCCGCCGACGTACTCGCCCACCCGCGCGCCGCCCTCGAGCACGAGCGTGCTCGTGACGACGTGGTCGAGAAATTCGCGATCGTGGCTGACGACGAGCAGCGTGCCGGAGAACTCGAGCAGCAGCTCCTCCAATAGATCGAGAGTCTCGATGTCGAGGTCGTTCGTCGGCTCGTCGAGTACGAGCACGTTGAACGATCGCGTGAACAACCGCGCGAGGAGCAGGCGGTTCCGCTCGCCGCCGGAGAGCGCACGCACCGGCGTGCGCGCGCGATCTGGGGGAAAAAGAAAGTCCTGCAGATACCCCAACACGTGCTTGCGATTCTCGCCGATCTGGACGAACTCCGCGCCATCGGCGATGCTCTCGAACACGGTGCGATCGGGGTCCAGCGTCTCGCGCAGCTGATCGAAGTACGCAATCTCGAGGTTGGTGCCGAGGCGCACCGTGCCGCTGTCGGGAGCGAGCTCGCCGAGCAGCAGGCGGAGGAGCGTCGTCTTCCCCGAGCCGTTCGGTCCGATGAGACCGACGCGATCGCCGCGCGTGATCGTCGTCGAAAAGCTCGCGATGATTGGGCGTGCGCCTCGCGCGAAGCTCACTCCTTTCGCCTCCGCGACGAGCCGCCCCGAGCGCTCCGCCTCCTGCGCCTGCAGCTTGACGGTGCCTGTGCGCTCGCGGCGCTCCCCGCGCTCGACGCGCAGCGCCTCGAGTGAGCGCACGCGCCCCTCGTTGCGCGTGCGGCGTGCCTGGATTCCGGTGCGTATCCACACCTCCTCCTTCGCGAGCTTCTTGTCGAACTCCTCCCACTCCCGCGCTTCTGCCGCGAGCGACGCTTCCTTTCGCTCGAGGTACAGATCGTAATCGCTCCCCCAGTCGACGAGCTTGCCGCGATCGAGCTCGACGATCCGCGTGGCGACGCGCCGTAGAAAGGCGCGGTCGTGCGTCACGAACACGAGGGTAGTCGCACGCTCGATGAGAAAGCTCTCGAGCCACTCGATCGCATCGACGTCGAGATGGTTCGTCGGCTCGTCGAGCAGCAGCACGTCGGGCTCGCGCACGAGCGCGCGCGCGAGGAGAATCTGCCGCTTGGTGCCGCCGGACGCGCCGGCGAATGGTGCGTCGGCGTCGAGTCCGAGATGGAGGAGCACCGTTTCGACGCGCGTGCTGATCTCCCACGCATTGGCCGCGTCGAGCGCGTGGTGCAGCCGGTCGAGCTCGCGCAGCGCCGCCGGCGTTGCATCTACGCTCACGCGATGACTCGCCTGGTGGTAGCGCGCGAGCAGTCGCCCGAGATCGCCGAGCCCCGCGGCGACGACGTCGAAGGTGCTGCCGTCGATGTCGCCCGGAACCTCCTGCTCGAGCCGTGCGACGCTGACGCCCGTCTGGCGCACAATCTCGCCGCTATCGGGCGCGATGGTGCCGTCGAGGAGTTTCATCACCGTGCTCTTCCCCGCTCCGTTGCGCCCGAGCAGACACACGCGCTCGCCGCGCTCGATGGCGAAGCGCGCGCGATCGAGCACCAGCGGCCCTCCGAACGCGATCCCGACGTCCTGCATCCCCAGCAGCGCCATCGCTATCGCGCTCCGATCACAGCCGCCTCGCGCGCGAGCTCGTCGAGCAGCGACGCGAGATGTTCGGGGGTGGTACGCGGATTCATGACGGTCACGCGCAGCACACGGCGTTCGCCGATCACGGTGGTCGTGATCCACCCGTGCCCGGCGCGGTTGTAGCGCGTGCGCAACTCGAAATTGATCGCATCGAGCTTCCCATCGTCGATCGCGCCGTCGCCGATCCAGCGAAAGCAGAGAATGTTCGTCTCGGGGGCGTGCATCGCCTCGAAGTCGCCGCGCGCCTCGATCAACGCATGGAGTGCCTGTGCGCTCTCGCACAGTCGGTCGTACAGCGCGGCGATCCCCGCGACGCCGTAGCGTTGGAGCGCCACCCACACCTTGATCGCGTCCGCGCGGCGCGAGCAGAGGAAGCTCCGCGTCCCCTGATCCCACGCGCGCTCGCCCGCCGCGCCGTGAAAGAGATAGGGCGCGTGCTGCGTGAACGCCTGCGTCAGATCAGCCTCGTCCCGCACGAGCAGCATTCCTGCGGCGAGCGGCATCAGCATCATCTTGTGCGCATCCCACGCGACAGAGCGCGCGTAGTGCAGCCCGCGCACTCGATGCCGGTGCGCAGGCGAGAGCAGCGCGGAGGCACCGTGCGCGCCGTCCACGTGCAGCCAGATCCCGCGCTCTTCGCACAACGGTCCTACAGCAGAAAGATCGTCGAACGACCCGGTGGCCGTGGACCCGGCGGTGGCGACGACCGCCATCACTGCGGTGCCTCGGGCCGCGAGCGAGTCGAGGATTTCTCGTAGCGCTGGGATATCCATCCTCCACTCGCGAGACGGCACCATGATCACGCTCCGCATCCCGAGCCCGAGCTCGCCCACCGCGCGCGTCACCGCGTAGTGTGCGTGCTCGCCGCAGACCACGACCGGAGGATTCGCGCCCACACCTTCCTGCCACGCATCAGGAATCGCGCGCGCCCGCGCCGCGAGGAGCGCGGTGAATGTGGCTTCCGTGCCGCCCGACGTGAACGTGCCCCCCGCCTCCGCTCCCCAGCCGATGCGCGCCGTGAGCGCGCGCACGAGCTGCGTCTCGATCACCGTGGCTGTGGGCGACATCTCCCAGATCGCCGCGGACTGATTGAGCGCGCCGATCAGCGACTCGCTCCACACGGCAGCCGGAAGGGGCGCGGCGACCTGATGTCCGAGCGACATCGGGTGCATCAGCTGGTTCGCGTCCGCAATGACATCGGATGCGAGCGCTCGCGCGATCGCCTCGAGCGGCCGCCCGCGCTCCGGCAGCGGATTCTCGAACCGCGCTGCCAGCTCCTCGGCACTTCGCGGCGTCGAGACCTGCCCCGACCCGGTGCGCGTGGCCGCGAAGTACTCGGCGACGAGATCGACGAACAGGCGCCCGGCGCCGGGATGCATGTCTTCCTCGAGCGCGCGGAGCGCGTCGGCGGAGCTGTCGGCGTGTGAGGTCAAGCGAGGGCTCGTACGTGGAGGAATGCAATCGAGTAGCTCGACGACAAATCTAAAGCAGCGGGAGCCTCGCCTCCGGCGATTCCTCGCCCCACTATTGCATTGAGTAAATCACGAGAAATTGTTGCGATCGTGGTTGGCAACACCCGAAAGGAGATCGACTATGCGTTGCACCCAGCGGCGTGCGAGGGGCCCGATGCGTCGTGGCTTGGCACCTCTGATACTTGCGTTCGCCATATCATCGACTGGCTGTCACCGAAGCGGTCCGCCTCGCGACGGAGACGAGCTTCCTCAACGGACCACGATCGACGTCCAGAACCAGGGCTTCAACGACATGAACGTGTACGTGATTTCCAACGGAACGCGCACGCGGCTCGGCATGGCACCAGGGAACAGAACCACGACGTTGACCATCCCCGCCTATCTCGTGAGCACGACCACCTTCATGCGCTTCGTCTGCGACCCGATCGGCGGCAACCGCACGCCGGTGTCGGAGGAGGTCGACGTCTCGCCCGGTGACGCGCTCGTGATGATAGTGAATCCGGGCGGATGAGCGCGTTCATAGTGAAGGCGAATCCGTACTCGCGATGGTATCACCAGTCATGAAATCACTGCGCAACCTTACCAGGCTGCTGGCGCTCATCCCGATTCTCACGGGGATCGTCACGTTGCTCGGCGTCCAGGATCCGATCTACAAGGCTGCGCTCTCGAGCGCGCCGCCGGTGCTCGACTCCAACCTGCGATTCTTCGGCGGGCTTTGGCTGGCACTCGGGCTCATGCTAATGTGGGCGTCGAGTGATCTCGACCAAAACGCATCGTTGTTCAGATTCGCCTGGTTCGGAATCTTCCTCGGAGGCATCGGCCGGATGATTTCAATCGTCAGCGTGGGGCTTCCGCCGCTACCATTCGTTTTCTTCACAATTCTCGAGATTGTGGGGGCGCCGCTCTTTCTGATGTGGCACGCGAAGTTGCTTCGCCACACACGAAGCTAGGAGCCGACGATGGCCACTCCCCCCGTGAGCGAGACTACCGGCACGCCCCCCCGCGCGCTGCATCGCGAGCTCGGGCTCCTCTCCGCGACGATGATCGTCGTGGGCGGGATCATCGGCGGCGGCATTTTCTTCACTCCCGCGCAGGTCGCGCGCACGCTCCCAAGTGGCGAGTGGGTGCTCGCGATCTGGATAATTGGAGGATTCATCGCGCTCGCCGGCGCGCTGACCTTCGCCGAGCTCGGGGCGATGCTCCCGGACGCGGGCGGACCGTTCGTCTACATCCGTCGCGCGTTCGGCGAGCGCGCCGCTTTTGTGTATGGATGGATGATCCTCACGACCATCGCGAGCGGCGCCGCGGCGGCGGTCGCGCTCGCGTTCGCGAACTACGTCGGACGCTTCTTCGATCTCTCCTCGCTCGGCGGCACGACGGGCGTCGCTGTCGCGGTGCTGCTCATTCTCACCTGGACCAACTATCGGGGGCTGCGCCTCGGCGCGGCGGTGCAGAACACGCTCGTGATGAGCAAGCTCGTGGCCCTCGGTGCGCTCATCCTCGGCGTGGTCGTGCTGTGGAATCGCATCCCGACCCCATTGCCCATCGCGCAGACCGAGAAGCTGCCTCCGCTCATGACAGGGCTCGCGGCCGCATTCGTGCCGGTGCTCTTCTCCGTGGGCGGCTGGGAGAATCTGAACATGGTGGCGGGCGAAGTCCGCAATCCGGCGAAGCTGATCCCGCGAGCGCTCGCACTCGGCATCGCCATCATCATGGTCTGCTACCTCGGCGTGAACGTCGCGTATCTCCACGTCCTTGGACGCGACGGGATGGCCGCGAGCACGAGCGTCGCCGCGGACACGGCGATCCGCATGGTCGGCTCGCTCGGCGGCACACTGATCACGATCGCCGCCATGGTCTCGATTCTCGGGCTCGTGAACGTCGTGCTGCTGGCGACGCCGCGCATCTTCTACGCGATGGCGCGCGAAGGGCTCTTTTACCCCGCGGCCGCGCGCATCCATCCGCGCTTCGGCACGCCGCACGTGAGCATCGCGATGCTGGGGCTCTGGTCCGTCGCGCTGCTCCTGCTCGCGCAGTCGCGGCTCGACTGGCTGCTCAACGGCGAGGTGTTCGCCGACTGGATCTTCTTCGGATTGAGCGCGGCGAGCGTCTTCGTCTTTCGCCGCACGATGCCCACGCAGCCGAGGCCGTACCGCGCGTGGGGCTATCCGATTGTGCCTCTCTTTTTCGTTGCAGCGTCGGTGATTGCGGTGGGAAGCGCGCTGGTGAGCGCGCCCATCCCTTCCGCGTTCGGAGCATTCAGCGCAGTCGTCGGGGTGATCGTCTACTCGCTGTTCTCACGTCGCTGGAAAGCGGAGCTTACGTCGCTGGCACCGTGATGCTGTCGAGGCAGCTCACGGCAGCCTCGAAGACATCCTCACGCCACCATGCCTTGCACTTGTGCAGCTCCGCAAGCGCATCCTCCACTGACATTGCCGCGCGATAGCTGCGCGTGCTCGTGAGCGCGTCGTACACGTCGACGATGCCGATGATCTGCGCCGCGATCGGAAACGCGTCTCCGCGCAGACGATCCGGGTAGCCCGTGCCGTCGCACTTCTCGTGGTGCCAGCGAATGAGCGGCTTGATGTCCCACGGAAAGTCGATTCCCTCGAGCAGCTCCAGGCCATAGAGCGTGTGCAGCTCCATGAGCTCGCGCTCCTCGCGCGTGAGCTTTCCGGGCTTGTTCAGGATCTCGTGCGGAATGCGCACCTTCCCCACGTCGTGCAGATACGCGCCCACGCGAACGGTCGTCTGCCCCATCGCATCGAGGCCGAGCGCGCGCGCGACCGCAACCGCGTACGTCGCGACGCGCTCGCAGTGACCGAAGGTGTACGAGTCCGCGGATTCGATCGACTGCCCCCAGTCGCGCACGATCGCGAGGTATGTGCCCTCGAGATCGGACACCTTGCGGGTGACGTCCGACAGATCGCCACGCGCATCGAGGTGAACGAAGAGTCCGCGCGCCGAGTTGAGGAGCAGCAACGCCTCCTGATTCCGCCCCATCTGCTGATGCAGCTTCGCGAGCTCGCGCGACGCCTCGGCTTGGCCGAGGTGCCATCCGCAATCCGCCGCGAGCTGAATCGCGCTGCGCAGGCGCGCTTCGGCCAGCACCGGACGGCTGGTCTCGCGGTAGACGACACCGAGGAACTTGTACGCGTCCGCCTTCTGCGCGCGGGCGTCGAGCTCGTCGAACATGCGTAGCGCGTCTTCGGCGCTGAGCCGCGCCTCCTCAAAGCGCTGTCGCGCGATGAAGACTTCGGTGCGGTTGAGCAGGCACAATCCGCGCATGCGCACGTCGCCGAGCGAATCGGCGAGCGCGAGACTCGAATCGAAGTAGCGATCGGCGAGCTCCCACTGCTGCTGGTCGGCGCTGATCATCCCGAGATTGTGATACGCGATCGCGCAGCCGCTGTCGTCGCGCGCGCGCGTCGAGGCAGTGAGCGAGTTCTGATAGTGCTCGAGCGCAGCGTTCAGATCGCCGCGGATGTTCGCGATGATGCCGAGGTTCTGCTCGATGCGGCCGACCAGTGCCGGGATGTCGCGCGCCATCGCAAGGGCGCTCCGAAAGAGCTCGCCGGCATCGGCCGGCTTCCCCGCTTCGAGCTCGAAGCCGCCGAGGGTGTTGAGCGCCTCCGCGGCGAGCGTCGCGTCGCCCAGCTCGTTCGCGACATCCAGGCTCTGCTTGCACAGCTCGCGGGCAACGCCGCCCTCGAGCTGGCGGTGCATGACGACGCTCAGCCGGCGGAGCGCTTCGGCCTGCGTCGGCGCATCGCCGTCGGCGACGGCGGCGTCGATCGCGGCATGAAATTTCTCGATCGCGGCGGCAATGCGCCCCGCGCGCTCGTCGTCACGAGCGTCACGAAGGGCACGAGTTGCGGAGGGTGGCACGGAGGCGGGAGACATGTCCTCGGGAAGACGATCCGAGGTCACTTTCGATTGTCGTCACTATCACGCGGCGCGCCGCCAGCGTCACGATTCGAAGGCGGGCTATGGCCTGGGCTGTCGTAACTGCCAAAGCTGCATCGCGGCGTACGCGCGCCAAGGACGCCAGCGCTCGGCGAGCGCCCGAAACGCAGGAGCGCTCGCCGCGTTCGCCGCGTGCGCCATCGAGCCGCACGCGAACGGAAAGGCATCGGGCCAGCTCAGTGTTCGCATGACGATCACCGTCGCCAGCTGATCCCCGATTCCACGAATCTGCATGAGCGCGCGCCTGGTCTCGATCACGTCGCTGCCGGGCTCCAGCCTCAGCTCGCCGCCGGCGACGAGGCGCGCGAGCGCGACGACCGCGTCGGCCCTGTGCCGCGGCACTCCGAACGCGCAGAGCTTCGCGCTCCCGGCTTCGGCGATGCGTTCGGCGGACGGAGTGAGATGCGTAAGGCGTGGAAATCCGGTTTCGATCGACTCGCCGATTGCACGCGTGACGCGCGCGGCAAGATCGGACGTAGGGGATGCTGAGAAGACCCGCCCGCGGAGAAGCGCTCGCAGCGCGATGTCGAAGCCGTCGATGCCGCCGGGAATCCGGATCCCCGGCACGAGCGCGACGGCCGCACCGAGGCCAGTCTGCGCGAGATGCTCGTCGATCCTCGCGGGATCCGCATCGAGATCGAACAGCTGCCGCAATCGCGCGAGCAATGGCATGAGCGCCGGCACGAGCGAGGGAGAGACATCGACCCTCACGAAGTTGCGCGCTCGATGTCCTTTCGCGTGCGTCGCCTGCGCGGACGCATCCTCGGCGAAGAACACCCCGCTTCGACCGCCGATGCTCACCGTGCGCCCGTAGCGCGCACCCTCCACCGTCTCGACTCCGCCGATCGCATCGCCCGCGAGCACATTGCAGAGCTCGCGCCAGGCGAACGGCGGGCGATACGCGAGAGTGAGGCGGACGAACTCACCCTCCATCTCCGACCGCGCCGAGCGCACGAGCGCGCTCGGTGGCATGCGATACTGCGCGCGGAAGGCGGCGTTGAAGCGACGCAGACTCTGAAATCCGCTCGCGAACGCGATGCGCGTGACGGAAAGATTCGTGTCGGCGAGCAGCCGCTTGGCCAGCAGCAGCCGATGCGTCTGCGCGAGCGCGATTGGCGACACGCCCAGCTCGCGCTCGAACGCGCGTCGTAGATGCCGCTCGCTCACGCCGAGGCTGCGCGCGAGCTCGGCAACACTCTGGCCATTGAGCGCGCCCGCTTCGATGCGGCGCGCCGCTGCGGTTGCGAGGCGCGGAATGGCGTCGACGGGCGCGCACCCCGGCGCGAGCTCCGGACGACAGCGCAGGCAGGGACGAAAGCCGGCACCTTCCGCGGCCGCCGCCGATCCGAAGAATCGGCGATGGCTTCGAAATGAGATGCGCGAGGGGCATACGGGGCGGCAGTAGATGCGCGTGGTCGTGACGCCCACGAAGAACACGCCGTCGAAGCGCGCATCCCGCGCGTCGAGCGCGCGCGCATACACGTCTCCGGAGAGGGCGAGCGAGGGCGTCACGGAAGCGGTCATCTGCCGAAGCTACGCACGGGTACGCGGCGTGACTGGCCGCAATCGGACCTCGAAGTCCACGCCGCATCAGACATTCGCGTCCGATTTCGGCACGCGCAACTCGCGGCTGCCTTCCATGATGACGAACGCCTGCATCGCGCAGACGTCATCCACATCGAAGGAGGCTTCATGCGTCGGATCACCTACGTGCTCGCTCTCATGGCCATCGGCGGATGTAACACCGAAAAGCCGATCGCACCAGCAACCGTCGCGCTCTCGAGTAACGCGCCCGAAGTGCGCTACACCATCCAGAAGCTCCCGTCGCCACTCGGCGGCTCGGCGAGAGGCGTGAGCATCAATGCCAGAGGGTGGGTTGCCGGTTTCTCGAACTTGCCGGACAATCTTTCGAGACACGCCGTACTCTGGCACGACGGCGTGGCGACCGATCTGAACACACTTGGCGGCGCGAATAGCAGCTTGCAGTGGCCGGGACTCAACAACGTCGGCGTGGTAGTTGGCAACTCGGAGACCGCGGAGCTGAATCCGCTGCAGGAAAGCTGGAGCTGCGCGGCATTCTTCCCAACGGTGACGAAGCACAACTGTCGCGGATTCGTCTACGAGGACGGACAGATGCGAAAGCTTCCGACGCTTGGCGGTTACAACGGCTTTGCGACGGAGATCAACAATCGAGGACAGATCGTGGGTTGGGCGGAGACACCGGTGCACGACCCGACGTGCGTGAGCCCGCAGGTGCTGCAGTTTCGTGCGGTCATCTGGGAGCCGGGGAGTCGGACGCCCCATGAGCTCCAGCCGCTGCACGGAGACTCGACATCTGCAGCGACGGGAATCAACAACCGAGGGCAGGTCGTCGGCATCTCCGGAAAATGCGACGTCGCCGTCGGCGAATTCAGTGCGCAGCACGCGGTGATCTGGGAGAATGGACAGCCCACGGACATCGGCAGCTTCGGCGGCGCCGCGTGGAATACGCCGGTGGACATCAACGACGCAGGTGACGTCACCGGCTTTTCCGATTTCCCCGGAGACGGGGATGGCACGGCGAATTTCCAGGGATTCTTCTGGTCGAAGGCGACAGGCATGAAGAAGATTGGCGTTTTGCCTGGCGATAAGACCAGCCAGCCCTTTGCGATCAACGCGCAGCGACAGGTGGTGGGCCTGTCGTGCGGAGACGTCGCCTGCCATCCCTTCCTCTGGCAGAACGACGTCATTCAGAGTTTCGATTCGCTCGTCGTGCCGGGCTTCGGAGGTACCATTGTCTCGGCACGGCACATCAATGACAACGGCACCATCACCGGAGACATGCTCGACAGTACCACCATGAAGAAGGTGCCCTTCATCGCCACGCCAGTTCCAGCGCATGACTGATTGACCGTCTGACCGAGCAGTCGCGGGTGCGAAGTGAGCTGAATCACGTTGCGCACCCGCGGCCCGCTCGAGATTCTTCTCGACACTTCGACCAGTGCGGAGATCACATGATCGTGGCGCGCTCGCTGTTCACCGCTGTCCTGGCAGGTTCAGTTGCGCTCGTTGCATCGAGGGGCGGCCCCGTGCAACACAATCGCAGTCCGAGCTGCGACGGCGACGAGTACCATCAATTCGATTTCTTCGTGGGCGATTGGGATGCGTACGACTTCGGCGTCCCCGATTCTGTGATTGCGCACAACGTGGTCACGCCGATGGTGGGCGGTTGCGCGGTTCGCGAAGTCTACATGCAGCGCGATGGGCTGGTCGGCGAGAGCTTCAGCACCTTCGATTCCAGCCGCCACATCTGGCATCAGAGCTGGGTCACGAATCATGGCGCCCTGCTTCTGCTGGACGGGCGGCTCGACGGTGGTCGCATGGTTCTCACAGCGACGGTGCACGGCGCGAAGGGAGACACGTCGTTACTGCGTGGAATCTGGATTCCGGGGCACGGGTCGGTGCGCGAGACGGCGCAACGATCCATCGACAACGGCAAGACGTGGGAGCCGGTGTTCGACATCGTGTTTCGGCCGCACGAGGCAGCTAAAGGCACGTAACGGCGCGCTCGCTGCAACATCGGACATTGTGCGGTTGCGTGGAAATCGTGCGCTTCGTCGTTCGAAGAGATCGATGGGCGGCTCGCGCAGCCCGACCCGCTTCTCGAACATTGGCGACTTCAGATGCGCATTTCCAAGATCATTCGTGACGTGATGGTGATAGCCGCGACCGTTGCATGCGCGGCCGCAACGCCGACGACTCCTGTCGCCGATCCACCGGGCGGCGTGCCACCCGTTGGGTCGACGCCGCACGCGAACGTCATTGCGAAGACGAGCGGCGATGCGCAGCACGGGACGCTGTCGTCGACGCTCGCGTCGCCACTCGTCGTCACGGTGAGCACATCAACGGGCGCGCCTGTGAGCGGCGCGACGGTCACGTGGAGTGCGGCGAGCGGCAATGGCACGCTCAGCGCAACGTCGACGACGACCGATGCGAGCGGACACGCGAGTGTGCGCTGGACGCTCGATGCGACTTTCCTCGCCACGACCGTCACCGCCGCGATCACGGGATCGTCGGTGACCTTCAGCGCAATGGGAAATGGCAGCGGCGATCTTCACGGCCGCGCGATCTTTCCCGCGAGCGACGCCTGGCGCACCGACATCTCCGGCGCGCCGCGCGATGCGAATTCCGACAGCCTGATCGCGTCGTGCGGTCCGACTGCCGGGCTGCATCCGGATTTTGGCACGGTGTACGCGGGCGCGCCGAACGGTATCCCGTACGTCGTGGTGCATGGAACGCAGCCCAAGGTGCCGGTGAGCTTCTACTATGGAAACGAGAGCGATCCGGGGCCGTATCCGGTGCCGCCGTACGCGCCGATCCAGGGCGGCGCATCGAGCAGCGGCGACCGCCACGTGATCACGGTCGACGCGGACAACTGGAAGCTGTACGAGATGTACGCCGCGTATCCGGTGAACGGCGGCGCAAGCTGGACGGGCGGCTCCGGCGCGATCTTCGACATGACCACCGGAACCGTGCGTCCAGCAGGATGGACCTCGGCCGACGCGGCGGGGCTCCCGATTCTACCGGGGCTCGTGCGCTACGACGAAGTCGCGCTCCGCCACGTCATCGAGCACGCGCTGCGCTTCAGCTGCGCGCACTCACGCAAAGCGTACATTCCGCCGGCGCGCCACCAGGCCGGCGACGAGACCAGCGCGAACTTCGGGCCGATGGGAATGCGCGTGCGCCTCAAGCAGAGCTTCGACATCTCCGGCTACTCGGCCACCAACAAGGTGATTCTCACCGCGCTCAAGAAGTACGGGATGTTCCTCGCCGACAACGGCGCGAACATGTATCTGAGCGGCGCGCCGGATCCGCGCTGGAGCGACAACGATCTGCACAACCTCACCAATGTGCACGGGAGCGACTTCGAGGTTGTGCAGATGTCGGGGATGGTGATTCAGCCCTAGCGGCTGTCGAGAATGCGCTCCGGATGCAGGCCGTAGCGTTCGAGTCGACGATAAAGCGTGCTGCGATGGATGGCGAGACGAGCGGCGGCTGCGGCCATCGTCGGCGCTCGCGAGAGTGCGGCGATGGTCGCGGCGCGCTCCTCATCTTCGTTCTCGACGCGGGGCATCGCGCCACTCCGTAGCAGCAGGCACGCGCCGACGGGCGTGATCCCGTCGACCACGAGATGACTCAGCGCCGAGATTCCGACGTCGTCGGCGAGTGGGAGGCAGACGTACTCGCCCTCTCTTGCACCAGCTCCGCTTCGCACATGTTCGCTGAACGCCGCGCGCAGGCGCTCGGGAAGCGCATCACCGGGGCGTAGTCCGTCAGGCACGTGGGACGAGGCGAAGATCACTCGTCCGCCTCGATCGACGGCGACCAGCGTATCGTTCGCGTATCGCGCGGCCAATTCGGCGGCGCGCTGCATCACCGAGAAGCGACGCTCGGACTCGCGCAGTGCCAGCATGTGCTGCACGAGCGTCGCGAGCGCAAACGCGAGCTCGAGCGTGTGTGGATGGGCGTAGCGACGAAAGCCGGAAATGTCGATGACGCCGAGGGTCTCGCCGGTGATCTCATCACGTACGGGGACCGCCGCGCAGTGCCACTCGTGCCACGCTTCGCAGTAGTGCTCGGCGCCGATGATATGGACCGCGCGTTTGGTGGCGAGCGCGGTTCCGGGACCGTTGGTGCCCGCCACGCTTTCGGCCCACAGCGCGCCAGCGCGGAAGTTGATGCGCGCGAGCCCCTCTCGCGCGGCGGGATCGCCCTGGCAGGAGAGCATGAGTCCGCGCGCATCGAAGAGACTGAGAATGTGCCCGGTGGAGAGTGATTCTCCCTGCCGCTTGAGCGCATTGTGCGCCAATGGCAACCAGTCGGCATGCTCGCTTTCGATAGCGATCGCTTCGTCGTCGAGCACGAGCGGCGCACCGGGGAGATCGGCACGAACGGCAGCGTTCTCGCTGCGCATCCACGACTCGCGCACGAGCGCGCGTGCGCCATCGACTGGATGCCGTCCCTCGACTGCACGCGCCCACGTCCGCGCGAGATGTCGCTGCGCGGCGGAGTCGTAGGGTATCTGCTCGGTGCCAGGAAGCACGGGTGTCCTGTGATGGCGCGTCTGGACGCGATCGCGCGCATCGAGTTTCGATCTCTGAGAAATCCACCTTCCCGCGCCGGGAGTCAAGGAGCGAGAGGGCGACGGCAGACCCTTGGGCGGGCGATTCGCGCGCCTCTCGCGCGACGTTGTGTCGCGCGAGAGGCGCGCACCCGCGACCAGGTAGGACGCGTATTGAGATAAGTCATTTGACGTGAGTCGCTTAGAGTACGGGGCGCGTCCCGCTGTCGCACCCGATCCTGCGAGGGCATCGTTCGCCATAGAGGCGCACGTCTTCGAAGCGCCGGAGCGATTCACCACCTGCAGGAGGTGCGTGCATGTCTGCCACACTCGAGCCAACCAAACAAGCCAATGCCACGCTGCCAGACGCGGCTCGCAACTACGCGATCGCGATTCCGATCAAAAGTCGATACGACAACTGGATCAACGGGCAGTTTCGCGCGCCAGTGAAGGGGCAATACTTCTCGAACCCGACGCCGATCACCGGTCAACATCTCTGCGATGTGGCGCGCTCCACAGCGGAAGATGTGGAGCTCGCGCTCGACGCCGCGCACGCTGCCGCTTCCGCCTGGGGCAAGACGTCCGCTGCGACACGCAGCATCATCCTCAACAAGATCGCCGACCGGCTCGAGCAAAATCTCTCGGCAATCGCGGTGATCGAGACGATCGACAACGGCAAGGCCATTCGCGAGACGATGAATGCGGATCTACCGCTCGCGGTCGATCATTTCCGTTATTTCGCCGGCGTACTACGCGCGCAGGAAGGCTCGGCCGGTGAGCTCGACGATGATACCGTCGCGTATCACTTCCACGAGCCGCTCGGCGTCGTTGCGCAGATCATTCCGTGGAATTTTCCGTTGCTGATGGCGGTCTGGAAGCTCGCTCCCGCACTGGCAGCGGGAAATGCGATCGTGCTCAAGCCGGCGGAGCAGACGCCGGTGTCGATCATGGCGTTCGTGGAGCTCATCGGCGATCTGCTTCCTCCCGGCGTACTGAACATCGTTCAGGGATTCGGCGTGGAGGCGGGCAAGCCGCTCGCGAGCAACAAGCGCATCGCGAAGGTCGCGTTTACCGGCGAGACGACGACCGGTCGGTTGATCATGCAGTACGCATCGGAAACCCTGATTCCGGTGACTCTCGAGCTCGGAGGCAAGTCGCCGAACATCTTCTTCCCCGATGTGATGAACGAGGATGATGCCTTCTTCGACAAGGCGCTCGAGGGATTCACGATGTTCGCGCTCAATCAGGGCGAGGTGTGTACCTGCCCATCACGGGCACTCGTGCACGCGTCGATCTACGACAAGTTCATGGAGCGCGCGATCGCGCGGGTCGAGAAAATCAAGATGGGGCACCCGCTCGACTCGACGACGATGATGGGTGCGCAAGCCAGTAACGATCAGCTCGAAAAAATTCTGAGCTACTTCGACATCGGCAAGAAGGAAGGAGCGAAGGTGCTCACGGGCGGCTCGCGCGCCGTGCTCGAGGGCGAGCTCAAAGGCGGCTATTACGTCAAGCCGACGATTCTCGAGGGGAACAACAAGATGCGCGTGTTCCAGGAGGAAATCTTCGGACCCGTCGTGTCCGTGACGAGGTTCAAGGACATGGACGACGCCATTTCGATCGCGAATGACACATTGTACGGACTCGGCGCCGGCTTGTGGTCGCGCGACATGAATACCTGCTATCGCGTGGGCCGCGCCGTGAAGGCGGGGCGCGTGTGGACGAATTGCTATCATCTCTATCCGGCTCACGCGGCTTTCGGCGGCTATAAGCAGAGCGGCATCGGTCGCGAGAATCACAAGATGATGCTCGACCACTACCAACAGACCAAAAACCTCCTGGTGAGCTACAGCCCGAACGCACTCGGCTTCTTCTGACCGTGCACGGCGAGAGCCAACCGGCGCTCTCGACGGCGCGCGTGTCGCGCGTCGTCGTGACGCCGGAGGCCGAGGCGATGGTGCACCACCTCGCGGCGATGCATGGTCCGCTGGTCTTCCACCAATCGGGCGGCTGCTGCGATGGCAGCTCACCCATGTGCTTTCCGCGCGCCGAGTTCAGAATCGGACTGCGTGACGTCTATCTCGGCACGATCGCAAAAACGCCGTTCTACATCGGCGGCGAGCAGTTCGAGTACTGGAAGCACACTCAGCTCAACATCGATGTGGTACCGGGGCGAGGGAGCGGCTTTTCACTCGAGTCGCCAGAGGGCGTGCGATTTCTGACGCGATCACGACTCTTCAGCGATGAGGAGGCGATCGCTCTGGAGGCGGCGGGTCCGGCGCTGCGAGGAGAACAAGCAGAAGGGTGATCGCAACGCGTCACTCATTCGGGTTTCCCGCGCCCGCCCGCAGCAGTCTGCGCGGCAGCCGCGTCAAACATCTCGACCTTCGAATATCCCGACGGCACCTCGAACACGCTCGGGCTGATCGCCGACTTCTTCACGTTCGTGATCGTCGTCGTCACCGTCGTCGTGTGCTTGCGTGCGCCCGCGCCACTTTCCATTGTCGAAATGCGCTTGAGCATCAGCCCTTTTCGCACCTTGCCGTACGCCAGCAGCAACTGCTTCGTGAGCTCCGCCATCGGCCCGCTCGACGAGGCAGTCGACGGCCTCGCGCTCGGATCCATGAGGCCATCGAGCTGCGGCGCCACCCAGATATCCGTGACCGACTGGCTCGGTGAGCCCGTCGTGCGTCCCATGACGATGATGTTCATCGTGTACGACTGCGTGATCCGGTACTTGTACGTTGGGTACCCGTCGAGCGGCTCGCCCGCGCCAAGATCCTGCACATCGACCTTCACGTTGGCGATCTCGATCTTGGCGACGCCGCTGAGCGACGTCTGCATGTCGCTGGCCGATTTTCCGAGCTCGGCGATGTCGATGACCGTGTACTGATGCTTCGCCGGATCCACCGACGTCACCGTTCCTTTCGATCCGCTCGTGATCATGTAGGTGCCCTGGCTCATCATACCGCCCGGCGACAGTGACTGCGTGACGTCAATGCGCGAGCTGCTGCCCGCGAACTGCCCATGAGCAGCCATGACGGTCCGAGTAGCGACCACGCCCGTGCGATCCGGCCCCGTAGCCGTGGTCGACATGTCGTAGCTGAGCCCCTGCGCACCGAGCGCGCCGGAGAGAGTGATCGAGGCGATGCAGGCCGATGTTCGTGTGACGCGAGCGATTTGTGCGATGCGCATGTGCGACTTCTCCAATAGTGAGTGTGACACGACTCTCAGACCTTCGAGAGGACGGCGCGAGCGAGATCTCTTTCCTGCCCGACGACTTTTTTGCCGGCCGTCGAATCGGTCATCAGCTTCATCACATCGGCTACGATCTGCACCATCAGCGTGTAGTCGCCTTTGCGCGCCGTGAGGAGCAACAGGTTCTGCGTCGCCTCGTCCCCTACGCCTTCGACAGGGCCGGAGGGAATGTGCATCGGGCCACCACCATCTGCTCCGGGAATCATTCCCGGCTCGAGCTTGTCGCCGAGCTTCGCGCCGCCAAGTGCGGCCTTCTGCAGCGCGAGATGCTCCGCAGGATTTGAGTAGTCGGACGGCTGAATCCAGGTGAGGCTGAGCGACAATCCGGCCGGATCCTGCGCCGTTGAGTAATGGCAGCTCGACTGGCTCTTCTCGTCGTTCGCCTCGGCGATCGTGTACGCACTGCCGATGATGTCGTTCACCGCCTCTATGGGCATGAGTGTGCACATGGAGATCGCGGCATTTTTCGGTGTGTTCGCGACGGCCTGTTCGCGACCGGCCGCACCGTCACCGCCTTTGCCGCACGCTGCGAGCGCCAGCGCGATCGCGAGGCTGCATCCGAGCATCCTTTCCGTCTGTTTACTCATCGTCGAGGACTCCCTTGATTGAGCATGATGGCGGACGCGAGGGCTAACGCATCCCGGGTACCGCCTGTACAATTCGGTCAACCTCGCGACCTGTAGTTACGCGGCCGGTTCAGCCGCGTTACGGTGTGGAGTAACGCCGTTCTCCCTCTCGCGAGGGGCTAATTCTCTCGCGACTTTCTCCGGCGGAATCGTCATGGTGCAGCTTCGGACGCTCGGCCGGCTGGAGCTCGTGACGGGAGAGGCGCCCGCGCTGCAGGTGCTCGCCGCGCAGCCCAAGCCGCTCGCACTTCTCGCCTATCTCGCGCTCGCGACTCCGCGCGGACAGCACGCGCGCGACTCGCTCCTGGCCCTCTTCTGGCCCGAGCTCGGCGACGACGAAGCGCGGCGCGCCTTGCGGCAGGCGCTGCACCGCATCCGCTATCACGTTGGCGACGAGCTGCTCACCTCCGAGCGCGACGGCTACATCGGCATCTCCGACGACGGCGCCTGGTGCGACGCCATCGCCTTCGAGCAGGCGCTCGACGCCGGCGACGATGCACGCGCGCTCTCGTTCTATCAGGGCGCCTTTCTCGACGCGGTATTCGTGTCCGATGCGTCGCCGGAATTCGAGCAGTGGGTGGACCTCACGCGCGCGCGCCTCTGTGAGCGAGCCGCGAAAGCGGCCGGCAAGCTCGCGGACGACGCGAGGCGCGCGGGCGACCACGCGGGCGAAGTGCGCTGGGCGACGCAGGCGTGTCGCCTCGCACCCGACGATGAGTCCCGCGTGCGCGCGCTCATGACCGCGCTCTCGCTGCGGGGCGATCGCGCCGGCGCACTGCGCGCCTACAAGAGCTTTGCCGAGCGCCTGGAGCGCGAGTACGAAGCCGAACCCGAGCAGGAGACATCGGCGCTCGCCGACTCGATGCGCGGAGCACCCACGCGCTTCGACACCGCAGCCGTGGTGCCGCCGACGCCCCCGGACGCCGCACCCGTAATCGAGCCGGTGCCGACGATGATCGCGGCGCCGCCTCCGGCTCTGCCCCCATGGCACGCGCGCCGTCGATGGCGCGTGACGGCCGCACTGTGCGCCGCGCTCGTGCTCATCGCCGCCATCGCGGCCCGGCACGCGGCCGCCGTTCAACCGAGCATCGACCGCATTCTGGTCGCCGACTTCCACAATCACACGCGCGATTCCCTGCTCTCCGGTGCGATCACGGAGGCGATGCGCGCGGATCTCTCGCAATCGCGGAGCACGCGCGTGATGAGCCGCGCGCAGGTGCAGGAAGTACTCGAGCACATGCGGCAGCCGAACGGCGCGATCACCCAGGAGACCGTCATCCGCGAGGTCGCCGAGCGCTACGGCGTGAAGGCGTTCGTCACCGGCGACGTCGCCGCGCTCGGCGCCGGCTTCTCCGTATCGGCGGAGCTCATCGCGGTGAAAGGCGGAGAGACACTGGTCTCCGTGCGCGAGGATGCAGCCGATTCGAGCAAGCTGCTCGCGGTCGTCGACAAAGTGTCCGATCGGTTGCGGCGCGGCATCGGTGAGTCACTCTGGGCCGTGCGTGCGAGCGCGCCGCTCGAGCAGGTCACGACGTCGTCGCTGCAGGCGCTGCGGCTATACTCGCAGGCGATTCGAGTGGGAGATCAGGAAGGCGATACTCATCGCGCCGTCGAAATACTCCGCCAGGCCGTCACCTTCGATACGTCGTTCGCCATGGCGTATCGCAAGCTCGGCGTGTACCTGCGCGACATGGGTGCGCACGCCGCCTCCGACGATGCGCTCGCCCGCGCGTTTCGGAATCGCGCCCACCTGCCGGAGCTCGAGCGCTACAACACCGCGGGCTCGTACTACGCGAGCAGTGGGCTGCCGGACAGCGCGATTGCGACCTACCGCGCGCTGCTCGCGCTCTATCCGACGGACATTCGCGGCCTCAGCAACCTCGCCTCGGTCTACATGGATCTGCGCGAGTACGCGCGCGCCGAATCGCTGTATCATCGGGCGATCGAATCGGACTCCTCGGTGTCGCTTCTGTTCAACCATCTCGCGACGGCGGAGCTGAACGGCGGACGCTACACCGAGGCCGAGCGAACGCTCGCGGAGCGTGCGCGTCGCTTCCCACCGCAGCAGGACGCAGAGATCCTTTCGGTGACGCTCGAGATGATGCACGGCGACTTCGATGCGGCCCAAACGCGCACGCAGCGCATCCTCACCGACGCGGGGACGGACGCTGCGGGGCGCCTCGAGCCGCTCAAGATGCTCGGCACATTCGCACTAATACGCGGACGTCTCGCCGAGTCGGATCGCGACTTCGATGCCGTGGAGACGCTGCAGGCGGGCGAAGGAAGCGGCGGCGGATATCTCGAAGCCGCGGTGGCGCTCGCGTTCTGCGACATCTGGTATCGCCACGATCGCGCTCGCGGCCTCGCGCTGCTCGATTCGGCGATCGTGCGGTATCCGCTCGCATCGCTTCCACCGCTCGATCGCAACTACGCGACGCTCGCATACCTGTACGCGCTCGGCGGTCGCCCCGCGCGCGCGCGCGAGCTCCTCGCGGACGTGCGCGCGCACGAGCGCGTGCCGGGCACGACGCGCGGCGGACTCGGGCTTCGCGACGAAGGCACGTATCTGCGCGCGCTCGGTGCGACCGAGATCGCCGAGGGAAAACCCGCGCAGGCCGTGGTGACGCTGCAGCAGTCTGTGAACCTGTACTTCTGCCCGACGTGCACACTCCCAGACCTCGCGCGCGCGCTCGAGCTCGCGGGCGCACCGGACTCGGCGATCGCGGTCTATCAGCGCTACGTAACCACGCCGTGGTCCGAGTGGCAGAACGCGCTCGGAGAGTTTCGCGTGACGTCGTACGAGCGACTTGGCGCCCTCAACGAGGCGCGCGGCGACACTGCGAAGGCGCTCGCCGCCTACGATGAAGTGACGACGCTTTGGGGAGACGCCGATGCCGAGCTCCAGCCGGCGGTAGCGGACGCGAGGAAGCGAGCTATGGCGTTGCGCGCAGGGAAAAAGGTCGCCGAGCGCTGACTGGGGCCACTAAGTCGCGCTACGGCGGCTCAACACAATTTTCGAAGTTGATGTCGAATTCTCCGATGCTCGTTCGACGTGTTTGTAGAGCGACGGTTTGAGCCCGGCCTTCCCGCCTCGACGCCACGCTCGCAACCGGATGAACAAGGAGACACGACATGCGCACCGACACGCTGGGAGCGAGCTCCCACGGTTACGTCTCGAGCGCCACTCGCTCGACGTCGAAGCGGATCAACATCGCCATTTGGACCGTTCAGGTTTTGCTCGCGGCGCTCTTTCTCTTTGCTGGTGGCTTCAAGCTCGTGGCGCCGATCGCGGACATGACGAAGCAGATCCCGCTCCCCGGAGTCTTTCTGCGCTTTCTCGGAGTGGTCGAGATCTCGGGCGCGCTCGGACTGATTCTCCCCTCGCTGCTTCGCATTCGCCCCTGGCTCACGCCGCTCGCATCTGGCGGGCTCGTGATCATCATGAGCGGCGCGACCTCGCTCTCGATGATCGGCGGCAAGATGGCGCCCGCAGCGATGCCGTTCGTGGTGGGATTGCTGGCGGGGCTGGTGCTGTATGCTCGCACGCGAGTGGTGCCGATCCGCGAGAGGGCTCGCGGATCGGAGTGGCAGGTGACGTCGAGTGCAGCGATCCGCGCACGCCGCACGGCGTAACTCGAGATCCCTGCGCGACGAGTGTCGCTAGCGAAACCGCGAAGAAGTCGCGTCCGCAATCGAGTCCGAGGCGCCGGACGGCTGCGGCGGTGCAATGCGATCGATGACAAACACGAGCGTCGCGGTGATCCCTTCTGTCAGCGCGACGACGAGACCGATCACCAGCAGCGACTCTCCGAGGCTGCTGTTGAAGTCCCCATCGTGCGACTTGGCAAGGTCCGCGAGCAAGGCCTTGTGACTTAGAGATCGATACCGCACCATGTCGCTCTTGTACGAGCTGCCGACAAGGAATGCGAACCCATACGACAACAGTATCACAGCGAGCACGCGCGCGACTGTGCGACGATTCATGTCAGGCCCCGCTCCTCTTCGATTGACGACTTTTGGTCCCGCCTGTCGAGACGATGCGGCGGCGCGCTCGGCAACACAAGACAAATCGTCTAGCGCAGCACGGGCTTCGCCGGCGTGCGTCCCTTCGTCGCCAGCTTGTCGACGTCGCGCATCCATACTTCGAGCCCACCGTCCTCGAGCGTGCGCTCGTACCCTGCCACGAGCTGCGCGTGGTAGCGCGAGAGATCGAAGCGGAACACATCCTCTGGATCGAGGTCGACAATCTGCATCTCGGCGTCGAGCATGAGGAGCTTGCCGAAGCGCAACGTGCCTCCCTTGTAGAACATGTAGTTCGGCGCCTTTGCGTCGGGGGGCACGAGCGCATGCGGTCGCACGCGCGGGCCTGTTCTTCCGAACAGCTGCACCACCTGATCTCCGTCGATGCGCACGGAAGAGACACGTCCCTCAATAGCGGGCGGAGGGAGAATTTTCGCCGGATCGAGGAAGATGTCGTTGCCGTGCACCGTCGCGCCGGTCGCGCCCTCGAGGTCGAGGATCTTCTCGAGAGTGAGGCCGAGGAATTTCATCAGCTTCTCGCCGTTCAGCCCGAGGATCTTTGTCTTTGTCGGATGGATCCGGATGAGACCATCGGACGTGACATCCATCGTCGAGGTGATCTCGAAGGAGATCGTGATCGCCTTGTGCATCCGCCCCTTCAACACGACTTGGTCGCCCTCCGTCCGCATGTGCAGGTGCGAGAGCGGCGATCCCTTGTAGCCGAACACGTACTTATTGAGGAGCGCGGTAAGGTCGTCGCCGTTGAGACCGACCTCGGCGGTGTCGATGGTGATGATGAACGAGTTCTTATCGTCGAAGAGGATCGGCCCGCCCTCCTTGCTCCGCATCGCTCCGTCGAGTTGACGTATGTGGAGCACGACGGCGCTGTCGACGTAAAAGTCGACGTGCCGCATGGAGACGCGCGTCGGCGAGTGCACCGAGTCTCGCGAGCCGGCGCGAGACGGCGGCGTCGGCTGCGGCTGCGCGCGCGAATCGGTGGCCTGCCAGGTGCCGATTCCGAGAGCCGCAAGGGCCAGCGCACGAGGGAGCGCGGCGAGCGTCATGGTTGAAGCGATAACGCCACTTAGCGTCGTTGTCAGCAATCCGTGGCGAAAGTCCCCAGATTCGGGGTGAGCGCACTCGGCGGCGCAGGCTGGGTCGCGCATGCCGAGCTCAATTCCCGTGGCGAGCGCCGTTGCGAGAGGCGACTTCGTTCCGGAGATTGCTCTTGTCTCGCCGAGCTCCCTTCCCCGAATCGCGCGCAATGCACTTTCAGCCCGTCGTCTTCGCGATCGTCGTCGCCGTGCTCGTCGTCTCGCTCACGGCGCTCGCAAGACGTTTGCCCATCCCGACGCCGATTCTTCAGGTGCTCGCGGGGTTCGGCGTGAGCCTCATCCCGGGCATCGCGATTCCGCAGCTGGATCCCAATCTCGTCTTCTTCGTGTTCCTCCCGCCGATTCTCTGGTCGGCGGCGATGTTCACGTCGGTGCGCGAATTCAAGCGCAACATAGACAAGATCGGGACGCTCGCCGTGGGCCTCGTCATCGTGACGACCGTGATCGTCGCCGTCGTGGCGCGGCACCTCTTTCCCGAGATGCCGTGGGCCGTCGCCGTCGCACTCGGCGCGATTGTCTCGCCCCCCGATGCCGTAGCTGCCACCGCGATCGTCTCGCGGCTCCCCGTTCCGCGGCGAGTGATCACGGTGCTCGAGGGCGAGAGCCTCGTGAACGACGCGTCGGCGCTCGTGCTCTACCGCACCGCGGTCGCGGCGGCCGTCACGGGATACTTCAGTTGGGGAGAGTCGATCGTCCGCTTCTTCATCGACGCGGGAATCGGGAGCCTCGTCGGATTGCTCGTCGCGTGGCTGATCGTGCGCGCGCTGCGCCTCACGAAGGATCCGCTCGCGGAGGCCTTGCTCACGCTCGCCGGCCCCTACGTCGCGTGGTCGGTCGCGGAGTCGCTGCACGTGTCCGCAGTGCTTGCGTGCGTTGCGGGCGGCGTGTATCTGCAGCAGAGCCTCTCGACCGCGGTCGGGCCTGCGTCGCGACTGCAGTCGCGCACGGTGTGGGAGCTCGTCGTCTTCCTGCTCAACGCACTGATCTTCCTGCTGCTCGGCGCGCAATTCGGCAGCCTGCTCGCGCAGGTGCCGCACGAGCAGCTCGCCCAGGTGTTCAAGGATGGCGTCATCATCACGGCCGTCGCGATCGTGGTGCGCATCATCTGGGTGCCGCTGAACATTGCGATCCCGCAGCTCTCCGCCAGCGCGCGGCGGCGCGGCGACAAGCCGAGATGGAAAAACCTCGCGCTGGTGTCGTGGACGAGCATGCGCGGCGTCGTATCGCTCGCGACGGCGCTCGCGCTGCCGCTCACCATCGGCGACGGCAGCCCGTTTCCGCACCGCACGGAGATCATCCTCATCACGATGTGCGTGATCGTGTTGACGCTTCTCGTGCAGGGGCTCTCGCTCAAGTCGATCGTGCGCGCGCTGCACTTCGTGCCCGAGCAGACGCATCACGCCGAGGAGCGGCTCGCGCGGCGCGAGGCGACGAGGCGCGGAGCCGAGGCTCTCGAGGATCTCTCGCACGAGCCGTGGGTGGATCCGCGCGATGTCGCGGCGCTGCGCGCGGAGTTGCGCGAGCGGCTGCGCACGAACGAGGAGAACGGCGGCAGCTTCGCCGGGCGGCAGCGCCTGCGCCTCGCGATGATCGAGGCCGAGCGGAAGATGGTGGTGCGCTTGCGCGACGAGGACGCGATTTCGGACGAGGTGCTGCGCTCGCTCGAGCAGGAGCTCGATCTGGAGGCGGTGAGGGCGGGCGGGGGCGAGGGGGGTTAGTGATTCGCGAACGGCAACTGCTAACTGCGTATGTGAGGCCACACAGACGGACACCGCCGGACACAGACGAATAAGACGCTGCGTCGCCGTTTGTGTCCATCGGTGTCGGTTTATGTCGTCTCGCCCACGTAGTTTCTAACCGCTACGCCGCACCTTATCACCCCTGACTCTTTGGCGCGATCACTCGCTCGAGTGGCGCGGGGTTCCGCGTCGCTCCCTCCTCGAGTCGCTCGGTGCGACTGAGGCGCTCGACATCGATCGCGATCACGCCGTCGGGGCCATTCGCAAAGATGCTGGCGAACTTCACATCCCAGCGCAGCTCGTCCCACACGTACGACGCGCGGATCGACACTCGCGTCGAGAAAGTCTCCTCGAGCGCGTTGATGAAGATCAGAAACTCCGCCTGCGAATCGGCGAGGCTCTCGGGGGTGACGCCGGCGAGCGGGCTGTCGGCCGTGATCGGGTGCACGATCGTCCAGTGCAGCGTGAAGAACTCCACGGAGTTTCGCTCGAGCGCGAGCTGGTGGAAGTTGCGCTCACGCGTCTTCCCGCCGAAATCCTCGTAGCGCACGAGGCTGACGCGCGCCTGCACGTCGCTCAGCTCTCCGGGCTGGAGATTCACGATACGGAACATGAGCGCGCGCCCACCCTCGTACGGTGCGATGATCGCCGACTCGCTGAAGCCGATGCGCATGCGCGGCCGCGTGAGCCGCGCGATGAGAAGTCCGAACGCGATGACGAGCGAGACGGGTCCGACAAACGACTCGAGGTTTGAGAGCCAATTCGCGGTCGCACCGTAGGCGTGGATCAACCCAGTGCCCGTAGTCGTGAACACGCCCACACTGTAGGTGAATGCCTGGAGGAAGGGGTCGGTAATCCCCATCGCCTCGGTGCCGCGCAGGGCACCTTCTCCCAGCGACATGTACGCGAGCGCGAAGCATCCATTGATGAGTAGCAGGACACCCATCATCCACGTGAAGAACGTCGTCCACGTCACATCCAGTGACGCGAGATAGAAGCGCGCGAGCCGTTGCGAGCCGAGCCCGTACTTCTTGCTGTTCGGCCTGCCGTCGCGATTGAGAAAGCGGCCGCGCACCGCCTGCGCCACGACCGAGCCAAAGCCGAGGTCGACGGGCTTGGTTAGCGGCGGCGGATCGTCGTCGAGGGTGGGGTTCGGGGCTGTCACGTGGGGCTCGGCGATGAGGGCTGCTGCTGGGAGTTGAGTCAATGATCCGCTGGGCTGGCGGAAGATGCAAGCAAGGCAGTAGGAAGACCGGTACCCTCACGAGAGGGCGCCGACTACCGTACAATGCGCTCACCCGTTGAGCAGCCCCCTCAACGCCGGCGCATAGCGCTCACCCGCTACCGCGCCCTTCGGCAACGTGCGCTCGATTCGGTCGAGATCGGCCGCGCTCAACTGGATTTTCGCAGCGCCAACATTCTCCTCGAGGCGAGCCATGCTGCTCGTCCCCGGAATCGGAATCACGTCGTGATGGCGGTTGAGGAGCCAGGCCAGCGCGAGCTGGGCGGGCGTGCACCGTTTCTCGTTTGCGAGCTCTCGTAGCCGATCGGCGATTGCGAGATTCTTCTCGAACTCTTCTCCCTGGAAGCGCGGATTGTTGCGCCGCCAGTCGTCAGCCGCGAGATCGTCGACGCTGCGAAAGCGACCACCGAGGAATCCGCGGCCGAGCGGGCTGTAGGCCACCAGCGCGATTCCCAACTCACGCAAAACCGTCAGCAGCCCGTCTTCGGGCTCGCGACTAAACAGCGAATACTCCGTTTGCACCGCGGCGATTGGATGGATCGCGTGAGCACGCCGGACCGTTTCGGGAGCGGCCTCGGACAGTCCGAGGTGGCGCACCTTGCCCGCGTGTACGAGCTCAGCCATGGCGCCGACGGTCTCCTCGATGGGCACCTTTGGATCGACACGGTGGAGATAGTACAGGTCGATCTGATCTACTCCCAGACGCTGAAGCGACAGATCGCAGGCGCGTCTCGCATTTTCGGGCGACCCGTCCACGCCGCGATCCTGAATGGACGAGGTGGCGACGATGCCGAACTTCGTGGCGAGGACGACGCCATCTCGCCGGCCACGCAGCGCCTTCCCGACCTTGATCTCCGAGTCGCCATAGATGTTGGCGGAATCGAGGAGATTGACGCCGAGATCGAGCGCCCGATGAATCAGCTCGACCGCCTTGTCGTCGCTTGAGACG
>Ga0207712_10000559_pt1 | contig 30139 bp, 19 predicted proteins | sample KBSS44metaG_FD_184402 | JGI IMG/M metagenome (GOLD analysis project Ga0207712, IMG submission 184402) | Switchgrass rhizosphere microbial communities from Kellogg Biological Station, Michigan, USA - KBS S4-4 metaG (SPAdes) (version 2) | ecosystem: Host-associated > Plants > Roots > Rhizosphere...
CCCCCTCCGAACGGTGGTGGAAGATCGCTTCGGCCCCACGGCTTTTCGACGCGGCGCTGTCGGAGTTTGAGACTCTCTTTCGAAGGTAACTGAAGAGTTGTGGATGCCATTGGTTTCAGCCCTGGCCATTAAGCGCTTGAACTTCAAGTGAATGCGGCGCCGATCATTTCGGCCCGGATTGGTTATTTGAATGTTTCGAGGACCTCTGCTGGATCAATGAAGTTCCTTGTTGGCACGAAAATGATTCTACAACTGGTAACCTGTTGCGAGTCAGCACTTGTTGCACTGAATTCTGCACGCTAAGCCGCCCCGAGCGGCAGTGAGAATTTGGGATTAGCCATTTTGATCAATGTCTTAGCAACAAAAATTATCCCGTGACGAGGCGATCTGGCTAACGACGCGCCTTTCCTGCTCGACGTTTCGCGGTTGGTGTGGCGGCGCTGGGAAGGGCGCCAGCCCACCGGAATTGATCGGGTATGCCTCGCCTACCTAGCGCACTTCCGGAGCCAGGCACAGGCCGTGGTGCAGTATCGCCGAAACCGGCGGATCTTTGACCGGGAAAGCTCCGCGGCCCTGTTTCAAATGCTCGCGGAGCCGCCGGCCGACTTCCGCCGAGCGCTGATCCGCGCGGGTCTGCGGCAGATTGCGAAACGCAGCTGCGACGGAACGAACCGTTTCTACCTCAACGTCGGGCACAGCGGGCTGAACGGTCAAGGTTTCCGGCGGTGGCTGGGCGGTGCCCGGGTGCGGCCAATCTTTTTTGTGCATGACCTCATCCCGATCATTCATCCGGAGTTTTGCCGGCCAGGTGAACAAGCGAAACATCAGGATCGGATGCGAACGGTGGTTGGCACGGGAGTAGGCGTGATCGGCAATAGCCAGGCTACGGTCGACGATCTGCTGTCATTCGCTCATAACCAGCAACTTCCTTGTCCGCCGGCGATCGCGGCTCCGCTCGGATGCGACGCGTGGCCTCGATCGCGACGGGAGGTCGATGACGGTTCAAGGCCCACCTTTGTGATCCTCGGCACGATTGAGGCCCGCAAGAACCACCTCCTGTTGCTGCACGTATGGACCCGCCTCGTTCAGCGGCTTGGACCCAGCGCTCCGCGCCTGTTGGTCATCGGGCAGCGCGGATGGGAGTGTGAGCAGGTTTTCGACCTGCTTGATCGGAGCGAACTGCTTAAAACTGCAGTCACCGAGCTCGGCCGATGCGACGATCAGCAGCTCGCGGAGCATTTGGCAAACGCGCGAGCGCTGCTCTTCCCCAGCTTGGTGGAGGGTTACGGCCTCCCATTGGTCGAAGCTTTGGGGTCAGGTACACCCGTGATTGCAAGCGATTTGCCGGTGTTCCGGGAAATCGCCGGGGACGTTCCCGATTATCTCGATCCGCTCGACGGGCCGGCGTGGGAGCGGGCGATCCTCTCCTTTTCAGAAAACGGAAGCGCGGCGCGGGGGGCTCAGATGCGGCGCCTGGCACAGCATCGCCCGCCGACCTGGGAGGATCATTTCGAGGCTGTGGACTCCTGGCTGGCGACGCTCTGAATGGCTGACGTGTCGCACAGGCGGTCGGCCAAGCCCGCGACCAAGGTAGCCACTGCGGATTCGCTGGCGAGGCCGCCGGGAACAAGGCATCGATCAACCAGCACCCGCCTGAACGCGCGGTATAGGCCGGGTTCCGGAGGCGTGGGATTGGCCCAGAACGCATCGAGGTGACCCTGATGCGTAAGCCCCGGCATGTCGTAGACCGCCTCGCCCATCGTGCAGACCGGCGTGTTGTTCGCCAGCGCGAGCGTGGCCGAAGTGCTGTTGACGCAGACCAGCCCGCGAGCAACCCGGACCATATCGTCGAGTTCGCCGCCGTCCACGTAGTGGAGCCGTCCCTCGAGCCCGAGGCGCCGCGCGTGGTTGCGAACGAACCACGTCCAGTTGAAGAAGCCGCAATCCAACGGATGCGCCTTGAGCAACAGATGGACATCGGGGGGAGCATGGGCAGCGAAGCTTTCGACCGCATAGCTTGCCGCGCTCTGCATGTCGGGAAAGGGCGAGTGCGCGCGGATCTGGAAATCTCCGGATAATTGCAGCGGGAGCACGAACATCGGCTTCCCGGCGATCGCGCGAAGCACGCTTTCCGTTCGGCGGAGATCACGCTTCTCGAGCAGAAATTTGCAGAGCCAGCCGAGGCCTTCGATGATCAGGTTGCCGGACCGGTGCGAACGGTAATGCGGGAAGCGCACGCGGCCAGTCACCACACGATGATAGTACCAATAGGAGTCTCGCGCGCGCCGCCGGAAGCTGGCGGTGATGGGCGGCATCACGGGCTCAGGCGGGAGCCGTAGCGCTTCACGGCGGAACCACGACTTGTCGCGACTGAGGCTCGAACGGGCATTCACTCCTTCGCGCTCGAGCGTCATCCAGTGCGGACGGAGATAGCCTTCTTCAAGAACGTGCGTACGCACGCCGCGGATGCCGGCAACCCCGTGCGCCGAGACGTGATAAGGGCGGCAATCGCCGAACAACACGAGATCAGTGATCCGGTGTTCGCGAAGGAACTTATCAAAGAACACCGGCCACTCCGAGAAGCGACCACTGAAGTTCGCCGTCGCGTCGGGCCAGTCACGCAGGTCGCCACCATTCAAGTTAATGCGGAAAACCGGAAAGCCGCGCTCGGTCAGAGATGCGCCGAGCCGCCGAAACAACGGACCCGGAGGTCCCTGCAGGAAGAGAAATGCGCGATGCGTCGGCGGAGCAGCAGCGTACCGCTTCCGGGGCAGCCGGACTAGCGGCGCAAAGGGACCCTCGCTCGCCGGAAGGAGCTCATGAACCGGCCGGTTCACGCTTTGAAGCTCCTGAAGCTCCGCATCAGCCGGCCCTGAAGTCGTCGCGCCGTAACGATAAGTCCGGAGGGGCGGTCAAGGCCGCTACTCAGTCGTTCGACGACCACCTCGGCAGGGCATGGGATACTCGTCACCGGGTCGAGATAGCGCGGATAGACCAGCAAGGTCGCGGCGACGAGCTCGTCAAGAGTCCGCCGCGCGGTCCGCCGGGCAGGGATTGGGCCGAGATCGCGCGTTAAGCCCCAGCCCGCATAGAAAGGTACGCCGTAAGTCGTCACCGGCTTACCCCGCAGCAGCGCTTCGAAACCCGTCAGCGACGTATTTACATGAATTTCGTCAACCATTGCAGTCAGCGCTGAGATCGACGCGTTGGTGACGATACTGTCCGCGAAAGCGAGACCTTCGCGCTCGGAAACATCGCCCCGCCGATGACCCGCGAGCACGTCCGGGTGGGGTTTGTACAAGATGTAGGCATCCGGCGCTTGTTCCCGAACGCGCTTCAGGAGCTCGACGTTGGAGACCAAGCCGCAACCGCCGAGCTGAACGGCGCGGTCGTCCTCGACCTGGCCAGCGACGAGAACATGCCGGCGGTCGGCGGCTGGACGTTCCAGTGCCGCACCCCCGCCTCGCTCATATTTGCCGAGAGCGGCATCGACGATCAGCTCCCGAAGCCGTCGCGCGCGGGCAAGAAGGGCTTCATCGAACCCGCCCCGCTGAAGCAGTAGTTCAAGCTCGCTTGGCTGACCTGGATCGAAATAGGCGCCGATCCGATCCACCGTAATCGACAGCGGCGGAACGCAGTCGGCGCCAAGGCCGCGCGAACGAAGGAACCCGTCCTCGACCTCGATCAAAGGCGCGCCGAGATCCTCGAGCGCAGCAAGTTCCCCCGGTCGGGTCTTCGTTCGCCAAACGGCGACCGGTGCGCCGGGGCGAGCATCGTGGGCGCTTCGCAGGAAGGCGAAGTTTCCCGATCCGCTCCACAGAAGCGGCGCGACGGAATCCTGCTTCCAAAAGGCGAAACCAAGCCCCCCCGCGATGTCCCGATTGCTGTCGATGAGCACACGCCAGAATCCACACAGCTTTGCGGCTTCGCGCGGGCTCATGAGTGCACCGGTAAACGGATTACCGAACGATAAAGCGCATAGTGTCTCGGCCAATAGCCCGCTGACGGGAGTCTGCGTCAGCGAGAGTTCACCGGTGCCCTGGTGCGCCACATAGACAGGCACGCCAAGGATCGCCGCAATGACGCAGAGCTCGTCCTCCTCGGCCGTAACCAGCGCCTTTGCACCTGCTAGCATGTGCCACGGGTCGCACTCGCCGGAGACGATGATGAATGGTCCGGTACGTGCCGACGGAGGGGTTTCAGTCCATAAAACTATCGGCTCGAAAGGTGCCAGCGCCCGGCTTTCTGCCACGCCTGTCGGGGCACGAACGAGAACGTAACTGGAAGGGAGTTGCGGCTGCGAGGCCCAAAACGTGCCCCCCACTCGAAGTTCCCGGACGAGCTTCACGAGCTCGAGCTCGTCAGCGGGTTCACTCTTCACTACGGTGAACGCGCTCAATTTCGCTCCTGGGAAGGGTGGAATACGGAGGAATGGACGCCGTCGCGCATTGCCGGCGATTGGCGCGGGGTCGTTCACCCACGGCTCCGGTCGCTCGCCAACACAGCTGTTCGGCGTTAGCGGATTACGCTTTTCCGTCAATGTGATAGAACCTGCTCGCAAAGCCACAGCGATCCCCATCCGAGCCATTTGCGGTGTATCGATGAGGATCGTTCAGTCAAGGTCGAATGACCTTCGGCTGCTGCGCCGGGGTCAATTTGGTCGAAAGCTGTGGCATGGACACCAATCGGCGGCGGCATCTTTCTGCCGATGGATCCGGCGTTGTCGATCAGCCCAGTTCCGGCAGGCGGGCGAGGTAAGCCGCATATTCGCCTTTGCCCGAGCGGACTATGGCCCGCTTCAGTCCTTCACCGTCGATGAAGCCTTGCCGCCAGGCGATCTCTTCGGGACAAGCGATCTTCATGCCCTGGCGCTTTTCGAGGGTCGCAACGAACTCGGCCGCCTCGAGCAGGCTATCGGGCATGCCCGTATCGAGCCAGGCATAACCACGTCCCATCACCGCCACGTTCAATTCCCCGTTCAGCAGGTAAGCGCGATTCACGTCGGTGATCTCCAGCTCACCCCGAGCCGAAGGTACGATGTTTGCCGCAATATCGACCACCTTCTCGTCGTAGAAGTAGAGGCCGGTAACCGCCCAGTTCGACTTCGGGTGCGCGGGTTTCTCGGCGATGTCGAGTGCGCGCATCTGCTCGTCGAACTGAACCACGCCATATCGTTCGGGATCCGCGACATGATAGGCGAACACAGTCGATCCGGACAGCCGCGCGCGGGCCTGTTGAAGGATTTCCGACAATCCGTGGCCAAAGAAGATGTTGTCGCCAAGGACGAGGCACGAGGGACCGCCGGCAACGAAATCCGCACCGATCGTGAAAGCCTGCGCAAGTCCTTTCGGTTCGGGCTGCACCGCGTAACTCAGCTCGATGCCCCACTGAGATCCGTCTCCGAGCAGGTCCTGGAACGCGGACGCGTCGTGCGGAGTGGTTATGACGAGGATCTGGCGGATGCCGGCGAGCATCAGCGTCGAGAGCGGATAGTAGATCATCGGCTTGTCGTAAACAGGGAGAAGCTGCTTCGAAATGGCCATGGTCATCGGGAAGAGTCGTGTGCCGCTTCCGCCAGCAAGGATGATGCCCTTCATCTCATAGATTCCTTCGCTGTCAGACTTGGGCGTACACGAGCCGCGAGACAATCCGATCCAGCGGGTCTTGCCATTCGGGCAGTCGCAGGCCGTAGGTCTCGAATAATTTCGAACTATCCAGTCGCGAATTTGCCGGTCGCTTCGCTTTGGTGGGATAATCCAAAGTGCTGATCCAACGGACACGCGCCACCGGGCCACCCAATGCTCCGGAGGCGGCAAAGATCGCCTCGGCGAACCCAGCCCAAGATGTGTCTCCCCGGCTCGTCATGTGAAAGATGCCGGGCAGCTTCGTGCTGGAAGACTTCCCCAGGGCCGCGACGACCCCGAGTACCGCGTCGGCAATGTCGAAGGCGCTGGTAGGATTCCCTCGTTGGTCCGCCACGACGGAAACCTCGTCACGATCCCTGGCCAATCGCAGCATGGTTTTGACGAAATTTCCGCCAAAAGGGCTGTATACCCAGGCGGTTCGCAGGATCGCCGCTTTGTCGTGCACGGCAAGGACCGCTTTCTCTCCGGCAAGTTTTGAGGCGCCGTAGACTCCGGTTGGGCCGGTTGGATCGTCCTCGACGTAGGGCGATGGTTTCAGGCCGTCGAATACATAGTCGGTGGAGAGGTGGATCAGCGGGACATTCAAACGATGTGCAGCGTTAGCGACATATCCGGCGCCACGAGCATTGATCGCGAATGCTCGGTCGCGGTCTTCCTCGGCCTTGTCGACAGCCGTATAGGCCGCGGCTGACACGATAGCGTCGGGCGCAGCTTCGATAAGCACACGCGCGATGGTGTCGGCATCGTCGGTCAGATCCAGCTGCGGCCGGCCGACCGCCACGATCTCGTGACCGGTCGCCGGGCCTTTTTCGAGCAAGGCGCGAACAACCTGACCCCCTCGGCCGGTGACCACGATTCGCATGCCGTCGATTCAGCCCCGCGCCCGATTGAACAGACCGAGGCGCTGACCGCCGTACCGCGCCCGCAGCGGTTGCCACCACCACTCGTTGTCGAGGTACCACTGCACGGTTTTCTCGATTCCCGTCTCGAAGGTTTCGAGCGCTCGCCAGCCGAGCTCAGTTTCGAGCTTGCTCGCGTCGATCGCATATCGCGCATCGTGGCCAGGCCGATCCGTCACAAACTCGATCAGCTCCTCGCGGGGGCGATTCGCCGGTGCGAGCCAGTCCAGTACTTCGCAAATCCGGCGCACGACATCGATGTTGCGGCGCTCGTTGCGGCCGCCCACATTATACGTCTCACCCACCCGCCCCCGCTCTATGATGAGGTCGAGCGCCCGCGCGTGGTCCCCGACGTAAAGCCAGTCGCGGACATTCTCTCCGCGGCCGTAAACCGGAAGGCGATCGCCTTCGAGGGCGTTCAGGATGGTTAGCGGAATCAGTTTTTCCGGGAAGTGATACGGCCCGTAATTGTTCGAACAGTTTGAGACGACGACTGGTAGGCCGTAGGTCCGTTGCCATGCCTTGGCGAGATGGTCTGAGGCCGCCTTCGAGGCCGAATAGGGCGAGCTCGGGTCGTACGGGGTCTGCTCGGTGAATCGTCCCTCGTCACCGAGCGAGCCGTATACCTCGTCGGTCGATACGTGGAGGAATCGGAAATCGGTCTTTTGGGCGGGCTGGAGAGCCGACCAAAAATCGCGCGCCATTTCGAGAAGATTGAATGTGCCGAGCACATTTGTCTGTATGAAAGCGTCCGCACCGGTGATCGAGCGGTCGACGTGGCTTTCGGCGGCCAGGTGCATGATCCGTTCCGGTCGGAAATCGAACACAGGGCCTTCGATCGCGCCCCGGTCGCAGATGTCGGCATGAAGGAAGCGGTAATTGGATCTGCCCACCACGGACTGAAGCGAATCGAGGTTGCCGGCGTAGGTCAGCGCGTCGATGTTGAGGACGTCGTAGCCCTTTTCGAGAACGAGATGCCTCACGAGGGCCGAGCCGATGAAGCCGGCACCGCCGGTCACGATCACACGCATTCGCTGTCCTTCACTGAAAAATAGGTCGGAAGATCAGCGAGCGACGGCTGCCGGCGATCCTTGGCCGAGAGGGTCTGCGGGTCGGCGACGTCGGGCCACTCGATCGCGATATCCGGATCGTCCCACGCCACGCCCTGATCGTTTGCGTGGCTGTAATAGTTGGTAACGCGGTAGCCGATCACGCAGTTCGGTTCCAGCGTGCAGAACCCATGCGCGAAACCGACCGGCACCCAGAGTTGATTGTTCTCCTCCGCAGTTAGGACGGTTCCGATCCAGCGCCCGAAAGTCGGCGAATCTCGGCGAACATCGACCGCCACGTCGAACAGGGCTCCGGCAAGGCAGCGAACTAGCTTGCCTTGGGCGAATGGGTGAGTTTGGAAATGGAGACCGCGAATCGTTCCGGCCCCGACGCTTAAAGACTGGTTTTCCTGCACGAACTCGACAGTGCCAGCTTGCCTGGAAAACTGGTCAAGCCGGAACACCTCGCTAAAGTAGCCGCGCTCGTCCTCGATCTTCCGCGGGATGAACTCCAGCGGACCTTCAAGCGCGAATTTTCGATAATCCATTCACCACCCATATCCGGCGACGCGCTGTCCGGCCGCCGGGGGGCGGCTTAGTGCACTATGCTATTGATTCAACCCCCAATCATCGGACCAAGTGTCGCTTTGCGAAATGCAATTCGCAGGTGCAGAGTCGGTTCTTCATCTGCCGTGGCGCGAAGTCACGTTGAAGAGAACAGGTCTTGCCGTACGACGGCGCCCACTTCTTAATCGCACGATGCTTCTTCCGTTCCGCACGAGCACAGGCGTACTGAGCGCGCCACCCTTCACTTCGACGTCCAAACCCTCATTGCCCGAACCGGAGGAGGTATCGAGCCAGCCGTACTTTCCGTTGGCTCCTAAGTCGATCGATGCACCGACCACCCGATTGCCGCGCGGTTTGCCGGCGGACCCGCCATTGTCGATGATCAAGACGCCGGCCGTCGAGTGGCTGCTGAACAGGCGGGCAGGGTCGATTCCCCGAATCTTCAGTCCGGCGATGACGTTGCCCGTCGTGTCCTGGCCTGCGGTATTTGAACCGGCGAATGTGACGCCAGCCAGTCCTGCATTGGTGACAATGATGTTGCGGACCCGATTTCGACTCGCTCCGTGAACAAATTTCAGTCCGAACAGGCGGCTGTCCTCAATCGAGACATTTTCGATAGTTCCATCGGAACCGAAGGTATCGATGCCTTCCCCGACATGGGATATGCCGCCGTTAGCGATGCGGACGCGAGAATCATGATGGGCAATGTTTATGCCATCGCTCTGGTAATCCCATTTCGCGAGCATCCGGCCAGTCACCCGAAGGTTTTCGATCCGGAAATCATCGATGACGACGCCTGAACTGGCAATTCCATTCACGCGATCGTTGTCGATCTCAATGCCGGTCATTTGCGGCGGGTTGGCCCAGCCGTAGTTGTCTGTGAAATCGTGAATGTAGATCTTTTCGATCGTGCATCGCCTGGCGGATGCGAGGGTGATTCCGACTCCGGTCGGAATGCCGGTCACTTCGACGTCGCGAATCATGCAATTGGTAACGTTCCGCCCCACTATACCGCGAATGCTGCGGCCTACCGCGACCTCACTCTGCAAGACAAAGTTCTCAAGACGAACTCCGGTCACCGCTCGACCAATTCCCGACGTGACGCCGGAAAAATCAATTCCGACCGCTGTGGTCGCATAACGCCCAGTAGAAGTGCTGTTGTTTGAAAAGTGAGAAGCCGGCATGAAGATGATGGGCTTGACCTTGCCGGCCTCGCCGATGATGCCAGCGCCGGACGGAATGACGAGAGTGCTGGCAATTTCAATTCTGGAGCCGGCACGCAAATGAAGGATGGCCCCATTTCCTAGTGCCGCGTTCATCGCCCGCGTATTCACAATCCGTTGTGCCGCGCCGACGCGGCCCAAGGTAAGACCCGGCAAATCCTCGGCGAACGTTTTGACTTCGATGCCGTCGGCAGTCCGGCCGGGTTCTCCTTCCAGACCTTCGGCCCTGCGCTCGGGGCATGCGGCAAGTGTCATCATCAACGCCGCGCCGAAGAGAAGCACGGGTCGCGCTTTGAGCCGCAGGGGATCGGAGCGGCTGCTTAAGTGCATGACTCCAGTCGCAGGGCCGGGCGGACGCCTTGCATTAGGCAAGCTTTCGCAGCCTTGAAGCGCCACTGTGGCAGGGCGGGCGCCCTTTTTCTTATTTGTCGCGGGCTCAGGGAACCGCCTGACCCAATCCGATAGCTGTGAATGCCAGCGATGACAGCAAACCGACGAACCTCTGCAGGTCGCTGAGTGGAGCATTGCTCACGTACAGCACGTCCTTGTCGCGGATCGGGAACCTCTGCGCGATGAAGAGTGTCGCTGGATTGTGCAGATCGACGCGATAGATGACTGGTATGCGTCCGTCTGGTGTGCGCCTCGCCGTGGCGGCAACGGCCGGGTCGAGAGCGGCGGCATCCTCCAAGCGAAAGATGAACACACCGCGAATATTCGCACGATCCTCTCTCAGTCCTCCGACACGACCGAGGGCCTGCGCCAGCGTGAGGCCGGTGCCTTCGAATGGAATTTCGGCGCTCGTTCCGGTCGCCCCAAGCGACGTGAAGCTAAACGGCTGATAGAGTGCCGTCACCACGTCGTCGGCCCGCAGCCGGATGTTCTGAATCGGATCGTCGATCACTTTTTCCAGCGGAAGCGAGACGACGTGCCGTCCCCGGCTCACCTGAATGGTCGTCTTGCCAACGGGCTGCTTGACACCTCCCGCGGCGGCAAGAACATCGAGCAGGCGCTCACCTCTAGGCGTAAGTGGCACCCGCTGACTTGAAGCTACTTCGCCAACGACCGTGACGTTAGCGCTTGCATTGTGAACAATGCGGACCGCTACCTGGGGGTCATGCGCCTTTCTTGAAAGTCGCCGTACAATGTCGCGCTCAACTTGTTTAGGAGTCAGTCCGGCCGCTTCGATGGAGCCCGCGAACGGAATGCGGATTTGGCCAGAATCGTCGACCATCAGTTCGGGAACTGACGCTTTGTAGGCTGTCCCCGCCGCCCCTGCGACGACCGCATTCGTGCCTGTGGCGCCCAAGGTCGCATTGCTTCCGAACAGGACTGCGGGCGGCGCTTCCCAAATCGTGACCTCGAGAACGTCTCCGTAACCGATAACCGTTCCCGCGGCCGGTGCATCGCCCAAGGCCTCCGAAAAAAGAGCGGAGCGGCCGGCCGCGAGCACCTGACTGGCTGTCGTGTCGGTGACCTCGACTATTTTGATGTCTGTGGTCCCGACGCCTCCTTTACCGGCGTTGTAGATCGCCTTCGTACTCGGCCCACTCGCACCCACGGAAGCGCAGGCAGCGAGCGAGAGCACCATAATCCCGGCGGCGATGATATTCAGGCGCCCACGAGTACCTGCACAGGCGTTCGCTTGCAGATATGCCATTCTTGCTCCATTTCGAGAATCCGGGTCTTTGTAAGAGGCTTAGGCGAATTGCTCAATCATGAACCTTGCGAACGTCTCCGGCGGAAATCTTCCTTCGCTGTGCCCCGGGTTCCGGTTTTGTTCAACGGATGTTAAGTCTTCGAGCGCGAAAGGACAGAGAGGGCTCTTGCGAGAGCAAGAGTGTTGCAAATCCCGGAAAATATCCCAATTACGCGCCTCGATGCTGGCGTTGCGACAGGAACATTAAATCCAAATGCTCATTTCTTCGATGAACGAATTCAAAGAGCGGAATGGATTGACGAAAGCTATTTGGCTCCGGAAGGTGGGCTGGCTGTTTGTAGCCACGGTCGTTCTGCCTGTCGCGAGTGCGGTCCTATATTTCGGTTTTCTGGCGTCGGACGTTTATGTGTCCGAGTCGAAGTTCGTGGTCCGAAGCCCCGACAGGCCCGCCTCTGCCGGGCTTGGAGTGATATTGAAAACGGCCGGCTTCACGAACGCAGGCGACGAAATCTATGCCGCCCAGTCCTTTGCCGTCTCTCGCGACGCGCTCCGCGCAATTAACCGTAATCGCGCATTCGAGCAGGCTTACACCCGGCCGAACATATCCATATTCGATCGTTTCAATCCGCTGAGACTGTCTGGGTCGTTTGAAAGCCTGTACAAATACTTCCAGGGCAAGGTGCGGTTACAAAACGACAGCTCGACCTCGATCACAAATCTAACGGTCCGCGCCTACACGGCGCGGGATGCGTACCGCTTCAACGAAAAGCTGCTCGAATTGTCAGAAGCGACAGTCAACCGGCTGAACGAACGTGGGCGGCGGGATCTCGTGCGTTATGCCCAAGCCGAGGTGGATAATGCGAAAGCGCGGTCCCAGTCCGCGGCCCTTGAGCTCGCGGCCTTTCGCAACCGTTCGGGGGTAGTCGATCCGGAACAGCAGGCTACCGTACAGATGCAGATGGTGTCGAAGCTCCAGGACTCACTAATCGCCGCCAAGACCGAACTTGCACAACTGCAGATGTATACCCCCGACAATCCGCGGATCCCGGTCGTTAGGACTCAAATCAGCGTGATCCAGCGGCAGATCGATCAGGAGCTCAACAAGGTGACGGGCAACCGCCGCTCGCTCGCGGCAAGTGCGGTCCAGTTCCAGCGGCTCACGCTCGAGAACGAATTCGCTGGTAAGCAGCTCGCCGCAGCGCTCACCTCGCTTGAGGGAGCGCGCAACGAGTCGATACGCAAGCAGGCCTACGTAGAGCGAATCGTTCAACCTAATATTCCGGATTCGGCGATCGAGCCTCGCCGGATGCGCGGGATCATTGCAACGGTTCTGCTCAGCCTGCTCGCCTACGGCATTCTGCGCATGCTTCTTGCCGGTGTGAGAGAACATGCGCGGTAAGGCGGCGGTAACCGGCAATCTCAGCGCCGATTCGCCATGGAGGATTAGCGGACGAGTTATCGGGGCGTTGCTCCTCCGCGAGTCGCTCACGCGCTACGGTCGTAACAACATCGGCTTCCTGTGGCTCGTCGTTGAGCCGATGTTGTTTACCCTCGTCGTTACTGCTTTGTGGACGGCGATGCGGCAGATTCACCGCTCTGACATCCCGATCGCGGCGTTCGCCCTAACCGGCTACTCGTCGGTTCTGCTCTGGCGAAACATGCCGGGCCGATGCATCCGTGCGCTCAAATCGAACCGCGCGCTACTCTTCCATCGGCAAGTGCGAATGCTCGACGTCTATCTGGCTCGGATTTTACTGGAATTCGTCGGCGTGACGATCAGCTTCATCGTGCTCGGAATCGCCCTTTGGGCTATCGAATGGATCAATTCGCCTGAGGACGTGCTGGCGGTTTTCTTTGCGTGGATGCTGCTTGCCTGGTTCGGAGGCGCGCTTGCGTTAACGCTCGGCTCGATGTCCGAGAGGTTCAATATGGTCGAGAAGATATGGCCGGCTGTGGCGTTGATCCTCTTCCCCCTTTCGGGAGCCGCCTTCATGGTCGACGCACTGCCGCCGCAGGCTCAAAGCATCCTCCTTTACCTTCCAATGCTTCATGGCGTGGAATACCTTCGCGAAGGTTTCTTTGGTTCCCAAATACACGCGCATTTCGACATAGCCTACTTGATCGTCGCAAACACGTTGCTGACGCTGTTCGGACTTAGCCAAGTCAAACGCGTCGTACTCGGCGAAAGCAATGAATTTTGATCGAGCTCCGTAAGGTCTCCAAGTCGTATCCGACGACCCACGGCTGGCGCGAGATATTGCGCGACGTGAACCTTGTGGTTCAGCGAGGCGAACGGCTCGGCGTTGTTGGTCGAAATGGTGCGGGAAAATCGACTTTGGTCAGGTTGATCAGCGGCGCTGAACGACCGACCAGCGGATCCATCGAACGCAGTATGTCCGTGTCCTGGCCCTTGGCATTCAGCGGCGGCTTCCAGCCGGCGCTGACAGGGGCTGACAACCTGCGTTTTATCTGCCGCATCTATGGCGTAGACTTTGAATCACGCATCGCGTTCGTGGAAGAATTCTCAGAGTTGGGCGCTTACCTTCACGAGCCTGTTGGGATCTATTCAACGGGCATGAGGGCCCGCCTCGCCTTCGCCATCTCCATGGTGGTGGAATTCGACTGCTATTTGATCGACGAGGTCATTGCGGTCGGCGATGATGTCTTCCGCGGAAAGTGCGATGTTGAGCTTTTCGAAAAGCGTAGCGACCGCGCGATGATCCTAGTTTCGCACAATTTCCGGTACCTTCGCGATCACTGCAATCGCTTTGTGCTCATTCGCAACGGCCGGATCGAAGAATATGACGATGCGGAAAAGGTGCGCTTGGCTTACAAATATATGCCGCCGGACGATGAGGACGAGATTCAGGCCTCGGCGCCGGCAGTCGGGCAAGATGCCAGGAGTCCATTGGCCGACACGACCAAGCTGCGTAAGACGGCGTAAGATCCGGCGCGTCTGCCGCAGCCTAGGATCAACCAGATCCGCTTAACCCCCGTCTAACGAGACTTCATCGCACTCGACCTGAGCGAGTCTCCCAGCGGCCGCGAGATCCAGGTCGTTCGCTGACGTTGCGCAAGTCGGTTGCGTAACAGGCTCCCCGATTGAAGGCGCCGGTTATGATTTCATAAGAGGGAAAATAGTGCGTTCTCGGAGGGCCTCTCTGCGGCCACTCGCAAAACGGCCTTTGAGTAGGTCGTCGCAGGATGCACCTAATCGCGCGTCGCAAAGAGGCCGATCCGCGGACCGTTGCGTTCCATCCGTTCCGACCAAAGCTCCGTCCTGAAGCCCGCTCTCTCAAACAGACCCAAGAGATCTGCCTTCATTAGCCAGAATGCGCCCTCCCCACGTCCTGAGAAAGGATCGGCCCAACCACCTTCACGATAATAATGACCTCGGAAAGTGCGGCCGCCCGACTCCAGAGTCGAATTGGACCTCATTTCATCCGCCACGTGCGTATCAAGGTACATCGACTGACAATGGGTGAGCAGCCGCTCGAGGTGGCGAACTGGCTCTTCAAGGTGGTAGAGTACGCCGCAATGGAAAACGACGTCGAAGTCGGGAAAATCCAGAGCATCGTCTTCGACATCAAAGGGAAGAACCGTCGCCGAAACGCCATAAGCGGCAAGTCGCACTGCGGTCTTCACAACGTTCACCGGACGAACGTCGACCGCAGTGACGATTGCTCCGTAGCCGCAGAGGCCGATCGTATGAATGCCCTCGAAGCAGCCAACCTCCAAGATGCGTTTGCCGCGGAGGTCAATGGCTTCGTGAAGCCGTGTGATTCTCTTGTCGGGAATGGGTTGAGGCGCGTCACGTTTTCCGGGCCTGGCGTTCAGCGATCCGATGATCCGCCCGTCAGGGAGCTGCGTGCCCGCGTACCACGGTAACATGCTATTGAACTCTTCCAAATCTTCGTCCGTCAGTTTGATGCTGTAGTGCATCCACCTCTCCCAATTCTGTTCCTCCGAGGGCGCAAGCTGGCGACGATTACACGGTCTCAACGTGGAGAGAATAGGCGAAAGGACGCTTGCGCCCTGAGCGGCTTCGCATTTGCATCACTCCTGACCCAGCCCCCTGAGTTGCGCTCACTGCCGGTATTCCGCCGTTCATTGAATCACCAAGGGCGAGAAGCTTTTGACCAGCCCATCGATCGCGACGATCTGCTCCAGATAGGGCTGAAGGGCATCGAGCGGCAGAGCACATGGACCGTCGCACTTTGCTTCGGCGGGGTCGGGATGGGCCTCCAGGAACAGGCCGGCGAGACCCAGCGCCATTCCCGACCGACTTAAGGCCGCAGCCTGTTCACGACGTCCATCGGCACTATCGGAGCGCCCGCCTGGTTTTTGTAATGCATGGGTCGAATCGAAAACGACGGGCGCATAGTCCGTCATGAGGTCCATGCCGAGCATATCCACGACGAGATTGTTGTAACCGAAGCTCGTCCCCCGCTCGCAAAGGATCACCCGCGCATTGCCGGCCTCCCGGCACTTGGCGATGATGTGTTGCATCTCCTGCGGCGCGAGGAACTGCGGTTTCTTCACGTTGATTGCCACGCCGGTTCGGGCGATTGCAACCACTAGGTCCGTCTGCCGGGCGAGAAAGGCCGGGAGCTGGAGGATATCGGCGACTTCGGCGGCAGTCGCGGCCTGATCAGGTTCGTGTACGTCGGTGAGGATGGGCACACCGAAGCGGCGCTTCACGCCTTCAAGGATGCGCAGACCCTCTTCGAGCCCGGGTCCGCGGAAGGAATGAATGGACGAGCGGTTCGCCTTATCGAAGGAGGCCTTGAACACGTAAGGGACACCGAGAGCGGTCGTCACTTCCACGAATCTTTCGGCGACCTGGAGTACGATTTGCTCGCTCTCGATCACGTTCATCCCACCAATCAGGACGAACGGGCGCTTATTAGAGAACTCAATTCCATTTCCAACAGTGACACTTTCGATCTTCACGCGTTTTCCTCGACTTTGCATTGCGTGGCTTGGTCGCCTTCGACAGCGCGTTCGCGGGCGAGTTCAATGACGTCCAAGATCTGGTGCTGGTGTTTGGCAATTCCGTAAGCGGTCTCAAGCTTCCGTTGCGCCCGGGCAACCATGCCGACTCGCTCCGAGTCATTGTTGACCAGCCGCTCGAGACCGCTCGACCATTCCTCAGGGTTGTGCGCAAGTACCCCGCAACCATCAGCGCAGCACTCATCATAGATCATGTTGCCGCTCGCGATCACGGCGGTTCCGACGGATGTGTACTCGACCCACTTATTGTCAGACTTGGTCAGGTTGAACTCGCTAGGCGTGAGCGGGCAAATTCCAACGTCCCACTGTCGTTCGCTCAAACGCTGCAGGAATGCCTCATAATCTCGCACCGGCTCGATCGATCGTACCCGTCCACCGAACCGGGCCAGCTCGTCTGGAATCGGGATGGTCCCGAATAGCTCGAAGGACAAAGCCGGATGGCGATCGAGCAAAGTGGTGATCGCAGGGAGTATCATCATCAGGTCGTCAAAATGATCGAAGCCTGTGTAGCCGATGGTTTCGGCCGGTCGTTCCGCGGCCTTTCGAATGACCCGTCCGGAGCAGTTGATAGGTCCAGCAACGATCGGCAGGGACGGGCCATAGACCAGCAGGCGCTGCCGCAGTCGTTCGGTTGAGGCATAGACAAGGTCGGAGCCGGATAGCAACGAGCGCACAGCCGCGAGCCGATTTGGCGCGTTATGAAAGGCATGTTTGTGCTCACCGAACTCCTTCGGCACTGAGAGCAGGTCGTCGTCGATGTGATAGATGATGGGCACTCCGTGGCGGCGTGCCCACGCCACCAGTTCGAGGCCGAAGGGACCACTGTACCGGCAGAACAGCAGCGCATCGGGCGCAAACCCGGTCAGTGTCCGATCGATCCACCGGTCCACATCCTGTCCTGATCGGGCAACCCGTTTCACTTCCGGCTCGGTTAAAAGATCCGTTTTAAACTCGCCTGACCGGACCAGCGGCGCGAGCGGCCGCTCGATGCACGCCTGCAGCGTTGGCAAACGGTCATTGGCTACAAAGAGGATTCGCCTGCGCGGAACCCCCGCCACCCCCGTTGGGGAGGTAAGGCGTCTAGCCGCTCGGAAAATCCGGGCGAAGTTGGCAAACACCTCGCGAGCGTCGAGTGGCATTTGCTGCGACTCTAAGAAGCGCCTTTGCAGGTCCAGGAACCGCTCTGGATGGCTCGCGGCCTCGCGAGAAAAGTCGAACCATTCTTGCGGCGTCGAAACGCTGGTCAGTCCTTGGTAATTGTCCGCGTCCACAGCGCCGTCGCGATCACGCCATACCGCCGTCGGGATGTTGGCGAGAAGCATGTCGACGAGTACTGACGACGGAGCAGAAATGCCGTAGGCGAAGCGCCGCAGGTCGACCCTGTACATCGGCGCATTGTTAACCCGTGCGTTGGGCGGAATCGAAACCGTATTCTTGAGTACATACTGTCCGCCAGGGTGTGGCCGCAGCACTACTTCTTGTCCCTCGTGCGCCAGCAGGCGGCAAAATTCTTTGAACGCGCCAATGAATTCGCTCTTGAGGTCGCTCGTCGCGTTGAGGCGGACGGAGTGAAGATTTTCACATACCAAGCCTGGTGCGTTTACATCGGGCACGAACGGCACCGTAAAGGTCTGCAGAACAGAGGTGGGTCCGGTTACGTGAATCTTCCGCCGCTGAGACCGAGCGATCGACGTCTGCAACTCGGAAGGCAGCCAGGCGCATAGGATGTCCGCGGCGAACGACACAGATTGCCCGTACGAGAAATCGTGCGCTTTACTGTGGCGGAACCCTACGCATTCCAATCCATGCTGCAGCGTCACCTTAAGGTATCCCGGCGGCGCGTAGCGAAAGAGCGAGTGAGTCTGCGCGTGCGCAGGGACGCTCGATTCACTGCCCGCGAAGATGATGCCGGCACCGGTCAGGTGACGGAAGGCGTCCCAATCGCTCTCGTAGTACTCGAGCTCCGCGCCGATCTCGTCACGCAAGGTTTCGAGCTCGGCTTGCCACGATCCCTGAGTGTCGCGACCGACGAACTTTGCGGATACGAGGATCAGCACGCGGAAGTCGAACGTGCGCGCCATGAAAATGAGCGGCCGAAGGACGTTTACGTCCTGCAGCAGGTTCATCAGAAAAACGGCGGACCGCTGTTCAACCATCGACTTTCCTACGCATTGGCCTCGAACGGCCACGGCGAGACCTCCGAAAGAATGTGTTTGCCGGGACCAAAGCTATCATCGAGCCGCTCACTCACCGCCCGCATTATCGATGGGTATAGTGCCAGCTGAAGGGGGAGCGACATGCCCGTCCAGCCGCTTGTTGGATTTTCGCTCGAAGCTATGCTGGCAAGCTCCCAGAACCTGCGTTTCCCAATCTGCCTGCGTAGAGCGCGCACGCCGTACTCGGAGCGAAGGTGTTGGCGCACTGAGTCCGAAACGAGCATTGCGACTTCGCGGCCAGTCCTCACCTCGAAAATTACGTCAAAATCCAATCCCGCCGTGCAGAACGGGGTGCAGATCGATAGCCCCCCGAGCGTCTGAACCATCTTGTGCGCGGCGGCAGTCGTCCCAAAGCCGTGGATTAAGTACAGCGGAGTTGGCGGCAGTGGCTTCTTGTCGCCCAAGCCTAGCAGGAACGTTGCCAACGCCGAGGCGACGCCCTCCGGCGAAGCTTCGGCATCAATCCGGGCCCGAAATTCCTCGAACCTGTCGGCCGACAGGCGCATTCCGCCGAGCCGAAGATCGCCAAGAAAATTCTCGGCGTCGCGATAAATGAACGGCTCAAGGCGCGAGTAGAGCGGATAACCCGCGGATAGGACCTGGCATCCCGCCGCCATTGCTGTGATTGCACGATTCAGCGACTTCGCTGCACTGAAGCTCTGGGCATTCACGGGCAGGAAACAGGCCAGCGAATCCCGCAGCACCTCCACCTCGCGTGCTTCCGACCACTCTTCGACCGTCGCTGGAACTGGCAGGCTAGCAACCATCCCCAACCGCCTGGCATCGAGCGCCCGTGCATTGGTCAGGATCGAAAGCTCGACGGCCATATCGCCGGACGAGAGCTGTGCGATCATACCAGCAAAGGCCGCCAAGTCGCTTAACCCAACCTCGAAATACGGGTTATCACCCATGCCGAACCAGCACAGCCGAATACGCCTTTCGGCGTGTGCGGCGCAAAGCTTCTGCGCCAGAGTCCTGGCTAGTTGGCCGTAGTCGATGTCCGGCGCCGGATCGTCAAGAACGTGCACGGGCAGTTGAGAACGGTAGCCGGAGATCACCTCGGCCAGAGCTGGGGTCGAACACATTGCAAAATCGCAAATGCCGAGGAGCTGCCGGAGCCACAGACGCAGTCGGACGAGGCGGCTATCGCTGTGGTCGCTAAAGTAATCATCGAACAGGTCCACCCCGACACGGGCGCCGCGCCGCGCCATCGTCTCAGCCGCGACCAGCGCGCGCGCGTCGTAACATTTGCTAACGATCAGGACATCGCACTCGTCATTCGCCGGATCAAACTGCGCGATATCCTCGATCGATAATGAGATCCCAGCTGCCGCTATTCGTGGAGCAACCCGGCCATAACGGATGCGCGCGCCGGCACTGCTCTGGTACTCCTGTGAAGGAGCGAGAATGACTAGCTTCATCCGACGAGCGCCTCCGCTAGAATCGCGAAATCCTCTGCCGGTGGCGGAGCCAACGGCGTCGCCGTATCGCTCTGAGCAGAGCAGTAGCTCGCCGTGACGACAGCTGTGCAAACGTGCCGGCCTCCGGCGTCGCCTGGGTGCGAGAGCCAGCGCGCCAGCATTGGCGTGCGTGCCATCCAGAAATCGCGTGATGGACGGGATGTCGGCCAACTCATCTGCCACAGCAGCAGCGAGTCTTCGGGCGATTCACCGCCACCCTCGGTCACCGCGACGGCCCAACCCTTGCCTCGCCTTTTCAATCCGACGATCACTGCCGAGGCGCTGACATTTTCAGGCACCTCAAGCAAAGTCGCGAGGACAGCGGCGGTTCGCCGGTTGTGCAGAACCACACCCGGGCCGAGATATCCAACGAGTGGCGTAACGATCGAGGAAGTCGCCTGTTTGAGAGTCGCGGTTGTTCGAACACGTTCGCCGAAAAGCCGGGCGGCAAGCGCCTCGACTGCGGCTGGCACAGGTGACCCGACGAAGATCAGTCGGCTCAGGTTGGCGCTATCCTGAGTGGCGAGCGATACGAGCGATTGCAGCAATTCTTGCTCGGCCCACAATTTTGGCCACAGCAGCCAGCATACCGGAGGCGTATCACTGAACTCGATGTCTGGCGGTGCGATTGGCATGAGCAATTCCGCATCGCTGAGTGGCCGGCGGCTCGGTATGCGTAATGCAAGCATCGGCACGTCGCCCCAGGCGCAACCGGCGCCCTCAGCGGATTCAAGTCGAGGGAACGGCGCGATGGAGTTCGTGAATGACGCGACGGCCGGACCCGGCGGGAATCTAATCAAAGTTGCCGCCAGCGAAAGCTTGTCATGGGCGGCGATAAAGGGGGCCATGGCCTGCTCGCTGTCCTCAAAGCTATTCGCAGTGGCAGCCAGTGCCGAGATGGACGGAATCATATCGTTCATCAGGCGGAGGCCCCTAGCTCCTCTCGCACGCGTTTCGTCGCTCACGAGGTGGACGTCCCCGGCAAGGCACGAAGCGGCCCTGCATTCCGGCGCACCAAGCGCGCGGACCGGCGTGCGCACGACGGCGCTCAGCCACTCGCGAAAATCGGGCTGGAAAATCGGGTGGGTCCCGTCCGCTCCGTCAAGCTCGACCAGAATCTCGGCAACGAGCGGCAACCGCTCCTGGTCAATTAGCTGCAGCAGTTGGTCGGCGAGCCGATTGCAAATGTCGCAAATGTTGAGATCATCGGCGCGTGCAGCGGGCTGCTCCAACCCAACAAGCTCTAGGTAATGTAATCCGCCGCGGCACATCGATGGGAAGCTCAGGTGCTGCCACCCCATAATCTCGCCGTTGATGTCAGCAAAAACGAAGAGCAACGGGAAGAACGGGTTGACCAAGCGCGCGTCGATCACGGCAAGCTCGCATTCGATGAGCGCCTCGCCCACCAATCGCAAGCTGCCATTTGCCTGCTGAAGAGCGCGAACGACGAACGGGCGGCCATCGCCATTGCCGCGCCAACGGCTGCGGAACATTGAAGCACCTGCGTGCCAAGCGTCCACCAATTCGCCGACTTGGCCGCCTTTGTCTGACCTAGCATACATGGTTGTGACCGATGCTCCGGACAGGCGCGATAGCCGGGCGATCGCTGCACCGAAGGCCGAACGGTCAGAAGGTTTATGCAAATAGCCGACAACGCGCCCATCGGCCGCGAAGGCGTCCGCTCTCGCGGCATCCAGCTGTCCGGACCGCTTCCAAGAAATTGCTAACTCCAATTCGGTCGGGAAGGTGATGCATTGAGCGGCGGGTCCGAACTCGTCCTCGGGCGACCGACGAACGGTAGCGCCGCTAGCAGGCTTCGCTTGCCGCCCCTCGGAACGGCCGTGCTCGACATAATGGAGCAGCGGATTGACGCCCTCCGCGGCGACATCGGGATTGGCTCGAAGATAGGCCTTAGTCGAGAAGCCGGGGCTCGGATCGCGCTTTTCGCGCCAGCCAAACTCGAGATAGTGCAGCAGAGGGTCTCCCCTCGTCGCCGCGACGTCGGGATTCTTCTCCAGATACCACGCGCGGTCGAACAGCGAAGATCTCTCAAGCAACGCCAATGCGTGTTTGTGCTGTTTTCTCCCGGACTCTGCGAACGGTCTTCGCCCGAGGCCGTGAACCGCCTTGACGAGCCTATGAACAAGCGCAGGCAACCGAATACGCGCCTTCGACCTCGAATGTTTCTGACTGCCGAAGCTCGGCCGTGGACTCGTCGAAGACATCTCCGAAATGAGAATATCGGCCGGCGCAAAGGCGGCGTGGCAACAGTCCCGCGCGAAGCGCATGACGTCTTCGTAAAGAGCGAGCTCACTCAGCGACATATCTCCAGGCGCGACGATTCGAAGCGGCCGAATCTTGAGCGCGTCGATATCCACTTCAACGAAGTCGAAATCTCTTATGCGAACGGCTGGTTTGGTCCGGTTTACGGGCAGTCGGAACCGCTCAGCCAAAGCGGTGGTTACGCGCATCACCATCTCACCGTCTGACGAGTCGAACCGTACCCGGAAATTCCACCCGGTGTCGGTGAAGACCGTACTCGCCGAAATCCCTCCAAGGGACATCACCAACTTGTGCAGGTCGCGGCGGCTCTCCAGACCGTGAATCACGCAGAGACGCGGTAGCGAAGAAGAGACCCGCGACGCTTCGGCGACGGCACGCCGAGATTCCGCAACAAACGCGGCCGCGACGCTGTACGGATTTGCTAAAGTTGACAGCCGAGCCGTGAGTGCGGGTGCGCGGTCCCTCCGCAGTCGGCATTTGCCCGAGGCAAGATCGGATAGGAGTTGATCAGTAGAGCGATAGATAAAGTCGCCGAGCTGTTCGTAGAGAGGATAACCAAGATTGAGCACTTGGCAGCCGCCGCACAGCGCCGTCAAAGCACGGTTCATTGACTTGCCGCGGCTGAAGCGCTGGCCGTTGACCGGCAGGATCGCCAACGTCGCCCCCGCAAGCGCCTGGCGCTCGGCGGCCTCGGTCCACTCCACAAGATCGAACGGCACACCGACGCCACGCAGGATTTCGGCCCCGCCAGACTCGAACGCTCGGCGGTTGGTCACGATTCTAAGTCGAACGTGCCAGCCTAGTCGCTCCATCCGTGCAAGTTCCGGCTCGCACGCAGCCAGGTCAGCTAGGCCGACAGTGAAATAGGGGTTGTCGCCAATGCCAAACCAGACGATGTCCAGCTCCCGCGTTTCGCGCGCACGAGCCGCTTTGGCGTCAGACAATGCGCCGACGAGAAGGGGATCAAAGCCGACGATCGGGTCGTCGATCGGCGTAATCGGAATGTCAGGTAGATAGTCGCGCAACACCTCGGCGATCTGACGCGTGCTGCAAATCGCGAACTGAGTAACGGGTGACATGTCACGCATCCACTGGCGAAAACGGTCTAGGCGCGGATCCGTCGTCTGCGAGAAGTAATCGTCGAAGACGTCCTGACCGACCACCTTGCCCGCAGACCTGATGCGTCGCGCCAACACCAGCGCGCGGGTTTCGAATGTCTTGCAAAAGATATAGACGTCGTGTTCCAGCGTCTTGCTCGCAACCAAGTCTTCGCAGGTTATCGCGTCAAGAGTGACAGTGTGGTCGGCCAGGCACTCGCGCACGCGGTCATACCGGATGCGCATACCGGCGGACTGACGGAAACTGTCCGACTGAATGACGATGCAAATCTTCATCGGATCGCCTGGACGATCAGGCTCGACTGGACGAGCTGACTCAAAGTCTCGATAGATAGACGATAGGGGAGTGAGACGCCGAGCCGCATGCGGTGCACAGCGGGCGTGCCTGAATAGGCCGAAACCAGCGTAGTGCACAGGTTGAGGCCGCCACGCTCGATGGCCTGGATGCCGAGCAATAGGTCGTCGACTTCGGGACGAGCCGCGGTCGAGCCGTGGGACACCGCGTCCCGCAGCAGCGACGCTTTCACAAGGAGAGCATTGCTGGAATTGGCGATAACCGGATAGGTCATGGGCTGCCGCAAGGACGCTGGATCGATGGGTTCGAAAGACAGCGCCGGCGTCCCGTACAGGCTAATGCCGGACAGTGCATATCCGGCGCACAGCGGAACTCGTTTTTCGTCGGCTGAGCGAATGAGACAGCCAACGGTCTCCACGCTGTTTATCGAGAGCATCACCGAGAGCGTCGCTAGCGTCAGGGAATCAGGCAGGACCGTCGCTTCGTCGACGATGAAAACCTGTTCGTGCGTCAATAGCTCGCGAGCTGAGACAATCTGCTCGAGCTTACCCATCGCGGCGGGCTGCTCTACGAGTGAATGCGTGGGGAACAGCGCCTCAAGCGCGGCCTCAATACTCGAATGATCCTTGGCCTCAGGACGGAGGACCACGATCTCAAGCGTGCCGATGGATTTCTGTCGCGCTAGCGATTGGATTAACGGCAAGGGAGAGGCCGCGCTGGGGCCAAAGAGCACGAGCACCGACAGCGGCTTGGTCGTTGCCGCGCCCGCCTGTATCAGAGGAAGTTGCCACTCGGCCGCGGTTTGCACCGCCGTGTCGGTCGCCTTTCGCGGCGGCTTCTCGCACAACGCGAGCGCAAGCGGCCACTCTGGCGCGACGAGCTTGCCGGCGCCGCGAGTGTCTCTCTGCTTATTCACCTGTAGCACGGGCGCGAAGCGCCGAGAGCCCTTTGGTTGTAAATCTTCAAGCAAGCTACTCGCCGGCGGATGCCAAATGGACCAGATTCGTCCATGCCGGTTCCATTCCACAACGCCCATTCCCCCCGTGACACTCTGCTCGGCCGCATCGGCCGGCACACGGTTCACGCAGGCTGCGATCGAGGGAATTGCATCGGCGGGCAGTTGCAGCGAATGGCCTGCTCTGGCTTTTCGCCGCGCGTGGCGTTTGAGCCGCTTTGCAATAAACTCGGGAATAGCGCGACGAGGTGCGTCGAGCTTGACGGCTATTCCAAGGAAGTCGCCGAGCCAAGCGAGCAGATCTTCATTCAGGGCCGGCTCCAGCCCGGATTGCACCGCGGGGTCGAGGTCGATTTTCGTCACGCACTCGGCAGGTCCGTCGAGTCTTTTGATCAGCGCCCTGAGAAGGACTCCCGAGACGGTTCCCGTGTCGACAAGGTCGTCGCCGCCATGGCCGGCCATCAGCCGCTCGGCCGCGTGCATTCCGCCCCGAGCCAGTGATGGAAACGGGAGCAGGTCGATCCCTTCGATCGCACCGTCCTCGCCCTTGAACAACAGCAAAAGCGGTAGAAGTGGGTTCAGCAAATTAATCGTTGCGAGCGCAATGGGACCGCCGATGTCGCGCCCCGCAGCTAGCTGGATCAGCCTGTGCCCTGGACCCGGTTCCACCTGATAGGCCTCCAGGAGCAATGCGCCGGCGCTGCTGCCCTCGAAGCGCAGGCTGAGGTTGCGATTACTCTCGAACCACAGATCTACGAGTCGGTTGTGCTTGCGAATTCCCCAACGGCTACCGAGAGGGTCGAGATGCTCGTCGTCGCAGTCCTCGATGGGAAGACGATATCGCTTCGGACTGACATTGCGGCCGCTGGTCGCAATTGCCAGACCCTCGAGCCCGGTGATCCGTGAGAAGGCGGCGAGCCCGAAATCCGGCACGCTAAAGCCCGACGGCAGGCCAGCATATCCGAGGTCTCTCTCAACGTCCGGGCGAGGCTGGTCGCGACGGATCTCGCCAAGGACGGTCGGGCCAGCCATCAGCGTTAAGCTCAGCTCATTCCCATCGAGCTCCGCGCTCCGCTGAGCAGCCCAGCCGCATAACTTCGACGGAGCCGAGTCGAAGTGAAGCTCTACCGGTTGCAGTTTTCGGGAGGTGCGGCGCTCTCGCGGACGAGCCGACTGCGCCACTTTTGCTGAAATCGAGTGCTGCATCAGATCATGCCGCTGCAGCACCCCATGGCGCCACGGCTCGTGACGGAAAGGCGAGCCGTGCATCAACATGAGTATTTGAGAGGTTCGGACTATGGAAAGGGTCGCTCAGCAACCGCTCTCCCCAGCGGGCGGTCAGCCTCGCTTTGTCGCGTTCAAGCCGCTCGCGTTGATCCCCCTCCTTATCCTTGCCACGCGATTGAGATTCGAGGTGATAAAGGACGGCCTCGGGCGTCCAGAGGACCCGGTATCCGGCCCCAGTCACCTTCAGGCACAGGTCAACGTCGTTGTAGGCCACCGGGAAATCCTCATCGAGGCCGCCGACGTCGTCCCATACATCGCGACGCATCAGCAGGCATGCCGCCGTCACCGCGCTCAGGTCCTGCGGCAGGATGAGGCGCCCTTGGCGACCTTCAGCACCGGCCGGAAAACCCTTATAGAGATGGGAGGCCACTCCGATGCCCAACGTGACGCCGGCATGCTGGATTGTGTCATCAGCATGTAGCAATTTGGCGCCGACGATTCCGACATCGGGCCGGATTGCGAATGCCACCATGTGCCGCAGCCATTCCGGGTCGATGACCTTCAGGTCATTGTTCATCAGCCCAATCAGCGCCCCCTTCGCGCAGCTGGCGGCGAGGTTGTTGATCGCCGAAAAATTGAACGGTCCCGGAGATTCAATCACGCGCACTCTGGGGTCGGTTACTACTTGGGCGAAATAAGTCTTTGTCTCCTCCCCCTGACTGTCATTGTCGGCAATGAGGACTTCAAGATTGTCATAGCGGGTTTCGCGCAGGAAGCCGTCGATACACACTCGGAGCAATTCGACGCTGTCGCGGGTCGGAACGATAAGCGAGACGAGCGGCGCGGCCTTGGGAATTGCCCAGTCGATCCTCCAGCCGCTCTCAGTTCGCTCGAGCGCCGCACCCGCGAGGTTCGTCTGCGTATCGGCCAGAACGGCTTCCACGGCGGCGGCCAGCTCCTCCGAAGGACACAAATGGTCGGATGAGCGATGATAAAGCACGAACGGCAAGTGAAGGACCGGACCTCGCCCGTCGAACGCCGCGCGCAAGCAGGTCTCGTATACGGCTGTCGCATCCACTCGCCGCAGGTTGGGGAGACTCCGACGCCGCAAAAGCGCGAGCCGCGTGAAATAGTCCTGCGCCAGGGCTAAATCGGGACTCCACGCACCCTTCATATACGGCACGCCACGCACGGCGAACCGCTGGTTGAACAAGTCCTCGTCTGAATAAACCAAAGTGAAATCGGGTGCGGCCAGCGCCGCATTGGCGAGATACAGCAACGCCGTCGGTGCAATTGTGTCGCCGGCTTCGACGAAGCTGAACAACGCATCGTCATGGTAGGCAGCGAGGACTTCGTTCAGATCAGCGGCTGCAATCACCCGAACTCGCGGATCGGCGTCGGTAAGCTCGGTCGGAGCATCGAGGCAAATCGCTTCCCATTGCCCATGGATTTGGTCGCGTAGGGATTGAATGGTGGTCGCGAATGCCCGTAGCTCCTTGCCGAAGACGATCACCGTTACTCCCGGCCATACGGTCTGATCCCCGTCGCGCCACGCCCGCGCACCTTCGAGTTCGTCCGGCCGTTCATGTTCGGCGATCCAACGGTGGTATTCCGCGGCGTCGGAGGTCGTTCCGCCGAGCAGCTCCGCGGCAAGCACCGCTGGAGGCAAATGGTAGCGGGCCAGGTCTTTCGGAATCAAAGTGCGGCCCAGTTCATGCCCTGGCCCGGCGACGCAGATTACAGCCTCCCGACCGGCATAATCCTTGGCGAAGCGCGACCATGGGATGGTAAAGCTCCACCCTTCGGGGCGCGCAAAAGCATCGTCGGCCGCGCATGATTGAGCGTGAACGAGGGTCCCATCGACCCGCGCTTCAATGATCGGGACGATATCGGGACGACCAGCCAAAGCTATCGTGCCGATGATCCCGCGCTCGTCACCTTCAATCCCACCGATTAGGTCATAGGCCTCTCCCGTGTCGGCGGGCCAGGTGAAGCACATGAGCGTCTCTGAAGCTTCCATCCTCTCCGTCCGGCACGCGGTCGCTATGTCGCGTTCGCGCGCTTCCAGCTCAGTGACGAAACGACGATTCCGTTCCTCGGCAGTAACCAGGCGAGCCTCGCTCATGGTGAGCAAGCGGTGAAGCTCGGCAGCAGACCGCGCCTCGTCGCGCCAAGCCTTGGCCGATCTGAGGATAAGCCGAGTTCGGATTTGCTGGCGAAGCAGCTGTCGTTCCAGCATCTTGCGGGCGCGATCCGCTTCAACCAGCTGGGCCTCCAGTGCGCTGTTTCGCTCGAGGTCTTTCGCTATCCCAATGACGCGCTTTTCGATCGGGGTTAGTCGCCTCGACAGCCAATCGCGCTCCGCCACCAGCGAGCGCTGCGCGGCCTTCAGGTCCGATATCGCCGTCTTCCGTTCATGTTCGAGCGCCGCAATCCGTGAATCCTTGGCGGTCATAAGCTCCCGCGCCTCAGCAATTTGACGCTCGCCGACTTCGACGCGCGCTCGTGCCTCGGCCGCCACGTCGAACTCCGCGGCGAGAGGCGCCAGCGCGTTCAAGAACGCCTCCACCTCCGCTACTTGGCCATCCAGCGAGCACTCCTGACCGTCGCGAGCGGCCATTGCCGCATAAAGCTTCATCGAAAGCGCGAAACTGGCTGCGCTGTCCTTCTTCCCAGCGACATGGTGTCGAAAATCGCCGTGTACGATCGACGCTGCCGCCTCGACTGTGCCTTCTGCCGAGTGCGCTTCATCAATGCCGAGCACGCTCATCAGGCGCCGCGTAGTCGCTGAGCAGTCGCTAAACCACTGATCATAGTCGACCACGAGCGGCTGCTGCTCGACAGTAAAGCGCAGGATGTCACAATTGTAGGATAGCCACATCAACTCCGCGATCTGGGCGGAAAGTTTCCGCTCGCTGCTCTTCTGCGACATAGACGCGGCCGCTTCACCCGGAGAGCGGATAGAGTGCACGTAGACGGGCCTGAGATCGAGGTCACGGAAGACCTCCTGCCAGAGCGGTAAGAGGCGGCACGTGCGCGGATCCTTGAAGCCCCACAGGCCGGCCGAGAGCTCAAGCTGACCGCGGACGTAATCCATCAGGCTGCGCTTGAGCGCCTGCACTTCCTTTGACCGCCACCAGCCCACAGGGAAGGGCACGAAATGGCTGGGATGCGCGATCGGGTGGCCGATCGCCTCAAGTATCTGGTCATGTTTCTTTACGAGCGCCGGCCGTTCCCAGAACCCGGAAGCATTCTTCGGGCTCACTTTGTCGGTAGTGTCGGCCATGTCGACCCCGAGGAAGTGCAGCATGTTCGACAGCAGAGAGGTGCCGCTTCGGTGCATGCCGAGCACGACCACCACCGGGCGAGCGTCTGCGGCTCTTTCGCTCGGAGCATTGATCGCTCCCGCGAATGCCGTCTCGGCCCTAGTAGGCGACATCTTGCTCATTTCGACTCAGTCACTCCTTGCAGCCACTATCGACCCACGCCAGAAATACAGCTGCTGACGACTGAGATTTCCGAGGCACTTTGCCACCGTAACGATGTCCAGCGCTCGATGTAGAGAGCAACTCCGTCAACCGCGGGGACATGCATTCGGTTCATTTGCCGTAGCCGGACAAATGATTGGCAAGCAAGGCTAATTCGCGATATCATCATGCGGTTCTCGTCGACCTCAGGCGAGAGAAAGCAGGGCCGCGTAGCGCGCCGGCACATTACTAGGCATGCCAAGGTCATCGAGAAACCGATCCTGCAGCTTCACCAATGCCGAGCGCTCCCAGCGCGCCGCCCAATTGAACCGCCACCAGTCCTCGACTGAAGCTACTTGAGCGAGACCTTCGAAATTGCTCGCGTCAACTCCACCGTCAGGATCGACCCAGGTTGCCGCAGGGATTCCCGCAAGCGCGGCATCGAACAGAACGGTTGATGGGGCAGATACGACGTAGGCAAACTTGCCAAGATCCAGCTCATACAGTGGCTGCTGGCTTACCGATACGTTCGCTGGAAGCTTCATGGGTCCGCGCTGCGAGAATTGGCCCGCCGGATGGGGCCGCAATTCGAGACTTTGGCCGACCATTTCAAGCCGCTGAGCGAAATTTACGAAGCTGCGCAGAAAATCCTCGCGTAGGCGGCCGTTCGCGAATCGAACCGAGTGGAGATTTTCGCAGATCATGCCCGGCCGATCGCCCGCCGCCTCGGCGGTCCGGCGCGGCGGCTCGATCAACGCGGGGGGCCCGGCAACATAGAGTTTGCTCCGTTCGCTCGCGCTTACGGATCGGCACCGGAGGGCGTGGAACCATGTCACGGCGATGTCGGCGGCGAAACGTACGTTGCGACCTGCAGTCGCATCATGCCGGCTGTTGTGCAGGAAACCAACACATTCCAGGCCGTGCTGGAGCGTAACAGTGCGGATTCTGCCGGGCATGGAGCGGAATAGTTCGTGCGTATCCCGATGTGCCGGCACGTCGGATTCACTGCCGGCCACGATAATCCCGTCATTTGGGCCAAGATAACGCAAGCAATCGAAGACCGAC
>Ga0207712_10000560_pt1 | contig 30020 bp, 18 predicted proteins | sample KBSS44metaG_FD_184402 | JGI IMG/M metagenome (GOLD analysis project Ga0207712, IMG submission 184402) | Switchgrass rhizosphere microbial communities from Kellogg Biological Station, Michigan, USA - KBS S4-4 metaG (SPAdes) (version 2) | ecosystem: Host-associated > Plants > Roots > Rhizosphere...
GACGTGGATCGCGCGATTGGCACCCATGGCCAGGCCGTTGCGCAGGTGCGCCTGGGCATCGGCGGGGCCGATCGTCGCGACGATCACGTCCGTGGCGATGCCCTTCTCGCGCAGGCGCAGCGCTTCTTCGAGCGCGATGTCGTCGAACGGATTGGCCGACAGCTTGACCCCGTCGGTGACCACGCCGGAGCCGTCCGGCTTGACCTGGATGCGCACGTTGTAGTCGACGACGCGTTTGTAACCGACCAGGATCTTCATCGCTATTCGAACCTCGCTGCGCAGCTGCGCCGTCGGACGACGCAAAGAAGCGGAATTTTAGCGGAAACGCGGCAGTGGGGGCAGCGCCGCGCTCCGGCAGCGGGTTTTCCACAGGCCGCGTGGACAGCCCTGTGGACAACCTGGGAACGAGCATGCGCAGACGACCGTGCCATGCGCCTGTCAAGAGGAGGTGCGCACTCCGTGACCAGGGCGGCGCATCGAGGTCGCCGATTCGCGCGCGTCGACGGGCCGATGCGGGCGCGGACCGGCGCGTCTGCGCCCGGCGCGCGCGGCGCCGGTCAGGCTGCCGTGACCGCGCCGGGCGGCTCGTCCAGCCGCAGGCTGAGGCATTTCACGGCGCCGCCGGCTTTCAGGAATTCCGACACGTCGACCTCGTGCGTCGAGAATCCCGCTTCGCGCAGGCGCGCGCGCAGCGCGGACGAAGCGCGATTGAGCACGACCGTATCGCCGAGGTTGACCGCGTTGCAGGCGAAGGCGAGCGCGTCGGCTTCCGTGGCGGCGATGCGCTTGGCCGCGGGCACGCGCGCGGCGATCGCCGCCTGCGCGTCGTCGTCGAACGCCGGCGGGTAGTACAGCAGGTGGCCGCCTTCGAGCGGACAGAAGCAGGTGTCCAGGTGATAGAAGCGCGCATCGACCAGCCGCAGCGGCACCACGTCGACATCGAGCAGCGCGCCGAGGGCAGGGGCGGCGTCGGCGTTGGATCGGTGGCCGTGGCCGAACCAGAGGCGGGGCGTGCCGCGCTCGAACAGCGCGTCGCCGGCGCCTTCGAAGTCGATGCCATCCGGCAGCGGCGTCGAGACGAAGCCGTGCGCGTCGAACCAGGCGGCGTCGTGCACTTCTTCGCCGCGGCGCTCGACGTGGCGAAAGCGGCTCGGCACGAAGCGGTCGCGATGCACGAGCCCTGCGTTGGCGGTGAAGACCAGGTCCGGCAGATCCGCGACCGGCGCCTGCAGCGCGATGTCGGCATGCGCCGAAAGCGCGTCGCGCAGCGCCTGCCACTGCGCGCTCGCGCGGGCACGGTCGGCGTCGCGCAGGTGGTCCTGCATCCAGGGGTTGATGATGTAGCGCACGTCGAAGTGATCGGGCGGACACATCAGCAGGCGTGCGCGGTCGGACATCGTCGAAGAGGCTCCAGGCGGGAGCCCGATCATCGCATCGGAACCGGTCGATAGGTCAGCCTGCGCGCATCAGTCCCGCGTGGAGGCGTCGATGCGGCGGCTGATCGCCTGTGCGAAGCGCGCGGCCGAGCCCGTAGACGTCGCGAAGAACAGCGAAGGCTCGGCCAGCTCGAGTTCGAGCACGCAGGGCGCGCCGTCGGCGTCGCGGATCAGGTCCACGCGCGCATACAGCAAGGGACGCTCGAACGGGATCGCGGCGAGCGTGCGCTCGGCCAGCGCGAATTCGGCTGCATCCGGCGTGCGCGCCGTGATGTGCTCGGCGGCGAACAGCGCACGCGTGGCGTCCTCGCCCCGGCGCAGCAGCGGGCCCTTGCGGATCGCGTGGCTGAAAATGCCGTCGAAGTGGATCAGCGCGGTTTCGCCGTGCGCGTCGACGCGGTCGAGATAAGGCTGCAGTACCGCACTGCGCCCGCTGCGCAGCAGCGCATCCAGGTGCGCCAGCGCCTCGGCGCGATCCTCGCGCGCATGTCGCCGCGCGTCGCGCGAGCCTGCGCCGACGGCCGGCTTGACGACGAACTCGCGCGCGGATTCGTGTACCGCCAGGAAACGCGCGAGCGCCGCATCGGCGTCCTCGCCCGGTTCGGCGAATGCGCTCGGCACGATCGCGACGCCGGCGCGCTCGAGCGCGGCCAGGTAGTGCTTGTCGGTATTCCAGCGCACGACATCGAGCGGATTTACCAGCGTGGTCAGCGCAGCGGCATGCGAAAGCCAGGCGAGGAACTCGGGCAGGCGCTGGGTGTAGTCCCAGGTCGAGCGCAGCACGGCCAGCGCGTAGCGCGACCAGTCCACGGCAGGGTCGTCCCAGGCGACGATGTCGAAGGCGATGCGGGCGTCGCCGAGCGCCGCGGCGAGCGGAGGGAGGTCGTCGTCGAGGTCGCGCGCCGCCGTCGCCGTGACGAGCGCGATGCGTGCCGCCGCGGCTTGGCTCATGCGCCGTCGCCGAGGAAATGCAGTTGTGTCTGCTCGCGCTTGGCTGCGTACATGGCGAGGTCAGCGGCGTGGATCATCGCCTCGCTGTCCTCGCCGTGCAGCGGATACAGGGCGACGCCGAGGCTGCCGCGGATCTGCACGCCGACGCTGCAGCCGCTGGCGCGGGACTGCACGTCGTAGGGCTCGAACAGCGCCCGGGCGATCGTGCCGGCGCGCGCGGCGGCGGCGTCGGCGTCTTCCACGTCGAGGATCACCGCGAACTCGTCGCCGCCCAGGCGCGCGACGGTCTCGTTGTAGCGCAGGCCGCTGCGCAGGCGGTTGGCGATCAGCTTGAGCAGGTCGTCGCCGGCCTGGTGGCCGTAGTTGTCGTTGATCGGCTTGAACCCGTCGATGTCGAGGTAGGCCAGCGCGAAGCGCGTGTTGTCGACGCGCGCGCGCGCGATCGCCGCCTCCAGCCGCGCCATGAACAGCAGGCGGTTGGCGAGGCCGGTGAGGCCGTCGTGATGGGCCAGGTGGCGCACCTGCTCTTCGGCCGTGCGGCGCTCCTGGATCTCGCGCTCGAGCTGGCGGTTGCGTTCGGAAAGATCGGACAGCGCGCTGCGCAGCGCGAGCTTGTTGCGGTACAGCTCGAGGAAGATGCGCACCTTCGACAGCAGGATCACTTCGTTGAGCGGCTTGGTGATGTAGTCGACCGCGCCGAAGCTGTAGCCGCGCAGGCGATTGACGTCGTCGGCATGCGAGGCGGTCACGAAGATGATCGGGGTGGAACGGGTGCGCTCTTCGCCGGCGAGCAGGGTGGCGGCCTCGAAGCCGTTCATGTCCGGCATCTGCACGTCGAGCAGGATCAGCGCGAACTCGTGGTCGAGCGCGGCGGCGAGCACGTCGTTGCCGGTCATCGCCTCGATGATCTCGGCGTCGATGCCGGCCAGCACGCGGCGCATCGCGATCAGGTTGGGGCGATGATCGTCGGCGATGAGGATTTTCGGGCGCTGGTTCGGCGTGAGGTTCATGGCTGGCATAGTCGGTTGAGCAGCGAAGCGATGTCTTTCAATGGCACGCAGTGGTCGGCGCCGGCGATGTCGAGCGCGGCCTGCGGCATCGCCGCGGCGTCTGCGCCGGCAGGCTCCTGCACGATCGCGACGCCGCCGCGCTCGCGCACGCGTTTCAGGCCCGCCGCGCCATCGTTGTTCGCGCCTGTCATGACGACTCCGATCAGTCCTCCGCTGAACACTCCGGCTGCGCTTTCGAACAGTACGTCGATCGCCGGACGCGCGAACGCGACGCGCTCGTCGACCGACAACGAGAAGCGCCCGTCCTGTTCGACCAGCAAATGATAGCCGGTTGGGGCCACATGGACGATGCCGCCGAGCGCCAGGTGGCGCTCGCGCGCTTCGCGCACGGGCAGGGCGCTGGCCATGCCGATCAGGTCGCAGAACGTGGTCACGTCCTCCGAGCCGGTGTGGCAGACCACCACGATCGGCCAGGAAAAGTCCTTGCGCAGGCCGGCCAGGACCGTGCGCAGGGCACTCATGCCGCCGGCCGAACAACCCATCACGACGGCCTTCGACGGCGCGCTCATACGGCGTCGGTGTGCTTGCGGTAGATGCGCTCGCGCGCATTGACCGCGATGAAATGGCGCGCGGACGAGGCGAAATCGATGTTCTCGCGGTTGCCGAGGCAGAGGAAGCCGTTGCGCACGAGGCTGTCGCGGAACAGCGACAGCGCATGATCCTGCAGCACGTCGGTGAAATAGATCAGCACGTTGCGGCACAGGATCAGGTGCGCCTCGCAGAACACGCCGTCGCACACCAGGTTGTGGTTGGCGAACGTGACGTTGCGCTGCAGGCGCTCGTCGAGCTTCATGAACTCGTAGCGGGCATGGTAGTAGTCCGACAGCGAGCGCTTGCCGCCGGCCGCGAGGTAGTTTTCCGAATAGGCCCGCGCGTCGCGGGTCGGAAAGATGCCTTCCTGCGCGCGCACCAGCGCGGCGTCGCTGAAATCGGTGGCGAAGATCTGGCAGCGCTCGTACAGGCCGGCTTCCTCGAGCAGGATCGCCAGCGAATACACTTCCTGGCCGAACGCGCAGCCGGCCTGCCAGATGTTGATGACCGGATAGGAATCGAGCACCGGAAACACTTCGTCGCGCAGCGCGCGGAACACCGACGGGTTGCGGAACATCTCCGACACCGGTACCGACAGCCCGGCGATGACGTCGGGTACCAGCGCATCCTCGCGCAGGAGGCGGCTGGTCAGCTCGGTGATCGTGCGGCAGCCGCTGTTGGAGGCGAGGTTCTGCACGCGCCGCTTGAACGACGCCGGTGCGTAGCGGCTGAAGTCGTAGCCGTGGCGCAGCTGCAGCGCGCGAACGAACAGCTCGACTTCGACGTCCTCGATATCGGGGCGCGCCATGATTCTAGGCGTGCAGCCAGATGCGCATCATCGACAGCAGCTTGTCGATGTCGATCGGTTTGGCCAGGTAGTCGTTGGCGCCGGCTTCCAGGCATTTGTCGCGATCGCCGCTCATCGCCTTCGCGGTGACCGCGATGATCGGCAGCTTGGCATGGCCCGGGCGCTTGCGGATCTCGCGCATCGTCTCGTAGCCGTCCATGCCGGGCATCATGATGTCCATCAGCACGATCTCGATGGACTTGTTCTCCTCGAGCTGGCGCAGCGCCTTGTGGCCGTCCTGCGCCATCACCACGCTGAGGCCCTTTTCGCGCAGGATCTTCGACAGGGCGAAGATGTTGCGCATGTCGTCGTCGACGACGAGCACGGTGCGTCCGCTGAGCCCGCTGTCGATGTCGCGCACGACGCGCGCGGGCGCGTTCTTGCGCACGCTGTGCAGGAACAGGCTGACCTCGTCGAGCAGGCGTTCGAGCGAGCGCGTGCCCTTGATGACGATGCTGTCGGTGTACTGGCGCAGCTTCGCGCTTTCCTCGCGGCTGAGCTCGCGGCCGGAGTGGATGACGATCGGCGGCAGGGTGCCGGGGCGCTGGCTGATCACTTCGAGGAATTCGAAACCGCTCATGCCCGGCAGGCCGAGGTCGAGGACGATGCAGTCGAAGCTGGCGTCGTCGAGCAGTTCGAGCGCCGCTTCCGCCGAGACGGCTTCGGTGATCTTCACCTTGTCGGAGGCGAGCAGGCGCGAGATGGCCAGGCGCGAGTCTTCGTCGTCGTCGACCAGCAGCATGCGGCGCGCGCTGCCGGTCGAGGATTGCAGCAGGCGCTCGAATGCGCTCAGGACGGCATCGCGCTCGACCGGCTTGGTCAGGAAGCCGACCGCGCCGAGATCGCGCGCGCGCGCGGCCTCGTCGGTCGCCGAGATGAAGTGCACCGGGATGCGCCGGGTCACCGGATCGTGCTTGAGGCGTTCGATGACCGCCCACCCGTCGATGCCGGGCAGCATCACGTCGAGCAGGATGCCGGTCGGCTTGAATTCGCGCGCGAGGTACAAGCCCGATTCGCCGTCGCCTGCAGCGAGCGCGCGATAGCCCTTGCGCCGGATCATGTCGACCAGCGTGCGCGCGAACACCGGGTCGTCCTCGATCGCGAGGATCACGGTATCGCTTTCGACGAGCAGGTCGCGGTCGTCGGGCACCCAGGGTTTGGGCACCATGCCGCGCGGTGCGGCGGCCGCGGCGAATGCGCTCGACGGCGGCGCCATCGTGCGCAGTTCGGCCGGTGCGGCCGGCATGTCGTCCGCGTCGGCGACCTGCGTACTCGTCTCGATGCGCTCGGGCAGCACGACCGTGAAGCGGCTGCCGCTGTTGAGGACGCTCTCCACCGTGATGCCGCCGCCGAGCAGCTCCGACAGCTTGCGCGCGATCGCCAGGCCGAGGCCGCTGCCGCCGTACTTGCGGCTGGTGCTCGCGTCCATCTGCTCGAACGTGCCGAAGATGTGATCGAGCTTGTCCTGCGGAATGCCGATGCCGCTGTCGATCACGCTGAACGCGATCGCCTCGGCGGCCTTGACGTTGGCGCGGCGGGCCAGCTCCGGGGTCGGCCGGTCGATCTCGACCCGCACCGAGCCTTCGCGCGTGAACTTGAACGCGTTGCCGAGCAGGTTGTTGGCGATCTGCTCGACGCGCGCGCCGTCCGTGTAGATCGACGTCGGCAGATCTTCGGCGACGTTCACGTCGAACTGCAGCGACTTCTCGCTGGCGACGTGCTTGAAGCGGCGGATCAGCGACTGCGCGAAGTGCTGCAGCTGGAAGTCTTCGCCGACCACGTGCATCTTGCCGGCCTCGATCTTCGACAGGTCCAGGATGTCGTTGATCAGGCGCAGCAGGTTCGAACCGGATTCGTGGATGACGCGCGCCGACTCGACCTGCTCGCCGTCGAGGTTGCCGCCCTCGTTGTCGGCGAGATTGCGCGACAGGATCAGGAGGCTATTCAGCGGCGTGCGCAGCTCGTGCGACATGTTGGCGAGGAAGTCGGACTTGTACTGGCTGGCGCGCGCCAGTTCCTCCGCCTTGAGTTCGGTGTCCTTCTGCAGGGAAACTAGTACCTGCTTCTGTTCGTTGAGTGTCTCGGACTTCTGCCGCAGCTCCTCGTTCGAGGCCTGCAGCTCTTCGGCCTGCACGCGAAGCTCCTCTTCGGAGGCGCGCAGGCGCTGCTGCTGCTCGACCAGCTCGGTCGTCTTGCCCTGCAGTTCCTCGTTGGTCGCGGCGAGCTCTTCCTGCTGCACGCGCATTTCCTCTTCGGAAACCTGCAGCTCCTTCGCCTGCGCCTGGGTGCGCACCAGCAGTTCCTGCGTGTGCAGCGCGCGATTGAGGTTTTCCAGCGACAGCGCCGCGAACGGCATCAATTCGTCGAGCAGGCGCTGCGCCGTGCCGCCGAACGGCGTGAAGCTGCCGAACTCGAGCACGCCGAGCAGGTGATCCTGCAGCATCAGCGGCAGCGCGATCACGTTGCGCGGCGGCGCTTCGCCGGTGCCGGAATGGATCGTCATGTAGTCGGCCGGCACCTGTTCCAGCACGATCGCCTTGCGCTCGAGCGCGACCTGGCCGACCAGTCCTTCGCCGAGGCCGTAGCGCGTTCCGAGGTGCTTGCGCTGGCGCAAGCCGTAGCTGCCGAGGAGGTCGAGGCGCTTGTCCTGGTCGTCGAACGCGTAGAACACGGCGACACCGGCCTGGATGCGCGGCGCGACTTGTGCGGTCAGCGTGCGCGCGAACTCGTCGCGCGTGGCCGCCGACTGCAGGAGGCCGGCGATTTCCGAGACGTGGGTCTTGATCCAGTTCTGGCTATTGGTCTCGACCGCGGCGTCCTTGAACACTTGCAGCGCACGCGCGGTCGCCCCGATTTCGTCGCCGCGATGCTTGCCGTCGATCTCGAAATCGTGATCCTTGCCGGCCAGGCGCGTCATCAGTCCGGTCAGATGGCGGATCGGATTCGTGATCAGGTTCGCCGAGAGCCAGATCGCCGCCAGACAGACCAGCGTGCCGAGCACGAGCATGCCCAGCACGAGGCTGCGCAGCCGGTCGAGCATGAGATCGAGCGCGATCGTGCGTGTATCGAGCGTGTCGCGTTCCGCCTTGATGGCGCCATCGAGTTCGGCATCGAGCTGGTCGAGGAATTTGTCCGAATCGGCGAGGTAGCGGATGCCCGCCTCGTAGGAGGCGCGCGCGTAGTCCGCGCCTCCGGCCGTCTGTTTGGTCGTCGCAATCAGCGCCTCCGCAGCTTGATCGACCCACTTGCCCATCAGGTCGTTGGCGTGGTCGAGACGCACCTGCACTTGCGGCGTATCGGCGGCCATCGCGCGGGCGGCGTCGAGGTGCTTCTGAAACGCTTTGGCGCTTTCCTCGTAGGCGGGCAGCTGTTTGACGTCGCCCGTCATGTTGTAGCCGCGCAGCGCGAGGTCGGCGTCATCGGTCGCACGCCGCGCCAGCGTTATCTCGTCGAGCACTTCGCGCGAATGGCGCGCCCAGCCATCCGCTTCGCTCTGTCGCGACAGGGCGACCAGGATGGCGACCACGGCCAGCACGAAGGCGGCCAGAATCATCGCGAAGGCCAGCACCAGCTTGCGTTGGATCGGCAGATTGCCCAGCCAGCCCGTCGTCCCTCGTCTCGGCATGAAATGTCTCCGTGAAACCACTCGCCAGCGCGAGCGGCGTATTCGATGTCGCGGCCAAACTAGTGACGGCGGCGTGAAAATGCCGTGTTCCAGGCCGGAATGCTATGCGATTTCCGCGCCATGCACGCCCGCACCGCAGCGCGCGGTGGCCCCTAATCGTGGCGGATCGCCGACGGAGGCCGTCGGCGACGGTTCCGCTACAGATTCTGGTAATTCGGCCCGCTGCCGCCTTCCGGCGTCACCCAGGTGATGATCTGGTACGGATCCTTGATGTCGCAGGTCTTGCAGTGGACGCAGTTGGCGGCGTTGATCTGCAGCCGCTTGCCGCTGCTCGCGGCGGCATCGTCGACGATCTCGTAGACGCCGGCCGGGCAGAAACGCGTGCACGGATTCTGGTACTCGGCCGCGCAGCGCGTGACGCAGACGTTCGTGTCGGAGACATGCAGGTGGACCGGCTGGTCCTCGTCATGCTCGGTCGCGGCGAAATACACCTCGGCCAGACGATCGCGCGGCGGCAGGGTGCGCTCGACGTAGTCGCGCTTGGGTATTTCGTGGCTGCCGACCTTGTCCAGCGACGACCAGTCCGCATGGTTCTTCAGCGTCCACGGTGAAAGGCCTGCGGTGACCGTTTCCCAGCCGGCGTTGGCAAGGCCGAACCACAGGCCTTTGTTGAAGCCCGGCCGGATGTTGCGCACTTTCTTCAGTTCCGCCATCACCGGCGATGCGCGCAGGGCGGCGTCCCAGCCGGCCGATGTCGCGTGCGCGAAGACGTGCGCGGCTGCCAGCATGCCGGAGCGGATCGCCTGGTGCGTGCCCTTGATCTTCGGCACGTTGAGCAGGCCGGCTGCGTCGCCGATCAGCAGCGCGCCGGGCATCTCGCAGTTCGGCAGCGACTGATAGCCGCCTTCGACGATCGCGCGCGCGCCGGCCGAGATGATCGAACCGCCTTCGAGCAGGGGCTTGACGGTCGCGTGGTTCTTCAACTGCTGGAACGCCTCGAACGGCGAGAACGTCGGGTCGGCGTAGTCGAGCCCGACCACGAAGCCGATCGCGATGCGGTTGCCATCCAGGTGGTAGATGAAGCTGCCGCCGTAGGTCGCCGGATCCAGCGGCCAGCCGAGCGTGTGCACCACCTTCCCGGCCTCGGCGCGGCCTTCCGGCACGGACCACAGTTCCTTGATGCCGATGCCGTAGGTCTGCGGATCGCAGTTCGCATCGAGCGCGTACTTGGCGATCAACTGCTTGGACAGATGCCCGCGGCAGCCTTCGGCGAGCACGGTCAGCGGCGCCTTGATGTCGATGCCTTGTGTGTAGCCGGGCTTGTGCGAGCCGTCCTTGGCCACGCCCATGTCGCCGATGCGCACGCCGCAGACGGCGCCGTTCTCGTCGAACAGCGGTTCGGACGCGGCAAAGCCGGGATAGATCTCGACGCCGAGCGCTTCGGCCTGCGGCGCCAGCCACGCGCACAGCGCGCCGAGGGAGACGATGAAGTTCCCGTGGTTGTGCATCTGCGGCGGCGTCAGCGGCGACTTCGTGCCTGACTTCGAATCGTGCAGCCACCAGAATTCGTCCTTGGTCACCGGCACGCAGATCGGCGGCGGATTGCGGCCCCATTCCGGCAGCAGTTCGTTCAGCGCCTGCGGTTCGATCACGGCTCCCGACAGGATCTGCGCGCCGATCGTCGACGCCTTCTCGATCACGCAGACGCGGATATCGGGCTTCAGCTGCTTCAAGCGGATCGCGAACGCGAGCCCGGCCGGACCGGCGCCGACCGTGACGACGTCGTACTCCATGATGTCGCGCTCGCTCATCGCTGGCTCCGGCTGGCTTGGGGGTGGGGAGCAATTGTCCGGGTTCGCCTGTGCAGCGGCAAACTTTGCTTGTGCCCAGCGGCCGGCCGAGAGCGAAAGACCGGAACACGAAGAGCACGAAGAGAAGATCGATCAGGAGCTTTTCCTTCGTGTTCTTCGTGTGCTTCGTGTTGCAAGCTTCTGCTTTCCGGCGCCAGCGGGAAACAACGCAAGACACGGCATATTCACTCGCTGCAGGCATAATCAGCCGACGATCAACGACGACGAGCACGCATGACGCCAGCCCGAGATGGACAAGAGCTGCCCGAACAGGACCTGCGCGGCGCGACCGCGTTCCAGCTGCTGCACTGGCTCGCGAGCGGCCGCATCGACAGCGTCGGGCTGACGGCGGCGTACCGCGCCGCGATCGAACGCGAGAATCCATCCCTGAATGCCTATATCGCGCTGGCTGAAACGGCCTCCGCGGAGGCTGCCGCCAGCGACGCGCGTCGCCGCGAGGGCCGCGTGATCGGCCGCCTCGACGGCCTGCCGGTCGCCATCAAGGACAATCTGGACGTCGCCGGCCTGCCCACGACAGCGGGGCTGGCCGGGCGCCGCGAGCGCCTCGCTGCACAGGACGCCGCCGCCGTCGCGCGCCTGCGCGCAGCCGGTGCGGTCATTCTCGGCAAGACCCAGCTCGACGAAGCCGCCCTCGGCACGGCGACGATCAATCCGCATTTCGGTGCCACGCAGAATCCCTTGCGCGCCGGTTACACCGCCGGGGGATCGTCAGGCGGTTCGGCGGCCGCGGTCGCGGCGGGCCTGGCCGCGTTCGCGCTCGGCAGCGACACGCTCGGCTCGGTACGCATTCCGGCCAGCCATTGCGGCATCTACGGCCTCAAGCCGACGCTCGGCGAAATCTCCGCGCGCGGACTCGTGCGCGGTGCGCGCCGGCTCGATTGCGTCGGTATCCTGGCCCGCTCGGTGCCGGACCTGGCGATCGTGTTGCAGGTGCTCGACGCCTTCGATCCGGCCGATCCGCGTTCGCGCAAGCGCCGCGTTCCGCTGGCGACGCCGGACTGGGAACCGGAGCGCCTGCGTACCGGCGTGCTCGCCAACCTTGCCAGCCTCGGCGTGACCGCCGAGGTCGCAGCTGTCTTCGAACGTGCGCTGGCTGCGCTGGAAGGGCAATTGGGCGAACGCCGCTGCGTCGATTTCTCCGATTACGACTTCGCCCGCATGCGCCGCGCCGCGCTGCTCGTCATGGAAGCCGAGCTGGCGGTCGAATTGGCCGACGATCTCGGCAACGCCTCGCCGCGCCTGGCGAAGCTGATCGACTATGCACGCAACAGGTCGGCCATCGACTACGCGGCCGCCGATCGCGTGCTCGACTTCGGCGTGCTGAAGGCGCGCCGCGTGTTCGCCGACGTCGACGTCCTGGCGCTGCCGACCGTGCCTCACGGTCCCTATCCGATCGAGCAGGGCGAGCGCGCCAACGATGCCGACCTGACCAGCTTCGCCAGCCTCGCCGGCTGCCCGGCGGTCAGCCTGCCGATGGGCTTCCTGCCCGACGGCTTTCCGGTCGGCCTGCAATTGGTCGGGCCGCCCGGATCGGATCTGCGCCTGCTCGAATTGGCCGAAGTCTGCGCTGCGACGCTGGACGCTGCGCCGCGCTATCCGCTCGGCTGAGGCGAGGCGCACACCGTCGCCGATGATGGTCTAGCGGTCATCGGCGAACGCCTGCGAGGTGCCATTTTGCGTTTCCGCGAAGTGCGCCGGCGCGTGCGGGTGCGCCGAGCATCGGTGCGCGCGTCGCATGATCCATACGCCATCGTTTCCGCGGTCCGGGCGACCCCGATCGCCTGACGGTCGTTGTCATTCGATGACGCCAGCTCGTTGCGCGGGCCCGGCGTCTCCAGCCAAGCGCCGCGATTTCGGCCTGCGCGTGGCGTCCATACCCGAACGTGTCGACAGGGATGCCGAAGGGCGTTGTCGTTTGCCGCGCCTGCGGCGCGCAGTATAAAAATCCTGTTCTGCCAGGGAGATGCCGGCATAAAAATTAACAATTACTTCCAGCTGGTTGTTTTAATCAGACTCGGCCCGCCACAAGGAGCGGTGCTGTCAATATTCGACGTAATTCGTCAATCCGTCAGCCGGCATAGTCGACCGACAATGGGCGGCTTTGCGTAGCGCCGCGAACGCCCTGCGCAAGCGTCGAATCGCACGCGTCGATGGAGCACGTTTGGCACGTTTTTTAATAATCGAATAGGGATGTCAGATACAAGAATAAATTTTTTGCATTTGTCTTAGTTTGAAGTATATAAGTTATACAATGCGTTGCACATTTTCACTGGCTTATCAGCTGCGTGAAAACCCCTTGGCATTCCCGTTGCTGATGTGACGTGTTGCGAAAAGCCGGGTATCCCGGCTTCGCATTCGCCGGCGATGGTGCCGGCACGAGGCAAATCGATAGCGAACGGCCTATGCCTTCGCGAAGCGAGAGGCCGTTGCCCACACTTTCCAACGAGACCAAGGGGAGCTTCGACGTGCGTGCGCGAACCGAGCGGTTCGCCTGCGACGCTGTCGTATCGAAATCGCCATGATGAACCGACCTGCCAAGTCCAAGAAGCGCATGCAGCGCCTGTCCGCCTGCCTGGCGCTGCGACTCCCTCTCGTCGCATTTGCCCTGTCGGCCGGGGCGGCGGCGCTACTGCTTCCCACCGCGGCCGTGGCGGCCGTGGCGCTCGATCATGGCGCGAGCGCGTCCGCATCGGGCACGGTTGCCGGCATTCCTACGCTGACGTTCGACGTGGCGGCGGGAAACAACCGCATCGTCTTCCTGACGGCGACGTTCGAACGCGACCACTGCACGACCCTGGTGACGAGTACCAGCTGCACGATCGACTCCGCGCCGAATCACAATTTCGCTGCGCCCAACTTCGTGACGACCGGCGGCGCGTCCCCGCAAATCAATTTCACCATTATCGGCAGCGGCGGCGCGAGCGTGACGGTGAACAACCCGCTGGCGGCTCCGGCAGGCGATCTGCGCTTCGGCAACATCGCCAACTTCGCGCAGCCGGGCAGCACCTTCAGCACGCCGCTGTATTCGCAGGAGGCCTACTACACCGCCATCTACGAGAGCCAGCTGGCCTCGCTGCTCGGCGGTGCGGCGAGCGGGACGCTGACCATCACATTGCCCGACGTGACGACACCGCACAGCGCGGGCGATGAGGCGATGCTCGCGGCGATCCAGTTCAACAATGTCAGTCAGATCTCGAGTGGAACCGCGGGCACCGGCATCGTCAGATCGCTGGTGAGCAGCGCCGGTACCATCGCGAACTGCAACACCGGAAGCGGGTACACGCCCGGCCGGACCGCGCCGGGCAACTGGTCGGTCTGTCCTGGCGTGCTGGCTTACGATGCGGGTCAGGCGCCGGGTTCGGCCAACGACGGCGTGCTGCTGTTCGGCCTCAATGGCTATTCCCGCGCCACGCCCAATGGGTTCCAGACCGTTGCCGGATTCACTCCGATAGCGAATGCTTCCGGTTCCGTGGTCAATACCGATCCGGCGGGCGCGAACTACGTCACGGCCCCATCCGCGACCGAATCGGACGGATTCAGCGAGAGCTTTCAATTCGCGAACGGCGTGCCGGCGCCGTCGTCGATCAAGATGCAGTCGCAAAACGGCGCACTGGGATCCGGCGCGCTGACCAGCGGCGGCCTGATGGCGGGTTTCACGGTGACCGGCGCCACGACGCTCGATCTGGCGATCACCAAGGACGATGGCGTCGCTTCCGTCGTGTCCGGCGCCAGTACGACTTACACGATCGTGGCGACGAACAATTCCACGCAGAGCTATGCCAACGGCGCGGTGGTCACCGACCCAGCGGCGACGAACCTGACCAAGACCGCGGTGACCTGCGCCGGCTCGGGTGGCGCGGTGTGTCCTGCCGGCCTCACTGTGGCCGCGCTCGAAGCAGGCGCGTCCGTGCCCGTGTTCCCGCCGGGCGGAAGCCTGACCTTCACGGTGACGGCCACCGTCGCGGCCGGCGCCACCGGCACGGTCGTCAACACGGCCACGGTCGCCGTTCCGGCGGGCTATACGGATACGAACACGGCGAACAACAGCGCGCAGGATACCGATGCGGTCATCAATCCGGCCAATATCTCCATCGTCAAGTCCGGCCCTGCCACGCTCGCTTCCGGGGCGACGATCAGCTACTCGCTGCTGATCGGCAACGCGGGCCCGGGCGCTGCAGATGGGGCCACCTACAACGACGCGGTGCCGGCGGGCATCACGAACGTGAGCGCAGTCTGCGCGACGACCAGCGGCGGCGCGACCTGCGCCGCGCCGAGCGTCGCAGGCAATACCGTTTCCGGCAGCGTGACGGCGTTCCCGGCCAACAGCTCGGTGACGGTCACGATCACCGGCACCGCGCCGGTCGGCGCGCAGACGCTGACCAATGCAGCAACGGTGACGCCGCCCTCCGGCGTGCCCGATCCGGATCCCAGCGACAATACGTCGAGCGTCGACACCACGATCGGCGGGGCGGCCGACATCGCGGTCGCGAAGATCGTCGACAACGCGACGCCGAACGTCGGCGACCAGGTCAGCTTCACGATCACCGCGACGAACAACGGCCCGAACGATGCGACCGGCGTCGCGCTGACCGACAGCCTGCCGGCCGGGCTCAGTTTCGTTTCCGCGACGCCGTCGCAAGGCAGCTACGACAGCGCGACCGGCGTGTGGACCATCGGTGCGCTCGCCAACGGCGACAGCGCGATGCTGACGATGGTCGTCAGCGTCGACGAACCCGGCTCGCTCACCAACGCGGTCGCGGTGAGCGCGTCCGACCAGCCCGATCCGAATACGAGCAACAACAATGCCGGCGCCTCGGTCAATGCCGGCGCCAGTGCCGACATCGCCGTCCTGAAGACGGCAAGCCAATCGACGCCGAACGTCGGCAGCCAGATCACCTACACGATCACGGCAACCAACAACGGTCCCAACGATGCGACCGGCATCGAGATCACCGACAACCTGCCGGCAGGCACGACGTTCGTCGGCGCCGTGCCGCAGCAGGGTACATTCGATTCCAGCAGTGGCGTCTGGGTGGTGGGCGCGCTCGCGGACGGCGCGTCCACGAGCCTTGCGATCACGGTGACGGTCGACGTGGCGGGTCCGCTCACGAATGCGGCGACGATCACGCACGAAGACCAGTTCGATCCGGTCGGCGCGAACAACCAGACCGGCACCACGATCAACGGCCAGCAGGCCGATCTCGCGGTCACCAAGACGGTCGACAATGCGACGCCGAACGTCGGCGACACCGTCACGTTCACCATCGGCGTGCACAACAACGGTCCGTCGGACGCGACGAACGTGGCGCTCGGCGACCTGTTGCCGGCGAGCCTGAGTTTCGTTTCGGCGTCGCCGTCGCAAGGCAGCTACGACGACGTGACGGGAATCTGGACGGTCGGCACGCTGACTGCGGTCGGCGCGACATCGAGCGCGACGCTGACCGTCGTCGCCACGGTGCAGGCGGCCGGCCCGACCACCAACACCGCCAGCGTCGTCGCGTCGGACCAGCCCGATCCGAACACGGCCAACAACAGCGACAGCGCGTCGCTCAACGGCAACCCGCTGGCGGATCTCGTGGTCGGCAAGAGCGGTCCGGCGACCGTCACGCCCGGCAACGACATCGTCTACACGATCGTGGTGACGAACGACGGTCCGAGCGATGCGGTCAACGTCGTCGTCGCCGACCCGAGTCCGGCCGGTCTCACCTTCGTCGGCAACGCAGGCGCGTGCACGAGCGCGTATCCGTGCGCGATCGGAACGCTGGCGAGCGGCGCGAGCGTGACGATCACGACGACCTACAACGTGCCGGCGAACTACGGCGGCGCCGACCCGATCGTGAACACGGCGAGCGCGAGCAGCGACACGCCCGACCCCGATACGACCAACAACCAGGCGTCGGTCCAGACGACGGTCGGTCCCGGCGACGCCGATCTCGCGATCGACAAGCAAGGCCCAGCCGTGGTCGCCTCGAATGGCGCGATCACCTACACGCTGCTGATCGTCAACAACGGGCCGAGTCCGGCGAACGGCGCGAGCTACAGCGATGCGGTGCCGAGCGGCATCACCGCGATTGGCGCGACCTGCGGCGGCGAACTCGGCGGAGCTGCCTGCATGAGCCAGCCCGCGGTGGCCGGCAACACGGTCTCCGGTACGATCGGCACGCTGCCGAGCGGCGGCAGTGCGGTCATCACGATCACCGGCACGGCGCCGCAAGGGCCGCTCACGCTGAGCAACACGGCCGGCGTGCAGCCGCCTAACGGCGTTACGGATCCGAATCTCGGCAACAACCAGGACTCGGTCGATACCGACGTCGGCGGCCCGATGGCCGATCTGGAAGTCGACAAGACCGGTCCGGCGCAGGCCGTGCCGGGCATGAATGCGACCTACACGCTGACGGTCACCAACCACGGGCCGGACACGGCGCTGGCCGTGCAGCTGGACGATCCGACGCCATCCGGCATGAGCTTCGTCTCGGCCTCCGCGCCATGCCAGGGCGGCTTCCCGTGCGCGCTCGGCGACCTGTCGTCCGGCGCAAGCGTCGTCGTCAGCGTGACCTTCGCGATCGCGCCGGGCGCGGCCGGTTCGATCGACAACACGGCCACGGTGACATCGCCGACCGGCGATCCGGATCCGAGCGACAACATCGACACCGTGACGACGCCGCTGGCGCCGCAGGCGGACCTCGTCGCGCTCAAGTCCGGGCCTGCCACGGTCGGCACGAACGGCGCGATCAGCTACACCGTGGTCGTGTCCAATCGCGGTCCGAGCGACGTCGACGGCGCGCTGTTCGACGATCCTGTTCCAGCAGGCATCAGCGCCGTGACGGCAAGCTGTGGCGCGCCGAGCGGCGGCGCGGTCTGCGGTGCCGTGTCGGTCGTCGGCAATACGGTCAGCAGCACGATCGCGACGCTGCCGTCCGGCGGCACCGTGACGTTCACGATCAACGGCATCGCGCCGGCATCGGCAGCGATGCTGACGAACACGGCCGGCGTCGAGCCGCCGGCCGGCGTCACCGATCCGGACCCCTCGAACAACACGAGCACGGTGGACACCACGGTGGCGGTCAACGTCGCCAATGCCGATCTTGCCGCGGTGAAGACGGGTCCGGCCACGGTCGGCACGAACGGCGCGATCAGCTACACAGTCGTGGTCACCAACAACGGTCCGGCGGCCGCCGACGGCGCGACGTTCAGCGACTCCGTCCCGGCCGCCATCACCGGGGTGACGGCGAGCTGCGGTACGCCGACGAACGGCGCGGGCTGCGGGCCGGTCCTGGTGGCCGGCAACGTGGTCACGAGCACCATCGCGATCTTGCCGAGCGGCGGCAGCGTGACATTCACGATCGCCGGCATCGCGCCGGCATCGGCGACGACGCTGACGAACACGGCCGGCGTCCAGCCGCCGGCCGGCGTCGCCGATCCGGATCCGTCGGACAATTCGAGCAGCGTCGATACGAATGTCGTGCCGACGACGGCAGCGGCCGATCTGGTCGTCATCAAGACCGGCCCAGCCAGTGCGAATACGGGAGATACGATCAGCTACACGATCCAGGTCGCCAACAATGGGCCCGATGCCGTGCCCGATGCGGTCCTGACCGACCCGACGCCGCCGGGACTGACCTACGTCTCGTCGACGGCTCCGTGTGCAGGCGGGTTCCCCTGTGCGCTCGGCGCTCTCGCCAACGGCGCGCGCGTGACGTTCACGGCGACCTACATCGTTCAGGCCGGCTATACCGGCAGGGTCGTCAACACGGCGTCGGCGAATTCGTCGACCGTGCCGGATCCGTCGCCGAACAACAACTCGAGCACGGCGACGACGCCGATCGGCGGCGGCAACCCCGGCGGCGAGGTCGCCCAGGTGCCGGTCGACGCACGCTGGATGCTCGTGCTGATGAGCGTGCTTCTGATGCTGGCCGGTTCACCGTTCGCGATGCGCCGCCGCTGAAAGATTCCTCTCCCCCAGGCGATGCTTGGGGGAGAGCAGGGGGCGGGCGAGGCGTCCCTGCCCGATGAGATTCCTTCCGCTCTTCTCCCCTTCGCGCGTCCTCGCAAAGGGCCTGTCGCATGCGTCAGTTCGCGCAGCTCAACGATGCGTCGCTGTGGCCGACGACGACATCGGCGGTGATCAGGCCGGCGACGTCGAGCGCCAGGTGCACCGCGTTCGACGACTTCGACGTGGAGTTGATCCCATCGCCGGTGATCGTCTGCTCGTTCAGCATCAAGGTGGCGCCGACGATGCCTAGCGTGTTGAGGTCGATACCGGTGTTCGGCGGCGGGTTGAGCGGAAGATCGGGAACCTCGATGCCGAGGATCGATATCGTGAGGTTGGTGAGCTTGGCGCCGTCGTCGGGATCCCCGCCCGGCGGGTTCGACTGCAAGTTGCCCGCATCGAACGAGCTGGTGAAGACATAGTCGCCGAGCAGCCCGGTCGACTGGATGCCGGGCACCTGCGGGCAGTAGCCGCTGACGATCGAGGTCGAGGTGACGGCATCGGCACCGATCGACAGCAGGGACGCGCCGAGCAGGCTGACCGCGGACAGGTCGAGGCCGGCGACAGTCACCGTCGCGCCGCTCGCCGACGTGCCGCCGTCGACATACTGCGCTTCGGACGTCAGCAAGCCGGTCGAGAGACTCAGCAGCGCCCCCGGGATGTTCAAGCCCGGCAGCGAATTGGTGATGTCGACGGCCACGTTCGCGTCGGCGACCACCGAAGGCGCCTGGGGCGTGACATCGAGATTGGCGAGGCCGAGCAGGCTGACGTGGACGGTTAGGTCCTGCGCGTTGGCGCTGCCGGTCTGTGCCGCAGCGTCCGTGCTGAAGATGGACGCCGCCAAGGCGGCCGCCACTGCGTAAGCAAGCGTTTTCATCGGATATCCCCTTCGCATTGAAGCGTGTTGCGTGATGCCTGCGGAGCCAAGAATCGGTTCCAGCTGTAGGTCGTTGAAACCTGCAAGTTCTTACAGGGAGCGACGCTGGCATTCTTCACGCGAGCCAGACAGAATCCCTTGCATGATCTGCCATCGTCGAGCAGGTGAAGGGCACGTGAAATAGCGTTTCGCGGCCCTGCTGGCGACGCTCGCGACGGCTGGCGGTTTGCGCCGCGGTTCGGCGTATCCCATCGCATCCTCTCGCTGCGGAAGACGTGGCGAGGAATGTCGAACAGACGCGCGAGCGAGCGAATGAACCTTCTTCCGGCAACACGATTCCTGGCCGCGACGATCACCGCCGCGGCATGCAGCGCGGCCATGGCGGCCGACCCCGTCTTCATCAACGGCTTCGAGGCCGAGCCGCCGGCGCTGGCCGGCATCACGGCCGCGCACAACGTCGTGCGCGCAGGGGTCGGCGTGGCGCCGCTGTTCTGGAACGGACAATTGGCCGCCAGCGCGCAGGCATGGGCCAATCGGTGCATCGACAGCGACGGCAACGGCCTGGTCGATCACAACGACGGCCGCAGCAACGGCTTCCCCTGGTACGTCGGCGAGAACATCTACGGCTCCAGCGGAACCGCGACGCCGCAAGCGGCCGTCGATCTGTGGGTGGCCGAAGCGCAGTACTACGATCGCAGCACGAACACGTGCGCGTCCGGCCATACCTGCGGCCACTACACCCAGGTCGTGTGGTCGACCAGCGTCATGCTCGGCTGTGGTATTTCCTCGTGCCCCGGGCTGACCTTCGGCAACGGCATCGTGTGCGACTACGGGCCGGGCGGCAACACCGGCGGCCCGCCGTACTGAGTTTGCAGGCGGCTGCGTGCGCCGAGAGTTGCGCCCGCTCGCTTCGTCACGACGGACTTCTTCTACTTCTTGCCGCGTCGACGGCACGCGCCCGCATCGCGCAAGCGTGAAACGAGCTGCCGTTCGGGAGCCGTGAAGATACGGTGCTAGTGGCGCGCTCAGATCAGGAACAGCGTCGCCAACCCGAGAAAAATGAAGAACCCGCCGCTGTCGGTCAGCGCCGTGATCATCACGCTCGATCCCATCGCCGGATCGCGGCCGAAGCGGATCAGAGTCATCGGGATCAGCACGCCCATCAGCGCGGCGAGCAGCAGGTTCAGCGTCATCGCGGCGGTCATCACGAGCCCGAGCGCGACGTTGCGATAGAGCAGCCAGGCGACGAAGCCGATTACGCCGCCCCAGATCAAGCCGTTGGCGAGCGACACGCCCAGTTCCTTGCGCAGCAGGCGCTTGGCGCTGTCGGGGCGGATCTGGTCGAGCGCGAGCGCGCGCACGATCATCGTGATCGTCTGGTTGCCGGAGTTGCCGCCGATGCCGGCCACGATTGGCATCAGCGTCGCCAGCGCGACCAGGCGCTGGATCGAGCCTTCGAAGATGCCGATCACGCGCGAGGCGATGAAGGCCGTGACCAGGTTGATCGCGAGCCACGCCCAGCGGTTGCGCAGCGACTTCCACACCGAGGCGAAGATGTCCTCGTCCTCGCGCAGGCCGAAGCGCTCGCGCACCTCGGCGTCGCTCTCTTCGCGGATCACGTCGACCATCGCGTCGATCGTCAGGCGGCCGATCAGGCGGCCCTGCGCGTCGACGACCGGCGCGGTGACGAGGTCGTAGCGCTCGAACGCCTGCGCGGTCTCGGCGACGTCGTCGTCCGGATGGAACGTGTTCGCGTCGGCGGCCATCACGACGCTGACGCGCTTGGCCGGATCGTTGACCAGCAGCCAGCGGATCGGCAGCACGCCGGTCAGCACGGTGTCGCTGTTGACGACGAACAGCTTGTCGGTGTGCTCGGGCAGTTCCTTCAGGCGGCGCAGGTAGCGCAGCACGGTTTCCAGGCTGACGTCCTCGCGGATCGTCACCATGTCGAAATCCATGATCGCGCCGACCTGATCGTCTTCCCACGACATCGCCGACTGCACGCGCTCGCGCTGCTCGGCGTTGAGGCGGTGCATGAGTTCCTGCAGCACGTCCTCGGGCAGATCCTCGGCGAGATCGGCGATCTCCTCGGCGTCGAGCTGTTCGGCGGCGGCGAGCATCTCGGGCCGGTCCATGTCCGCGAGCAGCGACTCGCGCACCGCGTCGGACACTTCGAGCAGGATCTCGCCGTCGCGGTCGACCTTGACGAGGTTCCAGACTTCCAGGCGCTCCTCGGGCGGCAGCGCTTCGAGGATGTAGGCGATGTCGGCCGGATGCAGGCCGTCGATCTCGCGCTGCAGTTCGGCGATGTGCTGGCGATGGACGAGATTGTCGACGAGATCGTGGTGCTCGCCGTGCTGGCGATGCGCCAAGTCCTCGACCAGCCGCTGCCGCCGCAGCAGCTCGTGCACGCGCGCGAGCTGGCTCTGCAGTTGACTGTGCGGGTTGCGGGTCTCGACTTCGGTCATGGATGCAGATCGGTCCCGCGGTAGTGAGTGGCGTCGTGGTGGATCGCGAATCTTCGCGGCGTGCCCCCTTCCGCCTTCGGTCCCTTCCCCCGCGCGCGGGGGAAGGGACGGCAATCACGTGGTGCCCCGCCGCGCATCTTCTTCAACTGTCCTGGACGTCAGGCTCGAGGACGGTCGACGAATCGAGTGTTGGCTTCCCCTTCCTCCGCGTGCGGGGGAAGGGGCCGAAGGCGGAAGGGGGCGCTCTACGTCAGCAGCCTATTGTCGCCGTGATCGCGGCCGCGCGGAACTAGTGGCTCGCGGATGGCTTCTCGCGCGCCTGGCTGCCTTCGCGCAACGTCCATTCGACCAGTTGCGGAATCACCGCGTTCAACGAAGTCTGGAATGCGGCGAACGCGCTCGCCGCATCGGTGCCGGCGGCGCTCGCATCCTCGGAGAACGCCTGCGTGGCGAGCACGCGGCTGCTGGTGAAATCGAGCAGGCGTGCCTGGAAACGCACCGTCGCGTGCGGCACGCCGTCGCGGACGTCAAGCTGGAAATCGCGCAGCTCGATCGCCAGCGAATAGTCCGCGCGCAGGCCGGAAGCCGCGTTGCCGACGCCGACGATGCGCCCCGACTGTTCGAAGCCCTCGACGATCAGGCTGCGCAGCAGCGCCGGCGCCGGGTCGCGCCAGCGCGCGCCTGGAAACACCTCGAGCACGCCGGGTGTCGGCGCTGCGAGCATGCGCGAGGTGTCCAGCGTGTCGCTGGCGGTCGGCGTCTCGACGACCAGCTGCCAGGCGACGCGCGCCGCATTCGCGGTGGGCGCGGGCGCGGTGTAGCGCGGCGAATAGATCGTGTACGGCGTGCGCTGCACGTTGAGCAAGGACGAGCAGCCGGTGAGCAGCAGCGGCAGGAGGATCAGTAGTCGGCGGTTGGACGTCATTGGGGCTTGAACTCCTTGGGCTGATCGCGGCCGAGCAGCAGGCTGTCGGACGTGCCGAGCTTGTCGCTGAGCTGCTTGAGCGAACGCAGCGTCTCGCGCAGTTCGAGTACGGTCGGGCCGATCTGGCGCAGATCCTGGCTGGTGAAGCGGTCGATCGCGCCGCGATTCTCGTCGACCAGCGTGCCGGTCGACCCGGCGACTTTCTCGACCGATTCGAGCGCCTTCTGCGTCTGCTGCAGCACGCCGCGCAGGTCGTCGCGCACGAGCGCATTGGTCGTGTTCGCCATCGTGTCGAGCGTCGTCAGCGTGCGCTTGAGCTCGCCCGTCGCATCGGCCAGCTGCTTCAATGTGATGCTGAGATCGCCGCGCTGGTCCGACAGCGAGCCGCTGAGCTGCTCGACATGTTCGAGTGTCGACGAAATGCGCTTGACGTTGTCGTCCGAAAGAATCTGATTCATGCGGATCAGCATGTCGTTGGCGCTGACCACGATATCCGAGCCCGACGCGAGCAGCTTCGACAGCGCCGATTCTTCCGACGGAATGACCGGTATCGGATGGTCGGCAGTCGGCAGCAGCGGCGGGCTTCCCGGCGCGCCGCCGGAAAGCTGGATGAAGGCGAGTCCGGTGACGCCCTGCAGGCCGAGCTTGGCGCGCGTGTCCTGGCGTACCGGCGCATTGGCATCGAGGCGCACGATCGCGACGACCTTGCGCGGATCGTCCGCCGCCAAGTGCAGCCGGATGACTTCGCCGACCTTGATGCCGTTGTACTGCACCAGGCCACCGGTCGACAGGCCCGTCACCGCCTCGGTGAAGTCGATCTCGTAGTCGTTGAACTTGCGGTCGACGCTGGACTTGGACATCCACAGCACGAACACGAGCGCGAGCAGGAACACGCCGATCGTGAAGGCGCCGATGAGGACGTGGTGAGCGCGGGTTTCCATGATCGAGTAGGTATCCGTCAGCGATTCGGCTGCTTGCGCAGCGGGGAGGCGGTGAGCGCAACGTGCCCGAGGGGAGCGGCGTTTGTGGGGGCGGCTTCAGCCGCGATGCACCAGCCCATTCGCCGCCTCTGCCTTGTGTGCCGCCAATTCCGCCGCGCGCCCGCGCGGTCCCTGGAAATATTCCTGCACCCATGTATCGGGATAGCGCTCGACCTTGGCCAGCGTATCGGCGATCAGCACGTGCTTCTGCGACAGCACGGCGACGCGGTCGCAGATCGTGTAGAGCGTATCGAGATCGTGCGTGATCAGGAAAACCGTGAGGCCGAGGCTCTCGCGCAAGGTCAGGATCAGCTGGTCGAACGCGGCGGCGCCGATCGGGTCGAGGCCGGCGGTCGGTTCGTCGAGGAACAAAATGTCCGGGTCGAGCGCGATCGAACGCGCCAGCGCGGCCCGCTTGACCATGCCGCCGGAAAGTTCCGACGGGTACTTCGCGCCCGCATCGGCGGGCAGCCCGGCCAGCGCGATCTTCAGCGCGGCGAGGCGGTTCATCATCGGCTGCGGCAGCCGATAGTGCTCGCGCATCGGCACCATCGTGTTCTCGGCGACCGTCAACGAAGAGAACAAGGCGCCATTCTGGAAAAGGACCCCGCAGCGGCGCTCGACCGCGGCGCGCTGCTCCTCGGTCGCCGTGGTCATTTCCTGGCCGAGCAGCTTGACGCTGCCGGCGGCCGGACGGTTCAGCCCGATGATCGAGCGCAGCAGCACGGACTTGCCGCTGCCGGAGCCGCCGACGACACCGACGATCTCGCCGCGGCGGATGTCGAGGTCGAGGTTGTCGTGCACGACCTGTGCGCCGAACTGGTTGCGCAGGCCGCGTACTTCGATGACGACTTCGCCCGGCGCACTGCCGCTCATACGTTGATCTCCATGTAGAAGATCGCGGCGAGCGCGTCGACCAGGATCGCGACGAAGATCGACTGCACCACGCTCGATGTCGTGTGCGTGCCGACCGATTCGGCGCTGCCGGAGACCTTGAATCCTTCGAGGCAGCCGATCGAGGCGATCAGGAACGCGAAGATCGGCGCCTTGCTCATGCCGACCCAGAAGTGTTGGACCGCGGCGAGGTCGTGGAAGCGCGTGACGAACATCGTGGTGGAGATGTCGAGCGCGAACACGCATACGACCGCGCCGCCGACGATGCCGGCGAGCATCGCGAGGAAGGTCAGCAGCGGCATCGCGATCAGCAGCGCGAGCAGGCGCGGCAGCACCAGCACTTCGACCGGATCGAGGCCGAGCGTGCGGATCGCGTCGATTTCCTCGCGCGACTTCATCGAACCGATCTGCGCGGTGAACGCGCTTCCGGATCGGCCGGCGATCAGGATCGCGGTCAGCAGAACGCCGAACTCGCGCAGGAACGAGTAGCCGATCAGTTCGACCGTGAAGATGCTGGCGCCGAAGTCCTTCAGCACGGTGGCGCCGAGAAACGCCACCACCGCGCCGACCAGGAAGTTCAGCAGCACGACGATCGGCACCGCGTCGAGCCCGGTCTGTTCGAGATGGAACGCCAGCGACGTGACGCGCCAGCGGCGCGGATCGATCACGCAGCGCGCGAGCGTCGCCAGCACCAGGCCGATGAAGCCGAGCAGCTGGTAGCCGTCGCGCGCGATCTGTTCGGCCGCAGCCCCGGTGCGCGCGAGCACGCTGACGAGCGCGTTGCCACGCTTGGCCGTTGTCGCTGCCGGTGCGGCCTGCGCCTTGGCGACGGCGTCGAACAAGGCGCGGCGGTTGTCATCGAGCCCGCGGATCTCCGCTTTGCCAGCCAGATCGAGCAGCAGGCCGGCGCCGGCGGTGTCGACGCGGCCGAGCGCGCCGGCATCGACGCGCGTGCCGGCGCCTGCCTTGCGTTTCAGGTCGGCGACCAGATCGGCCAGCTTCGGCGCGTAGGCGAGCGTCCAGTCGCCGCTGGCCGCGACGAATTCGCCGTCCGCGTTGCGCTGGAGCGTGGCCGTGCCGGCAGAGGTCCCCGTGCTCATCGGGCAAGGCTAACAGGCGGCGATGCGCCGCGGAAAGCACGGCGCGCGTGTATACATTGCAGCATTCGTAGCCGGCAAGCGCGAAAGCACGGCATCATTGCGCGGATGAGCCATGATGAATCCAGCCGCCGCATCGGTAGCGGCGCCACCCTGAAGACGCGCATCGGCTTCGTCGTCGAACTGGCGCGGCGCCTGCACGAGTACGGCACCGCCGCGCCACGCCTGGAAGACGTCGTCAACCTGGTCAGTGCGCGGCTCGGCCTGGTCTGCAACGTGCTGTCGACACCGACGTCGATCGTCATGTCGTTCTCCGATCCGACGCAGGACGACGATCTGGCCGAGATCACGCAAGTCGTGCGCTCGCCGCCGGGCGACGCGAACCTGTCAGCGCTGTGCCAGACCGATGCGATCGCCAACCGCGTGATCGCCGGCGAACTCGACCTCGGCGAGGGCCGGCGCCTGCTGCGCGCGGTCGGATCGCGCCAGCCGAGCGTCTACGCCAACATCGCCAGCGTGATCAGTTTCGGCATCGCCTCGGCGGCGATCGCGATCATCCTGCACGCCGGCTGGCGCGAGGCCGGCGCTGCCGCGCTGAACGGCCTGCTCATCGGCCTGCTGACGCTGGCCGCGCGGCGCTGGCCTTCGTTCAGCCCGGCTTCCGAAGCGGTCGCCGCATTCCTGTCCACGCTGGTGGCGACGGTGATCGCCGCATGGCTGGCGCCGCTCGCGCTGCGCTCGGTAGTGATCGCAAGCCTGATCGTGCTGATGCCTGGTATGACCTTGACCACCGCCGTGCGCGAGCTCTCGAGCCAGCACCTGATCTCCGGCACGGCGCGCATGATGGGGGCGGTGACGACCCTGCTGAAGCTGACGTTCGGCACCGTCGCCGCAGTGCAGGTCTGCGCGCTGCTGCACATCGTGCCGCCGCAGCTCGACAGTTCGGCTCTGCCGCCATGGACCGAGTGGGCCGCCGTCGTCGCCGCGGCTTTCTCGTTCGCCGTGCTGTTCAAAAGCCCCAAGCGCGACTACGCGGTCGTCATCGGCGCAGTGCTGCTCGGCTATTCCTGCACGCAACTGGCCGGTCACCACGTGTCGCCAGCCTTCGGCACGTTTCTGGCGAGTCTGGTGATCGGCGCGACCAGCAACCTGTTCGCGCGAGTGACCAACCGTCCCGGTGCGCTGGTGCGCGAGCCCGGTATCATCCTCCTGGTGCCGGGCAGCGTCGGCTACCGCACGTTGAGCTACGTATTCGAGCGCGACGTTCTGCTCGGCGTCGACACCGCGATCACCCTGGTGACGCTGCTCGTCGCCATCGTCGCCGGCCTGCTGTTCGGCGATTTCCTGATCCCCCCGCGGCGGAAGTTGTGAGGGATCGCCTCGGAAAAGAGTGAAACACGAAGGACACGAAGAACACGAAGAAGGAAGAGGCGATCACGCCGCCATCGGCGGGACGGTTCCTTCGCTCCAGGGCCGGTGCTGCGCAACGAGTACTGGAAACGCCAGCCGATTTTCCTTCGTGTTCTTCGTGTCCTTCGTGGTTCAAGCTTCACAGCTCTTCACGCGCTCACTTCAGCAGAGAACGCAGCATCCACGCGGTCTTCTCGTGTTCCTGCATGCGCTGCGTGGCGAGGTCGGCGGTCGGCTGGTCGTCGGCGTGGTCGGCCAGCTTGAACACCTCGCGGGCGGTGCGCGCCGAGGTTTCGTGGCCGTCGACGAGCTGCTGCACCATCGTCTTCCAGTCCGGCACGCCGGTTTCCTCGGCGATCGAGGTCAGCTTGCCGAACTGCGTGTAGGACCCCGGCGCGTAGACGTCCAGCGCGCGGATGCGCTCGGCGATCAGGTCGGCCGCGGTCCACAGCTCGTTGTACTGCGTCTCGAACATCTGATGCAGCGCGTTGAACATCGGGCCGGTGACGTTCCAGTGGAAGCTGTGCGTCTTCAGGTACAGCGAATAGGTGTCGGCGAGCAGCTTGGACAGGTCCTGCGCGATGCGCTCGCGGTCTTTCCTGGCGATGCCGATGTCGATGCTCATGGTCGTTCCTCGATTCTGGATGACCGAAGGCTAGCTCCGCGGGGCCGGCGCGTGAAATCGTCCTTGCGAATCGCATCGATAGGCCGCAATGATGGGGTTTTTCCGTGCGCGCGGCGGTCCATCGCCCGCGCTGCGGGACTCGATCGATAATCACTCCATGTCCGAACTCCAAACCTTGCGGCGCGCGCTCGATACGGTGATGGCGCGCGACTTCGGCCGGCTGCTGGCGCGCTGGCGGCGCCTGGCCGATCCGCGCGCGGCCGCGCCGATCGACGCGTCGGCCCGGCTCGCGGCCGATATCGACGCCTCGGCGCAGCGCCGCGCCGCGCGCGTCGCGCGCGTGCCCGAAATCCGCATCGACGAGTCGCTGCCGATCGCCGCGCGCACCGACGAGATCGTCGAGCTGATCCGCAAGCACCAGGTCGTCGTGCTGGCCGGCGAAACCGGCTCGGGCAAGACGACGCAGCTGCCCAAGCTGTGTCTCGCCGCCGGGCGCGGCGTCGCGGGCCTCATCGGCTGCACGCAGCCGCGCCGCATCGCCGCGCGCGCCGTCGCGCGCCGCGTGGCCAGCGAACTGGGCGGCAATGTCGGCGACCTCGTCGGCTTCCAGGTGCGCTTCACCGAGCAGGTCGGCGAGAACGCGCTGATCAAGTTCATGACCGACGGCATCCTGCTCGCCGAGACGCAGGGCGATGCGTGGCTGAACGCGTACGACACGATCATCCTCGACGAAGCGCACGAGCGCAGCCTCAACATCGACTTCCTGCTCGGCTACCTGAAGCGTCTGTTGGCCAAGCGGCGCGACTTGAAGCTGATCGTGACGTCGGCGACGATCGACACCTCGCGCTTCTCGCGGCATTTCGGCGATGCGCCGGTGATCGAGGTCGAGGGCCGCGCGTATCCGGTCGAGGTGCGCTGGCGTCCCGCTGTTTTTTCCGCCCCCGCGCAGCGGGGGAAGATGCCCGAGGGGCAGAAGGGGGCAGGTGCCGCAAGAGCGGAACGCAGCGATCTGACGCTGGCCGAACAGATCGTCGCCGCCGCCGACGAAATCACCGCCGAAGACCCGCGCGGCGACGTGCTGGTGTTCCTGCCCGGCGAGCGCGAGATCCGCGACGCCCATCTGGCGCTGTCGCGGCGCCAGTACCGTTCGACCGAAGTGCTCGCGCTGTATGCGCGCCTGTCCGCGGCCGAGCAGGATCGCGTGTTCAAGCCCGGACCGCAGCGACGCATCGTGCTCGCCACCAACGTCGCCGAGACGTCGCTGACGGTGCCGCGCATCCGCTACGTGATCGACACCGGCACGGCGCGCGTGAAGCGCTACAGCCAGCGCAATCAGCTCGAACGCCTGCACATCGAGCCGATCTCGCAGGCCGCCGCCGACCAGCGCAAGGGTCGCTGCGGCCGCGTCGGTCCGGGCGTGTGCTTTCGCTTGTACGGCGAGGACGATTTCGCGCAGCGGCCGCGCTTCACCGATCCGGAAATCCTGCGCTCGTCGCTGGCCGGCGTGATCCTGCGCATGCTCGCGTTGAAGCTCGGCGATCCGGCCGATTTCCCGTTCGTCGAAGCGCCTTCCGAGCGCGCGATCGGCGACGGCTATCGGCGGCTGGCCGAATTGGGCGCCGTCGAGGCGAAATCGTCGGGCCGGCCGGGCGCCGCCGAGAGCACGGCCGAAGTCGGCGTGCAGGGGCGCACGCTGTACGCGCTGACCGACATCGGGCGCTTGCTGGCGCGGCTGCCGATCGACGTCGCGCTCGGCCGCATGCTGGTCGAGGCCGAACGCCGCGAGGTCCTGCGCGAACTGCTCGTGCTGGCCGCGTTCCTCAGCATCCAGGACCCGCGCGAACGTCCGGCCGACGCGCGCCAGCAGGCCGACGCCGCGCATGCCGAGTTCGCCGATCCGAAGTCCGATTTCGTCGCCGTGCTGAAGCTGTGGGCGTCCTATACGAGCGCGCACGAAGAACTCACGCAGTCGAAACTGCGCGACTGGTGCCACTCGCATTTCCTTTCGTTCATGCGCATGCGCGAGTGGCGCGAGCTGCATCGCCAGCTGCTGCTCACGCCGGAATTGGAAATCCGCGATTCGGAATCGGCCAAGGCGGAAGCGTCGAAATCGAGCGCTACTGCGAATCCCGAATCCCGAATCTCCAATCCCGGCATCTATGAAGCCATCCATCGATGCCTGCTGTCCGGCTGGCCGACGCAGGTGGGTCTCAAGGACGAACGCAACCAGTACCGCGGAACGCGCGAGCGCAAGTTCTCGATCTTCCCCGGCTCGGGCCTCGCCAAATCGCCGCCGCAATGGCTGCTGGCGGGGCAGATCCTCGATGTGCAGAAGGTCTATGCGATGCAGTGCGCGCGCGTGGAGCCGGCATGGATCGAGCAGCAGGCGGCACACCTGGTCAAGCGCAGCTGGCGCGACGTGC
>Ga0207712_10000562_pt1 | contig 30009 bp, 31 predicted proteins | sample KBSS44metaG_FD_184402 | JGI IMG/M metagenome (GOLD analysis project Ga0207712, IMG submission 184402) | Switchgrass rhizosphere microbial communities from Kellogg Biological Station, Michigan, USA - KBS S4-4 metaG (SPAdes) (version 2) | ecosystem: Host-associated > Plants > Roots > Rhizosphere...
GCTGATGGTCCATGAGCCCGGCGTTCCGGTCATCCGGACGGTCAACTGGGCGGGAACCTGGGCGCTTTATCTCAAGGAGGTGCGCCGGTTCATGAAGGTGCAGCTCCAGACGATCTGGGCGCCCGGCGTGACGACGCTGCTCTATCTCGTCATCTTCTCGCTTGCGCTGGGCGGTGCCAGCCGGCGGGTGCTTGGGGTTCCCTTCACCGATTTCATCGCGCCCGGCCTCATCGCCATGGCGATGATCCAGGCATCGTTCGCCAACAGCACCTTCTCGCTACTCACCGGAAAGCTCCAAGGCACGATCGTCGACTATCTGATGCCGCCCTTTTCGACAGCCGAGCTGATGCTGGCCCTTGTCTCCGCAGCGGTCACGCGCGCGGTGATGGTCGGTGCTGCCCTCTGGCTGGTCATGGCGCTGTGGCCGGGCGTGCATGTCACGCCTATCCATGCCTGGGCGATCTGCTGGTTTGGCGTGCTGGGGTCGGTCTTCATCGCGTTTCTGGGCATATTATCGTCGATCTGGGCCGACAAGTTCGACCATTCGGCAGCGATTACCAGCTTTGTCATTGTGCCGTTGTCGCTGTTGTCGGGCACATTCTATTCCGCCGATCGCCTGTCGCCGCTGTTCCGGTCGATCAGCCACGCCAATCCGTTTTTCTACATTATTTCAGGGTTTCGCTACGGCTTCCTCTCGAGAGCGGACACGCATGTCGGGGTCGGCGCGCTCGTGCTGCTCGGCATTACGGGTGTGAGCGGCCTGATCACCTATCTGGTCCTGCGGAGCGGGTGGAAAATCAAACCCTGACTATATCAGGGTGCCGGCGCGATCAGTGCCAGAGTTCCCCATGCATATGATAGGAACCGTCTGCTTCACGCCGGAAGACGTCGTCGATGGCAGGATGATTGACTGGCTCGGCGTCATTGTCATCGACCAGGTTCTGCTGGCTGACATAGGCGATGTAGGTGCCTTCGTCATTCTCGGCGAAAAGATGATAAAAGGGCTGCTCGCGGGCGGGACCCAGAGATTCGGGAATAGATTCGTACCATTCCTCGCTGTTGGCGAAAACGGGATCGACGTCGAACACAACCCCGCGAAAGCCATGCAACCGGTGCCGCACGACATCGCCAATCCGAAACCGGGCGTGCGTGATCAGCGGGGCACCAGCAATCGACTCAGTTCTGGAAGGAGGATCAAAGGCGGTGCTCATGAAGGGTGATGTAGTACAGCGCTGCGAAGGTGCAAGAAAAATGGCGGGCCGCCTTCTTGGCAAAGCGCGCCGCATGGGTTAGTGGCCGCACCTCGTTGGACCACAGCCAGGCCGTAACAGGCTCGGTACCCATGGAGCGGCTTCTGCGGAGAGGTGGCAGAGTGGTCGAATGCACCGCACTCGAAATGCGGCATACGGGCAACCGTATCGAGGGTTCGAATCCCTCCCTCTCCGCCAACCTGCTGTCCTGAGGGGTCCTGGTGCGTCCATGATTCCCAGTGTTTCGGCCATTCTTTATCCCGGCGTGTCCACCGCAATCCGTGCCAATCCTTGCCTTGGGGTGGGGATGGAGGTAGGGAAGGCTAATTCTTCCCCACCCTTGGGAGCACGTGATGGCTCAGCAGGTAAATCGGCTGGTTGCCCGATCTTTATCATCGATCACCAAGCCTGGACGTCACAACGACGGCAATGGCCTCTACCTGAATGTGACCGGCACTGGGGCGAAGTCCTGGCTCTTCATCTATAAATACGAGAAGAAGCGCCGCTCGATGGGCCTTGGTTCGCTATCCACCGTGTCCCTGGCCGATGCTCGCGAGCGGGCGCGTGAGTTGCGAAACCGACTTGCTGAGGGAAGAGATCCTTTGCGTCGGGACGTGGGTGCTAGTCCTCACGCAGACCTGTTCAGCGAAATCGCTGTCGAGCTGATAGCGAGTCTCAAACCGGGCTGGCGCAACGCGAAGCATAGCTCGCAGTGGACCAGCACTCTCACCACTCACGCGGCATCGCTGTGGAACCAGCCGATCAATGCAATCACCACGCAGGATGTTCTCGGTGTCCTCTCACCGATTTGGTCGACGATCCCGGAGACGGCGACGAGGGTTCGCGCTCGGGTTGAACGGGTGCTCGATGCCGCCAAGGTCAAGGGCCTGCGCGACGGTGACAACCCTGCTCGCTGGCGAGGCCACCTCGAAATCCTATTGCCGAAGCGAAAGATCGCTAGCCGGGCTCACCACCCGGCGATGCCCTACGAACTTGTGCCTTCCTTCATTGGAGAGCTGAGGGACCGCGCCGCGCTGTCAGCCAGGGCGTTGGAATTTACGATACTGACCGCTGCTCGGACATCTGAAGTGCTGAAGGCCACTTGGGACGAGTTCGATTTCAAGGACAAGCTGTGGACGATTCCGGCCGGACGGATGAAGGCCGGGTCAATCCACCGGGTGCCGCTCACCACGCGAGCCTTGGCGATATTAGAGCACGTCAAGTTCCTGGACAAGGACAAGCCCTTCGCGATGTCCAACATGGCGATGGCACTGTTGCTCCGCCGCATGGATTACGACGACTACACGGTCCACGGGTTTCGCTCAGCGTTCCGCGACTGGGTTGGGGAGGAGACAGAGTTCCCCCGCGAGATTGCTGAGGCGGCGCTAGCCCACCAGGTCGGAAACGCGGCCGAGCGAGCCTACCGCAGGGGAGATGCACTCGATAAGCGACGGGATCTGATGGCGGCGTGGGCAGTGTTCGTCACGCCACCAGCCGCTGATCCAGAAACTCCGATAAGTCGACGTGTCTGATTAAAGTCCTCTGCCCAATCTTAACGACGGGCAGCTCCTTCCCCTTAATGAACGTGTACAACGAGGACCGGGAGATTCCGGACGTCGCGACGGCTTCGGGAATGGTGTATGCCAGCTTAGTCACCGACGAAACCGTCCAAGCCATGGCTTACTCGGGTCCGGCCAAGACCAGATGCCCCGACCAATTCTAGACGCGTGCACATTGGGGAATCCTTTATGGTGGGACAAGTTAGGAGTCTTCGCTTTGCTACAGAAACAGCTGGCAGCGTGAGCTGAGGTTGGGGCAATTACCGGGTGTTTCTGTGCGGAGGTGAGGGGCGGTTGACAGCCACCCAACATAGTTGCTCTTTGAGACGCCGGCCCATTACGGCATCTAGGTAGGGGGAAGCTTTTGCGTCAGCCGCGACCGCTAGTCACTTGTCGCCTCAGACAGTGGGATCGGCTCCGCGGCGAAGGTTAGTTCCTCAGCCCAAAGGGTACCGAGCACTTTGTCAAGCGTTTTTTAAGAGCGGTAGAGCATAGCTTCTCGCTCAACCGGTGGTATTTTCTGGTTTTTTGCTAACTAGCAAAGCGCTTCTGCGAGTGGCTTAGAATTCGCTCCCCGCCCAACGGGTTGAAACCGCGCCACCTAGCCTTTTTCGTGCTCAACGCTCGCCCAACGGAACGAAGACTGACTCTAAAGAGATTGGCTATCTCGCCAGTGCTCAACCCCTCGCTTCGATATTGCGCCATCGCAAGCCAGGTCCAGTAGGCGGTCTGCCCCTGTGGTGATCTGGCATGAGCCAGTGCCAAAGTCGCAGCTGGCGTAAGCATGGAGATGAAGGTCCGTCCCTCCGCTGGGTCGGCATGAGCGCGAAGCCTTCGCGCATGCCGCTCAGAAATACCGTTGAGTTTCGCGAGCATGGCCAGGGGCACACCAGGCAGATTATCCGGATAGGGCCGCGAGGAGGCCTTCCTAGGCATGCTCTTTGTACATCAGATAATATCCGCTGTCTCGGTACGGGGATGAGGGATCGGCGCAGTGCGCAATGCGGAAGCCCTCTCCGGCACCATGATTGTGGCTATGGCGACAGTGGGGGCACATGAACTTCCACGTCCCGAACTCAGGTTCGCGAAAGGTGGGACCGTCCGGTCCACTGGCGCAAAGCACTACTGGGATGCCTTCGTGGCACGCTCGCTCGCGGGCTGCGAAATCCATTTCCGTCGGAGGCTCTGGAGGGAAGGCGGTTATAATTTCTTTCATGCCCCCGCTGCCTCACGGTGACACATCTCAAGCCTCAGGGTGTTCGGTGAGTCCGCCGACCGAGATGTCGAGGCGAACCTAGCATCAATTGCCTGTTCTACCCTCCCTGCTTGGGCGAAGGCATCCAAATCCGCCACGGAATAGCGAACCAGGCGCCCGCCCACGCGGAAAAAATTTGGACCTGCACCTGCAGACCGCCAACGGGTCAGGGTCTTTGGCGCAATGCCGAGCCTAGCGGCCGAGGCGTTTTCGTTTAAAAGTTCTTCCAATGTCTCAAACTCGCGTGGTGTTGCAGATGCATCGTCTCCTACGCTTCTCCGTGCGATTGGTCGGTTGAGAGTGCAGAACCACGCGCCACCACTTTTGGCGGGAGGATATGATGCCTCGTGCCATAGCCCGTGAACTCCATTGCAGTGAGGCTAGCGTCTATCGACTTCTGGGCTGAGGGCTACGGGTCTGGGTGAGGGAGGATAGGGGGTGAGCCGATCCCAAACCCCAGCGCAACGTTCACTATGGGGACTTTCCGGACGGTCAGGCGGCAATGTTAAATGGCTGACGTCTTTCAGGTCGCGCGGTCGTCGAGCAGCCGCATTGCCATGTCTTAAACCTAACCTTAGGCATATTCGGACTATCATCGCCATCAGTTTATTGCCCGAGATAGAGCAATTGTACACTTCCATTTATCACGCGCCGAGATAGTCTGAATTTACGGGATGCACGGCCGGGGGATGTCAGGGATCGTGCAGGGAAGGGCAACTGAGTGAACGACCTCATTAATCAACCTGATGCGCCGCGCCTGATTTATGGCCTCAGGGACACCGGATACAGTTTTAATACCGCGGCCGCTGACATCATCGACAACTCGATTGCGGCAAATGCAACAGAGGTAAACGTTCGGATTGAGCTCGCCGAAGACGGTAGGAAGTTCGTCTGTTTCGGTGACAATGGCGATGGCATGGACGACGTGGCCCTCTTTGCTGCAATGCGCTACGGCGCGCCGGCGCGGGCCAATCTCGCAAGCCTTGGTAAATTCGGTCTTGGCCTGAAGACCGCATCGAGCTCTGTCTGCCTGAAGTTCGCGGTGATTTCGCGCAAGTCCGCAGGAGCAGAATTCACCAAGCTCGCTTGGGACCTCGAGCATGTTGAGAAAGAAAATCAGTGGGAAATGCTGCGCGAGGAGATCAGCGCAGACGAACATGAGCTGTTCGAGGAGTTGTGCGGCGACAAGGGAACGTTGGTTAGTTGGTCGAAGTGCGACCGCCTGCTGTCCAAGGAGTATGATGATCCGGGCGGCGCGCGTGAGCAGGCGGCTATCCGTCGCCTCGGCGAACGGCTCATCGAACATGTTGCGCTCATCTATCACCGCTTTCTCGACCCCGATGATAAGCGCGAGCGTCACGTCTCTATCACGGTCAATGGCGAGATGGTGGCCGCCTGGAATCCCTTCTATCCGTCGCAGGCCGAACAGGTACTGTCGCCCGCTCAGCAGAAGCTCGAGATCGAGCTTGAGGATGGCTCCGTCGAGACCGCCACTATCAAGGCGTGGATCCTGCCACACCGGCGCGAGCTCTCAAAAGATGAGCAAAAGATCGCCAACATCACCAACCGGGGGCAGGGCTTTTACATCCATCGTGAGGGTCGGGTTATTCAGCAGGGTGGCTGGCTGGGGGTATTCGGCGCGGTCGAACCGCACACTTCGCTCCTGCGGGTCGAGTTTGATTTCAGCCACAAGCTCGACGAAGCCTTCAAGGTCGACGTCAAAAAGTCGAAGATCCTGTTCGATCCGGCGCTCGAGGAGGCCCTGAAGACCTTGCTGCAGCCGACCTACCGCGAGGCTGGCAACCGCTACCGCCGCAAGGAGAAGTCGACCGCCGTCGAACGCGGTATCGACCATGGTAGCGCGAACCGCGTTATCGACAGCACGCCATCGACAAAGAAGCCCGATGTTGAATCGGCTGATCCGGGTCAGAAGACCGCAACGATCAACAACAATCGCGGCCCGAATATCAAGCTGAAGGTTCATGTCGACACCAACGTCAGTCCGTCCCGCGTCCATGTCGAGGCCGTCGAGTCGATCACCTCGGGAGACCTCTGGGAACCGGCGATGCGCAGCGACACGGAATCGGGTTTCGTGTCTGGCGTCCGCATTAACAAGCATCATGATTTCTATCTCAAAATCTATCAGCGTGCGGCGGCGAGCGGCTATGCGGTCGAGGGCATGGATCTGCTGCTCTGGGCCTTTGCCGTTGCCGAAAACAACAACAGCAGTCCTGAGCTCGAGCCGATCTTCGAGGATATTCGGAATGAGATATCGACAAACCTCAAAAAGCTTCTGCGTGATGTCCCGCTCCCGGATGATGAGGATATAACCGAGAGCGAGAACGAAGAAGGCTGAGATGCTTACAGCCAAACAGGCCCTGATCCTTCGCGAGGTAGAGGAAGGTACCGGAGCTGAGATCAGTCTTGAGGAAGACAGGAACGGCGTTCAGTCCGGTCTTCGCCTGTGGTTCGCCGATTTGCAGCGTTCCAATGGTCCGATCGTTACCCTGCGTCCGACCGGACTTAGTCGCTTCGAGGCCCGGCTGGCCTTCGGCAATTTTGCTGCAGCGACGATCGGGCAGATGAAGCGGGCCGAGGCGGAGGAAGTCCAGCTAGCTCGGGCGCTGATCGCATCGGTCGCACGCAGCGCCGACGTGTCGATCAGCGGCGATCAGACGCTCGCCGACTGGACGATCACCGACGGAAGTTTCACGATCACCGCCGAGAAGCGGGGGATTGGCGGCCGCTTTGATGATGAAATGCTCACTGGGACCTGCCGTGAGCTCGTCATTCCCCTGCTCGCCGCCATGGCCGAACTCTACGGTTATGATCCGGTTACCGAACCGGAGATGCCCGGCGGGGAGGTTGAGGGAGCAGTGGCCCTCACAGTGGTCAAGCGGCGCGAGCGCAATCCGCGCAATCGTCTGCTCTGCCTTCGCATCCACGGCACATTGTGCAAGGTCTGCGGAACCGACCCGGACGCGCGTTACGGCGAGGCCGGCGCCATCATCGAGGTGCATCATCTGCAGCCCCTGTCACTTGTCGGCGAACCGCGCGCCTATGACCCGGCCACTGATCTTATGCCGCTCTGCCCCAACTGTCATCGCGCCGTGCATACGCGGCGGCCGGTGCCCTGGACGCCCGACGAGCTGCGGGAAAGGCTAACGCTTGACCGACACGTCTAAGCCCTTCGCATCAGACTTTCGCAAGCTCGCGGATAATCCTCCAGCAGGTCGGTCGCTTTCGTCGCGCATCATCCAGCCCGAAATCCGCCTCCGTAAGGAAGGGAGCGCCTTCACCGCCTCCTTAGTTGGGACCCGCACAGTGCGAGGCGAGAAATCGGCGTGGAATGCGCCGGGCCCCAATTTCAACTGGGTTGATGATGGGGAAATGATCCGCCCGTTGCCGCACGACACGCCGTTGATATTCCGCGGGATGCTGAAGGGCGCCGACCCCGACGATATTGCCTTTACCGATGTCATCGCCCTGCTCCGCCTTGAAAACCCCGATATACTTGTGGTGGCGGAAGACGAGATATTTCTGCCTGCCCGCAGTGCGGCAGCAAAGTTGGAGCCCGGCGAAACAGTTCCTGGTCTTCATGCCGATCTCTTTCCTTACCAGGCGCAGGGCGTCGAATGGATGCTGCGGACCGTGCAACACACCGGGGGGCTTATTCTCGCCGATGAAATGGGGCTTGGTAAAACCATTCAGATCATCGCGCTGCTGCTGAGCGATAAGCCGAATACCACCGCACCGGCGCTGATTGTCTGCCCGACGAGTCTCATCGCCAACTGGCGCAACGAAATACTGAAGTTCGCGCCCGAGCTTAGCGTACTCATTCATCGCGGCCCGCACCGGACGGGTGTTACTTCGGGCCTGCAGCGCGCCCAAGTTGTTCTTGTAACCTATGATACGGTCGTGAACGATGTTGCAATCTTTGCCGGCATGATGTGGAGTTGGCTGATCTGCGACGAGGCGCAGGCAGTCAAAAATCCCGACTCGGGCCGGCGCAAGGCGATCGCGCGCATTCCCCGGTGCCGGACGATTCCAATGACGGGCACCCCGGTCGAAACCTCGCTTCTCGATCTCTGGTCGCTCGCCGACATTGCCATCCCGGGGCTTCTCGGTACACGCGACGGTTTCGAGGCCGACTTTCCCGACAGCGAAGAGTCAGCCCGCAATCTCGCGCGTCTGACCGATCCTGTCATTCTCTGCCGCAAAGTTCGCGATGTCGCCGGAGACCTCCCCGAACGCATGGATATCGACGTGCCGCTCGAGCTCGGCGATGAACTCTCGGCTCTCTATGATCAAGTGCTTGAGGATACGCTCGAAAAATATCCGGTGGCAGGCAATCTGGTGGCGACAGGGCAGTTGCAGCTCTTCTGTGCCCATCCTTGGCTCCAAGGGCAGGGGCCCGAACAGGCTGACGGGAATGATGATGCCGACATAGCGCGCGCCACCGGGCTGCCGCTTACGACTCCGAAGATTGAGCGCACGATCGCCATCCTCGAGGAAGCGTTCCTGACGGGTCGCAAAGTGCTGCTATTCGCGATCTTCAACCGCTGCGGCGAAATCATCCGCGAGGCGGCCGCCGACAGGCTGCCTGATGCCTTCTGGGGCGCGATCAACGGATCCACGCCGCAGCAGGACCGTCAGTCGATTGTCGATGCCTTCACGGCGCATGCCGGGCCGGCCTGTCTCGTGCTGAATCCCAAAGCGGCGGGAGCCGGCCTCAACATCACGGCGGCGACGATCGTTATCCACTATACGCAAGCCTGGAACCCGGCACTTGAGGCACAGGCGAGCGCCCGCGCCCACCGGCGTGGTCAGACCGAGCCGGTCCGGATATACCGGCTTTTCTACGAGGACACGGTCGAACGCGTCATGATTGATCGTTCCGAATGGCGCCGTGAGCTGGGCAATGAAGCGGTGCCTGTGTCAACCAGAGATACAGACGATCTTCGCCGGGCTCTCGCGCTCCGGCCGGAAAGAGACGGCAAATGAACGAACAGACATACGAGAAGATGCTGACGGCCAACGACACCGGCGCGACCGGGGGTCACCAGGCTGGCATTCACATTCCGAAATCCCAGACCGAGCTGCTCGCACTCCTTCCCCCGCTCGATCCCTTGCAAAAGAACCCGGATGCCTGGCTGGAGATGAGCGATGACAGCGGGATCGTCTGGCGGTTTCGCTATATCTATTACAACAACAAGCTGCACGACGACGGCGGCACACGCGACGAATATCGTATCACCCATATGACTGGATTTTTTCGCTCGGTGGGTGCCGCAGCCGCTGATATTCTGGCGCTTTCGGGACGCCCCGGCACTCGCCGGTACAGGGTTGCAGTCCGCAAGGTCGAGACATCGGAGGCCATGGCCGGCGGGCCGGTCCGCGTGCGCCTGCTCGGCTGGCATCGCGTTCACTGATGCGCGTGTACAGGGGCACCGACAAGCGCAGCGAGCCAGCTTATCCGTCAGAGCCTTTGTCCATCGATTCCCTTTCGCTCGGAATTCTGCATCTGGGGAAAAAGACACTCTGGTTCGAAGAGGCCGGATATCGCAGCATCGGTGACATCAGAGACCTCGATCCCGATATAATGGTAAGGATCCCCCTCATCGGCAGGAGCACTGCCGATGAGCTGGTTCGAAAAAGAAGCGCGCTGATCGCGGCCTCACGGAATGACTTCGGCACCGACTGGTCGGCATATTGCGAGACAATCGACATTCCCCTGCTTCCGACAGAATGCCGACCCGCGTCAGGCGAAGCATTTCTCACAGCGCTTTCGGTATTCTTTAATGAAGTGGCCGACCGATTGCCCGATGCGATTTTTGCGGCGATACTACGCGACAGAATATTCCAGCCGCCGGGCGAGCAAAAGACACTGGAAGACATTGCGCAGCTTAATGCGCCGCCGCTCAGCCGCGAGCGCGTGCGACAGAAAGAGGAAAAACTGCTTCGACAGCTGACCGGCGGACTTCTGAACGACGACTACGACACACTCGCCATCCATTTCCACCCCGACTTTTGCCGCTGGTGGCGTAAGGCGGCCGATGCGCTCGCCGATCTGGATGAAATCGAAGTCACAACCTTCATCGATATCCTTTGCGATGTCTGGAACGTCCCCCCAAGGGCGGTAATGGAACAGCTACCAGTCATCGTCGCGATTGTGACCGGCGAGCCGCAGATGTCCGGCGAGTTCCGGGCAGCCACGAAGATCAACCCGAAACTTTTTAGCAAATTGGCAGATGAGGTCAAAACGCTTCCTGTCAATCGGCTCAGACTTGGCAAATATGCAGCGATGCTCGCTGAGGCAGGCTTTTCCTGTCTTGGCGACCTCATCGGCGGGCTGCAATCAGGAGCGATCGATCGCGTAGGGCCGACTGCCACCAAGCGAGCGGCCGCGCAGCTCGAGATCCTTGGAACCTGCATTACGCCCGACGGCAATGCGGACTGGAGTGCTTACCGGCAGGCGACCAGCCTTGCATCCATCCCCCCTGCATCGCCCGTCTCACCGAGCGATTTTGTGAGCAGTCTGCGCGATGAGGTGGAAAGAATGCTGCGCGTCCATTTGGTGACGAAAAGATCCGCCGACATCTTCCGCCTGCGAACTGGCCGCGACGCCGCGCAGCGGATGACCCTGCAGCGGGTTGCGGATGAGCTGAATACCCATCTTCCGACGATCAAGAGAGAAGAGACGGTGCTCCTGCAATGGCTCAACGATGCGGTGGTCGCTCATGATTTCAGCATGCTCAAAGTCTGGCTGGACGACAAATGGCTCAGGTACTGGGGTGAAGCGCTCGAGGTCCACGAGGCCACGAACGACGATTATGAGCGGTTTGCTGAAAATCTCGCCTGGCGCTGGCGTCTCACCGACAGGGATATACGCGCGGCGGCGCCGGCTGTCTGGGCCGTTCTGACAGGGTATCCCGGCAGACGGCGCTCCTCCTGGACACCGTCGTGTCCTGCGCCGACCGCGGGGGTACTCACAGGCCGGATCCGACTCAAAGGCTTCCGGCGCCTGCACTGACCACAAGGCGGACGAGGGAATAGTCCGTTCCGCCGATCTCGATCAACGGCGCAAGAATAAGCTGGAATCTGAGACATTTGGATTGAATTAAATAGCGTTATTTTGACTATACTTTGACGAGCGGAGCTCTGATTCAGGATTGGGTACAACAACGCGCCTTTCATCTCCGATGCTCAGCAGCGGTTCGTTCCCTCTCAGGAACGCGTCGCACTGCCCCAGCACATCCACGAGCGGAAGACGCTCACGGCCCTTCAGTTGACATTCCCAGACTTCGGCGATGCGCCAGCCGTCCGCCAGCAGTGTTTCGCCGATCCGCAGGTCGCGCGCGATATTGCTGCCGATCTTGGTGCGCCAGAACTCTTCCCGGCTCTTCGGCCATCTGAACAGATGGCAGTCATGGCCGTGCCAGAAGCAGCCATTGGCAAATATGAGTGCCTTGCGTCCGGGGAAGATGAGATCGGGTTTGCCCGGCAGGCTGCGACCGTGGAGCCGGTACCGCCAGCCCAGCGCATGCAACCCTTTGCGCAGGATAAGTTCGGGCATCGTGTCCGTGGCCCGGATGCCCGCCATCATCCGGCTGCGGACCTCGGGGGTGACGATGTCAGGCAACGGCCTGCAACGGCTCCGGCTGCGTTGCTTCGGCGCGCTCCAGCTCCAGCATCCTCATAATGGAAGGCTCCATATATTTCGCGATCGCTTCGATAACCGGCACCACTACGGCGTTACCGAACTGTCGATAGCCCTGTGTATCTGACACGGGGATATGCCATTTGCGCTTCCCATGCTCGAACCCCATAAGCCGCGCGCATTCGGTGGGAGTAAGGCGCCGGGGGCGAGTCCCTTGCTGGGCGATCAGCACCTCTGATCCGTCCTTGTGGTAGCGGGCCGACAGGGTGCGGGTCACATCCTTCGGACCGAACGTGCTATAGCCAAAGCCGTTGCCAGCCTTCTCATGCTTGGCCCGGTAGGCCTGAAGATAGTCCCACAGCTTCGGTGTCAGCGTATATTTCGGATCCACCTCATTGTGGGACTGGAGGACACTGCCGAGCTTGGGCCATGTGTGCGGCTCGGGGATCATCCGGTCGAAGTCTGAAAAGCTGAACCCCACATCCTTGCGGAAGCCGGCGATGAAGATCCGCTCGCGCTTCTGCGGCACCCACGGCTTGGAGCTGATGACCCGGAAGTCGATCTCGTAGTTGAGCTCCTTCTCCAGAGTATGCCTGATCACTGTAAAGGTGTTGCCCTTGTCGTGCCGCTGTAGATGTTTGACGTTCTCGAGCAGAAAGGCCGCCGGACGGTGGTGGCGGAGGATGGACTCGATCTCGAAGAAGAGGTTGCCCTGCTTCTCGTCGGCAAAGCCATGGGCACGGCCCAGCGAATTCTTCTTCGAGACGCCCGCCAGTGAAAAGGGCTGGCACGGGAAGCCCGCCAGCAGCACGTCATGTTCCGGGATCAGAGAAGGATTGGCGCCATAGGGACGGATATCTCCGACCATCATATGATCGTCGCCATCGGCGAAGTTCCTTTTATAGGTCTCGTTCGACCAGCGATCCCATTCGCTGGTGAACACGCAGCGCCCACCAATCGCCTCGAACCCCAGACGCAGGCCACCGATCCCGGCGAACAGGTCAATGAAGCGGAACTTTGCTGGCGGCCGGGTCCCGATACGGCGGGCCGCGATCTGCTCCACCCGTTCCTGCACCAGCTTCGGCGCTACAGCCTCGTCGGCGATGTAACGGCGCAGCTGTCGGGTAGACACGCCCAGCTCGGCTTCAGCCTCTTCCAGTGACAATCCCGATCGCCCGAACACTGTCCCGAAGCTGCTGTCTGTCACGCGTATATCCCCCAACCAGCCCGGAATATTTCCGGGTCAATGGGTGACGAGATGGCACGAAGATTCCCAGATCACAAGCGGATTATGTTCTGCTTCTGTTTTGGTTGCGTGCAGGTCCGTTTGGAGGCCAAGCAGCCGCTGAGCTGTCGGTTCGATGGCTCCTCAAAGTAGCGAATCATGTCTTGTCAGTTGAAAACTACGGATATGCATCGAACGCTGGACCCGATATCGAGCACGCCTGTCCTACGCTGCGCTCCGGTCAGATCAGCAGGATGACCATAATCGCCGGACTCTAACCTAACCGGGGCCACCTCAGTGGGAACGGGCATGTCTATCTATCTACCTTTAAATAGAAATATGAAGACCATTACGTTTGACTAAGACATGCTCTTGTTCAACCAACATCCCTTACCGAAGATCGGTCAAAGGTAGATAGCCAGTCGGGAGCGGGTGGACACCAACGATGCCCATCCCGCTCCGGTCTCTCAGTTGAGCCGATCGAGATCCCCCGGCCACTCAACTACATGTCGAATGGGGATGCACGCCGGCCAGTCGGCAAAGAGCCCAATGCGCCGCTTATACTCCTCGACCCGATCGGCAGGCGTGCATTCGGCCCAGAAGCGGACGTTGCGGATCGCCCAAAGGCTCAAGCGGCGGCCATCTACCCAATGTTGACCCAGATTGACGCCGCCGAGTTCTCGCAGCGCCGGTCCGAGCTTGTGCGGCGTTGGGCGTTGCCGCTGATCGAAAGCCTGAAGCACGCACTCGATCGTTACAATGTCTCGATCGAGTGTCCCGGTGCGCTGCTCTATGAGAAACTCGACCTCTTGCACCATCGGCAGACGGCTACGCTTGATCAACGCTCGCTTGCCCTCCGTCATTGGCGGTGGATCATGTGGGCTGAAACTAGTGAGATCAACCTGGTCCAAGTACCAGCGAACGACCCCGATGTTGCCATCCAGCCACTTGACCAGACCCTTATAATACTCTGCTCCGGCCTTCTCGGCAGGGCTGTCGATCACGAACAAGCGACGGTCTGACGGCTCGATTAGCAGCGGGACCTTAAGGTTCGTGAGGAGCAGGAAGGTCGAGTAAATTGGCCACTGACGCACAGCGAGGTGCTTTTCATTGATCGGCCGAAAATCGCTGGTGATGAGGTCCTTCAGCTCGTTGTAGACTGTGAGTCCCTGCCCGATGTTGAGTTCCTCACACACGACCAGCAGATTTTCCTTTATCCAGCCTTGAAATGCGCTGCTGATCTCGCCCGAACTCGTCTTTCGTACGTTTTGGGTCCCGAGCAGGCGTCCCCAGACGTCAGCAAGAAGCGACTTGCCTATGCCTTGAACGATGCTTCCCAAGAGGATGGCGTGGCGAACTTTGATTCCCGGGTGGCGAACCGTGAAGGCAATTACCTTGACTAGGTGGTCTCGCTCCGAATCAGTCGGAACAAGGTACTCGAGGAATTCAAGGATCGGCGCCGGATCCCCGGGTGTGGCAGCCACGTCTGAAGTTCGGAAGGTGTTGAAGTACCTGAGGCCGTGGCGCTCGATCGGGCCGGAAGGCGCGGCCGGCACGTAGGTGATATCCTGAACTTTGCTGATGAAACCACCGTTCAGCAGGAAGCCCGAGAAGGTGTCCCGAGCCTTGTGGGGACGTCCAAACGCTCCGTTGAATCCCCCTGGCTTCAAGTGGTCACCGCTTGGCTTGTGGTAGTAGCGTTCCTGCGCCGCGAGATACACGTAGTCCTTGGCAGTGACGATCCAACCAGTTGCCTCTTGTGAGCCAGCCGACCAGGCGCTGTTTAGGGTACCGCTGATTTCTGACTCTGTGAGACCAGCAGCAAGTGCAGTGGTCGTCAGCAGCGCGGCAAAGGTATCCCACTCGGCACCCGCGGCAGCAACGTGCTTCGCGAGGTTTACCGCGTTCACGAACAAGGTGCTGTTGCGAGAGCCTTCCACAGTTTTCGCGATCTCGTTGCATGCTTCACGAAGCTCAAGCATGAGGAAGCGGTCAATCCCGTGCTCGGCCGGCACCTCAATATCAACGCGATCGGAGTTCACGGTCGGAGACTTGCCCTCACCGTAGAGCTCGAGGATTGCCGCGGGCAAAGTAGCGAACGGCACATCGTTCGGCGAAATCAGCCACTCGTACTTGACGCCTGTCTCATGGATCGAGCCCGGCCCGACCACGAACCCCCCGTCCGAGCGGATGTCTAGATCATGTCCGCCCATCTTAACCCGGTTGCGCAGCGCGACGCTCGGCTGCTTGAAATACAGGTGGCAGCCCTTCGCAGTTTTCACCAAAGGCGTCGCCGGCAGATGGAGCGACTGGATAAGGGCGTCGGCGTCGGCGCTATCGACGTCAACCACAACGATCCCAGAGGGCGCGCCGCAGATTACTCCGACGTTGTATGAGCTCTCGTCCCACGCCGCGACCTCTTCATTGGTTGGTTCGCGGTCACGGAACTCCAACCAAGGCAAGGCTGGTTTCTTATCCCCAGACCGTACAGGGAATACACGAAGGCCATAGCCTGCTGCTGCGCTGAAGATGCCTAGAGAGTTGGTGGTAGTCATATTTGAGGTCTCCGGAGGCGGTATTGCTTCCGAGGTGGTAAATGGTCCCAATAAGCTCAGTCGGAAACGGCTGGCAGACTCCATCACCGGGTAATTGTAGTGGGTTTACCGCTGAGCGGCTCCTACCTCAGGGGTTGATCCAGCGAAGGCGAGGCGTTGGTGGAATAAACTTGGCTTATGTTCACCCAAGTGGAAACTGGACTGGTGGCTCGATAGAGTATCGCCAGTGTTATCTTCGTGTCACTGTCAGGATCACCCTCCGTAAGCCGCTGGCCGCGATGGCCTGCAGCAAGAAGGCTGAACTGAACCTGCCGCCCCCGCCGCCGTCCATCGTGGAAGCTGCGGTGGCCGTGCCGGTGCCCTGTGAGATCGCTCGGGTCGCCCAGCCCGCCTATCCAGCGAAGCAAGCGCGCAAGGGCAATGACATCTACAGTCTCGCCAAGATCGCCCTCGCTGACCGGCGGGTGCGGATGGGTGAGACCGCGCAGCTACGTGCCGCGAACAGGGACCCGTGCCCTGCGGTGAAGCCTTGAGGGGCCCAAAGAAACAGGTGAGCGGAATCTTATTGTCAGAGGCCTCGATTTACTCTCCAGCCTCGCCCTGGGCCTCCCCGGGGTAATGCAATTGTTTTCTCGCAACGGCCTTTTGCCAGAGCCGCTTCGAGATGAGCTTGCACTCCTTATCGTTAAAGGCCGTATATTCGACTAGGGCGTGCGCTGGGTTGGCCGGTTTGCCGTCGTTCGCTGGCAGCGGGTCCGCCAGACATTTTAACGTCTCCTCCTGAAACTCTCCGACTGATACGCCAAAGACAGCCGCCGACTTTTTGCCTGTCGACGTGTACAGCGCATGTGACTTTCCTGCCGAAGTCAGGGTGCTCCTGTCTACGGACATGAAGCCGTCGTCACTCGGTTGGGGCTTGAAGCGATCCGTCCCCGGCACGCCGTCCTGAAAGTGGTTCGGGTGGATCTGGCGGAACAGGATTTCGCTCAGATTGGCCAGCTTACTGGACATTGAGGCCGACCCTCCGCACGAACTCGTCGATCAGCGCATCCACGCCCTCGAACGCGGTGGGCTGCATTTCGTCGGGACCGTCTGCCTCGATTCCGTACATTTCCATCACGCCGCTCGGGCCGAACTCGACTGAATACTCCCAGCCGCTAGCAGTCAGGTCGATAAGGACCCCACCACCGTCTGTCGGGAAGATGCGATAGAACTCTCGGGCGCGAGGCGTGGCGGCAATGAAGCTCTGCGTATTGGCCAGGGCGATGCGGGCGATGCGGTTGCCTTCCCCATCCTGCCAGCCGTCCTGGAGCCGCTCCAGTTCTTCAAGGCGCTCGTTGATCTTGGCCATGACTGGATCATCGACGACGCCCACGTCGAACACTTCGACCACTGCCCTGAGTTTATCCTGTCGATCAAGTTCGACCATCAGGTCAAACTGCACCTCACTGTTCAGCGCGGACGCGAACTCCTCGTAGAGTTGCAGTCGGTCCAGCGGAATATGGATAATGCCGTGCTGATCGGTCTGCACTTGTACGTGGCACTGCGCAGCGGGATCACTAGGCGAGAGCGTACCCACCAACTCCCCACTGCCCTCGAACCGCGTCTGATAGGTTTCGCGCGCGCCCATAATGAGCTGCTTTCTGCGCAACATGTCCAAATAGACGACATTGTCGGTGCCTCGGACGGGCAGCTCGATCTTTTCATCCTCTTTGAGGCTTGCGCCGAAGCGGTTCAGAGCTCGTACCTTTTCGGTGCTGAGCTCGGGCGTGACGGTGTCGCTGCCCACAATTAGCGCAATGACATCGGCATAGGCACCCTCGACGATCTCATCCATTTCATCGGGCAGACCAAACAGAGTCGCATCCTCGAGGCGCCGGGACCATTCTAGCTTGGGCCGGGCACTCCCGTCGGCGATCTCGAACAGCGACATGGTGAGGTCCTTGTCGAAGTTTTTCGGGATTTGCCTGCGATCGGGGTGCCTGTCGCGCCATTGATCTTTGGCGAAGGACAGCAGCAGGTCGCGGAAGGCAGGAAGGTCGGACAGGACCTCGACAGGCATGCGGTGATTGCGGAACCGCTCACCCATGTAGCGCAGGCTGAATATTCGCTTGTCGTCTGCCATTGGGTCCCTCACCGGACTGCATCAAGTATCGATCGGATCGTCGGACGCAATCAATTTGTGTAGATCCAGATAGCGCGCGGCTTGGTGCACACTGGGAGCCGCGTGTCCCGTCCCTTGACCGACTCGCCAAATGTTCTTCATATGTTCACATGCGTCTCCACCATCGCTTTCGACTGACCCTGACGGGGTCGACCTCTCATTTCCTCACCCGCGACACCCTGCACGACGACTTCGCGCCGCTACATTCGGCACATACTGCGCGGAGAGGAGTTCACCCCTGATCTCCTGCGAACCTGGGGCATCGCCATTTCGGCGGAGCCTGATCTCCGTGAACCTTCGAAGCCGACGGTCAGCTGAATTCCGGGGCGATTTAATGGGCGAACTGGATGAGATCGCCGGACCTAAGGTGGGGAACAAGGTGGGGAAGGATCTCACAATCGGGCCGAAAGCCACGGTAAAGCGTTATAGTTCGAATCCCTCCCTCTCCGCCACAACTAAGTTATTGATTTTCCATCATTTTGTTCCAATTCGCGGGTGCGGCGGAAGTGCGCCATTGTCGCCGATGCTCTGGACTGCGGAGCGTTGATGGGGGCGCGACATTTCGCCGAAATGTCGCACGATTCTCTCGAGGCCAATTGGACAGTACCGGATTTCATAGATGACCCGGGGCCGCGCGTGGCTCAACTGCCGGACCGGTTCTCTCAGGCGAGGGCGGACCGGCAGGTCCGGGGAGCGCTGAGAGTTCAGGAGATCATGCTTGCCGGGGGCCGGATCCCGGAGGTTAGAAAGGTCGGCCGAGCAGGAGGGCGCGCTTCTGCTGTTCCCAGTCGAGCGCGATGGAGTCCCTTGCGCTCAGCGCTCCGCCATCGACCCAGACCGGTTGCTTGCCCGTCATGATGGACTTCAAAACATCGGGCGACAGGAAGGCCAGCCTTAGAATGCGGGTGACATAGGCGGCCATAAAATGCCCGCCGAGAGCCGGATGAGATTGTCGTCACCAGCGGCGGCAGCGAGGCCAACAATCTTGCACTCAAGGGCAGCTTCTTCGCCCTGCGCGACAAGGGCGATCACATCATCACCCAGGTCACCGAACATCCGGCCCTGAACCCGCTTCGATTTCTCGAGCAACTCGGGGCGAAGGTGCCCTATCTGCCGGTCGATGGCCATGAGCGTCGGTGGGGGGACTTAGCCGAATGGCCGGTTACGGGTCTGGAAGCGAGGTTAGCGGACATTGGTTGCCCGTCTTGAGCTCTGACTGCCTCCGTCGACATCCCGGTCGTTTACACGCCGAGCGACTGCTCCTAAAAGCTGCCTTTGGTTCATATCCGAAGCGGCAAAGTACTGCTCATCCATCATCGCATCGAAGAGTTGCGGCAGATCGGTAGCACCTGGTTGGCAGCTATCGCGCGAAACGGTCAAGGAAGGCCTAGCCAGCAGCCTAGGCCTTTATGGGTTCAGGCCTAGTATGATCGCCGGTCAACAGTCGTAACCTCTCCATTCCCGATCACGAGGTGCAGCTCGGCTGAATCCTGCCCGTGCTCATCCTGCTCAACAGAAGCCAACCAGAACCAAGGAAGTCTACAACGACACTGATGCCCTACGTCGTAGTCTTCCGGTACCAACAGAACTTGATCGCACGTCATGCACTGCACATGGAATTTTCCACAGCGATCGCATTTTCCGACGTGGTGAATGAAGGAGCGCCTTGTTCGCGCCTGCGGGCTGAGGCTTCCGATGGGTTGTAGTCCCATGTTGATCTCAGGATATCCGTCCCAAAAAATCCTGCCATGATCGCAACTCGCGCGCATACAACGAGGCCAAGTTGATGGATCAAAATTTTCGATATAATCGAGCGGAACTAGACAAATCATGACGGCGGATTGTGCTCTCCTTTCAGCCGCCTTCGTATGACCTGCCGGGCATACCAAATAGCCATGCGTGGCCCCGACATCCTCCATCATGCCGCGAAACGCCTCGACGTCCTTCACGTCAACTTTCCGCTTTTTCTGTTTCGCATCGACGATGATGCGGCGGCTGTTATCCGTATCGTGTCTTGAGTCGATCAGGACATCAATCTGCCTTTTTCGGCCGCTGATTCGACCTTGAATGCGCGCATTGGGTGTCACGCAAAGCCCAGTCGATAGTTGGTCGGCCATCAAGCGCGCGATCATTCGCTCATAGACCTCCCAGCTCGTCGACGATGGATTCATGGCATTGGCCTTCCTGGCACGTGGACTGTGCGATACCAACGGCGTGTCGAGCCATTTATCTCATCGTACCGTAGTCAGCTTGAGAGCGGGCGCGTCGAGTTGACGCACGGTGACACAACATCAACTGCCGGAAAATCTCTCACGGTGGCGCGCCAGAAATGAGGGATGAGGCCAAGCGCTTCGGTTTGCGGGCAGATGTATCAATTCTGATTGTTCGCCGAAGAGGGATCTGAGTTCTGGAGGCACCCGGTTGTGCGCGACGAGCAACCGATAGTCGTCCGTCAGGGAAATCAGGTGTCGATCGAAGAGCCAGTGAATGGTGGCTGATAGAGCGATGCCGTTCTGCACTACGTCGGGCCCGCCATTGGCCACAGGCCATATATGTGCGGCCTGAACCTCCGAACGGCCACCGCCGTTGATGATCCTCAATCGCGATACGGCGCACCGATCGTCGTACGCGCCGCTCGCCGAAAACTCGCGTCGCGCACGTGCCGATTTGTGAGGGCAGTCGCGATTTTCCAGACGCGCTCGCCGAGCGGTACCGTAGCATGAAACGCTGTAAGGTCGGGATTCGCTGGGTCGAGGCCGTATCGCCGTGCGTTAGCCGGGTTGGTCGTGTCGTGCAGTCCAGCGGTGACGATCGCCACGAAGTCTTCGTCGTCGAGCGGACGAACCGATCTGCCGCGAAGGAAGACGCCGACCTGCGGTCGAGGAAGCTGCCGCAGCGCGCTTTCGGCATACCGCCCGTTCGAAGTCCAAGGGACCGGTACATCGAACGGAAGGAAATCGGCCAGCCGGGCATAAGCGAGGGTCGTGTTGCGTGGATCGGGCTCGACTGTGGTCACCCGGGCCACCGCAAAATAGGCCAGATTTCCTCCGTCGGCTCGTGGCCGTCGCAATACCACCCAGCCGCCGGCCGATCCCGCTACTGTGGCTGCATAGCGCCTGGGAAAATGATATCGCTCGGTTACTTCGTCGTCATAGGCCGAGCCCGGTTTAGTATCGAATACGGCCTTCATGCGTGATCACCAATTAGGCCGGATTGCAACCTCCGCTGGAGAACCGACCACTGCCCGCCCACTCGTCGGCTTGCCTCCTGAAGTGCTTGTCCACCGTCCAAGAATTGTGCTTCCCGATTGCCTCTGCGAGCCGTCAGCCCTACGATTGGTAGTAGCGCATTGCTACCGCCGAGGCTATCATGCCTCGTTCTTACATCACGTTTCATTATCGGAAACGCTGGCGAGGCGTTTCCGACTATAGGCATTCGAGCCGCGCAGGCTATAAGACCGCGTGATCAGGAAGCGGGCTAGAGATAGATATAGTGGTTCCAAGCGTTCCGACCCCAAGTGGGGAAGGGCGAGATTGCGGCATTCCGATCGGTCGGAATTGAATGCAGGAACGGCTGACGCGGCGACCGGCGCACTGCCCGTAGACGTGGTAGGTTGCGATCTTTTTGCCGGCGCCGGCGGATTTTCTCTTGGCGCGCTGGAGGCCAAGATCCGGGTTGCAGCAGCCGTCGAATTCAATCGGTACGCCGCCGCAAGCTACAGAAACAATCTGGTTAAATCAGCGCGATCGCAGACTCTTCTCTATGAGGACGATATCGAGCAGCTTGATCCCGCTGTCGTGCGTTCTGCCGCCGGCTTCGAGCAGTCTGGTTGCGACATTCTGATGGGCGGGCCGCCATGCCAGGGCTTCTCCGCGCATCGGATCAACGACGCTGGCGTCGGCGATCCACGCAACGCCCTTTTGCTCCGCTATTTCGAGTTTGTGCGGGTCCTGCGCCCCATGTTCTTTCTCGTAGAGAACGTGCCCGGCCTCCTTTGGCCACGCCACAAGAGTTTCTTGGATGCTTTCTATCAACTGGCCGATGCCGCCGACTACGAAGTGATGAAGCCGGTGGTCCTCAACGCGAAGGACTTCGGCGTGCCGCAAAGCCGTCGTAGGGTATTCATCCTGGGAATGGACCGGCGCCGGCAAGCGGCGATGCCCGCTTGGCCTCCCCCCGCGACGCATGTCGCTCAAGCATCGCCGGATATGATCCGCGCCCAATTTGGCTTAGCGCTGCAGCTACATTCGAGCGTCCCGTACCGGCCGACGATAGCAACGACATACACATGCAACATGGCGAGAAGCTGCTCGAAACCTTCAAGGCGACGCCGCCAAACGGTGGCTCGCGAAAGGATTCCGGTCGCGTCCTCGACTGCCACCGCGATCATGACGGCCACAAAGATGTATACGGGCGAATCGATCCGACACGGCCTGCGCCGACTATGACGACCGCTTGCGTCAACCCATCTAAGGGACGCTTCGTCCATCCGACGCTCCATCATGGGATTACACTACGGCAAGCAGCGCGCTTGCAGACTTTTCCGGACTGGTTCGTCTTCGAGGGCGGCCTAATGGCTGGAGGCGTGCAGGTAGGGAATGCAGTCCCGGTCGATATGGCGGCAGCTCTGCTGAGCCCATTGCGGGACGCGGTTCTAGCGATCAAGTCCTCCGAGTGTTCCTAGTTCGAAGCGACGGCCGCCTGAGAGACAGGGGAAGCTTGCCTTGACAGTGTCGTCGGACAAACTGACGCCGGAAGCGCGAAGCGCGCTCATGGCCAAGGTGCGTTCGAAGAACACTGCGCCCGAAATCCGCGTTCGTAGAGCAGCCCATGCGATCGGGCTCCGCTTCCGGCTCAGTCGGCGCGACCTTCCCGGTAGCCCCGATCTCGTCTTGCCAAGGTACAGGCTAGCTGTCTTTGTACATGGATGTTTTTGGCATCGCCACCCAGACTGTCGCCGCGCCTCAGTGCCAGCCACGAGGCCGGAATTCTGGGAAATGAAGTTTGCTAAGAATGTGGCGCGCGACCTCGCCGCCACGGCTGCGTTACACGATCGGGGTTGGAAAACACTGGTCATCTGGGAATGCGAAACGAAATGCGACGCGCATATCCAACAAGCGCTTCGAGATGCCATCGCACAAAATTCGTGAGACTGCGCTCGCAGACGCGTCAATCCAGCAGGCTGGCGAAGTAGCCGATTTCTGGGGCAGTCGCGGTGCCGATCGCGAATACGCGGTCGAGAAGCAAGTTTCCCTCCTCGCAGCTTGTCTCGGGCAGCAACGCGCACGAATGACATGCCGCCCGATTGAGGGAATGCGTGCCCTGACCCTCGCTCTCGATACATAACGGATCAGACGAGCAAATCGCGGCATTAGCCATTGCTGCGCGGATCGTCCCATCCAATCGGCCAGGTCCGCCCTGACGGACCAACCCGCCGAGCGTTCCTTCCGAGTCTCCGCTTGCCGTGTAGATCAGTAAGCCCGCCATCCCCGCTCCCGGCGATGATGAGACGTAGAGCCGCTCGCGTAAACTCGACGAATCATAACCGCATTCAAACGACAACTGCCGGATCAGTAGATGCGCAAAGCTATGGATAAGGATTCGCTCGGCGGTCAGCACCCGTGCCGGCCGACCGCGCTCCGCAGCCAAGTGCTGGATCTGCCTTTGTAGGCTCCGCGTCCGCTTCTCGATTTCCTCATTTTCGCGCCAGTCGGCCAACGCCTTGTAGGAAAATTGTAGAAATATGCCTTCACCCCGCACCGAGAAGCCGGGCAGCCAACGCTTGGGGTGGAGCGACAGTTCCGCCGGCAGGCCGCGCGCGGCATCGGGCGGGAATATCCGAGAGAAGCCGGTAAGCACCCGCGTTTCTCGCAGCCGCCGTACCAGCACCACCGCATCGAACAGTTCGGCGAACCAGGGCGAATACTCGCCGAGCGCATTCGCCTTGGTGTCGAAGTCGTGGCGCTCCGCCGCAGGTGGCCTCGGCGCGGTGTAGGCGCGATATTCGTCGAGCCGGTAAAGCTCTTCATCGATGGGGCCCGGCTCGTCGTCGGGCTCCGGCGGAGTGTTGTGCGCGTTGAACCGTTCGTTCGCCGCGCGTATGAACGCCTCCTCGTCGAGCCCCAGATTCCTGGCCTTCGCGCGCAGAAAGTCGAGGTGAAGCTTGCCGTCGACCGTGACCGAGAGGATCTCGCTCCAAATGTCTGGTCGATCGAGCATCTGCTCGACCTGCGCTGAATAAGGCGGGATCAGGATCGAACTCGTCATCTTTGCGAAGTAGGCGTTCGACGCCCCGCGCTGGATGGTCTGCGGAATTCCGCCCGGGCAGTTGTTCTGTTGTCCGTCGGGTCCCAACCACGGACGCTCGCCGGGGCATGTGCCCGCGAAGATGGCCCTCAGAGCGTCGCGTTGAAACGCGCCCGCCATTGACCGACTCGCACCGCAGGTCACGCATTTGACCACCACGCCTGCAAGTCCTGCGGCCGTCGTCGAATATAAATAGAGTTGCGCTTGATCCTCGGTGCAGCCGGCGCGGTCCCCCGAGTGTGGCCAATCTAACCACGGAAAATCCATGATGTGCCCGCTCTCGCACGCCACAACGAACCGAACCGGCGAGAGGCGCGGACGCCTCTTGGCGTGAAGCTCCGAACAGGGTTTGGCTTTGCCTTCGGCACGCCGCCCAGCGTTGTTGCAGCGTAACGTCTCCGAGCGCCACTGCGCATTCCAAGGAACATATTTGAGAACTCTGCAACGTGGGCAGAAATGCCAGTTGGGAAATCGGACGAACGGCATCGGCGCCCGATCGATGCGTGGCGCGCCCTGGCCCGGTCGATAGTCGGGCGCCTCGTTCGGGGTCAGGAAAAAGTCGATTGGTCGGCCAAGTTCGGTGCGTAGCCGCCGTGCCAAGCGGCCGTCCACCACTTGGGATGTCTTCAAAATCTCGGTCCGGGTGGCAGGGTCGGCGAGTTCATAGGGCCAAACATCAAGCCCAGCGGGCATCAACGACTCGTCGGTGAAGTCGATGATCGAGCCGACGCCGAACGGCACCACGCCCTGCGATGTCCGGAATTCGGGGCGATCCATTTCAGTTCTCCTCGTCGGCGGACGACGCGTAAACGTTGAGCACGCGTGCCATTGAAGTGCCGTCGACATTCCGCATTGACGTGGGAACCGGCCATGCGTCGCGCTGGAAGGTGTCGTCGGGAACCGACCCGAATGGGTACATCAGCGTCTGGTCGGTCGGAACACCGCCCATCCGCCCATATTGCGGTGGCGAGTAGTTTCCCCAAAACGCCAGCCACTCTGCGAGTTCGCGCTTCGTATCCTGAAACTCGCCTTCATCGATGCTTTCGGCGCGCTCCAGGATCGCCTCGATTTGCTCCTCGACCCCATCGAGCATCGCGGCAATCCGGTCGGGCTTTTCGACGTCCGCCAACAGCCTCGCCAGCGCCACCAAGACGCCGCGCATGCCGCGTTCGCGCGCCTGCGGCGAGAACGGTGTGACGCTGGTCGGTTCGACATGCCGATAGAGGCTTTGGTGGTAGGCGACGAAGCGCTCATAGTGCGAGCGGTCGCGGCTCTTGGTTTGGGTGTACACCGTCAACACCAACCCGGGAAACGAGCGGCCGACGCGGCTGCTTGCCTGGATATATTCGGACGTTCCTTTAGGTTGACCACTCATCACGATCAGTCCCAATCGGGGCACATCGACTCCGACAGCGATCATATTGGTCGCAAGCAACACGTCGACCGGAGGGCGTCCCTCCGGTTTAAGTCGCCAAGGGATTTCCAACTGTTGCAGGATCTCGGGAATCTCTTCCGCGCCGCGGCGACTCGTCAGCTCGACGACCTCACGGATGTAGCGCCGCCGTTCGGGCCCGATGCCCTTGCGATGACAATGCCCTTTGAGAAATTCCGGGATATCGCCGACGCACAAAGTCGCGGCATGACCGAGCTCACGCAGCGAATTGAAGTACCAAACCAGCGTGCCGTATGGGTCGGCGATCGCGCGTTCGCATTCCTGGTCCTCCGTCAGAGGGTAACAAACGCTTTGCAGCAGCGGCGCACAGGCCCGAACCAGCGCCGTCTGGTGCGACTTCACCGCATTGCCCATGAAGCCGACGTATCGTCGGCCGGGTGAGGCGTTGTCCTCGAGCGCAAAATAGGAATCCCCCGCCCGCAGCGCCTGCGGCGGGAATTCGAAGCAATCGCGATTGTAGAGATCGCGACATTGCTCCTTGGCTCGTCGGATCGTCGCAGTTGAAGCGACAATCTTATGGATATGGCCATCGCGGGTGCACAGCCGATCGATCGCTGTCTCGTAGAGACCGACGATCGTCCCCAGCGGCCCCGAGATTAGATGGAGTTCGTCCTGGATAACCAGGGCAGGGGGCGGAGCGCCCGTTCCGATGCCGGACAGCCGACCCGTATTGTCGTCCCACGCGATCTGCGCGAACTTGTCGACGGTGCCGATCAAGATCGTCGTCGGGTCGGCGTATATGTCTTCGTCGATCACCAGGACCGGGAGACCGCCGCCGGACTTTCCGAAGCGGCATTGTGGGTCGGGGCAGACGAACGCCACCGTCCGCGCTCCGCCGCTCACGGGACGGACTTCCTCATAGCCGAGCTTGGTGCGGTCGGTGAAATCGACACCGCACCACGGGCACTGCAGAACCTGGAAAGGATTCGATGCGAACTTGTCTTGGCGGAGCGCCTTTAGCTTATGACGCGCGTCGTCACGATTGTTGGGCGACAGGCTGCGCCCCACCCAGAGGCCGATTGAGATTCGCGCCTGCCCAAGGTCGGCATCGAGCGTGCGATCGAGCCGCAGCGTCTCAAGAGCAAGCACCAACGCCGATGCCCGCTGAAATTGCTGCGCGGTCAAAAGACGCAACGTGTAGCGCATCAGTACCGTGCACCCTGCCGCTTTGCCTTTGAGCCGCGCCGCGATGATCGTGAATGCACTCAATCCCAGATAGGCTTCGGTCTTGCCGCCGCCGGTGGGGAACCAGATCAGATCAACCAGATTGCGCTCGGGATCGTCTTCGCTGAACGCTGCCGCCAAATTCATCAAAATGAAGCCGAGCTGAAACGGGTACCAAGTGTTGGTGTTGCCGTCGCCGACCGCGGCAGGTTGTGGCGAGCCCGAATCCCGACGCTTCAGTCGCGAATGGTGCTGCTGAACGAACATCGCCTTGTTCATCAAGCGGTAGGCGAGGAGGGCGGTAGGGCCTGTCCGCAGGAGCTCAATCCCGCGGCGCATCCGATCTAGGCAACTGCGGCAATTTGCCAGATTGGCCTGTGCCGCCTCCAAGATCGGCCCCGACAAGTCGGCTGCCGTCAGGCTCTGAGCATCCTGGCTCCTGGGGCGAAGGCATTCGGGACGAACTCGACGAGCTTATTAGGCGTACGGTCGTTACCGAGATCGACAATCTGGTTCCCGCAGACGCGGCCGCTCCCATAGCCAAAATTGATTGGTCTCGCCTGCTGCTCGCCGGCAGCATCCTGGCCCGGTCCGATCAGCGGCTGCATCAGGAAGCGGCATTACGGATCGCAACCGGGGCGGTCACCCTTTCGACAAGTGAAGCGGTCAAGGATGCGGGTAAGCGACCGTCGATATTCAACAGCTTTAAGCTGCCGCCTCCGACCGAGCCGAACCGGGTGCTTGTGCACAATTGGACCTTCGCATCGCTCGCCTTTGCAAAGGCGATTGGTAAACCTGACGCGATAGAAGCGGCGCTGGAGCACGCTGCGCAGAACCCGGCACTTGCGCCCTATATGGCAATGGCGCAGGCGGTGCGGATCGGCCACGGAGGCGGTCAGCCATTCGATATCGTTGCAATCGCAAATGAGCCACGTGATGCCTTCTACGCGGCGTTGGGGCAACGCCTGATCCTTCTAAAGGGGCTCGAACGGGAAGAGCAAAGCTCGGCTAGATGGCCGTTGCATCTGCGGCATCCGGGTTCGACAGCGTGGTAACGTCGACCACGTCGTTCCTGGGTCCAGGCAAGCTCATTGCTGGCTCAGCTTGAGATGCCTGGAGAAGAACCTGGTCATCACGTCGAAGGCCTCCTTCGTTTCCGGCAGGTCGCTATCGTAGAAGAAGGCATGGCCGAGACCGTCCCAGACGTGCAATTCCGCGTCAACACCCGCCTTCACCAGTTCACGATGCGTGTTGACCGCCCCGCTCATGTCAAATGCGCGGGTGGATGTGATAACCAAAGTAGGCGGGAACGCCCTGAGAAGTTCAGGGGATACGATCGGCGATACCAGCGGATCAGACAGGTTTGCTCCATCGAAATAGGGCCGCTTCCAATCCAGAGGAGAAAGGGCCTGGAAAGGTCGGGTGAAGGCCTTGCTATCGCCCCAATAATACGCGTCCGCCCCGGCAGAGAATATGCCGATGGCGGCGGGTAGAGGCAGCTTCTCCTTGAGCAGCCAACCTGGCGCCTCAGCCGTCAACACGCCCCCAGACGAGCAACCAAATACTGCGATGTCCTGCGCACGGTACGTCTTTAGCAATGCCCGATAGACGGCGACAAAATCCTCATTGGCAGCAGGGTACTTGTATTCTGGACTCTGGCGATAAGTAATCGAGATCACCTCCACCTGGGCCATCGCGGCCAGCGGAATCGATTCGAGCAGACCGGTTCCCCGCGCATTGGCGAGCGCGAATGCGCCGCCCGGTAGATTGATCAGGACCTTGTGCGCGTTGCCTTTGGGCAACGGCGCAACTGGCCGGATCAAGACCGCCGACAATCCGGCGATAGTGGTGTCGGTGATAGTGACGGGGTAGCGTTCAGACAGCTGCCGGACTTTTGGTTCCATCATTTTAGGAATGCTGGCGCGAAGCTGGCCGGCCGTGCCATTGGCCACGGCAGCCCGCAGTGATTCTTCGGGATCGAATGGACGTCGCGGCAAAGCGGCGCGCGCTTCCGGGCTGAGATAGGGAGACGGTGGAAGTCGAAAGGTGGGCACATTCACTGTGCCATCGGCCTCGATCGGATTGGACGACGTGCCTGTTGCTTCTGGTGGAGGAGCGGGGGAGGAATTGGAACCCCAGGCCGTCGTAGTTCCGATTGCAATCGACAACGAAATCGCCGCCGCCGCGAAACGCCGACGCGTGCGTGGCCCGAAGGGCAAATTTATTCGCGCAACATGTGATGCCAACATCCGCTATCCTCCGTGGGACTGCCCTTAAAGGCATTTATGGTTCCGGTCTGGAACGATTGTGATTAATCCAGGGCACGTTATGCAGGTCATGGTTCTCTTTAGATCGACCGCGCCCGTTAGTCATGTCGCCAATTGCCGCTTCTTTTTCGGCAGCTCGGAGGCCCGACCCAAAAGGGCGGGAAAACACTTACACGCGTCACGCCAACGTCACAGCAGGATGTGACAGACCTCTGGCACAGTCGGAGAAAAACAAGTGATGCGGATATTCTCCTGACCGACGCGGTGCGACATGGCACAATTCCGGCTAAGCCGAACACCAACGAAAGGCGCGTGCATGCATGAAGATGGATTTCGCGCGTTCCTCGCCACACATCTCTCACCACGATCTGTGAGCAGCTACATGTCCAACGCGCGACGTGTTGAAGCGGTCCTCGGGATTGATCTCGACGGGGCAAGGGTTTGGCCGCTCTTGAAGATGCGCTGAGGGCGAAGGAGGTCAACCATTTCACCAACGGCAGCTTGTCCGACTGCTTGACCGCGCTGCGGCGTTATATGGAATATGCTGGTCGCGCTGGAAACAGTGGCCCGCCGCATGCGGGCTCGCGCAGTCTCATCCCGGCGTCAGCGCGCAAGCAAGCGCTATCGGAGGAAGCGCGCGAAGCGCGAGAGAGACCCGATGTCGTCACCCAGGCCGGTGTCCGTGATCTTCTCATCCTGTACGGTCAAATCATGGACGAGCTGCGCGATCGGAAGATCGTGCGAACCGGTAATCCCGTCGGCGACTTCGCCGAATATCTATTCGCCAATGCCTTCGGCTGGGAGCTGACAGACAATTCCTCGTCGGGCCACGACGCCGAATATTAGGGTCCAAACCCAATCAGCCTCTTGAAAAATCTGCGTGCACATTGATTCAGGGGGTCTGCGCTGAGGCAGGAGGCTGTTGGGAATGTCGCGTTCGTTGTTCTGGTTGTCGGATGAAGCATGGGCGGCGATTGAGCCGCACTTGCCGAAGAACCAGCCCGGAGCGCGGCGCGTCGATGACCGGCGAGTGATCTCGGGCATCATTCACATGCTCAAGTGCGGTGGCCGTTGGGCGGATTGCCCTTCCGAATACGGCCCTTCAACGACGGTCTATAATCGATGGAATCGGTGGAGCCGCCGGGGCATCT
>Ga0207712_10000563_pt1 | contig 29988 bp, 27 predicted proteins | sample KBSS44metaG_FD_184402 | JGI IMG/M metagenome (GOLD analysis project Ga0207712, IMG submission 184402) | Switchgrass rhizosphere microbial communities from Kellogg Biological Station, Michigan, USA - KBS S4-4 metaG (SPAdes) (version 2) | ecosystem: Host-associated > Plants > Roots > Rhizosphere...
CCATCGATAAATCAAGCCGGCCGCCGCACCAATCAACGGTGCCACCCAGAGACTACAAAGGTACCGCTACGCGTCACGCACATGGATGTCCGCTTTGGGTCAGAAGCGGACATGTGCAGCGCAAAAGGGGGTGTCCGCTTTACCCCCCAATAGCGACCGTGAAAGCGGACATGCCTACCCAATAATTTCATGCTTGGATCGCGCGTAAACCAGCAACAAGATTATCCAAAAAGGACTGGCGTCCCGCTGCGTTTGGAGCGGTAGTACTTGCAGTCTTGGTGCCTCGGGCATTCGGAGATCCTGCCCCGCCGGCTGTTTAGCCGAGGTGGGGCTTCGGTGGTGGGCGGCATGCCGCCTCAAACCGAACGGAGGATCTCAAATGTCCAAGTCTGCCAAGAAACAATTGACCGTCTCGTCGACAGCGACAGCCTCTAGGCTCGCACGTCAACCGGAAAGCGATCGCAAAACTAAAAAGGCCAATCGCGCCTCGAAACAATCTCAAGTGATTGCGATGCTTCAATCACCAAAGGGCGCCACAATCGAAGCGATAATGAAGGCCACCGGTTGGCAGCAACACTCAGTGCGCGGTTTTCTGGCCGGTGTCGTGCGTAAACGTCTGAAGCTGAAGCTGGATTCGAAGCTGGTGAATGGCGAGCGGGTCTACCGCGTTGCGGCTACAGACTAAATCCATGCCGCGCGTGAAAACTCGCGCTGCGCGATCATACCCAAAGCGAATTGAAGTCGAGGTCACGCGCTTGCGCGACCTCGGCCTCTTAGAGCTTCGCGCCCGTTGGCACACTCGTTTCGGGCGACGACCGCCCTCTTCCCTGCCCCGCCATCTTCTGTTTCGCGTCCTTGCCTTTCGTATTCAGGCCGGCGCGCTGGGCGACCTCGACCGTGACTGTCAGCGCATGCTCGATCGTGCCGCCTTAACCGATGCCAATTGTAAGCATGGGGTGGAACTGAAGCGGGTCATGGTCACCCTTCAGCAAGGCACCATCCTTTCAAGAGAATGGAAAGGACGCATTGAGCGCATAGCCGTGTCCGCCGACGGTTTTGCCTGGAATGGCAAGACCTACCCGAGCCTGTCAAAGGTCGCGTTCGCGATTACCGGCACCCGCTGGAATGGACCCCGGTTTTTTGGCCTGCGTGACCGATCAAAGCTTAAATCGGAACTCCGCCCATGAATGCCAAGCATCGCAAGAGCGTCCGCTGCGCCATTTACGCCCGCGTCTCGACCGACCAGGGACTTGAGCAGGATTTCAATTCGCTCGACGCGCAGTATGATGCCTCGCAAGCCTATATCCGCAGCCAGGCTCATGCCGGCTGGACGCTGATCCGCACGAAGTACGAGGATGGTGGCTTCTCCGGCGGCAATACCGACCGACCCGCCCTGCAGCGGCTACTGGCAGATGTGCGAGCCGGCAAGATCGATATCATTGTGGTCTACAAGGTCGACCGTCTCACACGGTCGTTGGCCGACTTCGCCAAACTGGTGGAGCTGTTCGACAAATACAGTGTCTCGTTTGTATCAGTCACCCAACAGTTCAACACGACCACCTCGATGGGGCGATTGACGCTCAACGTGCTTTTATCCTTCGCCCAGTTCGAACGTGAGGTCACCTCCGAGCGCATCCGCGACAAGATCGCTGCCTCCAAACGGAAGGGACTATGGGTCGGTGGAATGGCCCCGCTCGGTTACGACACCAACGAGCGCAAGATCACTGTCAATAGGATTGAAGCCGAGACAGTTCGAACAATCTTCCGCAGTTACCTAAAGCTCGGCGGTCTGAACCCGCTCATGGCCGATCTCCGCAAGCAAGGAATTGTCACGAAGGAGCGCCTCTTGAGGTCTGGCAAAACCGTTGGAGGCATCCCATTCACGCGCGGTCCGCTTGCTCACCTGCTGCGCAACCGGTTCTACATCGGAGAGGTGGTGTTTAAGGGCGAGACGCTACCGGGTGAACAGTCAGCAATCATTGACCGCAAACTCTTTGATGCAGTTCAGACCAAACTCGATGGGCAGCTACGCACCTATAAGCAGAAGCGCACGAGCTCCGGGGCCATTTTGGCCGGCCGACTGTTCGATGATCGTGGTCAACGAATGACGCCGACCCACACCCATAAAGGGACGACCAAATATCGCTACTACGTCTCCTTACCCTTGGTGCAGGGCCAGGCCGAACAGGCCGGCAGCATCAGCCGAATATCGGCGCCACAGATCGAGGCGCTCGTCACGAAGTTGGTCCGCGATCAACGCAGCCTTTCTGTCGATCTCGACGACAAAGCCCTAATCCAGGACGTCACGCGTGTGGACCTTCGCCCCGGTCGGGTGGTTGTTGAGCTCGCCAAGAGGAAAGGCTCGAAGAGAAAGCAACGGCTCGAGGTGCCTTGGCGTAAGACATCATCCACTCGCCAACGCGAAATCCTGTTGCCTGAGACACCATCCTCTCATCCCACGCGCCCGATGCGGTCAGAGAACCGCGCCCTCCTCATCGCCTCAATTGCCAACGGACGACGGTGGTTGAGCGAGCTCATGACCAAACCGGCAATCAACGCTGAAGCGATCGCGCGGCGAGAAGACTGCAGTGTGCGCAAGGTCAACATGACGATCTCGCTCGCATTCCTTGCACCCGACCTCGTCAAGGCAGCCATCGAAGGTCGTCTGCCCTATGGAATGGGTGTCACGCGTCTTTGTGAACTTCCGCCTGAATGGTCGCGCCAATACCGCGTGCTCGGTCTGGCTCCGCCCTAATCGCCCCGTTGAACCGGTCTCTCGCCACCCGGTCTTACTTGCCAGGAAACGGAATTCAGCGGCCCAGAGACAGTGCGGCCAAAATCGCCCGCTCGCCCGGAAACAGTCTCTTCGGAGACAGCAACGCGGATAATAAATCCGCTAACTGGCCGCATTCTTGGTCCCTATCAGGAAATCTATGCAAACGCAGGACTGCGTGGTGGGCCCGGGAGGACTCGAACCTCCAACCAGACCGTTATGAGCGGTCGGCTCTAACCAGTTGAGCTACGGGCCCGAATGGCCTTTCTATCAACGTGTGCGGCTGATGCGCAACGCCGCCCTCTCCTGCTAGGCTAATAACGATCCGCCGGAGCGTTATCGCCATGCATGTCTTCAGCCTTGAACGCGAACAGCAGTGGAATCCCAGGCATCACGTTGAGAAAATCCTTGGCAAGGTGGCCGACGGCGACGTGACCGTCGCCTGCTGGGAGCCCGGCCAGGTCAGCCCCTACCACTGTCATCCCGAGGCGACCGAAATCTACTTCTGCTTCTCGGGTGGCGGCACGATGCGCACTCCGGAACAGACCGTCGCGGTGACACCAGGTGCATTCATCGTCCACCCGCCCGGCGAGGTGCACGAATATGCGAACGGACCGGCACGCACTCTATTATTCCGCGTGCGCTACGGCGCCGACATGCGGGCGCACCATGTCGACTGGCGGGGCAATAAGGAATGGAAGCAGTCCGCCGCCGACGCGGACTACTACCGCCAGCACCCGGTCGCCTGATCACATTTTCAACAGACGCTGCGCGTTTCCGCTGAGGATTTTTACCTTGTCGGAATCCGATATCGACACGTTCTGCATCCATTCGACGGCCGGCGGATTCATCACGAAGGGCCAGTCGACCGCGAACAGGATGTGATCCGCGCCCATCTCCAGCATGCAGCAGATCAACGCGGGATCGGAAAAGAACCCGCTGGTGGTGATGTAGAAGTTCTTGCAGAAGATATCGCGGAAGCTCATCGCCTTCTGGCCGGGCCGCTTGAGCGATGAATCGATGCGCCACAGCAGGAACGGCAGCGTCTCGCCGAAGTGGCCGAGGATGACCTTCAGGTTTGGATGCTTGTCGAACAGGCCCGACAAAACGAGCCGGATCGCCTGGGTCGCCGTCTCAACCGTGTAGCCCCAGGCGGGGCGCACCACCAGCGGGAAGTCCTTGGCGTAATCCTGATAGTAGATCTCCGTCACCGTCGCGTTCGGCAGCGACGGATGAAAATAGATCGGCACGTCGAGCTTCTCCGCGCGCTCGTAGATCGGCCAGAATTTCTTCAGGTCGAGGAACTCGCCGTTCGACATGCCGTGCAGCATCGCGCCCTTGAAGCCGAGCTTGGTGACAGCGCGCTCGAGTTCATCGGCGGCGGCCTTCGGGTCCACGGTCGGAAGTGCCGCGAAGGCTGCAAAACGCTTAGGGTTGGCGGTACAGATCTTGGCGAGCCGGTCGTTGACCTGGCGGGTCAGGTCGGCCGCGATGTCGGCGCCGAGTTTCTGGGTCGAAGGGGCGCCGTGCGACAGCACCTGAACGTCGATGCCGGCCTCGTCCATTTCCTTGAGGCGCAGGCTGCCGAGGTCGAAAAGCCGCTGGTCGGTCTCGTTGCCCCGTCCCGCCTCCGGCCCTGTGAAATGCTTGGCAAGTTCCGGGTCCCAATAGTGTTCTTCGATCGCGATGACCGGGCAGTTCGGCTTCTTCATCATGATGTTTCCCCGCGGTATTTTTTCGGAACCGCTTCCTAGCAATGCGGATTCCTTCTGTCACGGCCCTGTCATGACAGTCGGATGACGGTCCCGTGGCAAAAATGCCTCATGCGCCGGTGTGCTGCGGGCAAACGCGGGAACCGGCTTTGGTATTGTTCCCGACTCAGTTAAGCACGGTACGATGCTGCCAATCCTCCGTATCCTACCAGTGGGCGGCGTACTCCTCGCCATTTTTATCCTGTTCCTGGCGCTCAACCCGCCGGACGGACCGCGCTCGCCATTGAACACAGCGATGGCGCCGGCCAGAGGCGCGCTCGTTGACGTCGGCCACCATCCGGAGACGCGGCAATTTCTGATCATGGCCGCGCTCAAGCGCGCCGACGAACTCAACCGCCTGCGCGACTTGCCCGACACGCCGACGCGGACCGCTCCCCCTCCTGCTGAACCTGCTGCGATCGAGCCAGCGCCGGCTGCGCCAACTGCGGAAGAGCCGAAGGTCGCCGGGCTTCCGGCCGACCGTACCCAGTCCGATCCGGATCCCGAAGAGCCGGCCGCGACCGAGACGCCGAATGTGAGCATTCCCGTGGAGACTGGCGAAGTGTCTGCGCCCGGCTTGCCGGTGGCGCCGGAGCAGACGAACTCAACTGAGGGAAAGCCGGAGCAGACCAAAGAACTGACCAAGGAGCGGGCGAAGCCGCAGCCGCGTGACACCCGGCGGCGGGTCGCACAACGGCCGCGCCGTGCCAGAGCGGTCAGCGCGCCGCAGCGTCCATTGAATCTTTTCGAGGCGTTGTTCAGCGGACAGCAAAATCGCAATCCGCAAACGCCCGGCACACGGCAGATCGCGCAGGGACAATATCAAGCGCAGTACCAACAGCGCGGCTACGGCGCGCAGTCAGCGCAAGGTCAGTACCAGCAGCCGGCTTATGACTACCACCTGCAGGCCCCGACCGAGCCCTACCCGATGCTGCGTCAGCACTGGTACTGATCGGAACGGTCGCTCAATAATAATCGAGACGGCCGCTGTAGAGGCTTGAGGACGACGCGATGCTTACGCCGTTCGAACGCGCACCCCGGACTTTCTCCTGAGAGCTGAACTTGAAGTCGTTCACCGATGCGGTTGACGCAAACGACGCCTGCCCCTGGTCCGGTTGACCGATCGGCATGCCTTTGGCCTTGGCGGCATAATAATATCCGGCCGCGTAGTAGTGCACGGCGCGATTCGAATTTCCGCCGGCGACACGATACGCGCCGGCAAGATACTTCACCGCATAAGTCATATTAGTGTCGGCATCGAGCAGGCCGGCGGCGGTGCCCGTGTAGCCCATGGACCGGGCAGTCGGCAGCTTGATCTGCATCAGGCCGTAATTGCCCGCGCTGACGACGTGCGGGCGTCCGCCACTCTCACGCTTGATGACGCGCCTCACCAGGTCTTCCGGAACGTTGTTCGCCGCGGCATGGCGGGCGATCAACGAGTCGAGATTGCCGTTGGCATCGCTCGCGACACGTTGCGCGGACGCCGGCGTGACGGCGGCGGCAAGCGCAACCATAATCGTTGTCAGGCTGAGAGTGCGAATCATGTCGGCTCCGATGTTGCAGTGCCTACGCGTTGTGGGGGACGTGCGGCTTGTCATGTGAAACTCGGGCAACTTTGTGACCGCAACGACATTAGTCCCCGTTAGTTCCATCACGATTGGCGTCGTTCTGTGCTCAAATACCCCAATGGCCGGATTAATTGATCCCAACGTTGGAGGATTCAAATGAGTGATTCGCTGGAAGACCGCGTGCGCGCGATCGAAGACAAGCTCGCCATCTTTCATCTCATCGCCAGTCATCCGCCCGCCGCCGACACCGGAACGGATCGCTACTATCGCGAGGCGTTCGTTGCCGACGGCGAGATGGATCTCGGCGGCGGCAAGGGTGCGCGCGGCAACGACACGATCGGGGCCCTGGTGAAAACACCCGAACACGAGGCCGCGATTGCCGGAGGCCTTTGCCACTTCGCCGGGTTGCCGCGCGTCGAGATCAAAGGCGACAGCGCCGTGGCCCTCTCTTATCTGCAGATCATCACGCCCGACCGGCAGGCTGCGCCGCGCGAAGTGTCAGGGCACGGGAGCACGACCGGCTTCCGCATTCACCGCGTCGGGGCGAACCGCTGGGAGCTCAAGCGCAGCAAGGACGGCTGGAAGGTTGTGAGGCGTACGCTGCGTCCGCTCGACGGCACCGATGATGCGCGGGCCTTGCTGCGCAAGGCAATTGCGCCGTAGTTTGCGCCCCGACGTAACGACACGGGGGAGCGCGACATGCCGAAGGCCTATTGGGTGGTGACCTATCGTTCGATCACGAACCCGGACGCCTGGAAGGCCTATGCTAAGCTCGCGCTGCCGGCAATCGAGTCATCCGGCGGACGTTTTCTGGCGCTCAACAATCCGGCGAAAACCTATGAGTCCGGCATGAACCAGCGGGTGGTGCTGATCGAGTTCGACAGCCTCGACAAGGCGCTCGCCTGCCACGATACGCCTGCCTACAAGGAAGCGCTCAAGGCGCTCGGCACCGGCAATGTCGAGCGCGACATGCGCGTCGTCGAGGGAAAATAACGCGCCACACTCGCCACACGGAGCTGACGCGATACGTACATCGCATTCACCAGCCGGCGGAAAAAGCCGGTGCGCTTACGCTCAGGTTTGTCCGTGACGAGGTCGCGCGTTGCGTCTGTATATGGGACGTAGGCCATGGATCATCTCCCTTGATTGGGTTCGACGACTCCACAGGCGTTTCCCGTTTCTTCTTGTTGTTGGGCTGTAGATAGGCTTGTTCGGCAGCATGCAGTAGACGCAGTGCAACATACGTTCCATGCGCCGGTATCATGCGGCATGCGCGCGCGCGTCGTAAATGCCTGCTGGCGATTCAAACAAGAGTTGCGTCACGTCTCCGCCACAAAGCCGCAAGCTTTGGCCAACGAATTGGCCAAAAAGAAACCGCCGCGCGGAAGCGCGGCGGTTCATCCTGTTATCAAGCGCTGCTATTTCTTTTCGCCGCCGGCGCTGCCGCCAACACTGGCGCCGCCGCTGCCGCCTGACGGGGTCGCGTTTCCGCCGCCCTGTATTTTCGCGCCGCCGCCGGACTGCACATCGGCTCCGCCGCGGCCGGTCGTGCTTCGCACGCCGCTGTTACTCTGACCGGTCGTGCTCCGTACGCGGCTGTTGCTCTGGCCGGTCGTGCTCCGCACGCGGGTGTTGCTTTGAGCACCCGTCGTGGTGCGGGTGCGCGTGCGTGTCTCAACGCTGGACTTGCTGCGCGTCGAGCCGGACTCGCCTCCGATGCGATCGCCACGGCGGTGATCTTGCCAATTGCCCTGGTGATGATGCCGGCGCTCATAGGGTCCGTAACTCCAGCTGTTCCAGCCGTAAACGCCGCCCCAGCCCAGACCGCGGCGCCATGCGAAGCCGCAGCGATACCAGCCCGGCCCCTGCCAGCCTTCGAAATAGAAGCAATAACGGCGACCTTCGTGCACGTAGACCTGCACGGCCACCGTATCGATCAGACCAGTTTCCGCGCCGGTCAGCTTATTGACGGGAAAACTTCCTGCATTTGCCTGGGTCGCAACCAGCAACGCGCCGGCTGCAACGGCCAAGGTGAGTCGCCTCATAGGGGTATCCTCCTGTTGTCCCCCGACGCAATGCAACGTGCTGATTTTCCATTGGTTCCGCTGTGCAGTGCAGCTCGTTACGTCAAAACGACACGCACATCGTATTCTGAAAAATCGTTCATGAAGACCGGAACTCGAACCGCATGAATCAAGCGCGGCAATCCGGGAACGTTATCGCGTGTGCGTCTGTTGCCCTTGGAAGTGGCGGGCGAACCGTCACGGAACAACGACCAGAGAGGAACGACCATGAGACGCAACTTGAAAACGTTATTGATGGGGACAGTCGCACTGATGGCAGGTGTGGGCCTGGCATCAGCCCAGGGCATGCGCGACGGTCCCGGCAGCGCGGGCGACCGTGGTGCCCCATCCAGTCAGATGACCCCAGACTCGTCCGGCTCGCATCGCGAGATGAACGGATCGCAGGGCAAGGCTCAGAAGAGTGAAAAGAGCGAAAGATCGACCACCGGGCAAGGCGCTTCCGATAAGGATGAGCTGAAGAGCAAGAGCTCGGCCAAGCCTGCGGAAAAATCGACCAAAGGCCAGGCCAAGGAGTCGGCCAAGGACAAGGCCGACACGGGCAAGAACGCGGCCAGCAAAAAGGACGAGAAGTCAACGACCGGTCAGGCTTCAAAGGACAAGACCGAAAAGTCGACAACCGGCCAAGGCTCGTCTGACACCAAAGCCTCGTCCGACAGCAAGGCCTCGTCTGACAGCAAGTCCCAGACGCAGCCGATGAACCGGCAGTCGCAGGATCCGAATGCCGCCAAGCAGAACCAGACGAGCGGTTCGGCAACGCAGAGCAACTCAACCGAGTCGAGCGCCAGCATCAAGTCGCAGGCCGGCGTGCAGGTCAGCTCCCAGCAGCGCACGACGATCCAGCGGGATGTTCTGTCCGCGCGGAACGCTCCGCGCGTGGATCGCGTGAGCTTCTCGATCCATACCGGCACGGTAGTGCCGCGCGACGTCCGTATCGTGTCAGTGACGACATTCCCGGTCCTGACAGAGGCCTTCCCGCGCTACCGTGAGTACAGCTTCTTCGTGGTGGAGGACCAGGTCGTGTTCGTGGACCGCAGCCACAAGATCGTCGACGTCGTTTCGTTCGGCGGCGGTGGGCGTGTCGGCAGCGCGACGACCAGCACAACAGTGGCCGTGGTGGACCTCAGCGAGCCAGAGATCCGCGAGGTTCAGACGGTTCTCATCCGCGAAGGCTTCCTGCGCGGACGCGTCACCGGGGTGTTCGACACGAGAACTCGCGTGGCGGTGACCAGCTTCCAGCGCAAGAGGGGCTTCGAGGCGAACGGGCGCATCGACACGCGCACCGTTAGCGCCCTCGGGTTGGAAGGCAAGATCAAGGTGAAGTCGGAAAGCAGCTCGTCGTCCAGCTCGTCGTCCAGCTCGTCGTCGTCGAGCAGCCAGTCGTCGTCAACGACCGGCCAGAGCTCGGGCGCCGCGCAGAAGTCCGATCCGAAGGCCACGACTGGCCAGGCGCCATCCTCGTCGCAAAAGGCGGCTCCGTCGGAGGCGCAGAAAAACGCGGCACCGGAAAAGGGTCCGTCCGAGCAGAAGGGCTCGAGCAACACCCAGCCGACTCCGGCGACACCGAAAGACCAGCGCAGCTCAGCTCCGAGCAGCTCCACCACTGGTCAGGGCAGCAGCGAGAAGAGCACGCAGCCTGGAATGAGCGATCAGAAAACGGGCCCGTCGCAGCCCCCGGCCGCGAGCGAGCAAAACGAAAAGCGTAGCCAGTAATCAACAACCGAAACGAGAGCCCCGCTTCGGCGGGGCTCTTTTTTTGGCTCAGCCTGCCGACTCCCTCGTGACCTCTACCGGCGCCAGACCGTTGAAGCCGAGCGCACGCGCCGCCGCCGGCGTGAGATCGATAATGCGCCCGCGCACGAACGGCCCGCGGTCGTTGATCCGCACCGTCACGCTGCGTCCATTGCGCTTGTTGGTCACCGTGACCTTCGTTCCGAACGGCAGCGTGCGATGTGCTGCGGTGAATCCACCCGGATTGGCTCTTTGGCCGGAGGCGGTTTTTTCGCCCGCATAGGCATAGATCGAAGCGATTCCTGACTGAGCCATTGCGGGTGAGCAGCCACAGATCATTGCAGCGCCGCAGGCAGCGGCGCGTAAGCGCACGGACATGAAGAAAACTCCCAATTGTCCCCCGTCCGTGCGCGTAACGAGCCGATCCTGCTTATTCGCGGCGAGACTGAGGCCATTTCGAGAAACCGGAATTAGTTCCGGCGATTCGGCGATTCATTCGGAACCGGTGGCCTGAACCAATCGCGCGACGTGCGGTTGTCAGCTTGCTCCATTTGGGAAAAGAACATGCAAAAAACCGCGATCCTCGTTTTTGCGGCGCTGGCCGGGATGACAGTGCCCGCTTCAGCGCAGCTCGGGCCGTCCGATCCCGGAACAGCTGTGCTGTCGCCCGGTTCGTTAACGGGGGAACCTTCGACGGCGCCGCAGCCTCCGTCCAAGCTTCAGGAGCTGGTTAGCGGCAGCCTTTCCAGCTTCATCGATCGCAAGCCGGAGCAAACGGCGGCCGGGGCCTTCTATCAGACGCGGAATTACCAACCGATCTGGACCGGCAGCCCCGAGGCGTTGAAGCGCGCCGAAGGCGCCATCGCTTTTCTTCGCAACATCAAGAGCGAGGGACTCGAACCGCGCGATTATCCGACGCCCGACCTCTCCGGAAATCTGAGCGAAGAGCAGGCGGCGAAAGCCGAGTTGCAGCTCACCGGCTCAATCCTGCGCTATGCCAGGCATGCGAGCTCCGGGCGCGTGAGCTACACGCGCGTGAGTGCGTCGATCCTTTACCCTGACCACGCCGCCGACCCGGCGGAGGTTCTCAATAAGGTCGCGTCAGCACCGGACATGAATGTCGTCTTGCAGAGTTTCGAGCCGCAACAGCCGGGGTTCGTGGCCCTCAAAGCCGCGCTCGCGAAAGAACTTGCCACCCCCGAGCAAGCCACCTCGCTTCAGGATCGCGAAGCATCCAAAAAGCATCGCGGCAAGGATGCGGATGAACGAAGCCAGAAAAAGAATGGCGTCGATTCGATCGTCGCCAACATGGAGCGCTGGCGGTGGCTGCCACGCGACCTCGGCGAAACTCATGTGGTCGTGAACATTCCCGACTACACGCTCGGCGTCTACAAAGACGATGCGCTCGTCTGGCACACCAAAATCGTGGTCGGAAAACCAGGCAACCTGGCGACCCCACTGCTCAGCGAGACGATGAAATTTCTCACGGTCAATCCGACCTGGAACGTGCCGCCCTCGATCATTCGGAACGAATACCTGCCTGCGCTCGCACGCGATCCGGGCGCCCTCGAGCGAATCGGGTTGAGGGTCAGCAATAACCCCGACGGCTCGCTCCGCGTCTACCAGCCGCCGGGCGAGCGCAATGCGCTCGGACGAATCCGGTTCAACTTCCCGAACCAGTTCCTCGTCTATCAGCATGATACGCCGAACAAGAATTTGTTCGCGCGCGACAGCCGCGCCTTCAGTCACGGCTGCATGCGTGTTGAGAATCCCGAGAAGTATGCCGAGGTGCTGCTGTCGCTCTCGCAACCGGCGGAGGGGTACAGCATCGCCCGCATCCGCAGCCTTTATGGTGACCAAGAGCGGACCATCAACCTGAAGCAGCCCATTCCAGTCCACGTCACCTATCAGACCGCCTTCGTCGACAAGCAAGGGCAACTGAATTTCCGGCACGACGTCTACGGCCTCGACACCGCGACGCTGAAGCTTATGCGCAACGACGAGCGCATGATTGCGGATACACCCATCGCGCGTCCTCAGAATGCCAGCAGCAAGCCGGTGATGGCCCGCGCGCCGGCGCGCGAGGATCGTGAGTTGCAGGGACAGTATCGCGAGGATCGCGAATCGCAGGGACAGGTGCAGAGCGGTGGGTGGTTTGCTTTTGGCACTGCCGAGCGCTCGTATGCATCCTCCCCGTATCGCTCCCGCTCTTCGTCTCGCGGCTTCGATCGCGCCGACGGGCTCTGGTAATCCAGGCTTAGCCCATCAAGCATCTTGGGGGAAACGAGACGGGATGGTACCAAGCGCCAGGATATCGGGCGCGGCGACCATGAAGAAAACGAAGAGCGGCGCGAAAGAAACAAAAGGCGCAGAATGTCCCTCTCGACTGATCGACGCTAGAATCAAGAAGCTGGGTGACTGGCGGGGCAAGGTGCTCGCCCGCGTCCGAAGCCTCATCAAGGAGGCCGACCCGGACGTGGTCGAGGAAGTGAAATGGAGAAAACCGTCGAACGCGATGCTGGGGGTTCCGGTGTGGGAGCACGATGGCATCATCTGCACCGGGGAGACGTACAAAGAGGTCGTGAAGATGACCTTCGCCAGGGGCGCCGCGCTGAAGGATCCTTCAGGCCTTTTCAACGCGAGCCTCGAAGGCAGCACCCGCCGCGCTATCGACATCGGTGAAGGCGACAAGGTCAATGAAAAGGCGTTGAAAGCACTCGTTCGCGCCGCGATCGCGCTGAACACGTCGGTGCGCTCTCGAAAGAAGGCCAAGAGCACTTGATTCAAAGCTACGCCTCGACCCCGAGATAGGCTGCCAGCACGTTCGGATCGTTAAGGACGCGCTCGGGCATGCCTTCAGCAATCGTGCGGCCGTAATCGAGCACGTGGATGCGGTCGGCAAGATCGGCGATCATCTGCATGTCGTGCTCGATCCAGATCATCGTCATGTTTAGTTCGTGCTTGATGCGCAGGATGAAGCGCGCGAGATCTTCCCGCTCCTCCCGGTTGAGGCCCGCCGACGGCTCATCGAGCAGCATGATGGTAGGCTCGAGCGCAAGCGCGCGCGCAAAGCCGACAATCTTCTGCACCCCGAACGGCAGGCTGCCGACGGCGGCATGCCGGTAGCGTTCAAGCTCCACCAGATCGACAATGCGCTCGACCGCCTCGCGATGCGCGATTTCGGCACGTCGCACGCCGGGCAGGAACAGCATTTCGGCCACCGGGTTTGTGCGGATACGCGCGTGACGGCCGGTCAGCAAATTGTCCAGGACGCTCATCTGCGGAAACAGCTCGCCGTGCTGGAACGTGCGGGCGAGACCGAGCCGCGCGATTTCGTGCGGCGCGCGTCCGGCAATGTCCTCGCCGCGGAAACGGATGGCGCCGCTGCCGCGATAGATGCCGCTGATGCAGTTGAGCGCGCTGGTCTTGCCGGCGCCGTTGGGCCCGATGAGCGCGAACAGCTCGCCCGCGGCAACCGAAAATGACACGTCGTCGAGCACGGTCAGACCGCCGAAACGCAGACATAAATGCGCGACGTCGAGCTCAGCCATACCACCTCCGCGACCGGCGATATTGCTTGACGGCCCGGTACGAGCGGCGCTCGCCGCTGGCCTGGCCGAGGTAGAATTCCTGCACGTCCTGATGGCTCTTGAGCCGCTCGCGGTCGCCGTCGAGCACGATGCGGCCGTTCTCCATCACATAGGCATGGTCGGCGATGGTCAGCGCCGCCGCGGCGCTCTGCTCGACGAGCAGGATCGCAATGCCGAGCTCGTCGCGGACCGCGAGCAGGCGTCGCGTGAGATCCTGCACGACGACGGGCGCGAGCCCGAGCGAGAGCTCGTCAACGAGAAGAAGGCGCGGCCGGCACATCAGCGCACCGGCGATTGCCAGCATCTGCCGCTCGCCGCCCGACAACAGCCCACCGACCCGCTGGCGTAGCTCGGCAAGGCGCGGAAACAGCTGGTAAATCTGCTCATCCTGGCGGCGGCGCTCGGCCGCGCCCGCGCGCGAGACCGGCACCGCCAGGTTTTCGGCAACCGTCAGGTTGGGAAAGACCTTGTCGCGCTCGGGCACCAGCACGACGCCGCGCGCGGTGATGTCGTGCGGCGGCGCATTGTCGATCCGCCTCCCCGCGAACGAAATCGCGCCCTCGGTGATGCGGGCGTCGTCGAGCCCGAGAAATCCGGAGATCGCGCGCAACGTCGTGGTCTTGCCGGCGCCGTTGGTGCCGAGGATGGCCACGATCTGCTTCGCGCCGACCGACAAAGTGACGCCCTGCACGGCGGTAATCACGCGCTTGTAGACGACCTCGATCTTCTCGACCTGCAGCAGGCTCATTTGCGCGCTCCCGCCAGCGGCCGGTATTTGAAGGGCCAGAGCAGAAAATAGTTCTGCAGCCGGTGCCAGATGCCGACGAGCCCGAGCGGCTCGAACACCAGAAACAGGATCATCACCACGCCGAAGGAGGCGTAGTTCACCGCGAAGATATCGCCAGCGAGCTTGTCGGCATTCGGCAGAAGATGCAGCAGCGCCTCGATCGCATAAGGAAATAGTGTCACGAACGCGGCACCCAGTAGCGCGCCGAGCAGCGAGCCCATGCCGCCGATGATGATCATCGCCACGTACTGGATCGACAGGAACAGGTCGAAGGCCTCGACCGATACGAAGCCGCGGTAATAGGCGAACAGGCAGCCGGCGACCGACGTCATAGCCGACGAGATCACGAAGGCGAGCAGCTTGGTGCTGGCGATGCTGATGCCGAGCGCCTCCGCGACCGTCTCGCGCGCATGCACGGCGCGGAAGGCGCGTCCGGACCGGCTGCGCAGCAGATTGATGCAGATGAGCAGGCTGAGCGCCGCGGCCGCCAACAGCACGAAATACCAGAACCGGCCACCGCTCAGCTTGAATCCGGCAAGGCTCGGCGGCTCGACAAGGATGCCGGTCGAGAAGCCGCGCTTGGTCTCGTATTCGCCACCGAGATAGATGACGACGAAATGCAGCGCCAGCGTGCTCACCGCGAGATAGAGCCCGCGCAGCCGTAGCGACGGCAGGCCGAACACGAAACCGAGCACGATTCCGGTGACGGCCGACGCCGGCAACGTGATCCAGAACGGCGCGTGAATTTCGCGCGCGAGAATTCCGGTGGTGAAGGCGCCCGCGGCGATCAGGCCCGCATGGCCGAGCGAGATCTGCCCGGCATAGCCGGTGAGCAGCATCAGCGAGAGCGCGCCGACCGAAGCAAGGAAGACCTGGCAGGCGAGATCGAGGGCGAAGGGCGATGCTACGAACGGAAATCCCGCGAGGATCACCACAAATATGGCGAGGCCGATGCGCTCGGCGCGCGTCTGCACCAGCGCCAGGTCCTGCCCGTAGCCGGTGCGAAAATAACCGCTGGCGCGCGGCACCGGCCTAAACACGGTCGAGCTCCTCGCGCGTGCCGAACAGGCCCCAGGGGCGCACGATCAGCATCGCAATCAGCACAAGAAACGGCACGACGTCGGACAGCAGCGGGTCGACATAATAAATGAGCAGCACCTCGGCTGCGGCGATGATCAGGCTGCCGGCCAGCGCACCTACGAGACTGTCGAGGCCGCCGACCAGCGCCGCAGGAAAGGCCTTGAGCCCGATCACCGGCATGCCGCCGGTCACGCCGGAATCGAGCGCCATCAATATACCGGCGAGCGCGCCGGTGAGCGTCGACAGGCTCCAGGCCAGCGCATAGACGCCGTGCAGGTTGATGCCGCGTTGCGCCGCAAGCAGCGGGTTCTGCCCGGCCGCGCGCATGCGCATGCCCCAGCGGCCGAAGCGCAGGAACGCAAACAGCGCCGCATAGACAATGACGGTCGTGCCGACCAGCACGGCGGACCACATCGAGACGCGCGCGCCACCGAACAACACCAGCGACGGATTCGGCACGCCGAGCGCCTGCGCCGGATATTGCTGCTGCGCCGACCAGATCAGCACCACCAGGCCGCGGATGAGGATGCCGAGCGCCACCGTCGTGAGGATCGCGGCGAGAACCATCTCGCCGGTCATCTTGCGCATGAGAAAGACGTAGACCAGCACGCCGACCAGCAGGCTCAGGAGGATCGCCGCTGCCAGCGCGATGACGGGATGCCCGTTGAAGAGAGATGCAGTCGCCAGCACCATATAGGCGCCGAGCATCATCAGCTCGCCGTGCGCGAGATTGAGCACGCGGCTGACGCGGTAGATCAGCACATAGCCGCACGCGATCAGCGCGTAGATCGACGCGAGGACGACGATGTTGACGGCAAGCTGCACGAGAAGTGTCCGGACAGACTGATATCGGCGGCACGGGCACGCCGGCCCGCACCGCCGTATGACTACTCTACGCGGATCACTTCACCGCGTAGTTCTTCCAGTCCTGCACGCGCGCGATCTTGCTGCCGTCCCACTTATAGACGCGGTAGTAGAGCTGCGTGCGGAAGTGGTTGTCCTTGGTCCACACGATCGGCCCGCCGCGCAGGCCTTTGGTGTCGATCGTGAGGTTCTCCATCGCGCTGCGCAGCTTGGCGCGGTCAGCCCCCGCGCCGGCCGCCTTCAGCGCCGCCTCGATTGCCATGCCGCCGATCCAGCCTTCGGTCATGGTCTGCCCCGGATATTTCGAACCAGCCTGCTTGGCGGCGGCATCGATCTCCTTTTGGATCGGCAAGCCATCCTCGAACAAGGCGTTTGAATTGACGACATAGAACTTGCCATCCTTCAGCCGCACCAGCTCGGCTTCGGCCTCGAGATGGCCCCAGGCGATGTAGTCGTCGTTCCAGCCGAGCTTGCGCAGCGCTTCCAGCGTGCGCACCTGCGTGACCCACGGCGCCCAGGAATAGACCCAGTTCGGCCCGGCATCCTTGAGCTTGGTGGCGAAGGGCGTGTAGTCGGCGGTTGGCGGCGGGATCACCTCCTGGTCCACCGGCTCCATGCCGACCTTCTTCGAGAGCTCCATGGCGTAGTCCATCTCGCCGCGCGAGAGCGGGATCGCCATTGCCGAGAAGCCGATCTTCACCGGGCCTTTCGCCGTCGCCTTGATGAAGTCGAGCGTCGCCTGGCTGTCGAAATGCGAGGCATAGCCGGTGGTGCAGAACTGCAGCGGATCGGCCGGCGGATAGACGCTTTGCGGGCAGACACCGCTGGCAAACAAGAGCGGAACGTTCTCGCTCTTGGTTTCGGCGATCACCGGCGCATAGGTCGAGGACAGGCTGGCATTCACCATCAGGACGACGTTGTCCTGCGTGATCAGCTTTTTCGTGTTGGCCGCGGCCTTCGAGGGCTGCGCGCCGTCGTCCTCGATCACGAGTTTGATCTTGCGGCCGTTGACGCCGCCGGCGGCATTGACGCGATCGATATAGAGACGCATCGCGTCGACCGCCGGCGCATAAGTGCTCGACGGCGGGCCAGTGAGCGCGGCCGTGACGCCGACGACGTAATCCTGCGCGGCCGCGGGCAGCGCAAAAGCGGTCGCCGTTAAGGCGCCGAGCAAAGCCTTCTTGAACATGGTGGTCCCTCCCGTTGTCATTGTTTGCGTCCTCTAAAACTTTACATCGCCCGCTCCGGCTGCGATCAGCCGTTCTTCGCTGTCATCGTACATTCCATCGACGAGATCGCGGAAACGCTCGTACATGAGTTTACGTTTGACTTTACGCGTCGGCGTCACCGGCTCGCCCTCCTCTTCCGGGTCGAGCGCCTTCGGCAAGATGCGGAACGACTTGATCTGCTCGACGCGCGCAAGATCGCCGTTAACGCGGTCAATCTCAGCACGCATCAGCCTTTCAATCTGCGGATGCGTGGTAAGGCTGGTGAACCCGGTGTAGCCGACATTGTTGGTGCGCGCCCAGTCGGCGACGGTGTCGAAGTCGATCTCGATGACGGCCGTCAGATATTTGCGGCCATGCCCGAACACCACGGCCTCCGCCACATAGGGGCTCGCGCGCAGCGCGTTCTCGATAAAAGACGGCGAAATCGTCTTGCCGCCGACGGTGACGATGAAGTCGCGCGCGCGGTCGACCAGACGCAAGGCCCCGTCGCGCCACTCGCCGATATCGCCGGTGCGAAGCCAGCCGTCGGCGCGCATGACCTCGCGCGTTGCTTCGTCGTTTTGCCAGTAGCAGTCGAACAGATCCGGGCTGCGCACCAGCACCTCGCCGTCGTCAGCAAGCGTAACCTCAACGCCGTCGACGGCCGTGCCGACATTACCCGGCCGCGCGAAGGGACCGCGCTGGCCGGCGATGATGCCGCCCGCTTCCTCGGTCTGGCCGTACATTTCGACGACGTTGACCCCGTAGATTTGCCAGAGGGCGGCGGTTTCGGCCGGCAGCGAAGCCCCGCCGCTGACCACGAGCTCCAGCCGGTCAAAGCCGAGCTTATTGAGGATCGGCCGGAAAACCAGCGCCTGCAGCACCTGGTAGGCGGCTTCCTGCAGGCCGGACGCCGTGCCGTCCCAACGGCGGCGCGCATGTTTGCGCGCAAACCGCACCGCCAATTCGTAGGCGCCGCGCTTGATGCGGCTGGAATTGAGCACGCCAACCAGCACATGCGAGACGAACTTCTGCAGATAACGCGGCACGGTGAACATCACCGTCGGTGCGACCTCGAACAATGTGGCTGCGAAATCCTCCGGGTCCTCGCCGAAATGCGGTACCAGTCGCGACATCAGCGGCAGGGTGATGGCGACATCGCGACCGAGCACGTGGCACATCGGCAGATAGACCACGGTCCGGTGCGGCTTTTCGCGCAGCGTCGGATAATGCGCGATGACGGTGTCGGTGGCGGCAAGATGCTTGCCGTGGCTGACCAGCGCGCCCTTCGGATGACCGGTCGTGCCTGAGGTATAGACGATGAAAGCCGGATCGGCCGACGAAAGCCCCGCCAGTTTTTTCTCGAGCCAGGCGAGGTCGGGCTTTTCCGCGGCGGCCAGCAAATCCGCAAAGCGGTGCAGCTTCTCGTGTGCATAGCCGAACATCGCGGAATCATCGAGCACGACGATCGCGCGCAGATCCGGCAGCCGGTCCGTCATCGGCAGGATCTTGTCGACATATTCCTGATCTTCCGCGATGAAGACGCAGGCCCCGCCATCGCGCATCTGGTACTCGACTTCGGCGGGTGCCGCGGTCGGATAGATGCCGTAGGTAATGGCACCGAGCGATTGCGCTGCAAGATCGCAGACCATCCACTCTTCGCAGACATCACCCATGATGGCGACGCGCTCACCGCGCGCAATACCGAGGTCCTGCAGCGCGCGCGCCGCGTGCGCGACCGATGCCGCGTAGCCGCGCCAGCGGCGCTCACGGTAGATGCCGAAATGCTTGGAGCGGAAGGCGACCGAATCCGGCATTGTTCGCGCCCGCTCGCACAGAAGGTGCGGAGCGGTGGTGCGGCGCAGCCTGTCGCGATCGACCGTGACGGTCATCCTGCGCTCTTTCCGCGCTTGGCTCAGCGAAATTCTATAGCTTTATCGAATTCCATATCGAGACGCGCGTCAAGCAACGCTGGCGGTCAGCGGCGCCTGCGCCGCACCGTGGGGCGCTTGCCCATCCCGTCGGTCATCAGGCGCGCGAATTCCTCGGCAATGTCGTTGACGTCGATGTTTTCCTTGCGTTGCCAACTCGATGCCGCATTGCACATGCCGAGTATGGCCAAAGTCGCCAGACGCACGTCGAGATCGGCGCGGAATTCGCCTTTGGCGACGCCCTCCTTGATCACGTCCTCGAAGATGCGCTCAAGCCCGCGCGACCAGCGGCCGATGCGGCGGCGGCTTTCGCGCGGCAGATGCTGGCGCTCATTGAGGAACACCTTGACGAAATCGGCCCGGTCGACCAGCGGCGACAGATGGGACCCGATCAATGAAATCAGCCGTTTTTGTGCGCTTTCCCGTCGCGCCGCGATCGTCTTGGCGGCCTCGAAGAAGCCCTCGACGCCCTTGAGGCAGACGAGCTCCAGCGCCGCCTCCTTCGACGAGAAATAGTAATAGAGGCTGGCCTGCCGGATCCCGAGTACGTCGGCGATATCCTGGGTGGTGGCGCCATGAAAGCCGCGCTCGGCAAAGACGCGCGCGGCCGCATCGATGATCTGCGGGGCGCGCCGGCGCTGGCTGGCGCTGCGCCGGGTCGACGGCATTGCGAGAACGTTCATTCCATTCGCTCGCGTCGGACATTTCCGAAGGACGCCGAGATTGTCGCATGCTTTCGGCAGCGAGGCCATTGTCTTCTGCCGTACCGGCGATCTACAGTCTGTCTATTGGACTATAGAATTTGCGGAGACCGCGTGCATGAGTGCCGCCGCCCAAGGCCGTCCGCCGTTCCGTGCCGATCATGTCGGCAGCCTGCTGCGCCCCGCCGCGCTGCGGCAGGCGTTCCGCCGGCATGCCACCAGGGAAATCAGCGATGCCGAGTTCGGCAAGTTGCAGGACCAGTGCATCCGCGACGTCCTCGCGATGCAGGAGCAGGTCGGGCTCAAGGTGGTGAGCGATGGCGAATTCCGCCGCGGCTCCTATTGGGGGCGCTTCGTCGAGCGTACCGATGGCTTCGCCATCAAGCCGGCTTCGTTCAAATTCCGCAACGACGCCGGCCACGAGGTCGAGTTTACGGCGCCGTATGCCACGAAAAAAATAAAGCGGCTGCAGCCGCTGGCGCTCGATGAATTCCTGTTCCTGCGCGGCGCAACAAAGTTGACCGGCAAGATCACCCTCCCCGCGCCTTCGACCATGCACTTCTACCGCTGCAATGACTACGCCGATCGTGCGGCTTATTCCGACGTCGATTCATTTTTTGCCGATCTTGCGAAAGTGTTTCAGCAGGAGATTGCCGAGCTCGCCAAGGCCGGTTGCCGGTATGTGCAACTCGACGAAGTCGCCGTCGCGCTTCTGTGCGATCCGGCAATCCGCGACGAGATCAAGCGTTCAGGCAGCGATCCGGACGCGCTCGTCGATCTCTATATCAAGAGCATCAACGACGCCGTCGCCAAATGCCCAGCGGAGGTGGCCATCGGCGTGCATATGTGCCGCGGTAATTTCAAGGGTCACTATCTCGGCGCCGGCGGTTACGAGTCGGTCGCCGAACGCTTTTTCGCCGACACCAAGGTGAACCACTTCCTGCTCGAATATGACACGCCGCGCGCCGGCGATTTCGCGCCGCTGCGTTTCGTGCCGAAGAACAAGGGCGTGGTGCTCGGCGTGATCAGCTCGAAGACGGCCGCGCTGGAAAGCCTCGATGCGCTCAAACGCCGCGTCGACGAAGCGAGCCGCCACATCGACCTCGACCGCCTTGCCATCGGCCCGCAATGCGGTTTTGCCAGCACCGTTGCCGGCAATCCGGTCACCGAAGACGACGAGCGCCGGAAACTTGCATTGGTTGTCGAAGCGGCGCGTCAGTTCTGGCCTTGAGCAAGAACCCGTACTTCCCGGGTTTCTATTCATCGCCGATTAGTGGTGTTGGCCCGGCGCGCTTACGCAAAAGTTCCCGCTCCTCTATAGTTCCTTGTGCGCGAGGCCCCGCATGTCAGCAGACAAGCTGGAAAATGAATACGATTACATTGTCGTAGGATCCGGCGCCGGTGGCGGGCCGGTAGCCGTGCGGCTTGCCGAAGCCGGCTATAGCGTCCTCATTCTCGAAGCCGGCGACGACAAGGAGCCCTACGACTACAAGGTCCCCGCCTTTCATGCGCTCAGCTCGGAAAACGATGAACTCGCGTGGAAATTTTTCGTCCACCACTACGCCGATCCCGAGCAGGAAAAGAGGGATAAAACCAACTACCTGCCGGGCAAGGGCATCTTCTATCCGCGCGCGGGCACGCTCGGCGGCTGCACCGCGCATCACGCGTTGATTTTCATCGCGCCCCATAACAACGACTGGAACCACATCGCGGAGTTGACGGGCGACAAGACCTGGCGCGGCGGGCGCATGCGGAAGTATTTCCAAAAGCTCGAACGCTGCGGATATCTGAACCGCCCCTGGTACCGGAGGGTCAATTTCGGTCGCCACGGATTCCACGGCTGGATGCCGACGGCGATAGCGGACGCAACTTTGCTCTTGCGCGATTCCGTGCTGCTGCGCCTGGTGATGGCGGCCGCGCAGACCTGCTTTACCTCCAATGTCTGGTATGCGTTGGGGCTCCAGCACCGCTTGAAGTCCCTGTTGGAAAGCTTCGGCGATCCGACCGGCCTGAAGCGTATCGGCGTGATGCACCGCGCGCTGTCCTGGCTGTCGAGCCTGCTGGATCCGAACAGCTGGCTGAACCTGCGCGACGGCACCGAAGGCCCTGTCTTCGTGCCCCTGACGGCCAAGGATGGCATGCGCGCCGGAACACGCGAGCACATCCGCGACGCCGTAAATCGGATGCCGAAGAATTTGAAGGTTCGGTTGAACGCTCTTGCGACGCGAGTTCTGCTCGAGGGCAATCGCGCCGTTGGCGTCGAATTTCTGGAAGGCAAGCATCTTTATCGCGCCGACCCGGTTGCACACCGGCACAAATCCAATTCCGCTCCGAAGCAGGTCTATGCCCGCCGCGAGGTCATTCTCGCCGGAGGGACCTTCAACACGCCGCAACTCCTGATGCTGTCGGGAATTGGCGATCCCAAGGAACTGGCCCGGCACAAGATCAGGATCAATGTCGCGCTGCGCGGCGTCGGCAGAAATCTGCAGGATCGCCTCGAGGTCGGCGTCGTCCACAAGATGGACAACGACTTTGCCATTCTCAAGCATGCCAAGCTAAAGCCGCATGACAGGGAGTTCGCTGACTGGCGCAACGGTCACGGCCTGTACACGACCAACGGCGTCGTGCTGGCGATGATCAAGCGTTCGAATCTCGGTCAGCCGGATCCGGACCTGTTCGTGTTCGGAATTCCCGGACATTTCGCCGGCTACAAGCCCCGGTATTCCGAATGGGGACGCAAAAAGAATTATTTCACCTGGTGCATCCTGAAGGGCCACACGAAGAACCGTGCCGGCCGGGTGCAGCTTGCCACGGACGATCCGCGCGATCGACCGATCATCAATCTCAACTACTTCGACCCGACGACGCCCGATGTCGGCGAAGACGCGCACGCGATCGCCGCCGGCATCGAATTCGTCCGTAAAATTACCGGCCGCACGGCGAGCCTCATGCACGAGATCGCCCCAGGCCCGCACGTCCGCACGCGCGCGCAGCTCACCCAGTTCGTGCGGGACTACGCATGGGGTCATCACGCCTGCGGGACGTGCAAGATCGGCGCCGATGACGACGGAGACGCCGTGCTCGATGCGCGCTTCAAGGTTCGGGACACGCAGGGATTGCGCGTCGTCGATGCGTCGATTTTTCCGAAAATTCCAGGTTTGTTTATTCTGAGTGCGATTTACATGGCTGCGGAAAAGGCAGCTGATGTCATCATTGCGGATGCCCGGACAATTGACCGCAAGCGCGAGATGATCGTGTCACGAAAGAATGATATAAAGTAACGATAAAACGTTTGTTCGGGCGACTCGCGAAAGGGCCGAGAGTGACGCAGTTGTCGAGTCAGGAACGGTCGCCGTCCGCGTCACGTGCTATCAAGGCAGAGCGGCGGAATCTCACCGTTGTCTTTTGCGACATGGTCGGCTCGACTGAGCTTTCGAGCCGGCTCGACCCCGAGGATCTGCGCGACATCATGCGCGCATTTCAGCGTTCCTGCGAAAGCGCAATTTTCGGATTTGACGGCCGAATCGCCCGCTATATGGGCGACGGCATCCTGGCCTATTTTGGATTTCCCGCCGCGCACGAAGATAGCGCCGAGCGCGCTGTCCAGGCTGCGCTGGAAGGCATCAGGCTCGTTTCGGAACTGTCCTTCGAGGGCGTGCCGCACCTGGAAATGCGCGTCGGCATTGCGACCGGCCTCGTCGTCGTCGGCGATCTGATCGGGGACGGACCGAGCCGCGAATTTGCGCTGGTCGGCGACGCGCCTAACCTCGCCGCCCGCCTGCAGCAGCTCGCAAAACCCAACCAGATCCTGGTCGCGCCGGCCACACGTCGGTTGATCGGCGACCTGTTCGAGTTCGAGGACCTCGGCGATCAGGACGTCAAAGGATTTCTGGAGCCGATCGCGGTCTCGGGCGTCCTGCGCCGCAGCAAGGCGAGCCGGTTCGAGGCACGCCGTTCGGGACGCATTGTGCCGCTCATCGGCCGCGAGGCCGAGTTGACGGTACTGCGCGATGCATTTGAGAAAGCGAAGACGGGACAGGGACAGCTGGTCGCCGTCTCCGGCGAGCCGGGCATCGGCAAGTCACGGCTTGTGAACAGCTTCCGGCACCAGATGCCGCACGGCAGTTGCCGCGTGTTCCTGTTCCAATGCTCGTCCTACCACATGAGCAGTCCCTGGTATCCGGTGATCCGCCACGTCGATGACGTCCTGGGCAGCGGCTACGAGGCCCGCGGATCGACCAAACTGGAACGCCTTGAAGCGCTGATCGACGACATTTCGCCGACGCGACGCGCGTCGATCGTGCCGCTGCTCGCGCCGCTGCTCGGAATTCCGACCGAGGAGGGACAATATCCACCGCTCGACCTGACGCCGCAGAAGCAGAAGCAAAGGACGTTCCTGGCGATGGTCGAAATGCTGCGCGCGCATTGCGAGCAGCAGCCGGTCATTCTGATTGCCGAAGACATCCACTGGATCGACCACACCTCGTCGCAGATGCTGGAGATGATCCGGGAGAGCCTGCCGAATTGGCGCATGCTGCTGATCGCGACGTTCCGGCCGGAATACCGCGCGCTGGGCGGGGCGGACGCCTCGATCAGCCTCAACCGGCTCTCACCGACGCAGGTCGCATCGATGGTCGAAGCGATCGACCAGGGCGGCAAGCTGCCGACACCGGTGGTTGGCGAGATCATTTCCAAGACCGACGGCGTGCCGCTCTTCGTCGAGGAAGTCACCAATACGGTTCTGGCCAGCGGCGAAAAAGGCGCCTCGGGCGGCGCGCCGTGGAGCACGGCCGTTCCCGACACCTTGCACGACTCGCTGATGGCGAGACTCGATCAGTTGGCTTCCGCAAAGACCGTCGCGCAGATCGCCGCGGCCATAGGACGCGAGTTTGCTTTCGACCTACTCGAGGCAACCGCCCCGGCACCGCCGCACGAGGTCCGCGCAGCGGTAGACCGCCTCCGTGAGGCCGGGCTTTTGTCGCGGCGCGAATTCAGCGCCATTGAGACCTACTCTTTTAAACATGCGCTCGTGCAGGAAACCGCCTATGCCAGCATGCTGCGCAGCGAACGCCAGCCGCTGCATATGCGCATCGCCGAGACGCTTTCCACCAAATTCATCGACGTCGCGGATGGCGCACCGGAGGTCGTCGCCTACCACTTCACGCAGGCGCGCGAGTTCACGCCCGCGATCAACCACTGGCTCAAGGCCGGCCGGCAGGCGAGCAAACGCTCGGCCTTCATGGAAGCGATTACCCATTTTGAGACCGCCCTCAAGCTGCTCGAGGAGCTGCCGCAGGACAAGACGCGGCTTGATCTGGAACTGCAGCTGCAACAGTCCCTCGCAAACGCGTCGATCGCGGCCAAGGGCTTCGGCGCGCCGCAGACTATTGTTGCCTTCAACCGGGCCCTGGACCTGTGCAAGGAGCTCGGCAGCGGCCCGCAGATTTTCGCCGTCTTGAACGGACTCGTCGGCGCCCACCTCATGGGCGACGAAATTCAAAAAGCGCGCGCGGTGGCCCAGGATCTCCTGGCGCTCGCCACGGAGCGCAACGACAAGACCGCCTTGCTGATGGGACACCGCGTGCTCGGAATGTCTCTTTTCATGCTCGGCGAGTTGGCCCCGGCGAAACGCGAGTTGCAGGAGGCAATGGCTCTCTATGATCCGGAGCAACACGCTCCGCTGGCACTGATTTTTTCACACGATTTCAAGGCAACGGCACAGGTTTATCTCGGTGTCGTGATGGCGCTTTCGGGCGACATCGACGAGGGCGTGGGCCACTCCCTCGACGCGCTCGGTTACGCGCAGCATCTGCGTCATCCCCACAGCATATGCTACGTGCTCTCGTTCCTTGCCGGCACCTATCTTTGTGCCGGCAATCCGCAAGCCGCATTTCCGGTCGCAGACCGGACAGTCACGCAATCAAATGAGCTTGGTTTCCCGCAATGGGTTGCGGGCGGGCTCATGCTGCGCGGCTGGGCGCGTCTCGGTCTCGGCGAACTCGAGGCAGGCCTTGCCGACATTCGAAGCAGCATCCGTGCCCTGGAGAAAACCGGAACGCTGATCTGGATGCAATTCTCCCATTACCTGCTGGCGCGCGCGCTTGCGGCCGACCATCAATGGTCGAAGGCCGCGGAGATCGTCGACCGGCTGTCGGCCGAGATCAGGGCCGGCGGCGGCCGTTGGTACGAAGCCGAAGTGATCCGTTTGCGCGGCGATATTTTGCGCGGTCAGCACAAGCCGGCCTCGGAGATCGAGGCTTGCTACGAATCCGCCATTGCGATCGCGCGCCGCCAGGGCGCCCGGATGTGGGAGCTCAAAGCGATGGAATCGCTCGACGCGCTGCGCGAAGCCAGCACCGGTCGAACCACTGGCGCGAAACAGAACCCCTCCGTGAAAATCTAAGCCGTGCCAAACACCAAGACTACCGAGCCGGATCTCGATGTCGCTCTCGGCGAAAGCTATTACGAGGGCAGCCGGGCGCTCGAGAAGCAATACACAGACGAGCTCGTCGAGAGTATCAAGCGTGCGATTGCCGGACACTTCGAGGAAGGTCGCGGCCCGGCGCGCCGCGACGCGCACGCCTTTGACAATGGCTGCGTGCACGCGATCTTTCAGGTGGACGAGAATCTTCGCGAGGAGCTGTGCCAGGGCGTTTTCGTGCGGGGGCGCCAGTACAAAGCCTGGATCCGGTTCTCCAACGGCAATTCAGAGCCGCGGCCGGCATGGATGTTCGACGCGCGCGGCATGGCGATCAAGCTTACCGGCGTGCCCGGCGCGAAACTGATGGACGACGAGAAGCACACGCAGGATTTCATCCTGATCAGCCATCCGCGTTTCTTCGTCGATGATCTGAAGCGCTACAGAAAAGTGCTGGAGTGGTTTCTGCGCGGCGGTTGGATCGACCAATATTTGGTGTCGCTGCTTCAGCTCCGCTGGCTGTCGGAAGCGCCGAAGGCCTTTCTCGCCAACCTTAATTTCATGTACAACCCGCTCTATCAGCAATATTGGTCGATGACGCCGTACCGGTTCGGCGTCGATGCCGAGAAAAAATTTGCCGTCAAATACACGGCCAAGCCGCGGTTGCACAACAAGCCGAATATCTTCAGCCGCCAGCTCGCCCGGTTCGGCTGGAAATTCTCCCTCAAGGAAGAAATGAACAAGACGCTGGCCGGAAACGAGGTGTGGTTCGACTTCTATATCCAGCGCTACGTCGACGAGAGCAGCACGCCGATCGAGAACTCGAAAAAGCTATGGCGAGAAGCCGATTCAAAGCCGGAGCGCGTCGGCACGATCATGATTCCGATCCAGGACTGCATGTCGCCGGAACAGGCCGTTTTCTGCGAGAATCTGTCGTTCAGCCCGTGGCATTCCCTGCCCGAGCACAGGCCTCTCGGCCTGGTGAACCGCGTGCGCAAGATCGCCTATCACGAAATCAGCAAATTACGGCACAAACTGAACGACGCGCCGCGTCGGGAGCCGAACGGCAATGAGAGCTTCGACGAAGATCGCCGCCGCGCCCGAGAGTGAAGTAGCTCATACAGGCACTAAACAACCCCATGCAAACTGGTCTTACTGGTTTCCAAGGTCAGGGGTTGGCCAATGGCAACCGAAGACGATGTCGCTGTTTGCAGCTTATGCAAGCGGGGGCGACTCTCCAGCTCCTTCAGGGAGCTGAATCTTCGGCAATTGAGCGACAAAGGCTATGTCCACTTTCGTGTGACGGTAGCCATCAATATTTGCGATTCTTGCGGCTATAAATCCCTCGGCGCGGGAGCCGAACAGATTGATGAAGCCTTTCGCCGGGAATACGACAAGTTGCCGTAACGCCGGCCGTCTCCCTTAGAACGTCTTGAGGAATTCGATCAGCGCGCGTTTGTCGGCATCGCTCAAGCCTGGCTCCTCGCCGAACTTATTGGTGCCAAAGTAGTGACCGCGGTTGACGACGTAGTCCTGACAGGCGCTGAATTCATAGAGGTTCCGTCCCAACAGCCCGAAGACACGCGCCGCCGTCGCGTCATCAGCATTGTCCGGCATCGCCGCCAGGGTGTTCCGCACCTGCCAGACCAATCCGAGCAGCTTCCACCCTCGCGACAAACCTGCCCACCAGCCTCTTTCCTCAGGTAACGGATCGAAATTACCGACCAGACCCACCGGCGTCCCCTTGGGGATCGGCCCGATTTTCACGTCGCCGTTCTCGGCAAACAGATTGGGAAATACCAGTTCGATCGGTCCGCGTAGCGCCTTCACAAATCCAGGCAGGAAGCCCGACGGCACTATGATCCAGCTTGTCGAATCTGTGCGCTGAATCAGTCCAACGTCCTTGCTGCTCAGTATGTCGTCGGGTGTCCGCCTTTCTGGCCACAGCATCTGCTCGATGCTGGCCTGGAACACAGCCATGCGCGTTGCGACCGAGGGGTTGTAGTTGAACGGCCCGAGTGCGTTGTTGAGCAGGAAGGGCGCCGTGGACCACAGGCTGATGAGCGAAGGCGGTCTCGTGTATCCGCGGCCGCCGGCCAGCATTTTAATCGGGCGATTCTCGCCGGTGAATGGATCCTGCGTAATGATATCGTCGACCGGTGGTAGGCTCTTGTAGCTTTGCGAAGAGAAGTTATCCCAAATGTTGCCGGCCAACGCATTTCGCCCCAGTGGACTGCAAGCGTTGGTCTGCAGCAGGCTCGCCGGCACACGAAAATCGCTCGAGAGGAAATTGTCCTTGAGGAAGTCGTCCTTCTGCACGATCGCAAGCATCTTGCGCTTGAAATCGTCGGTCTTGGTCGAGGCCCAATAGCGGTTCCAGCAGCTCAGATAGTTTGGTCCATTGCATTGCTCGCTGCCCGGTCCTTGCATGCCCTCCAACGGTTCGGGCAGTTTGCTGGAATGACAACGGGCGCAGCGCTCGGCAAACACGACCTTGCCGCGATCGAGCGTCGCCTTGTCGGCGGTCAAGTAGCGAGCACGGTCGGCGTCGGGCAGATCGGATAACCGATCGGGCTGCGCAGCGGCCAACAGGAACTCCGCCATATAGGGTGTTTGCTGTTCGGTGGCCTGCCAGTACGCCGAGTTACGATTCGCATCCGCGATGCGAATCGGGGTCAACCGCTTGCCGCCGGTAAATGGCCGGAAATGCAGCAGCCATTCCTCGCTGAACAGCCCGATGTTGAGATAGACCCGGTTGAGCGCACCCAGCACGCCGACCGAATCCGAACCATCCTTCAAAATGCGGGGCGTATAAGTGTGCGGCTTCTCGTACAGCTCATTTAGCCAGCTGCCGTAATTGAAATCGTTGAACTGCTTGTTGTTGAGCTCTCCTCCGGTCAACAGCTCGCGGCCGAATGGTTTGGCATGCCGGAGCCGCGGCTTCAGATCGTACAGCGCATTCATCGTGCGCGGATTGACGATATTGTCGGAGGAGACGAACGAGGTGTCGAATGTGCCGGGTTTATAAGCCTGCACAAGCTGGTAGACGAAATTGGATTTATCGGCGCTCCAAACGAATACCCGATCAAGCCAAAGATACTGGGCACCGACGGTCGAATTCAGTTCTGACCACTTTGGATTTTCGGGATCAGCCGGTGGGTGCGTTGGGCTGGGCCCGACATGACAAAAACCGCATGCCATGCCGACGCGGTAGGGCCGCACCAGGTCCTTCTGCAGATAATAGCTTGGATCGTTGTAATAGCGTCTCGGGTCCCAACGGCGGCGCGCCGCCTCATCAAAATCCGGGTTGGGAAACAGCCGCAGTCCGACGATACCGGTTGGCTCGCCGTAGTATGAGCCGACCGGCAGGCCGGAAGTACCGCGCGCGCCCAACTTCACGCCAGGATATTTCTTTGGATCCGCGAACGGATCAGGCGGGCAGTCGGCGCGTCGCTGATCGAGCCACAGCCCGAAACGGTTCGGGTCAGGCTGGGTCGGCTTGTCG